>Ga0208881_1000553_pt1 | contig 13120 bp, 6 predicted proteins | sample Knorr_S23_td_AAI_FD_185610 | JGI IMG/M metagenome (GOLD analysis project Ga0208881, IMG submission 185610) | Marine microbial communities from Southern Atlantic Ocean transect - Knorr_S23_td_AAIW_ad_876m_LV_B (SPAdes) (version 2) | ecosystem: Environmental > Aquatic > Marine > Oceanic | place... | reverse complement strand
GCTGAAGAAGAAGCTGCTGAAGAGCCAGCTGAGGAAGAAGCTGCTGAAGAGCCAGCTGAGGAAGAAGCTGCTGAAGAGCCAGCTGCTGAAGAGCCAGCTGAGGAAGAAGCTGTTGAAGAGCCAGCTGAGGAAGAAGCTGTTGAAGAGCCAGCTGAGGAAGAAGCTGTTGAAGAGCCAGCTGAGGAAGAAGCTGTTGAAGATTAGGATGACTAACTATCAGCCCCTCTTCTTGAGGAGAGGATATAGCTGGTCAGATACAGATGTATTTCTAATACAGGTAGAGTCAAACCCAAACGCCGGCGATTTAGCCGGAGTGCATTAGGAGGAATAAGGGAAGATGGCGACGAATCATGAAGAGCTGCTCGAAACCATTGGCAGCATGACCGTTCTCGAGCTTTCTGAGTTCGTTGATGCCTTTAAGGACAAGTTCAACGTCACAGCTCTTGCAGCTCCGATGGCGATGCCCGGAGGGGCAGCAACAGGTGAAGATGCTGGAGCCGTTGAAGAGCAACACGAATTCGATGTTGTCCTCGAGGGCATCGGTGACAAGAAAATCCAAGTCATCAAGGTTGTGCGCGAGCTCACTGGGCTCGGTCTCAAGGAAGCTAAAGATGTAGTAGACAGTGCTCCGGGCCCTGTGAAGGAAGGTGCCACGAAGGAGGAAGCTGCAGAAATGAAAGCTAAGCTGGAGGAGGTCGGGGCGGCCGTAGCGCTTAAGTAGTGCTTTTGGACTACAACCGACCCTTGATCGCTACCACTCGACACTTTTGGGCTAGCATTGGTTTTTGCCCGAGGGGTCACCCATCTCTGTTGGGGGCTCCCACGGGCCAAGAATTGATGCGCTCGCCTGATCAACACAATACATACTGGTCGCCGTTGCAGGTGGCCAGGTAAGAAGGGGGACAAACCTTGGAACTGCGCAAGGATAATCGACCGATCCTCAGTTTTGCTAAGCTTGAGTCAGTCATGCCGATGCCGAACTTGTTGGATGTTCAACTTCACTCATTTGGGAAGCTGATAGGTTCTGGGACGGACGATGGTGGTCAATGGGATTTCGGTCTGGAGCGCGTCTTCGGAGAAATTTTTCCGATCTCGGATATCAACCACAACTTCACGCTTGAGTTTATTAGCGCGTCGTTAGCAGAGCCGAAGTATTCGGTTGAAGAATGCATCGAGCGGGATATGACCTATGCCGCCCCACTCAAGGCGATGCTGCGTCTCATCGTTTGGGAAATGCCTGACGAAGAGGAAAGCGCGGCTAAAAAGAGGAAGAGAAGAAAGGCTCCTCCCCCAGAGGACCGTCGTCCCACAGATATTATTGAGAAGGAAGTATACCTCGGAGACCTCCCGCTCCTTACGGATCTTGGGACCTTCATTATTAATGGCGCAGAGCGGGTGGTCGTGAGTCAATTACATCGGTCTCCTGGGGTCGTGTTCGAAGAGAACATTCATCCCAATGGTACCAAGCTTTATAGTGGACGAATCATCCCGTTCCGTGGGTCTTGGGTCGAATTTACACTCGACATAAACGATATCTGCTATGTGCACATCGATAAGAAGAAAAAGTTTCCGGCAACTGCCCTTCTCAGGGCGCTAGGATACAGCTCCGACGCTGAGATCTTCCAACTTTTCTATGACGTGACTGAGTTTAGTCTCACTGGAAAGCGGGCGATCATGACTGATGAATTGCTGGGTAAAGTAGTAGCTGAGGATTTCGTCGATTTGGAAGCCGTCGATTCAGAAACTGGAGAGATCCTCTCAGACGGTGAGATAGTCATTCAGAACGGTGAGGAAATAGACGAGGAAGTCATTGAGATTCTCGAGCGGCTTAAGGTAAAGAAGCTTAAGATCTACACGACAGATCGGCAGACCCCCCGGGGCGATAGCCCCATGATCAAGAACACGATTAAGAAGGATCCGACGGAATCTGAAGAAGAGGCGCTATATGCGATCTACTCGCTTTTACGCCCCGGTGACGCGCCCAATGTCGCGACAGCTCGTGCTGCTCTGGAACAGGTCTTCTTCAGTCCTAAACGCTATGACCTTGGGCGCGTAGGGCGCTATAAGATGAATCAACGTCTTGGTGTTGAACTGCCCAAGACGCAAACCATCCTAACCAACGAAGATTTCGTGTCCATTATCGGACACCTAATCGAGCTAAACGAAGGCCGAGGGTACACAGACGATATTGATCACCTCGGTAACCGCCGTGTTCGCACGGTCGGCGAGCTCATCGCGAACCAGTTCAGTGTCGGCCTTAGCCGGATGGCGAGACTCGTCAAGGAGCGGATGTCGATTAACACCGATCCATCAAAGATCACTATTGATGAACTGGTGAACGCACGCACGGTCTCTGCTGTGATCCAAGCTTTCTTTGGCTCCAGTCAGTTGAGCCAGTTTATGGATCAGACCAATCCTCTTGCGGAGATGACCCACAAGCGTCGGCTCTCGGCCCTCGGCCCGGGTGGACTAACCAGAGAACGTGCTGGCTTTGAAGTGCGTGATGTCCACTACTCCCACTATGGCCGGATGTGTCCGATCGAGACGCCCGAAGGTCCCAATATCGGTTTGATCACTTCTCTTACGACCTATTCTCGGATCAACGACCTTGGCTTCGTGGAAACACCCTACAGGCGTGTAAAGAATGGTAAGGTCACAAAAACGATAGAATGGTTGTCAGCGAATGAGGAAGAAGAGAAGCGCATTGCGCAGGCCAATGCACCTTTAGGACCTAAAGGTAACTTCGAAAATGAGTTCGTACTTTGCCGAGAGCGAGGAGATTTCCCGCTACTTCGCCCGGCCGATATCGACTACATGGATGTTGCACCAGTCCAACTTGTGTCTGTCGCGGCAGCACTAATCCCTTTCTTGGAACATGACGATGCTAACCGGGCACTGATGGGCTCGAACATGCAGCGCCAAGCCGTCCCACTTTTGTATACGGATGCTCCACTTGTCGGAACGGGGATGGAGGGGAAGGTCGCATCTGATTCGGGTGCAGTGGTTACTGCTCGCCGTGCTGGAAAAGTAGTAGAGGTCACGGCAGACGAGACAGTGATTGACACAGGAACTATAAAGCCAGGAAGTGCCGGACAGCCTCTTGCGAAGCTTACTCAATTTGACCGGTATCCACTCAAGAAGTTTTGGCGTACGAACCAGGATACAGCGATCAATCAGCGTCCCCTCGTGCAGGTCGGCGAAGAGGTCAAACCCGGGGATATCATCGCTGATGGACCGAGTACCGACTCTGGTGAACTGGCACTTGGCCGAAACGTTCTGGTCGCATTCATGCCTTGGTACGGATCGAACTTTGAAGACGCGATCTTGATCAGTGAGAAATTAGTCAAAGATGACATTTTCACGTCAATCCATATCCAAGAGCTTGAACTGCACGTCAGGGATACAAAGCGAGGTATGGAGGAGATAACGCGCGAAATCCCGAACGTCGCAGAGGAAAACCTGGCAGACCTCGATGAACGAGGAATCATCCGTGAAGGAGCGAAGGTTGCATCAGGTGATATTCTTGCTGGGAAGATCACCCCAAAAGGAGAGACCGAACTTTCACCGGAAGAGAAGCTGCTGACAGCGATCTTTGGTGAGAAAGCCAAGGACGTTAAAGACTCATCTCTCAGGGTTCCTCCGGGCATGACTGGAACGATCATCGATGTGAAAATTTTCTCCCGCCGGATCGATGATCCACTGCTTGAAAAAGAGCACGGGGTGAAGATTGGAGATCTTAGGGGTCTCGAACGATACGAGATCAAGCGTATCCAAGACGCTCGTGATGAGGAACTTCGCGAGATCCTGATTCGCCAAACGGTCAGCTTAATGCTGAAGAAGGGTACCGTCGAGCTGTTTATGGAAGAGGGCGCGAAGTTCACAAAGGACAAGATTGAACAGATCAATTTCAAACAGGTCGATCTTGAGACATTCAAGCTACAGAATAAGTCTGCTAGTGAACGTCTTCGTAGCGTAGTGGATGAGGCCCAAAGGCGGATTGGACACATAAAGGAGAGCACGGAAGACCATATTGATAAAGTCTTTCAGCCGGACGAACTCCCGCCCGGTGTAGTCCAGCTCGTTAAGGTCTATGTAGCTGAGAAGCGAAAAATCTCAGTGGGCGACAAGATGGCTGGACGGCATGGGAATAAGGGGATCATTGCCAGGATCGCACCTGAAGAGGATATGCCGTTTCTCCCAGATGGGACACCGGTTGAGATTGTGCTGAACCCACTAGGTGTGCCATCTCGAATGAATGTTGGCCAGGTACTAGAGACCCACTTGGGATGGGCAGGGAGGGTTCTGGGTTTTGAAGCTAAGACCCCTGTATTCCAAGGTGCGACCGAGAACGAGGTCGGAGGATTACTCAAATTGGCCGGCCTTAAGTGGGTTCATGACGCTTACGACCTAAAGGCTTCTCCTCCGGTGGGGTTAGGGGACATCGAAACACTTGTAGCGGCGACAGGGCAACTGCCAGTTGTCATGGCTGGTCAAGGAGATGGAAATGGAAATGGTTCCGGCCCGGATGGTGAGACACATGGAATTGGACAGCCATTAGATGCCTATCTGTCACTTGATACCAGTAAAAAGCACAAGAAATTTTTTGACCAGCTGGGAGCATTTCTTGTGGAAGCCGGAGGTGAACTCGCTGCTCGTAAGGGAGAGAAAGTCACAAGCCTCTTCCCAGCTATCCAGAAACTGAAGGGTCGCTCCGTGATCCGATCCGGCCTTGATGAAGCAGTCAATGAGTTGATGGAGCACTGCGAAATCTTACCCAATGGAAAGATTTGGCTCAGGGATGGACGTAGTGGTCGCCGCTTTGATCATCCGATCACAGTTGGCGCGATCTATATGCTCAAGTTGAGCCATCTCGTAGATGACAAGATCCACGCACGCTCCATTGGGCCATACTCTTTAGTCACTCAGCAGCCCCTGGCTGGTAAGGCTCAGTTTGGTGGTCAGCGCTTTGGTGAAATGGAGGTCTGGGCGCTTGAGGCATACGGGGCCGCGCACACGCTTCAAGAAATTCTCACCGTCAAGTCAGATGATGTACAAGGCCGCTCAAAGGTTTATGAAGCGATCGTCAAGGGTGATAACCTTCCAAAACCTGGTATACCGGAGTCGTTTAACGTGCTCGTAAAGGAACTACAAGCCCTTGGTTTGAGCGTCACCTTGGGTGAGGAGAAATAAATGATTGATTTTCCTAGGACTAGGGATCAGGAAACTTCGGACTTCGAGTACATACGAGTACGGCTTGCTTCCCCGGATGAGATACGGAATTGGTCTTTCGGCGAGGTAGTGAAGCCGGAAACGATCAACTATCGCTCATTTAAGCCTGAGCGGGACGGCCTATTCTGTGAGCGCATTTTTGGACCTGTGAAAGATTGGGAGTGTCACTGCGGCAAGTTTAAGAGGATTCGGTTTCGCGGGCATGTCTGCGACCGTTGCGGTGTCGAGGTGACGCTGTCGAAGGTGCGCCGAGAACGTATGGGTCATATCGAACTTGCGGTCCCAGTGGCCCATATATGGTTCTTCAAGACCCTGCCAAGCCAACTTGGTTATCTGCTTGGCATGTCATTACGTGACCTTGAGAAGGTGATCTACTACGCATCGTATGTCGTTACTCACCCGGGTAAGCAGGACATTGATGGAGTAGCTGTGGAGTTTCAACAGCTCCTCGATGAAGACGAATATTATGACTTGCGTGTTAAGGCACGCGATGAAGCGGACGAGCAGTTCAAAGCAGAAATCGGTGCGGAAGCTGCACGGACACTACTGGGGTTACTTGATACACCCGATAAGAAGATCAAGGATCGAAATGCGGATGGCAGGGGCCTTGACCGGCTTGCTGAATGGCTCCGACATGAAATCGCGACAGAGACTTCGCAGCACCGGAAGAAGAAGAAATTAAAGAGACTCAAAGTCGTTGATGCTCTCCGTAACTCTGGTAACACGCCTGAAAGTCGGAATCGCCCGGAGTGGATGATTCTTGACGTGATTCCAGTTATCCCCCCTGACCTGCGGCCGCTGGTTCCACTCGATGGCGGGAGGTTTGCAACTTCGGATCTCAACGACCTCTACCGGAGGGTTATCAACCGTAATAATCGGCTCAAAAAGCTGATCGATATGAAGGCTCCAGAGGTCATCCTCCGCAATGAGAAGCGGATGCTCCAAGAGGCTGTGGACGCTCTGTTCGATAATGGTCGGCGCTCGAAGGCCATACGGGGTCGTGGCAAGCGGCCGCTCAAGTCACTCAGTGACATGTTGAAGGGCAAGCAGGGACGTTTTCGGCAAAACTTACTGGGTAAGCGTGTGGACTACTCGGGCCGCTCAGTCATCGTAGTTGGACCTGAGCTCAAACTCCACCAATGTGGGCTTCCGAAAGCGATGGCGGTTGAGTTGTTTAAGCCATTCATCATACATGAGCTTGAGAAGCGTGGTGAGGCGGAGACGGTCAAGCGTGCAAAGAAGATTGTTGAGCAGAACGATCCAAAGGTCTATGAGGTTCTTGAGGATATAATCAAGGACCATCCAGTTCTACTAAATCGGGCTCCGACTCTGCATCGGCTGGGCATCCAAGCTTTCGAACCGGTCCTTGTCGAGGGTAAGGCAATCCGGATTCATCCTCTCGTGTGTGCGGCATTCAACGCCGACTTTGACGGTGATCAGATGGCGGTCCATGTGCCCCTCTCGTTTGAGGCACAGCTTGAGTCCAGAGTCCTTATGCTGGCCTCAAACAATATCCTTCTACCATCTAATGGACGTCCCGTAGCCGCGCCGACACAGGATATGGTGATTGGGTGCTACTATCTCACCAATCCCGGAATCCGTATCACGGATCTTGAACGGTTGGTGGAAGATCCCAAGGTACCAAAAAACCGACGCAGTGAAGCGGACGCAGAACTCGATGAGCTCTATAAGGATGCACCTCGATTCTCTACTTATGGAGAGGTCGAGATGGCCGTCGCTCAGGAGTACCTCGTATTTGAGTCACTCGTTTGGTATTGGGTTGGTGAGCAGCACGGTGAGGAGAATGGTCACTGGGTTAGAACTGCAGTAGGGCGGGTCCTTTTCAATTCAATCGTGCCTGACGAACTAGGTTTCTTGAATAAAACGTTTGGCAAGAAAGAACTTGGGGACCTTGTGTTTGACTGCTTTGAGAACACGGGTCTTGGAAAGACAACTGAATTTCTTGATCACTTAAAGAATTTCGGATTTGGCTATGCGACGATGGGCGGGATCAGCGTTGGAATCTCGGACCTTGAAGTGCCGCATGAGAAGGCAGCGATTCTGAAGGAAGCAGAGGAGGAGGTTGCGCGGTTCCAGAAAGCTTATGGGGATGGGTTTATCTCAAATGGTGAGCGCTACAACAAGGTTATTGATGTATGGACGCACGCCAACAACGATGTTGCGGACGCGATGGTCCAGCATTTAGAACGATCCAAGAATGGTTTCAATCCAGTCTACATGATGATGACGTCGGGTGCTCGTGGTAATAGGGATCAGATGCGCCAGCTTGCGGGGATGCGGGGTCTCATGGCAAAGCCACAAAAGAAGTTGACGGGTGGAATTGGTGAGATCATTGAAAGCCCAATCAAGGCGAATTTCCGTGAAGGCCTCTCTGTAGTTGAATATTTCATCTCTACCCACGGAGCCCGGAAAGGTCTGGCGGATACCGCCCTGAAAACTGCTGATGCAGGTTATCTGACAAGACGCCTGGTCGATGTTGCACAAGATGTAACGGTTGCAATGGAAGACTGTGGCACAATCCTCGGACTTGAGATGACCGCGCTGAAGGAAGGCGAGGATATCATAGAACCGTTGGCTGACCGTATCGTCGGTAACGCAGCTCTTGAGGACGTCTACGACCCAATTGATGGCGAGTTGCTTGTGAAAGCTGGTGCGTTGATCGATGAGGATACGGCGAATTTGGTTGAAGATGCAGGCTTGCAGATGGTCCGCATTCGATCAGTTCTAACGTGTGAGTCGAAGCGGGGAATCTGCCAGATGTGCTATGGAAGAAACCTTGCGACAATGAAGCCGGTAGATATTGGGGAGGCTGTGGGTATCCTTGCTGCACAGTCGATCGGAGAGCCTGGTACCCAGCTGACACTGCGCACCTTCCATATTGGCGGAACAGCTGCCCGCATTGCTGCGCAGACACAGCGTAAATCGAAAATAGATGGAGTTGTGGAGCTTGAGCGCGTTACGACTGTGAAGACACCTGATAAAGATCAAATCATCACTTCACGTGAGGGTCAGATTCTCCTTAAGACCAGCGAAGGTGGTATTCGGAGCCGTCTGTCGGTTCCATATGGAGCGACCCTGGCGGTCAAGGAAGGTCAGGCAATCAAATCTGGTGATTTATTGTTCAGCTGGGACCCCTACTCAGAGCCGATTGTTGCGGATGTGAAGGGTGTGGTGAAGTTCATTGACATCGTTGATGAACAAACGATGCGTGAAGAGCTTGATGAATCCACCGGTCGCCGACAGATGACCATCATTGAGGATCGCGAGAAAAAACTCCACCCAACGATCCAAATCCAGAAGAAGACGAAAGAAGATGAGAAACAAAGAGAGTTTATTGTGCCGGTTGGCGCGCAGCTCACAGTACGCCACGGCGACGAGATAAATCCCGGTGACATCATTGCCAAGATTAGCCGTGAGGTGTATAAAACCCGCGATATTACTGGCGGCCTACCGCGGGTGGCCGAACTCTTTGAGGCACGTAGACCGAAGGACCCCGCTGTCATCACGGAGATCGATGGTGTAGTGTCTTTCGGAGGGATCAAGAGAGGAAAGCGTGAGGTTCACGTAACCCCAGAGATAGGCGATCACCGGACCTACCCTGTTCCTGTGGGCAAGCACATGCGAGTGCATGAGGAGGACCGTGTCCGGGCAGGTGACCGGCTGAGTGAGGGCCCGATCAACCCACATGACATCCTCGCCATCAAAGGGCCCAGGGCAGTTCAAGAATACCTGCTAAATGAGATCCAAGAGGTCTATCGGTTGCAGGGTGTAAAGATCAACGACAAACATATCGGTGTGATTGTTAGACAGATGCTCCAAAAGGTGCGTGTAACGAACTCAGGTGACACGGATCTTCTTGAGGGAGAGAACGTCGACCGCCGAGAGTTCCGGTCTGTGAACGAGAACGCAATTCAGGAGGGTTCGAAGCCAGCGCGCTCCGAGCCACTACTGTTAGGAATCACGAAAGCTAGCCTCACGACTGAATCGTTCATTTCTGCGGCGTCATTCCAGGAGACAACACGGGTACTTACCGATGCTGCGGTGCGGGGAGCTAATGATAAACTCAAGGGCTTAAAAGAGAATATCATAATTGGACACCTAATACCCGCAGGTACTGGTGCCCATCGCTATCAATCGGTGGAGTTCATGGTTGAGCAGTCCTATTATGACGAAGAGATCGTCCCGCTCACGGAGGCCGGAGAATTGGTGTCAGGGCTGACCACGGGCGAGTAGGTGTCTCGTGAACTTGTCTGGAAAGCTCTGTGGTTATATGGGGGGCTTGCTCCAGATATGAGGGGTAAGACGGGGGCTCCCTAGGCAGTCAGAGAGCCCCCGTTTTTCTTTTTCGATAGAAACCAAAACCTTCAAGGGGCAGTGGAGCGTAAATCTGGGCACAGTTCTTCCTTCCGAAATTGACTAATGTGTTTTGCCATGACCCTTGAAATACCGCTCAATGAAGCGGAATTCGCCGTTGACACCATCTTAGCCCTTTTCTATTTTTTTCTGCTATAGTTTGAACGGGTACTCTCAATAAAAGTGAGCTACCCTTCGATGCGCCGAGAGGCGCGTTTTTTTTCAAGATCATGAGGTTGTGGACTACCACCTAATGCCGACGATCAATCAGTTAGTTAGGAAGGGCCGGAAGGCAGTTCAGAAAAAGAACAAAGCTCCAGCCCTGCAACGGAACCCGCAAAAGCGGGGGGTATGCACACGTGTATATACTACGACTCCCAAGAAGCCGAATTCCGCATTGCGGAAAGTGGCTAGAGTGCGCCTTACTAATGGCTTTGAAGTGACCGCGTACATCGGTGGGGAAGGTCACAACCTCCAGGAGCACTCGATCGTCCTCATCCGCGGTGGTCGTGTGAAGGATCTTCCGGGTGTGCGGTATCATATCATACGTGGCACGCTAGACGCATCCGGAGTAAGTGACCGAAGGCAGAGTCGTTCCAAGTACGGCGCTAAACGGCCAAGGTGAGGCTGATTTCAAATGAGTCGCCGTTCACAAGCTGAAAAAAGGGAGACCCCTCCCGACGCTCGGTTTCAGTCTCCCGCCGTCACCAAGTTCATCAACAACTTGATGTTTGATGGCAAGAAATCAGTGGCGGAGAAAATTTTCTATGATGCGATTGAGATTGTTGAAAAGCGTTCAGGCGAGTCAGGCTTGGAGGCTTTTGAGAAGGCATTGAGCAATGCTAAGCCCGCTCTTGAAGTGAAAAGCCGTAGGGTGGGTGGAGCGACGTACCAAGTTCCGATTGAAGTTCGACCGGAGCGGCGCACGGCGCTTGCTACGCGCTGGCTTATAGGATTTGCACGAGCTCGTTCTGAAAAGAGTATGGCTGAACGCCTAGCGGGAGAGTTTCTAGCCGCGAGTCGTGGCGAGGGTAACACCATAAAAAAGAAAGAGGACACGCACCGGATGGCAGAGGCGAACAAGGCGTTTGCCCACTACCGCTGGTAGAGATCACCGTAAGGATTCAAAGACGAAAAATTAGGGACGCGATGGCCTCTCTATTAAGGGAGAGGCCCTCTCCGATCACAGGAGCGCGGATGACTGTTAACCCGTCAGAGGGTTACAGCGGCGAATGCCGTGCTCTTTTTTTGTGCCCAAAGGCGATGATGAACTCAGTACTCGAGATAGAAAGGATTGGGAGAGAAGGACGCAGATAGATGCCTAGGATTACCCCACTGCCGCAGCTTCGAAATATTGGCATTATGGCGCACATTGATGCCGGTAAGACGACGACTACCGAACGTATCCTGTTCTATACAGGACGCGTGCACCGGGTAGGTGAAGTACATCATGGTGCGGCGACTATGGACTGGATGGCGCAAGAACAAGAGCGTGGGATCACGATTACATCTGCCGCGACCACCTGCTATTGGCATCGTCTAGATACTGATTATCGGATCAATATCATCGATACCCCCGGCCACGTAGACTTTACAGCTGAAGTTGAACGTTCCCTACGTGTACTAGATGGTGCAGTCGCTGTTTTCTGTGCTGTGGGCGGTGTCGAGCCACAGTCTGAAACTGTTTGGAGGCAGGCAGACCGCTACACCGTGCCGAGGATTGCCTTGGTAAACAAGATGGACAGAATCGGTGCGGACTTTGGGAATGTTGTAGAGATGATGAAGGACCGACTGGGCGCGAATGCTTATCCTGTGCAGTACCCCCTTGGCGAGGGAGAGCTGTTCACGGGGGTAGTAGATATCGTAGAGCGTAAATCCATCATTTACGAAGATGAAATGGGCTCGGAGTTCACAGAGAGTGAGATTCCAAACGCCCTTAAGGACAAGGTCGAAGAGCTGCGCCAAGCGTTACTTGAGGCGGCGATTGAGCATGATGATGACTTGATTGAGAAGTACCTGAGTGGAGAAGAGCTTACGAATAATGAATTCCGGCACGCTATCAGGGCGGCAACCATCAAAGGGGCACTTTTCCCTGTCTTCTGTGGATCCGCCTATAAGAACAAGGGAGTTCAGGCTCTTCTCGATGGTGTGATTGACTATTTGCCATCACCAGTTGACGTCCCCGCAATTCAGGGGCACCTGCCTCAGCATGACGAGACTATAGAGACTCGTGAAGCGAATGATGACGCTCCTTTTGCGGCCTTGGCTTTCAAGATTGCCACCGACCCATATGTAGGCAAGTTAACTTTTTTCCGCGTTTACTCAGGCTCGCTTCCTTCCGGTAGCTACGTGTATAACGCTACTAAAGGGAAACGAGAACGCGTTGGCCGGATTCTTCAAATGCACGCCAACAAGCGAGAAGAGCGGGAAGAGGTATTTGCTGGGGATATTGCCGCAGCAATTGGTCTCAAAGCCGTGAAAACTGGAGACACGCTCTGCCTTGAGACGGACCAGATTATTTTGGAAGCGATGAAGTTCCCGGAGCCAGTAATCGCTGTAGCGATTGAGCCCAAGACGAAAGCTGATCAAGACAAACTGGGGGGCGGTCTCGGGAAGCTTACCGAGGAGGACCCAACCTTCCGAGTCCATACAGATCCGGAGACCAACCAGACGATTATCTCAGGCATGGGTGAACTCCACCTCGAGATCATCGTAGACCGCCTTAAGCGAGAATTTGATGTCGAAGCGAATGTGGGCAGGCCGCAGGTAGCTTATCGAGAAACAATTCGAAGCCGGGCAGAAAAAATTGAAGGTAAGTTTGTGCGCCAGAGCGGCGGGCGTGGACAGTATGGACACGTGGTGATCAACATTGAACCGGGTAAGCCGGGAACAGGTTTTGTTTTTGAGGACAAGGTGGTTGGTGGGAGCGTCCCACGTGAGTACATCAGTTCAGTCAAGGCTGGTATTCGCGAATCGCTTGATTCAGGCGTGATAGCTGGTTACCCAGTAATCGATGTGAAGGTCGAGCTTATTGATGGATCTTATCACGACGTGGACTCAAGTGAGATGGCATTCAAGATCGCCGGATCCCTGGCACTCAAGAACGGGATTAAGAAGGCAACCCCAGTTCTTTTGGAGCCTGTAATGGATGTGGAAGTCGTGACGCCAGCTGACTATCTGGGTGATATCATTGGGGACTTATCTTCGCGCAGAGGGAAAGTTGGTGGCATGACTGAGCGGGCCGGCGCACGAGTCATTGGAGCGTCAGTGCCTTTGGGCGAGATGTTCGGTTACTCAACCACTCTTCGATCACTAAGCCAGGGCCGGGCAGTATTCACTATGCAGTTTGCACATTATGAAGAAGTGCCTCAGTCAAAGGCGACTGAGATTATGGCCGCTAATGGCAACCCACATTGACAGACTGATAACGCATAACCTGAAGCAGAGGGATGAGTGATGGCTAAGCAAACATTCGAGCGTACGAAGCCACATGTGAACGTAGGAACGATTGGTCACG
>Ga0208881_1000551_pt1 | contig 13209 bp, 9 predicted proteins | sample Knorr_S23_td_AAI_FD_185610 | JGI IMG/M metagenome (GOLD analysis project Ga0208881, IMG submission 185610) | Marine microbial communities from Southern Atlantic Ocean transect - Knorr_S23_td_AAIW_ad_876m_LV_B (SPAdes) (version 2) | ecosystem: Environmental > Aquatic > Marine > Oceanic | place... | reverse complement strand
ACTTTGTTTGGCGGCTCCATGGCGACCATGCACAGCAGTTGGAACAGATGGTTTTGAACCATATCGCGGAGCTGACCCACTTTATCGTAATAAGACCAGCGACCTTCGATACCCACGGTCTCGGCTGCGGTTATCTGCACATGATCGATGCAACTGTTGTCCCATTGCGAATGAATCATCCGATTGGCAAAGCGCAATGCTAAAAGATTCTGCACCGTCTCTTTACCCAAATAGTGATCTATACGGTAAATACTGCGTTCAGTAAAATATTGACCCACGGTGTCATTGACCTCTTTGGAGCTCTCGAGATCATGGCCTATGGGTTTTTCCAGAACGATGCGGGCATTTTTGTCGACACAACCGGCTTCATTTAGATGCTTGCAAATGGGCCCAAACATACTGGGCGGTGTGGCCATATAGAAAATCATGGTACGCTTTTCATTTGACCAATCTTTTAAGCTAGCAAACTGTTTTTTCTCTGCAAAGTCGATGCGAATATAGTCGATGCGCTTGCTAAAGCGCGCCCAGACTTGATCGTCCCAATCATCACCTAAGTTGGCTTTTAGAATCTCACCTATCTGCTCAACAAAGACCGTAGAATCAAGCTCCTGACGAGCCACAGCGGCAATACGCAAACTGCTATCTAACAGTTCCGCCTTATCTAATTGGTAAAGCGCGGGGAATAATTTGCGACGTGAGAGATCACCACACGCACCAAAAATAACCAGATCAATTTTACTGCTCATTGTATACCTCGGTAGTCCACTTCTTAAAGCCAAGCCTAAACTGCAAGTGCCACTGCATCCCGCGCTAACTGCTCAATTTCTTTCCAGCGTTTTTGCCGGATATCTGCCTGCTGAGCGATCCATGATCCGCCTACACATAATACATTGGGCAATGCTAAATAATCCATTGCATTGTGTAGCCCAATGCCGCCTGTGGGGCAGAATTTTACATCTGCAAAAGGGCCTGCCATAGCTTTTAGCACAGGCACGCCACCCGCTGCTTCCGCGGGGAAAAATTTAAAGGTTTTGAGCCCGTATTCCATACCGTGCATTAATTCACCCACTGAGGATATACCGGGCAAAAATGGCACCGATGACTGCTGCCCCAAGGTCAGTAGTTTTTCAGTGGCACCCGGCGAGATCATAAACTGACAGCCCAGATCCTCTGATAACTTTATCTGCTTTTCACTGCACACTGTGCCAGTCCCGACAATGGCTTCGGGGACATGCTTGATAATCTGCCGTATGCCCTCTACAGCGGCCTCGGTTCTCAAGGTGATTTCTAATACTTTTAGACCACCGGCGACCAACGCTTCTGCCAGTGGAACAGCATCCTCTACCTGCTCCAGTGTAATAACCGGAATGACTGGGTTTCCCGCTAACAAATCTCGCACTTGCTACTCCTCAACTCTGTTTTAATTTTTTAGCCGCTCCGAGAAGTCCCAAGTTATCTCGAACTACTATATAAACCGGAATCGGTTTTAAATAATTAACAAACCGTCCTTTCTCTTCAAATTTAAGACGAAAGTCACTGTTGATAAAAAATTCTTTAAATCTTGGCACCACACCACCGGCAATATAAATACCGCCTTTAGCACCTAGGGTAAGCGCTAAGTTGCCAGCTGCACTGCCCATTCCCGCGCAGAACATATTGAGGGCTTGCAAAGCAAATTCATTGTCACCCTGATGCGCTGCGGCAACCACTTGTGCAGGAGTCTCACAGGCTCGCTCTTTATTACCCAGGGTGCAAAGCGATCTATAAATATTAAATATCCCTTTGCCTGACAATAGGCGCTCCAAGGAAACCCTGCCGTACTCTTTGCGCAGTAGACCCACCACAGCGGCCATTCTATCGGTGATAGGCGGATAATCAGCATGGCCACCCTCAGTATCAATTACCTTATAACCATCAGCTAGGGGCACTAGACCGGCAACCCCCAACCCAGTGCCAGCCCCTAAAATTCCTATGGGCTTGCTTGCAACAGGCTGATCGCCACCCACTTTGACCACATCTTTATCATTGAGCTCTGTAATACCATGGGCAACCGCTTCAAAGTCATTGATCACTGATAACTGTTGGCAACCCAGCAACTGCTTTAGCTGGGTCTTGTTAAAATGCCAGTGGCTGTTGGTAAAGGTAATTTCTTCAACATCTGCCGGACAGGCTACCGCAAAGCAGGCATTGGTCGGGGCCGTATCCCAGCCCGTGGCCTCTGCGATTTCCTTTAAAAGATCGACAATCAGGTCCGAAAATTCTGGGTGCTCCTGAACTGAGTGATGGAATTCATACTGACTTTCCAACTCACCCAAGGGCAGCGCTGTAAATCGCGCATTGGTACCGCCTATATCAGCTACAAGGCTCCAGTTAACGCTCATAATTAATCCTTGGGAAAGAGAAATGAAGCGCCCTGTTCGGCATTGCTAATATTTTTACGATTGACTGCGAATAACTCGCGACCACAACCCTGCTGACCCGCCGTTGGCTGCGGCGCTGCCTGTCGCGCCTCAAGCTCAGCCAGATCACCTAAAAAGGACAGTTCTCCAGTCATCGCATTTAGACGAATCAAATCGCCATCCTGAACCTTAGCCAGCAATCCACCCTCAGCAGCTTCGGGTATCAGATGAATAGCTGCCGGAACCTTGCCGGAAGCCCCAGACATGCGCCCGTCAGTCACTAGCGCAACACTGAATCCACGATCCTGCAATGTGCCCAAAAATGGGGTTAGTTTATGCAACTCTGGCATTCCCAGCGCTCTGGGGCCCTGATAACGCACAACCACTATGCAGTCTCGATCCAGCGCGCCAGATTTAAATAAGGGCTCCAATTTCTTCTGACTATCAAGCACAACCGCAGGCGCTTCTACAATTTGATTCTCTACAGCTACTGCGGAAACTTTGATAACCCCGCGCCCCAAATTACCCTGTAGTAATCGCAGACCACCCTCGGAAGAGAATGGCTTGTCTACCGTGCTTAGGACTTCGGTATCCAGAGGTGCTGTTGGAGATTGCTTCCACACTAGGTCACCATCCTCCGCCAGCGACGGCTCCTGAGTGAAGTCAGAGAAATTTTCACCCCAGACAGTGCGCGCATCAGCGTGCATAAAGCCCGCATCCATCAGCTGCCGAAACATACAGCTGGTTCCGCCAGCTGCATGAAAGTGGTTAACATCTGCCTGTCCATTGGGATATACCTTGGCTAACAGAGGCACGGCTGCCGAGAGATCGGCAATATCGTCCCAGTTAAGCAATATACCCGCAGCTCGAGCTATAGCAACTAGGTGCATACTGTGATTGGTCGAGCCGCCAGATGCCAGCAGCGCTACGGTTGCATTGACAATAGCTCGCTCATCAACAACCTTGCCAATTGGACGGTAATCACCACCCAACGCAGTGATACGAGCCACTTGATATGCAGCTTCCGTTGTAAGTCTTTCACGCAGCGGATTATCCGGATTGACAAAGGAGCTACCCGGCATTTGCAGGCCAAGAGCCTCCAATACCACCTGATTACTGTTGGCGGTACCGTAAAAGGTGCAGGTGCCATGACTGTGATAGGAGTCAGACTCGGCCTGCAGAAGTTCTTCGCGGCCTATTTTGCCCTGGGCATAGAGCTGCCGGATACGTTGCTTTTCCTTGTTTGGCAGACCGGACTCCATGGGTCCAGCCGGAACAAATACAGTCGGAAGGTAACCAAAACTAAGTGCGCCCATCAGCAGACCGGGAACAATTTTATCGCATATACCAAGCGCCAAAACACCATCAAACATTTGATGTGAGAGCGAGACTGCCGTGCATTGGGCGATAATATCTCGACTCAGCAAACTGAGTTCCATACCATCCTGCCCCTGCGTGACACCGTCGCACATGGCGGGAACACCGCCGGCAACCTGAGCCGTACAGCCTATTTCGCGCATTGCCTGCTTAAGCTTATCCGGATAGGTGGCGTAAGGCTGGTGGGCAGAGAGCATATCATTGTAGGCAGTTACAATGCCGATATTGCCTGACTGCACCATGCGCAGACTGTTTTTATCCTGCTCGCCGCAGGCGGCAAATCCATGTGCAAGATTACCGCAACTCAACTTGCCCCGCTCAGGGCGGTTATTGATGTCTTCTTCTAGACGACGCAAATAATCGGAGCGCAAACTCGCACTTCGCTTTATAATACGCTCAGTCACGGTCGCTATTTGGCTATTAATTTGACCCATAATGGCTCCAGGTTAAGTAAGCTCTAATTGTAACAAAATTACATAAATTAACCATATATAATCGGTAAAATTGGTTATTTCTGTAATTTTATTACATAGTTTTACTATAGAACCGCAACCACAATGTCACAAAAGTGTACGTCTTTGCGGATCAGTGTTAGATAGTCGACCCTGAAAAATGCTTATCTCATTGAAATAAAAGCATAAAGAGGCTCAATCATAGGAAAATTTCGACCAAAAAAGCAAGAATAAGGGGATTGTTGGCGCAGTTTCGTGCAACAGCCCCATAAGCGCATTTTTCTGGTCGACGCGGGGTGCATGGATGCACCCCTTGGGTCGTTCAGACCCAAGCGAGCGCGCCATGAACCAGCAAATCCGCGTATTTGCGTTAAGAGAATGGCGCAGCGACCCTTTGAAAAAGTCAGGACGACTTTTTCAAAATCGACTAAACAGGAAAAACTTTCAAATGAACAAGACAACTTACTCTCCAGTGAAAACCTCAGCCTGGAATAGGCTCGAAGAATTGGCTGCCGAACTTCAATCCACCAAAAATAAAGCCACAATCAAGGCGCTTTTTGAAGAGGATACAGCCCGAGCCGATAAATATTCATTAAAGGTGGGCGAACTGCTATTGGATTTTTCAAAAAATCTATTCAGCGACCAGATTTGGAATGAGCTACTGCAGCTCGCTCAACAATCACCCCTGCTGTCCCATCGAGACTCAATGTTTGCAGGGGAGTCCATCAATCGCACAGAGGATCGCTCTGTGCTGCACGCTGCGCTGAGAGCTAGATCAGAAGATGCAACCTCAGCAGAAGCTCAGGCGAGAGCAGCTCAGGTGGAACAACAGCTTAAAACCGTAGAATATGTTAGCGATCAGATTCGCGATGGTCACTGGCTGGGGAGCACTGGCAAGGCAATAACCGATGTGATCAATATAGGTATAGGCGGCTCGGATCTGGGGCCCAAGTTGGCATGCAGTGCACTGGAAGAGTACTCTCACGAAAGGATTAACCTGCACTTTATCTCCAATGTAGACGGCGCGCAGATTCTCAGCATCTTGAAGAAACTCAACCCAGAAACCACAATGGTTTCGATTGCCAGCAAAACCTTCACTACTCAAGAGACTATGCTCAATGCCAAAACGGCCATCAACTGGTTTAAGGATAAGCTTGGGTTAGATCAGGCGCAGACCAGTAGCCACTTTATCGGTCTGACCGCCAATCCCTCTGCGGCGATCGCCTACGGGATTCCCGAACATCAAGTGCTGGAGTTTTCAGACTGGGTTGGCGGGCGCTACTCATTGTGGTCGAGCATAGGTCTATCCATCGCTATCAGCATTGGTTTTAAGCAATTTGAACAGATGCTAGCGGGCGCTAGAGAAATGGACCTGCATTTTCAGAGCGCACCTCTGGAGAGCAATATGCCGGTAATTTTGGGTCTTTTAGGAATATGGCATAGCAACTTCCTAGGTATACAGTCCACTGCGGTTATACCCTACTGCGAACGGTTACTCCTACTACCCTCCTATCTGCAACAGCTGGATATGGAAAGTAATGGCAAGTCCACCGATCTCGACGAAAAACAGGTCAATTATGATACCGGGCCTATTCTTTGGGGACAGACCGGCACCAATGGTCAGCATGCTTTTTTTCAGCTGCTACATCAGGGCACCAGAACCGTGCCTGTAGACTTTATAGCTGCAGTTGAGGATGATTTAAGCAACCCTGAGCACCACCGCGTTCTGCTCGGCAATATGTTGGCGCAATCCTCTGCGCTGATGGAGGGTCAAGCGGCACCTGAAGGCGAGCAGTACCGCTACTACCCCGGCAATAAACCCTCCAACACATTGCTGCTCGATAAGTTATCGCCAAAAAACTTTGGGGCGCTGGTTGCCCTCTACGAACATAAGGTATTTGTTCAGGGTAGTATTTGGAATATCAATTCTTTCGATCAATGGGGCGTGGAGCTGGGCAAGAAAATGGCCAATACACTGCTGGATAAAGGGTCGGATGCCGCTGATTTGGACCCCTCCACCAGAGCGCTATTTGATTACATTAAAGGAAAAGCTTGATAGTGCTTTTACTCTGGTCGCAACTCGCGTGGTAGCGAGAAACTGATAGATTCAACAACGCCGTCAAGTTCTCTTGGCGGCTGTGCTCCCAATTGCACCAGCCTCTCTATCACGCCGCTCACCAGAACCTCTGGTGCCGATGCACCGGCAGTCACACCTATGGTATCGGCTTTGAGAAACCACTGTTGTTTAATATCTTCTGCACCATCAATCAGATAGGCCTCACATCCACAGCGCTCAGCCAGTTCTTTTAGACGATTGGAATTGGAGCTAGCCGGAGAACCCACAACTAGCACTACATCAGATTCTAGAGCCAACTGTTTAACCGCATCCTGCCGGTTCTGGGTGGCATAGCAAATATCGTCTTTGCGAGGGCCTTGGATGGCCGGAAATCTGCTTCGCAGCGCGTCGATAACCAGCGCTGTATCGTCCATAGATAATGTGGTCTGGGTAACATAGGCCAACCTTTGGGGATCTCTAACTTTGAGGTCGAGCACGTCTTGCTTATTTTCAACCAAGTAGATATCTCCGCCCGTTGAGTGGTCGTATTGACCCATAGTTCCCTCAACTTCCGGATGGCCAGCATGACCAATAAGGACACATTCTCTGCCATCGGCACTGTATTTACTCACTTCCAAGTGGACCTTGGTCACCAGCGGGCAGGTGGCATCAAATACTTTTAATTTCCTTAGAGCGGCCTGTTGTTGAACTTTCTGAGAGACTCCATGAGCGCTAAAGATAACCACCACATGGTCGGGAATTTCATCGATCTCATCAACAAATACCGCGCCTCGAGCACGCAGCTCTTCCACCACAAATTTATTGTGGACCACCTCGTGTCGCACATAGACCGGAGCGCCAAATTGGTCGAGAGCCAGATTGACAATATCTATGGCTCGATCCACACCTGCGCAAAAACCTCTGGGGTTAGCAAGTTTTATATCCATTGGCGTACCTCCTTAGTCAGTGTATTGCATCCGGTGCAATATGGACAATATTCACCCGAAAAACGATAGTGTGCCCAGAGAGTGGATGGTTAAAATCAACGCTGACTTGATCCGATCCAACCGCAATAATCACACCGGGCAGTTCACCATTAGCATTCTGGAAGGAGAGTACTGCGCCGGGCTGCAAATCGTCCTGATCAAAGTTGCTGCGCGCTATGTCTTGTATGTTCTCAGGGTTGCGTTGACCAAAGGCATTTTCAGGGGTAACCACAAACTCTCTCTGATCACCCACTTTCAGGCCAATTAAAATAGCCTCAAAGCTTGGCAATAAATTACCATCGCCCAGGGTAAATGTGGCGGGTTGTCTTTCGAAATTTGAATCAATAATCTCGCCGCTCTCCAGCGCCAATGAGAAGTGCATCGTTACCCTGGTACCCATATCAATAGCTATGTTCACAGGTCTGTATCAACCTTTTTATCGACGCCCTGATCACTGGGCCTGTTATTCAGAAAACCATCTAGTATCATCAATAGGGCTCCCACTGAAATACCAGTATCCGCTATATTAAACGCAGGGAAATGCACACCAGACCAGTGGAAATCCAAAAAATCTACAACATAACCCAGAGTGACACGATCGTAGAGATTGCCAAGTGCGCCGCCTAAAATCAGCGCCAAGGCGCATCCTTCAAGTTTTTTCTGTGGCGATAATCTGCCAATCCAAACCACAATAACAACGCTTACCGCTAGCGCAAAAAAACTAAATGCCCAACGCTGCCAGCCGCCCTCGCTGTTTAAGAAGCTAAACGCGGCACCGTAATTATGAACATGCACCAAATTAAAAAATCCCGTCAGCGCCTCCGAGGCCCCATAGTTAAACTGCTCCATAATCCACAGCTTAGTCAACTGATCTACCAGCAATACCGCCAGTGCAACCCCTAACCAAAGCCATGTCTGTGCGCTAACTTTGATCCACCCCTTAGGCATAATAACGAGTTTCTCCACTACCACTGATATTTTCAATACAGCGACCGCATATCTGCTGATGCTGATTACAGGTCCCCACATCATCGATAAAATGCCAACAGCGCACACATTTATTAGCTTGAGAGCGGCTTAGCGCAACTTTTAAGCCATCCATCGCCGAGGCCTGTGCATCGCTGTTAGCCTTTTCTATAGGGGCCAACTGCGCCTTGGATGTGATGGTAACAAAACGCAATTCTTCACCGAGCTTGGCCAACGAATCGTGAACAGGCTGGCTGGCAAATACCTGTATCTCCGCCTCCAAAGAGGCCTTCACATTACCCAGATTGCGCTGTTCTTCCAATACCTTGTTAATCGCTTCTTTGGCCTGCAAAATTACCGCCCAGTCGCGCTTGCTAATCGCCTCGTGAGCCGTTAAACGCTGCAGCGGATACCAGCGTGCCGTAAACACAGAATCATCGCGGTCGGCGGGCATATGGCTCCATATCTCGTGAGCGGTAAAACTTAAAATTGGCGCTATCCAGCGCACGAACGCCTCCCCAATATGATACAGAGCCGTCTGCGCCGAGCGCCGCGGCAAGCTATCCTCAGGGCAGGTATAGATACGATCTTTAATAATATCTAAATAGAATCCACCCATATCGCGCACACAAAAATTGTGTAGCTTTTGATAGATCTGATGGAACTGAAAGCTGTTGTAGTCGCTGATAATTTCATCCTGCAATTGCGCGGCACAGTCAATCGCCCAACGGTCCAGCGCCAGCAGATCAGACTGATCTACAGCATGTTGCCGGGGATCAAAACCATGGATATTGGAGAGAAAGTAACGAGCGGTGTTGCGAATCCGCCGGTAGGATTCTCCAGCGCGCTTTAATATCTCATCAGATACCGTCATCTCGGCACTAAAATCCGCACTGGCCACCCACAGCCGCAGCACATCTGCACCCAACTCATTGATAACCTTTTGCGGGGATACCACATTGCCGATCGATTTGGACATCTTGCGTCCATTTTCATCAACCGTGAAACCATGGGTTAAAACAGCCTTATAAGGGGCTGTGCCGTTGATCGCTATGGCGGTCTTTAAGGATGATTGAAACCAACCGCGATGCTGATCTGAGCCCTCTAGATAGAGATCTGCTGGATAGCGCAATGCTTCTCGGGTAGCAATGACCGAAGCATGGGTAACGCCCGAGTCAAACCATACATCGAGGGTATCTGTTACCTGCTGGTAATCCTCTGCATCTGAGCCCAGTAGCTCAGCGGCATCCACTTTATACCAAGCATCCATACCGCTCTCTTCAACTAGGCTTGCAACCCGCTCGATAATGTCCGCGGTGTCAGGATGAAGATCTCCGGTTTGCTTATGAATAAACAGCGCGATGGGTACACCCCAGGTGCGCTGGCGAGAGATACACCAGTCAGGGCTGGCCTCTAACATGCCCTCAATGCGCGCCGCGCCCCAATCGGGATGCCAACTCACCGATTTAATAGCCGCTTTGGCTTTCTCCAACAGACCATTCTGATCCATAGAGATAAACCATTGCGGTGTGGCACGATAAATTAATGGCGTCTTGGTGCGCCAACAGTGAGCATAGCTATGGGTCACTTTCCCACAGCCCATCAATCTCCCATTGGCACGCAGCACTTCAATCACATGCTCATCAACTTTATAGACATGCTCGCCGGCAAATAGGTCTACATCATCCCTAAACAAGCCGTTGCCCAGCACATAGTTTAGAGTGCCAATACCATACTGTTTGGCTACCGTAAAATCCTCCACACCATGATCTGGCGCTGTATGCACACAGCCAGTACCCGCATCAGTGGTGACATGATCACCCAATAGCACAGGGATCTGGCGCTGGTAAAATGGATGCTGCGCAACAATATTTTCCAGAGCAGCACCACAGCAAGAACCCAGCACTCGGTATTCGCTAACCTCTATACGCTCCATCACCGATTCCATCAATTCAGCTGCACAGATCAATCTAAACTGATCTGATCCCGACCCACATTGCAGTAAGTGGTACTCTAATTCAGCACCCACAGTGATAGCCTGACTGCCGGGAATAGTCCAAGGGGTGGTGGTCCAAATCAAAATACTAATAGCACCTTGCCCCGAGAGACCGGCAAAGGCTGTATTCAGATGATCTAGCTGCTTCTGCTCTGTGACCGGATAGGCCACATCAATTGAGAATGAGGTTTTATCCTGATATTCCACCTCGGCTTCAGCAAGGGCAGAGCCGCCAACCACACTCCAGTAGACCGGCTTATAACCTTTTACCAAATGACCATTTTCAGCAATTTTACCCAGGGCGCGAATAATATCCGCCTCAACCGCAAAGTCCATGGTTAGGTAGGGATTTTCCCAATCGCCCAACACCCCTATTCTGATAAAATCCTCGCGCTGTCCCTGCACCTGCCGCATCGCGTAGTCACGGCATTTTTGACGAAATTCGGAGTACTCAACCTTGACCCCAGCCTTGCCAATCTTCTTTTCTACATTGTGCTCGATAGGCAGACCATGACAGTCCCAACCCGGAATGTAGGGCGCGTCAAACCCGCTTAGGGTTTTGGATTTAACCACTATATCTTTGAGCGTCTTATTAACCGCATGCCCCAGATGGATATCGCCGTTGGCATAGGGGGGGCCATCGTGGAGAATATATTGTTCGCAGCCAGCTCTGGCCTTTCTGATCTGCTGATACAGGCCATCCTGATTCCACTGTTTTAAAATAGCGGGCTCGCGCTGAGCAAGATTAGCCCTCATGGGAAATTCAGTTTGCGGCAGATTTAATGTTGCCTTGTAATCTATACTGTCGGTCATATTGTCTTAAACTTCTTTTCAATCCTGTTGTCTGAGCGAGAGACTGGATTTGGCAAACCACTCTCTGATTTTTTTTACGTCTTTTTGAATATTCTCTGCAAGGTTTTCCAACGTAGTAAATTTTTGTTCATCGCGGATCTTGCGCACAAATTCCACATTGATACGTCGACCATATATTTGCTGATTAAAATCCAGCAGATGCACTTCCAATATGGGTTTAACTATATCTCCTATAGTGGGTCTTACTCCCACATTGGCCGCTCCTCTGTATCTGCTGGCAGTGCCTTCTATATCTACCAGTACAGCATAGACCCCTGCCAGCGGAGCTCGGTAGCGGTTGAGGTTCACATTGGCCGTGGGAAAGCCCAATTTTTGCCCCAATTGTTGCCCGTAGGTCACTCTACCTTTAATTGAAAAAGGTCGTCCCAGCAGTTGACCGACGCGCTTAAAATCTGCCTGCTGCAGCAATTGGCGAACCAGTGTGCTGCTAACCCGCTCAGCATCGACTTCTATGGTCTCAGTGTCCTGCACATTGAAACCCCGATCTCTACCCATATTGACCAGCATTTCAAAATCGCCACTGCGGTCGCAGCCAAATCGAAAATCATCACCTACAATCAGATGCTGAGTTCCCAGTCCGTTAACCAAAACATGCTGAATAAATTCTTCGGCGGTCAAATTTCTGAGTCTGTTGTTAAACTGCAAACAGACCACATGGTCTATACCAAAATCCAACAACGCCTCAATCTTTTCACGCAATCGCATCAGTCGAGCAGGCGCCTTCTGCGCAGAAAAATATTCCTGCGGCTGCGGCTCAAAAGTCATGGCTATCGAGGCAGCCTCCAATTCATTGGCTTTGGATATTACCTGCTTAAGAATCGCCTGATGACCCAGATGAACGCCATCGAACGAACCAATAGTGACTACTGATCGTCGATCGCGAAATTGCAACTTATTCAAGTCGCGAATAAAGGTCATTTTGCCCTGTCGTAACACTGACATATGCACTCTTAATCCAAGGCGTCGAGTATACCTAGCAATGTCCAGAATAGCACCAGATTGGTGCTACAAAAATTGATTTAAGTGGACCTTTAAAACCCCAGCGGGAATCAACTTAGATCGCTAGTTGCTTTAGCCGGCCCGCGCATATCTGCCAGCCTAAAGCCGGTTATAAACAAACAGCCTATATAGGCCGCAAAACCGCCACCACAGAGTAGCGCAATATTTAAAACACGCTGCCATCCGCTGTATTGCTGCCAAGATTCAGCCCCTCCAGCTTGCCCCAGCAAAAACATAAGCACCATCAGCATTAAGATGACAGAGCTAAGCAAGCTGATAAAGAACCTTATCCATCGCCGAGAGGGCTGATAAATGCCTTTTTTGCGCAGACTGACGAAAAGCAATAAGGCATTGATAAATGCAGATGTTGATGTTGCCGCAGCCAGTCCCAAATGACCGATTTGCCAATAAAAGTGCAAGGGGATGACCAGCAGTAAATTCAGCACCATATTAGAGACCATAGCAATAATACCTATGCGCACCGGCGTGCGCATATCCTGACGAGCAAAAAACCCCGGCGCCAGAACTTTGATCAGCATAAAGGCGATAAGACCAGCGGCATAAGCCCTGAGACTCAACGCGGCCATTGTCATATCTCGCGCCGTCATCACATCGCCATAGTAGAACAGAGTCACCAAAATAGGTTCAGCCAATAGCATTAATGCCACAGCGGCGGGCACAGCAATCACTAGAATCATCTTTAGCGCCCAATCCAAGGTCTGCGAATAGACCTTGGGCGACTGGGCGGCATGATGCCGTGATAGATTGGGCAGTATCACCGTGGCGATGGCGACACCAAATACACCCAGAGGTAACTCGGATAGGCGATCGGAATAATACAGCCAAGACACACTACCTGTGGGCAGAAAAGTCGCCAACATAGTATCCAGCAAAAGGTTTATCTGACTTACTGAAACACCAAAAATTGCCGGACCCATCAGGACGAGCACCTTGCGAACTCCCGGGTGCTTCCAATCGATCGTTGGGGCTGGCAACATATGAATTCTGCGCAAAAATGGCAACTGAAATATAAATTGCACCACGCCTGCAATAAATACACCCCAGGCCAGAGCATAGGCGGGCTGTTCAAAAAGAGGGGCCCCCA
>Ga0208881_1000547_pt1 | contig 13229 bp, 12 predicted proteins | sample Knorr_S23_td_AAI_FD_185610 | JGI IMG/M metagenome (GOLD analysis project Ga0208881, IMG submission 185610) | Marine microbial communities from Southern Atlantic Ocean transect - Knorr_S23_td_AAIW_ad_876m_LV_B (SPAdes) (version 2) | ecosystem: Environmental > Aquatic > Marine > Oceanic | place... | reverse complement strand
CTTTAAAATATTTCTCAGCTCATCTTGCTCATAACCGTTTATCACCTTATAAGCGTTGAGATCAGAATTCTGATCCATCCGCATATCCAAATCCGCTTCAAAACGAATCGAAAATCCTCTGTCGGCAACATCAAACTGATGTGAGGATACTCCCAGATCAGCTAATAAGCCATCTATTTCTTCCACTCCATACATGCGAAGTGAACTTTTTAGATATCTAAAATTGGCATTGATTAAGGTAAAACGGTCATCATCTATCTCGTTCTTCAAGGCATCATCATCCTGATCGAAAGCATATAAATGCCCTTCTTCTAATTTTGACACGATCGCTCTTGAATGTCCGCCGCCACCAAAAGTAACATCCACATAAACCCCTTTTGGATTAAGGTTTAACCCATCCAAACACTCGTTTAACAACACCGGGTCGTGGTACTCACTCATGGTCTGTTGATTTACTTGTATTACCCATCACTTCTTCTGCCAACACACCAAAATCAACCGAAACATCATTTACTGTATTTTCATATTGATCTTTATCCCAAATCTCAATGATATTACCTACCGATGCCAAAACCACTTGCTTTTCAATACCCGCAAAATTGATCAGATCCTTAGGAACCTGTATTCTGGCAGTACTGTCTGCGTCCACAATCCGAACTCCGGCAGTAAACATTCTGATGAAATCATTATTCTTCTTTACAAAGCGATTCAACTTATTTACCTCTGCCATCACACAATTCCACTCATTCATGGTATGAAGCTCCAAACAGGTGTTAAACACAGAACGTTTCAATACGAATCCCTCCTGAAGCTCAGCAGCAAGCTGCTTCTTCAAGCCGGACGGTAGCATTAAACGCCCTTTAGCGTCTACCCTACATTCGTACATTCCGATTAAATTCTTCACTTGTTCCAGTTCTTTAAAATCAAATACAAATATATACCACTTTTTACCACATTTCACCACTTTGTTGATAACTTTCCTCAATATCAGGTCGATATGAAGTAATAATCAAATCAGGCAAAGATTTATTATGCAGATTTACAGCACATAAAAAAATAAAATTCAAGTCCGAAATCTTTCATATACACATTACGTAATTATTCAGTATTTTCGCAGAGTAAAATTTCACTTATGAAGTATGAAACAGTAAAAGACGGCACGTATGAATATGTAGACTTAGGAGAAGGTCCTGTTGTCATATTCTTACACGGGTTAATGGGTGCGTTGAGTAATTTTGAGCAAACCGCCCGAATTATTGCCGAATCAGGCCACAGAGTTGTCATACCTTCACTACCTATTTACACGCTATCACTTTTAAAGACGAGCGCAAAAGGTATTTCCAGATTCTTGGAAAACTTCATCAAGGATTTGAAATTAGAAGATGTAACACTTTTAGGGAATTCTCTTGGAGGTCATGTTGCTCTAATTTACACGAAAAACAATCCGGAATTAGTTAAAAGGCTCATGTTAACAGGAAGCTCCGGTTTGTATGAAAAAGCGATGGGAGACACCTTTCCACGTAGAGAAGACTACAACTACATCAAAGAAAAAACACAGAATGTATTTTACGACCCGGCAGTAGCAACTAAGGAATTGGTTGATGAAGTTTTTGAATCCGTAAACTCTAGAGATAAGGTTATTCGCATTTTAGCTATCGCCAAGTCTGCCATTCGTCATAATATGGCTAAAGATCTCCCCAAGATGACACAAGACACTTGTTTATTGTGGGGTAAAAACGATGCAGTTACACCTCCTGAGGTTGCCGATGAGTTCCACAGACTTCTTCCAAATTCAGAGTTGTATTGGTTTGATAAATGCGGGCATGCTCCCATGATGGAACACCCTGTAGATTTTGCCAACACTTGTGTTCAATGGTTGAAAAAACATTAAGATGAAAATTAAAAGTGCTGAATTTGTCATCAGCAACACCGATATTGAGAAATGCCCTAAAGAACGCATTCCGGAATACGCTTTCATAGGACGTTCCAACGTCGGGAAATCATCTTTAATAAACATGCTTACGGGACGAAAGTCTCTGGCTAAAACTTCAGGCAGACCTGGGAAAACACAGTTGATCAACCATTTCAAGATCAACGAAAATTGGTTTTTGGTCGATTTACCCGGATACGGCTACGCTAAAGTTTCCAAAAAAGATCGTTCTATTTTCGCTAAGTTCATCTATGAATATCTTGAAAAAAGAGAAAACCTCATCTGTACTTTTGTGCTTGTGGACTCTCGTCATGAGCCACAAAAAATAGACATGATGTTTATGGAGTGGTTGGGGAAAAATCAGATTCCTTTTGTTATTGTATTTACGAAAATGGACAAGTTGTCGAGCTCTCAACTCAACAAGAATTTGTCAAAATACAAAACTGAGATGCTAAAAACCTGGGAACAAATCCCACAGACCTTCATGAGCTCTGCCGAAAGTGGCCTGGGAAAGTTGGAAATCCTCAAATTTATTGAGCACACCAACGAGGCTGTGAAAGAAAAACTTTAGTAAAAAATTCTTCTCTAAACTTAAAACTACAATTTAGAAAGAACGAATGGGACGAACATAAAGGTTCGGATTTTCAGTTTCACAATTTATATAGCCTGTATTTATAGAAAAGCCAAAAGATTGGTTGCAATTCCCGGTTTTAGAGGTTTCTGAGGACCAATAATTCGCACTAGCAAAACCTCCCACATTCCCATGATCACTACCATAACCAATAGCTTTATACATTTCTGTTAGCTCTAATACACCCGGAAGACTCCAATCTGCATAATCGCCATCTACATAAGATTCACATATTGACTTAGCACTTACCCAATCCGTATAATCAATATCTTTTAACGTGGTAACAAGTCCATGCTTACCTGTTTCATCCAACTTAAAGACTACACCTCCAAAGACTTCCATCCCCACATAAGGTTCGGTAATATTTCCATCGCAATCATAACCTCGCTCCGGGTATTCACAAGAATTATTCGCCATAGTAGCGTAAGGGTCGTACGTACAAGCCTTAGCATCCAAACAACCAAACTTAGATTCAAATGATTTAAACAAATCATCCATATTCTTTATCTGCGTTTGTAGAACATTTAGCAAACTGTCTACATGAGTTGGAATCTTTCCGGGTTCGCCTTGAGGGCCGGGTTCGCCTTGAAGACCTGGTAAGCCTTGGGGTCCAATTTGTCCCTCGGGACCACGCTCACCGGAATTTCCTTGTATTCCTTGTTCTCCTCTTAAACCACGCTCTCCTTGAGAACCTGTTTCACCAATCTTACCTTGAACTCCTTGCGCTCCTCTGGGACCACGTTCGCCTTGCAAGCCACGTTCTCCCTGAGAACCTGTTTCACCAATCCTACCTTGAACCCCTTGTTCTCCTCTGGGTCCACGTTCTCCCTGAAGACCTTGATCTCCCTGAGGACCAATTTCACCGGATTTCCCTTGAACTCCTTGCTCTCCTCTTGCACCTCGCTCTCCTTGGAGACCACGTTCGCCCTGAGGACCCATTTCACCGGGTTTCCCTTGAACTCCTTGCTCTCCTTTTGTACCTCGTTCTCCTTGGAAACCACGTTCGCCCTGAGGACCAATTTGGCCAGGCTTCCCTTGAATTCCACGTTCACCTTGTAAACCACGCTCTCCTTTTAGGCCTTGCTCACCTCGAGGGCCTTGTTCTCCGGTTTCTCCGTTAACCCCCTGCTCTCCTTGTGGTCCTTTTACACCTTGCTCTCCACGAGGACCTTGATCTCCTTTTTCTCCTTTTATTCCTTGTTCTCCTTGAGAACCTTGTATTCCTTGCTCACCTTGAAAACCCTGAATTCCTTGCTCTCCTTGAGGACCTTTAACGCCTTGCGCTCCTTGCACCCCCTGAGGACCTTGAACCGATGAATCGCTAGACTCCTCAACATATAAAGCATAAGGAAGCGTCATAAATTGTTGCGTTCCAAAATCCACATAAGAACCATTTTTTTCTACATCCAATTCTATTTTAAGGAAATGTGCATGAGTAAGCCAATCAATAGCAGTAAAGGTTTCGATTGCCCCTCCAAGCTTTTCTCCACGACCAATATGTAAGTTAAACAAACCCGCTTCAGAAGTAGTTACCGAATGAAGCTCTACCCATTGAGATGCTCCGGAGGCAGCGCCTTTAATAATCGATAGCTTTACGTCAATATCCTGACCATAAAGCTCCTCACCACTTCCATCATAAGCAGTAGCTTGATAATTAATGGCTTGAGGAATTTGAGCAAAAACAATAAAAGGTAAAAGGAGTAAGGTGTAGAATAAATTTTTCATAGTTGAGGGGACGATTAAAACCGAAAGATACAAAAAACCCTTCTCATTTCTGAGAAGGGTTTGTACACAGAGCCAGCCGGCTCTCGAACTCTTTCACAAAGGCTTAGTGGCTCTCTACGATTTAAAAGAAACCCTGAAACACGAAGGTTTGAGTGATTATGATAAATTTATTGGAATTATTTCACCTTAATAATTACTTTCCCTTTTGCTCTACCAGACTTTTGATAAAGTAAAGCTTCAATTGACTTTGAAAATGAAAATTCTTTATCTAAAACAGGCTTAATTAATTGTGATTCTACGAGTGTTTTAATGTTTGTCAATTGAGAACCGCTTGGCTCCATAAGCAGAAATTTATAGTAGGCAGATTTCTTTTTTATTTGTTTTGTAATCTTTCTTCTTTTAAGTGCCAGTAAAAATCGAATAATTGAATTTAGGTTTAATTCTTTTGCAGTTTCATTATCTATTTCTCCTGCAATACTAATAACTTTCCCTCCATTTTTAATTACCTCAAATGCATCGTGTGTATAATTACCACCAAGTGTATCATAAACAACATCAATTTCATTTACAACATCTAAGTAATTCTCCTTTTTATAATCAATTACTCGGTCAGCTCCCAATTCACTTACCCAAGCTACATTTTTTGTACTTGTGGTGGTGTACACATACGCCCCCATACTTTTTGCATATTGAATTGCAAATGTGCCAATACCACCTGAGCCAGCATGAATCAATATCTTATCACCTGATTTTAAGTTTGCTTTCTCAAAACTTTGAATTGTGGTAAGTGCTACCAATGGCAAACCTGATGCTTCGCTGAAGTTTACATTACTAGGTTTAAGACTTACTAAATCACCATCTATTGCAACATATTCCGCAAAAGTACCGGGTGAATCAGAGGAAACTCTAGAATAAATCTCATCTCCAATATTTAAGTTTTTTACATCAGATCCTTTCTCCACAACGACACCTGATACATCAAAACCAATGGGAGCAGGAAAATTTAGTTTCTGTATGCTTTTTAATAAGCCTTCAGTAATTTTGTAATCAATTGGATTTACACCAGCAGAGTGAACCTCTACGAGCACCTGATTGTTTTTAATGACAGGCTTTTTTATTTCACCAAAAGCTAAACTAGCTTTTATATCTCCATAACCTTTTATCTGTAATGCTCTCATCTTTTAAATTTAAAGTTTGATACAAATTTAGGTATAGGAGTCTTCGAAGAAATTGATGTATGGTAAAAAATTTATTTTTTACCTCTATCAAATCGTATACGACTCAAGCTTTCTTGAGTTATACCTAAATAGGAAGCAATATGGTAATTGGGTGTAAACGACTCTATATCCGGGTATTGCTGCACGAACACATCATACCTTTCAGAAGCAGATAACTGCAATTGATTTAATATTCTTTTTTGTAAGGAAACTAAATGCCTTTCTAGATTATTACGTTGAAACACCTCGAATTCTGGAAATTTAATGAGTAAGTCTTCAAGCCCTTGCGTACTAAACTCAATAACTTGTGACTTTTTTAGACTTTCAACGGTTAATTGAGATCGTTCATTATTGTAAATCGCGATATAATCACTAATCCACCAATTTTTAATCGCAAATTGCAAAGTATGTTCTCTACCCACTTCATCAGTGCAATATGAACTTAAACAACCCTCTGTTACAAAAAATATTTTATTGACTTTTTGACCTTCACGAATTAGCACAGCACCCTTTTCAACTATTCTTTTTTTTGAAATTGAATAAATATAGTCTTTAGCTTCTGGGCTTAAGCTAATCTTGCTAGTGATGTAGTTAATTAGTTGTTCCAAGTGTATGAAATTTGATTACTTAAGTGTTATACTTTGAATTTTAGCACAGCTAAAGATTTGGTGAAAATATCAATTAATACCGTAACCTTGCTTGCAGATACACTCCTGCTACAATTATATTAATAAATAATTACACGAGTTTCAAATCTAAAGAAAAAACAAAAAAGCCTCCTCATTTCTGAGAAGGCTTTGTACACAAAGCGAACCAGTTCTCGAACTCTTTTACAAAGACCTAGTATCACTCTACGATTTAAAAGAAACCCTTAAACAAGAGGGTTTGAGTGATTATGTTGAGAATCCTCAGTATTTAAAAAGGAATACGACTAATCAATTACTACATATAGGGAATTAAACTACTTATAGATAAGAAAGGGTTATTGTAAAGAACAATAAAAAAACAAGTATGGGATTTAAAAAAGGTGAAAGTGGAAATCCAGAGGGAAGACCTAAGGATTCATTGAACAAAACAAGCAAAGGCATCAGAGAGCTCATTTCAAAGGCTATCGACACAGATAAGATAAAAGATATGCTAAATCAAATTGAAGACCCCGTAGACTATATAAATGCAGTGAGTAAACTCCTACCCTATGTTGCTGGTAAGGTTAAACCTATTGAAAATGTAGAAAGAGATAATAGAGATATAGTAATTAATTTAGTTCCTTATAACGAGTAGAGGAACTATTGGGATTTACTTGTGAGAAGCAATGATTTTAATTCATTTAAATAGAGTTTAAACTCTACCGACACCCAAGAAGCAAACTCAAATGCAATATCCTTGAGAGAATAGATACCTACATACCTTCCAGCTTTGGAAATTAAACCTATTGCGTTTGTTTTTGAAATCCATTGTTTAGATATAAGGAAAAAAGATATAAACTTTTCTTCAAACAAACCATCAGGGGAAATTATATGGTCTGGAAGACTTAATTGACAATTTTATCTGAAGAAGAAGAACTCAATAACCATTCTATTGCCTTGGTTTTATCTTTAAATATTTTTGTCGGAACTGCTGGATTGTCTATTCTAACGAAAAAATTACTGACCATTTCATGCAATATAAATCTACATAAAAGCGCATTCTTCAATATAAAAAAACATCCTTTTTCAGTAGCCAAAAAAAGCCTCGCGTCAGCAGCCATCGTAACACCTTGTCGGGCCTCACTAAGAATGTTATATTTATCTGCCACTCCAATACGGGAAATAAACTTTGCCACCTCATTAAGGTCTATAATAGTAACAGTGCACCCCGCCTTATATAACACACGTACAATACCATCTTTTCTATATTCTACAATAGCACTCTGTAATTCCTTTCTTAAAAGAATTTCAACACTATCTACTTCGATGTTTTCAGCAAACGAAACCATAATACAATTTACAATAAGTCCTATTTAGAAGCAAACATTCCCTCCATTTTATGAAGCTTAAAAGAATTAAATGAAAAAACGATATTAATTATGATTTTTAAGCTAACATTAAATCGATGATGTATTTATTCTGAAGTGAAAGTATTTTGCATTTTATCTTTTGCTTCTAATCCGTCTACTGACAGCAACCTACTTTAAAAGATAGAAAAAGCCTCCTCATTTCTGAGAAGGCTTTGTACTCGAGGCGGGACTTGAACCCGCACGCCCCAAAGAGCACAGGATTTTAAGTCCGGCGTGTCTACCAATTCCACCACTCGAGCAAAGTAATTCGTGGAGCGAGTGAAGGGATTCGAACCCTCGACCCTCACCTTGGCAAGGTGATGCTCTACCCCTGAGCTACACTCGCGATCATACTCTCTTTACAAGAGCGATGCAAATATAAGTACTTTTCATTGACCTCAAAATAAAAAGAACAGAATTTAAAGGGGTTTGGAGCAAGTCGCTAAGCACCAATCATTTTCTTAATTTCATTGAGTTTTAACAAGGCTTCCACCGGAGTTAATCTATTGATATCGGTCTTTACGATCTCGTCTTTTATCTGTTCTAAAACAGGATCGTCAAGTTGAAAAAAACTCAATTGCATGTCTGACTCCTGATGGATCGATTTTGCCTTACTCGTCAGCTCTTCCGAAGAATGTGATTTCTCCAAATGTGCCAAAATATCATTGGCTCTGCGAATTAATGAATTTGGCATTCCTGCCATCTTCGCCACATGAATTCCAAAACTATGTGCCGAACCTCCGGGTTTTAATTTACGAAGGAATAAGATTTTTTTATCTACCTCTTTTACCGAAACATTAAAGTTTTTGATCCGATCAAAGCTCTCGGTCATTTCGTTAAGCTCATGGTAATGAGTGGCAAATAAGGTTTTTGCCTTCGCTTTATTTTCATGTAAAAATTCTGCAATCGCCCAGGCAATAGAAATCCCATCATAAGTACTTGTTCCCCTACCAATTTCATCGAGTAGAATTAAACTTCGATCTGAAACATTGTTAAGGATGCTTGCCGTTTCGTTCATCTCTACCATAAAGGTTGATTCGCCTAAAGAGATGTTATCAGAAGCTCCTACACGGGTAAATATCTTATCTACAATTCCTAAGGATGCCGATTTAGCAGGGACAAAAGAACCCATCTGAGCCATCAGCACGATTAATGCGGTTTGGCGCAATAAAGCCGATTTCCCCGACATATTAGGGCCTGTAATCATGATGATCTGTTGCGTATCGTTATCCAAATACACATCATTAGAAACGTATGCTTCGCCAACCGGCAATTGCTTTTCAATAACCGGGTGACGGCCGTCTTTGATGTTTAAAGTAAAACTTTCATTCAGCTCAGGTTTTACATAGCCGTTATGAAGGGCAATTTTAGCAAAAGATAAAAGAACATCTACGCGAGCAATAAGCTGTGAATTGCGCTGTACGATCTGCACATAATCCATCAAAGAAACAACCACCTCGTTGAAAAGGGTCTGTTCTAAAGCGAGAATTTTGTCATTAGCACTAAGGATCTTCACTTCGAGTTCCTTAAGCTCTTCGGTGATGTAACGCTCGGCATTCACCAGGGTCTGCTTGCGTATCCACTCTTCAGGGACTTTGTCTTTATGAGAATTTCTTACTTCAAGATAATAACCAAACACATTATTGAAGGCAATTTTTAAGGAAGGTATTCCCGAGGCTTCAGATTCCCGAACTCTAATTTGCTCTAGGTAATCTTTAGCTGATGTAGAAATATTTCTAAGCTCATCGAGTTCCTGAGAAACTCCGGTAGCGATCACATTTCCTTTAATCAACTGAACAGGAGCATCATCTTGCAACTCTTTAGCGATTTTTTCACGAATCGGATCACAGGGATCTAATTGTGAAGCAAGGGTCTCTAAACTCTTATTCCCGGATTTCGAACAAAATTCTACGACAGGTAGAATGGCATTCAAAGCTCGTTTTAACTGCACCACTTCACGCGGGCAAATACGAGCAGTAGCTACTTTGGAGATGAGGCGTTCCAAGTCGCCCATTTGCTTTATCTGAAGGGCAAGTTCATCAGCTACATCACCATGATGGGTGAAGTAATCGACGATATTCAATCGATCCTGAATGGCCTTTTGCTCTTTTAAAGGCAACACCAACCAGCGTCTTAGCATACGCGCACCCATCGGCGAGACGGTTTGATCGAGTATGTTTAATAAAGAAACTCCGTTTACTCCCGTTGACTGTAGCACTTCTAAATTGCGAATGGTAAAATGATCCATCCAGACAAAACGGTCTTCTTCAATACGGTTGATGGAAGCAATATGACTTACTTTATTATGTTGTGTTTCATTTAGGTAATGCAAAGCCGCACCGGCAGCAACAATTCCTAAGTCTAATTTATCAATGCCAAAGCCTTTTAAAGATTTCGTCCCAAAATGGTTTAGCAATAACTCTTCGGTAAAGGCATGGGTAAATACCCAATCTTCGAGAGTGTAAGTGAAAAAGCTGTCTGCAAAACGCTGAGTAAACTCTGCTTTATGTTGCTTTTGATAAATAACTTCGGACGGAGAAAAACTCTGTAGTAGTTTATTTACGTATTCCCAATTCCCTTCCGCAACTAAAAACTCTCCGGTAGAAACATCCAAAAATGCCACTCCTGCACCATCCTTTTCCATGTGTATGGAAGCCAAAAAATTGTTCGAGCGTAGATCGAGGGTTTTGTCGTTGTAGGAAACTCCCGGGGTTACCAATTCAGTAACTCCTCTCTTTACAATTTTCTTGGTCGCTTTAGGGTCTTCCAGCTGGTCGCAAATGGCAACCCTACATCCCGAACGCACTAATTTAGGCAAGTACGTATCTAAAGAGTGGTGTGGAAATCCTGCCAATTCGATTTTCGAACTTCCGTTGGCACGATTGGTTAATACAATTCCCAAAATGCGCGAAGCCTTAATAGCATCTTCACCAAAAGTCTCATAAAAATCGCCTACCCTGAACAAAAGCACCGCATCAGGATACTTAGCCTTTATTGCATTGTACTGTTGCATCAGAGGGGTTTCTTTCTTCTTTTTAAGTGCTTTTGTCAATTGGATTGCTATTATTATTGATTATTTTGCAGTCGTTTTAAACGAAGGTCTAAGATATTAATTCTGAGCGACAAGCTGATGCGAAAACTAAAAAATAGTGAACTGAACAGACTGAGCATCGAGGAGTTTAAAGAAGTGCCCAAACTACCCGTCGTTGTGGTGCTCGACAACATCCGGAGTCTCAATAATATTGGTTCGGTTTTTCGTACCTCAGATGCTTTTTTACTCGAAAAGATTTATCTGTGTGGCATCACGGCTCAACCGCCTCATCGCGACATCCACAAAACCGCCCTGGGTGCCACCGAATCTGTTGAATGGGAATACATGGAAGATACTTTGGACTGCGTGGAAAAACTCCAAAAGGATGGCTACCATTGTTTGGCGATCGAACAAGCCGAACATAGTTTGATGCTCGATAAATTCGATAGTACGCAACACGATAAAATTGCAGTTGTATTCGGAAATGAAGTAAAGGGCGTACAGCAATCGGTTATCGATAAATGTGACCATTGTATTGAAATCCCTCAACTGGGAACAAAGCATTCGCTGAATATTTCTGTGAGTGCCGGAGTTGTGCTGTGGGAGTTATTTAGATCTAGAGTAGGTTGGTAGGTTGGTAGATTGGTAGGTTGGTAGGTGTCACCCTGAGCCTGTCGAAGGGTTGGTAGATTGGCTATTTAAATAAGTATTTTCTGAAATTCACTAACATCTTTTGAACAATTGTTAACTGAACACACAACTCGTTGTATTTATCATCATCAATGTCAGTGTAAATCTCTTTCGACAATAATAGCTGTGTTTCTAATTCAAAAGATGATGCTATGGCAATTTGAATAAAATAAGAAAACGACTTTTTAGAATCTCTCCCTGCACCCTCCGCAATATTAGAAGAAATTGATATGGCGCTTCTTTGCATTTGAGAAACCAAACCATAACGTTCCTGATCAGGCAACATCCTACAATATCTGTAAACCTCTTTGGATAACAACATACTTTCATTCCAAACTTTCAATTCTTTAAATCTATGCATCACATTAACTCTTAAATCATATTATTATTTACCAAAATACCAACCTACCAATCTACCAACCTACTCCGCAAAAAAAAATCCCCTCCGTTACCGAAGGGGACCTTTTGATATTGTATGTACTAAAGAACTACTCAATCACGAATTCAACGCGACGATTCATTCTAGTTAAGCTATTCGAAATAACCTGACCATCTGCAGTCGTTTCGGTTACTTTCATCGACTCATCAGCCAACGGTGCATCTTCACCTTTAGACTCAGCTGCTAAACGAGAAGCGTCAACACTGAACATGTTAGATAAGGCATCGATTACCGCGTTTGCTCTACGTAAGGCAATTTTGTGGTTGTTTGCAGAATTACCCACGGAATCAGCATAACCAACAACTCTTAATTTGTAGTTTGGGTTCGCTTGTAACAGAGAAGCTACAGCTGCCAGTCTTTCGTAGTTTGCGTAAGAAACTTTCGCAGAGTTAAAGTCGAAGTAAACTGAAGGCATAAATGCACCTTTCGCACCTCTGATTTCTTTACCCTGGAAGTTTACCGTTGCTCCGGAAGCAGTATTAGGCTCAATATCAACAGAGTTTGCAACACCATCTTTATCGCTATCTAACTCACGACCTTTCGCATCAACCTGTACGCCACGAGCCGTAAATGGGTCTTCATCAGCGTAATCCGAAACGCCATCCATATCTACATCTAAAGCATTTCCTTTACCGTCAACTGCTACACCTTCCGGCGTATTGTTATCATTATCAAATCGATCAGAAACACCATCACCATCAGAATCCGTAGAAAGACCTTCAAGCTCTGTTTTTACCGTAGAAATATCTCCATACATAGCATCTAAGGGGTTATTCCATTCAACAGATTCTTCTTTCTTAGTAAAGCGGTAGTTTACACCTAAACCAAGTATCATATGAGCTCTAACCTCATCACCGGCTACTGTCCCGACTCCAAGAGTAGCGGATAAATCCAAATCTAAATTTTGGTAGCTATCACAGGCATACTTAAGTCCGGCACCAACATTGGGTACAAGAGCTGATCCACCATCTTCAATGCTCATAAGACTAGCTCCACCGGAAACATAAAGTTTTGCATTAGAATTAGAACCAACAGACAGATTCGATAAATTTACAAGTCCTTTAACCGATAAAGCAGTAAAGTTCATTGAATCTGTTGAACTAGACAATCCACCGGATAAATAAGCTCCTTGAACAGCAACAACAGCATTAACTTGCTTTGTGTAATTTAATCCATACCCGAATTCTACATCAGGATCAGAAGATATGTAAGTAAGCGCACCAACACTTACCCCCACAGAGGCATCATCCGTTAGCAAACCTTTTAATCCACCGTCTTGGGCGAAAGCACCAGACGCTACAAATAAAGATGCCAGTGCTATTTTCTTTAAGTTAATCATGTTTTTAATTTTAAGATAGGTTCTCTAAATTATTAAATGTTCCACTATCAATCACTCGATTGACAGCGACAAATGTAAAAAAATGCATTTAATTAAAAGTTAATTCTATGAAACCCTTTTACATATATTGCGCCTAAAGATACAAGAATCTTAATAAAATCCTCTTTTTGGTTCACAAAATCAATACTTGAA
>Ga0208881_1000544_pt1 | contig 13254 bp, 11 predicted proteins | sample Knorr_S23_td_AAI_FD_185610 | JGI IMG/M metagenome (GOLD analysis project Ga0208881, IMG submission 185610) | Marine microbial communities from Southern Atlantic Ocean transect - Knorr_S23_td_AAIW_ad_876m_LV_B (SPAdes) (version 2) | ecosystem: Environmental > Aquatic > Marine > Oceanic | place... | reverse complement strand
TTTCATCCACTCGGCCGCCATGGTGAGCTTCGACTCCCCCCTCGACCAGGCCGTTGAGGTCAACCTGCTCGGCCCGGTACGGATTGTCCGCACCCTCGCCGACCTCAACGCAACTCCCCACCTGATCGCGGTGTCCACCTGTTACGTGGCCGGCAGCCGACGCGGAGCCGCCGTCGAAGAACCAGTCGACGACAGTCCCTTCTTCGTCAAAGCAGAGTGGGGAGCCGAGGTGGACGCGGCTCGACGCTCCCGCCACGAAGCCGAAGCGGCCAGCCGCACCCCAGAAAAACTCGCCTCGTTCCGCAGCGACGCCCGGCACGACCTGGGCGCTGCGGGCATCCCCGCGCTGGCCGCTAAGACAGAGCAGTTACGGGCCCGGTGGGTCAACGACCGCCTGGCCGAGGCGGGACGATCCCGGGCCGCATCGCTGGGCTTCCCCGACGCCTACGCCTACACCAAAGCCTTCGGCGAACTGGCCCTGGCCGAGACGTCCGGCGACATCCCAGTCAGCATCATTCGACCCTCCATCATCGAATCCGCCCTGGCCGAACCGGCACCGGGTTGGATCCGCGGGTTCCGGATGGCCGAACCGGTGATCATCGCCTACGCCCGCGGCCTACTCAAGGAGTTCCCCGGAACCCCCGAAGGAACTCTCGACGTCATCCCCGTCGACCTGGTCGTCGCCAGTATCTGCGCCATCGCCGCCCGAGGACCCATCGACGGGCCGGACATCGTCCAGGTGGCCTCCGGAACCGTGAACCCTCTCCGCTACGGACACCTGGTCGACCTGGTGAGGGAATGGTTCACCCGACATCCGGTGTATGACGACCGCGGGCAGCCAATCCCCGTGCCCGAATGGTCCTTCCCCGGCCGGGGCCGGGTCACACGGCAACTGGAGCGGGCCGGCACCACCCTCGAGCGAGCCCAAAAGATATTCGAGCTCCTGCCTGTCCGGGGGCGCCGGGCCCAACTGGGGGCTCGACTAGAAGAACAGCGCGAGCAGGTCGAACGGGCCCGGGGCTACGTCGATCTGTACGGCGCGTACGCCGAATGTGAGGCTGCCTTCGGCCTGGACCGACTCCTCGCCCTCTGGGACTCCCTCAACGACGACGACCGGGAGGCGTTCTGTTTCGACCCGCGGATCGTCGACTGGGGCCATTACTTCCACGAGATTCACCTCCCGTCGGTCGTGCAGTCCGGCCGGGTGTCGATGAGCCCCCCGAGTCAGGGAGGCGAGACCCGATCTTCCCGCCTCCGGCGTCAGGTGCTCTCCCCCGACCGCCACCTCGCCGCTTTCGACCTCGAAAACACCCTTATCGCCTCCAACGTCGTTGCATCGTTCGCCTGGCTGGCCAGCCGGCGCCTCGACAGCCGGGACCGCCTCCGGTTGGTGGCCCGCACCCTTGCTGAGGCACCGGCCCTCCTGGCCTTGGACCGCCGTGACCGGAGCGACTTCCTTCGCCACTTCTACCGACGCTACGAGGGCGCACCGGTCGACCAGATCGCCGAGGACTCCGCTGAACAGTTCAGCGACCTGATTCTCTCCAGAGCCTTCCCGGCCGCCATCAGACGGGTGCGCGAGCACCGGGCCCTTGGTCACCGCACCTTGCTGATCACCGGCGCCCTCGACTTCGTCGTCGAACCCCTCCGACCGCTATTCGACGACATCGTGTGCGCCAGCCTCGGAATCGACGACGGTACCTACAACGGCCGCCTCCGCAGTGTCCCCCCGACTGGTGAAGCCCGCTTCCAGGCCCTCACCGACTACGCCGACCACCACGACCTGGACCTGCGTGAATCGGTGGCCTACGCGGACTCGACCAGCGACCTCCCGATGCTCGAGGCGGTCGGGTTCCCCGTCGCCGTCAACCCCGAGGTCCGCCTGGCCAGTCTCGCCCGCAAGCGCGGCTGGCTCACCGAAGACTTCGCCAAGGCCGGCGGAATGACCAACCGCCTCCTCCCCCTCGCCCCGGCCCGAAGAGGTGCCTGATGAAGGCCCTCCGATTTCGCCGGAACCTTCCCCGCTACGCGGCGGCCCGGCTTGCCGGAAGCCTCACCCCGGGGCGGGGTGCCACCGTCGGTCCCCTCGAGTTGGTCGACCTCGACCCTCCGGCCGAACCGGGACCGGACTGGGTGAGAGTCCGACCGAGACTGTCGGGCATCTGCGGCTCTGACCTGGCCACCGTCGACGGCCGTTCGGCCCGCTACTTCGAACCCCTGGTCTCGTTCCCGTTCGTGCCCGGCCACGAGGTGGTCGGCGACCTCGACGACGACCAGAGGGTGGTCCTCGAACCGGTGCTCGGCTGCGCCAGCCGGAACATCACCCCGGCCTGCGCAGCCTGTGCCGACGGCCGACTGGGCAACTGCGAACACACCACCTTCGGCGACCTGTCCCCCGGTATTCAAACCGGTTCCTGCCATGACACCGGCGGCGGATGGGCCACGGCCTTCCATGCCCATCCCAGCCAACTCCACCCGGTGCCCGATGGGCTCTCCGACGAGGCGGCGGTCATGGTGGAACCCACGGCCTGCGGTGTCCACGCCGCGTTCACCGCCCGGGTGCCCGACGACGGAGTGGTGGCCGTCCTGGGTGCCGGCACGCTCGGCCTGGTCACCATCGCCGCCCTGCGGGCCCACACCACTCCCCGGACCATCGTGGCCACCGCCCGCTACCCGGACCAACGACGCCTGGCCGACGAACTGGGTGCCGACCTGGTCGTCGCTCCCGACGAGATACGACGGGCCGTGCGTCGGGCCGCCGGCACGCGGGCCATAGGCGGAAACGGTCAGGGTCCCAAGGGGGACGTCGATCGTCTTACCGGTGGCGCCGACACGGTCATCGACTGCGTCGGCTCCTCGTCAAGCCTCACCGACGCGCTGGCCATAGCCCGGCCGGGGGGCCGCATCGTGCTCCTGGGGATGCCGGCAGTCGTGGAGCTGGAGTTGACCCCGCTGTGGCACCGCGAACTCGAACTCGTGGGCTCCTACACCTACGGCACCGAGGCCCTGCCTGACGGATCCACCGCCCGCACCTTCGACCTGGCCTTCGACCTGGTCACCCGGGCCGACCTGGGTCGGCTCGTCACCGCCACCTACCCGCTGGCCCGATACCGGGAAGCCCTCCAACATGCCGCCTCGGCCGGAAGCCGGGGCGCGGTAAAAGTAGCCTTCGACCTCCGAGACGAACGGGAGCGCAACGCCCGATGACCAACGGACGACACCCCGCACCACGCCCGGGATTCGTGCTCGACGTGGACCGGAACACCCCGCCGATCCTGTTCCACCACGGGCCCGGCTTCCGCCTCGAGAAACTGCCCGCCGGCCGGTCCCGGGTCATCTACCCGGCCGAACCCCTCGAAGGCCTCCCCGACCCCGAGGCGGCCATCCGCCACGCCCTCCTCAACCCCCTCGGCGACTCCGCACCACTGCCCGCCCTCCTGCGGCCCGGCATGAAGCTCACCATCGCCTTCGACGACATCTCCCTGCCCCTACCGCCAATGCGACGGCCCGACATCCGACAACGGGTCATCGAGGCCGTCCTGGACCTGGCGGCCGATGCCGGTGTCGACGACGTGCACCTGATCGCCGCCTTGGCCATCCACCGGCGGATGACCGAGGACGAACTCCGCCACGCGGTCGGGGACCGCGTCTACGACGCGTTCGCCCCCAAGGGCCTTCTCTACAACCTCGACGCCGAGGACCCCGACGGCATGGTCATCCTCGGCGAGACCCCCCACGGCGAGGACGTCCACTTCTGCCGTAGGGCCGCCGAGAGCGACCTGGTCGTCTACGTCAACATCAACCTGGTGTCGATGGACGGGGGCCACAAAAGCACCGCTACCGGCCTGGCCGGTTACACGGGCCTGCGCCACCACCACAACGTCCACACCCTGAGGAACTCCAAGTCGCTGATGGACCGAAAGAACTCGGCCCTGCACGCCTCCAACTGGCGGATGGGCAGCGTCATCCGGGACGCCGGCGTGAAGATCTTCCAGATCGAGACGACTGTCAACAACGACACCTTTGGCCGGGAGGGCCCCCTGGCCCTCCTCCAGAAGCGGGAATGGGAGTGGACGGGACGGGACCGTGCCCAGTTCCTGGCTATGCGGGCCGGCCTGGATGTCCTGCCGTCCAATACCCGCCGCAAGATCTTTGACACCTGGCAGGCCCCGTACCAGATGACGTCGGTACAGGCCGGCGAGGTCGAAGCCGTCCACGAGGTGACCACCGACAACGTGTACGCCCAGCAGTTGGTCCCCGTCGAAGGCCAGACCGACGTGCTGACCATGGGCCTGCCCTATATCTGCCCCTACAACGTCAACTCGATCATGAATCCGATCCTGGTCATGTGCCTGGGTCTCGGCTACTTCTTCAACCTGTACCGGGGTCGACCACTGGTCCGGGAGGGTGGCGTGCTCGTCATGAGCCACCCGACCCCCTGGGAGTTCCACCCGGTCCACCACCCCAGTTACATCGACTTCTTCGAGCAGGTCCTGGCCGACACCACCGACCCAGTGGAGATCGAGCGCCGTTACGAGAAGCAGTTCGCCGAGGACGAGTGGTACATCCACCTCTACCGGACGTCCTACGCCTACCACGGGGTCCACCCCTTCTACATGTGGTACTGGGGCAGCCACGCCCTGGAACACCTCGGACGGGTCATCATCGTGGGCGGCGACCCGGCCGCTGTTCGCCGGCTCGGCTTCCAGCCCGCCTCCACCCTGTCGGATGCCCTGGAGATGGCCTCCGATGTGGTCGGACCCCAACCGACCATCACCCACATGAAGAACCCGCCGCTACTCATGGCTGACGTCACCTGAGCCGTGGGTACCGTCTCGCTCCGCCTGGCCCGGACACGGGTCCGATGGGCCCGACTGGTCTTCCCCCTGAGGGCCGCACCGGTGCCCCTCGGCATAGCCCCTCCCCCGGAGCGGCGCCGCCTCGGCGCCGACTACGACACGGCATGGGCCCGCCGCTACCCGGCCCGCCTCGCCCGGGCAGCCATCGTCGAAGGGGTGATGCGGCCCGTCATGGCGGTGGTCGCCGACCCGACCCGGGCCGGCGTCGACCGGCTCGACGGGCTCGACGGACCCGCGGTGTTCGCCGCCAACCACCACAGCCACGCCGACACGCCCCTCCTCATGACTTCCATCCCCGAGCCGTGGCGCCACCAGTTGGTGGTCGCCGCGGCGGCTGACTACTTCTTCGCCTCCCGGGCCGGCAGCGCTCTCTCGGCGCTGGCCATTGGCGCCGTACCGGTGGAACGCACCCGAGTGAGCCGCGACTCGGGCGACCGGATCGCCGAGTTGATCGGCGAGGGCTGGAGCCTTCTGATCTACCCGGAAGGCGGACGCAGCCCGGATGGCTGGGGCCAGGAGTTCCGCGGCGGGGCCGCCTACTTGGCCATCCGCTGCGGGGTGCCGGTGGTGCCGGTACACGTCGCCGGTACCGGGCGGATCCTGCGCAAAGGGCGGAACCTCCCCCGACGGGCCAAGACCACCGTCACCTTTGGGACCCCCCTGGCCCCCCACTCCGACGAGAACGCACGGGCCTTCAACGAGCGCCTCGAAGCGGCGGTCACCGGCCTGGCCGATGAGACGGCCACTGACTGGTGGGAGGCCCGCCGGCGGACCCGTGACGGTTCCTCACCCAACCTGACCGGACCGGCAGGCGGCGCGTGGCGGAGGGCCTGGGCCCTCGGCGACCGCGACGGTCGCACCCGCCGGCGCCGGCGCCGCTGGCCCGAGTTGTAGCAAACCCCACCCCGTACTGGGCCCGCCGGTTGGTAGGTTGCCACCGGGAACGCCGGGTCCGACCCGACACCAGAACCGACCCGCACGAGGTGAAAAGCCGAAAGTGACCGTCGCCGCCCGAACCCCCATCGAGTTGATCAAACGGGTCTACGCCACGCTCGACGACCGGGTGTCCATGGGGCGAGAACGCCTCGGAAGGCCCCTCACCCTGGCCGAGAAGATTCTGGTCAATCACCTCGACGACCCGACCGGAGCCGGACTCGAGCGGGGCGTCTCCTACGCCGACCTTCGTCCCGACCGGGTGGCCATGCAGGACGCCACAGCCCAGATGGCCTGGCTGCAGTTCATGACCGCCGGGTTCGACGAGGTGCAGGTGCCCACCACCACCCACTGCGACCACCTCATCCAGGCCCGCGACGACTCCAAGCGGGACCTGGCCGCCGCCCTGGACGGGCACGCCGAGGTGTACTCCTTCCTGGAGTCGGTCTCGGCCCGCTACCGAGGTGGGTTCTGGAGGCCCGGCTCAGGAATCATCCACCAAGTCGTTCTCGAGCAGTACGCCTTCCCTGGTGGGATGATGATCGGCACCGACAGCCACACCCCCAATGCCGGTGGGCTGGCCATGGTGGCCGTCGGGGTGGGCGGAGCGGACGCGGTGGACGTTATGACCGGCTTCCCGTTCAACGTGCGGTGGCCGAAACTGATCGGCGTCTACCTCACCGGCGAACTCGCCGGCTGGACGGCGCCCAAGGACGTGATCCTCAAGGTGGCCGGGATCCTCACCGTGGAGGGCGGCACGGGGGCCATTGTTGAATACCTGGGCCCAGGGGCCCGCAGCCTGTCGGCCACCGGCAAGGCCACCATCTGCAATATGGGGGCCGAGATCGGCGCCACCACCTCCCTGTTCGCCTACGACGACGCCACGGCCCGCTACCTGAGGGCCACCGGCCGGGAGGACGCGGCCGATGCCGCCGAGGCGGTCGCCCATCACCTGCGGGCCGACGAGGAGGTCGAGGCCGACCCGGGGTCCTTCTTCGACCGGGTGGTCGAGATCGACCTGTCGGCACTCTCGCCCCACATCAACGGCCCCCACACCCCGGATCTGGCCCGGCCGGTCAGCGACCTGGGAGCCGAGGCGGAGGCCAACGGCTGGCCGTTGGAGATCAGCGCCGCCCTGGTCGGGTCCTGCACCAACTCCAGCTACCAGGACATCACCCGGGCGGCTGACATCGCCCGCCAGGCCGCCGCTCAGGGGCTCCGGGCGCGCTCCCCGCTACTCGTCACCCCCGGGTCGGAGCAGGTGCGGGCCACCATCGAGCGGGACGGGCTGCTGGAGGACCTGGAGTCCATCGGGGCCACCGTGCTGGCCAACGCCTGCGGCCCATGCATCGGCCAGTGGGACCGCCCGGACATCGACGAAGGGGTCCTCAACAGCATCGTCACCAGCTACAACAGGAACTTCCCCAAGCGCAACGACGGATACGCCTCCACCCTGGCCTTCGTCACCTCACCGGAGACCGTGGTGGCTCTCAGTCTGGCCGGACGGCTCGATTTCGATCCGGCCACCGACCCGCTGGTCAACGCCGACGGTGACGAGGTGCGCCTGACCGTCGGTGCCGGCGAGGAACTCCCGGCGGACGGCTTCGACCCCGGCCGGGCCGGCCTGTTCCAGGCACCCCCCGACGACGGCCGAGACGTCAACGTTGAGGTTTCACCGACCAGCAGGCGCCTGCAGGTGCTCGAACCGTTCGCGGCCTGGGACGGCCGGGATCTGGTCGATCTTCCGGTGTTGATGAAGGCCCAAGGCAAGTGCACCACCGACCACATCTCGATGGCCGGACCGTGGCTGGCCTACCGGGGACACCTGGAGAACATCTCGGGGAACCTGTACCTCGGGGTGGTCAACGCCCATACCGGCCAGGTGGGCACCGGCCTGGACGTCACCGACGGTGAGGTACGCCCCTACCCGGAGATCGCCCGCCGCTACCACGAGGCCGGTATCGATTGGGTGGCCGTCGGAGACGAGAACATCGGCGAGGGCTCGTCCCGGGAACACGCGGCCATGGAGCCGCGGTTCCGCGGCTGCCGAGCCGTGCTGGCCCGGTCGTTTGCCCGGATCCACGAAACCAACCTCAAGAAACAGGGCGTGCTGCCGTTGACCTTCGCTGACCCCGGCGACTACGACCTGATCGGCGAACGCGACCGCATCTCGGTGATGGGCCTCGACGACCTGACCCCTGGCAGTTCGGTACGGGTCGTCATCGACCACCACGGGGCCGGGTCCTCGGAGATCACCGCCTGCCACACCATGTCGGCCGATCAGATCGGGTGGTTCCGGGCCGGCAGCGCTCTCAACCTGATCCGGCAACGGACCGCCGGCTGAGAAGCGACGCCCCTAGACGGTGCACAGCCGGTAGCCCCGGTTGCGGGCCTCGGCCAGCGAATCGGGTGCGAAGCAGGTGGGGGCCCCACTTTCTATGAGTTCTTCCAGCACCACGGCCATCGCATCCTCGTCGGTCACCTCATCGAGGTCGTAGACCTCCTGGGTGCGCCGGTCTCCGAGGAACCGGTGGTCGGCGAAACTGGCCGGGCGATCCACAGCAGTCGAGGCTAGTAGCCGCCGTCGTAGCCCACGGGACGGGACGCGACTCGGGGGCGCAACCGGTGCGCCCCCGAGTAGCCCGGCGCGGGTAGCCCCGCGTCCGGGAGTTTCTGGACTACCCGGACACGACGGGTGCCCACGACCGCGGCGGGCCGGGCCCGCGCTGGCCGATGAGGCGTGCCGGCAGGGACTTCGAGCCGGCAGTCGATGTCCGGGGGTGGTCGGCGTGGATTCGCCGGGTGGTCCAGCGCCGCCTAGCGGCCGGCCACCTCCGAAGTCCCAAGAGATCTACTACTGATGTGGACCACCTCCCTTCGTCGGTGGCGCCACCCTAGCCGCGCCGTTCCACCTGGTCGCTGGCGGCCTCTACAGCCAGGCGGTCGGCCTCGTCGTTCCACCGGTCGCCCGAGTGCCCTTTCACCCACTGGAAATCGACGTCGTCGCGTGCCCGGTAGGCGTCGATCAGCGGCTCCCACAGATCACGGTTGGCCACAGGCTTGCGGGCCTTGTTCACCCAGCCCCGGCGCAGCCAGTTCTCCCACCACCGGTCGCGGAAGCAGTAGACGACATAGGTCGAGTCGCTGACCACCACCAGCGGACAGTCGAAGGCCCGAACCGCCTCCAGGGCGGCTGTGAGCTCCATGCGCTGGTTGGTGGTCTTCCCGTCGCACCCGCTGGCGAACGGACCGTCGGGCACCACCCAGGCCCAGCCGCCCGGACCGGGGTTCCCGAGGCAGGCGCCGTCGGTGTACACGACCATCGGACCGTCGGCCACGGATGGGCACCCTAACCGGGGCCGGTTCGCCGGCCGTTCACAACCGCGACCAGAGGATTTCCCGACCCATTCTCCGCTCGACTGCCAGCCCGGCTAGGTTCGCACCATGGCTTCGAAGCGGAGCGGCACGCTGGCCGTGACGGGCGACCCGGACGCCGACCGGCTCCTCAACACTGACCCGCTGGCCCTGGTGGTCGGCATGCTGTTGGACCAACAGGTGCCGATGGAGTGGGCCTTCCGGGGTCCGTCCACCATCTCCGGGCGGCTCGGCGGCCTGGACGCTGCGGCTATTGCCGCCATGGACCCGGTCGACTTCGAGACAGCCTGTCGGACAAAGCCGGCCATCCACCGGTTCCCGCAGTCGATGGCCCGGCGAATCCAGGACCTGTGCCAGCACGTGGTCGACCACTACGACGGCGACGCCGGTCGGATCTGGCGGGGTGTGCGATCCGGGGCAACCCTCTACGACCGCCTGGTTGCCCTTCCCGGGTTCGGGCCCGAGAAGTCGATGATCTTCACCGCGGTACTGGCCAAGCGCATGGGATGTGCACCGGCCGGTTGGGAGGACCATGCCGGACCGTTCGCCGACGGCCAACCCCGATCGGTGGCCGACATCGACGGCCCGGATGCCCTGACGGCCGTCCGGGCCTGGAAGAAGGCGCAGAAGGCGGCCGGGAAAACCAAGCAGGACTAGCCGACCGGCTGGTGGCTCAGAGCCGGGCCTCGCCCCGGTCCAGGGCCTCCAGGAACCACTGGTAGGTGGAGACCAGGCCGTCGGCCAGGGGCGTGCCGGCCAACCAGCCCAGACCGGTCAGTTTCGAGACGTCGAGCATTTTGCGGGGCATCCCGTCCGGCTTGGAGGCGTCGAAGGCCAGTTCGGCCCCCGGGTGCACCAGGTCCCGGAGCATGCCAGCCAGTTCGCCGATGGTGCAGTCGGTGCCGGTGCCGACGTTGACGTGGCCGGCCTCCGAGTAGTGGTCCATCAGGAACAGGCAGGCGTCGGCCAGGTCGTCCACGTGGAGGAACTCCCGGCGGGCCGAGCCGCTCCCCCAAACAACCACCTCCTCCGCGCCGTCGAGTTTCGCCTCGTGGAAGCGGCGCATCAGGGCCGGAAGGACGTGTCCTCCTTCGAGGTCGAAGTTGTCGCCGGGCCCGTACAGGTTGGTCGGCATGGCTGAGATGAAGTCGTCGCCGTACTGCCGCCGGTAGCTCTCGCACAGTTTGATCCCGGCGATCTTGGCCAGGGCGTAGCCCTCGTTGGTCGGCTCCAGCGGCCCGGCTAGCAGCGCCTCCTCGGTGATCGGCTGGTCGGCCTCCCGGGGGTAGATACAGGAACTGCCCAGGTAGAGGAGCTTTTCCACCCCGACCCGGTGGCTGGCCTGCACCACGGTGCCGTGGATCATCAGATTGTCGTAGAGGAACTCGGCCGGGCGGGTGCTGTTGGCCAGGATGCCGCCGACCGTGCCGGCCACCAGGAACACATAGCGGGGCCGCTGTTCCCCAAACCAGGCGTCAACCGCCGATTGGTGGCGCAGGTCCAGGTCGGCCCGGTCCGCGCAGCGCAGGTCGTCGAACCCGGCGTCGGACAGCCGTCGGAGGATCGCTGAGCCCACGAGTCCACGGTGGCCGGCCACAAACACCGGCGCTGAGCGGTCCAGCATGGAGCGACGCTACTCCCGTTCCCCGGCCCGTCCGCCGATCACTCCCACCTCGCCCAGGTAGGTGACCAGCAGGTCCAGGACCACCACCACCGCCACCTCGTCGAGGGCTTCCGGGCGGTCCAGGGACCGGGCCACCACGTGGTCGATCGCCGCGTCGAGGTCGGCCACCGTGTCGCCGTCGGTCGGTCGGAGCGCCTCCTCACCCAGTTCCTGTCCGTGTTCGGTGGACAAGCCCGCGTCGGCCACGAACTCCAACCACCAGCCGACCACCTCGACCACCTCGTCACGTCGAAGGACGGCGGCCGCCTCCTCGGGGAGGCGTTCGGCCACCCAGTCGACGGCGTCGTCGACCTCGAACACGGCCGGTGAGGCGAAGCGTTCCAGGCGACCTACCGCCGAGCCGACGGCAACGAACCCGACGGTCACCACCAGTGCCGCGCCGACCAGAAGGAAGAGCCAGATCACGGTCCGATCATGCCAGCCTGGGGGGCCGGCATCCTGGCGGGGGCGGCCGAAGCTACCCGGGTGGGCTCAGATGCCGATGCGCTGGGCCAGGAGCTCCCGGTGGTAGGTCGGGTCGCCGAAGAGCAGTTCCGAACTCTTGGCCCGCTTGAAGTACAGGTGGGCCGAATGCTCCCAGGTGAAACCGATCCCGCCGTGGATCTGGATGTTCTCGGCGGTGGTGTGGAAGTAGGCCTCCGAGCAGTAGGCCTTGGCCAGGCTGGCCACCGACGGCAGCTCATCGTTTAGCTCCGCGGCGCACCATCCGGCGTAGTAGGCGGCCGACTTGGCCGACTCAACCTCCAGGAGCATGTCGGCACACTTGTGCTTGATGGCCTGGAAACTGCCGATGGGCCGACCGAATTGCACCCGGTCCTTGGCGTACTGCACCGCGGTGTCCAGGCACTGCTGGGCTCCGCCCACCTGCTCGGCGGCCAGGGCCACCGCGGCCAGGTCCAGGACCCGCTCCAGCACCGTCCAACCGCCGCCGTCTTCGCCAATCAAAGTGGCGGACACCCCGTCGAAGTCCAGCCGGGCCTGCTTGCGGGTGGTGTCCATGGTGGCCAACGCGGTGCGGGTCAGACCATCGGTTTCGCCGGCCACCCGGAACAGGGAGATCCCCTGGTCGGTGCAGGCGGCCACGATGACCAGCGAGGCGGTGTGCCCGTCCAGTACGTACATCTTGGTGCCGCTCAACGACCAGCCGTCCCCGTTGGGGGTCGCGACCATGGTGATCCCGTCGCTGCCCCAGCGGCCGCTCTCCTCGGTGAAGGCCAGGGTGGCGATCGTCTCGCCGGCGGCGATGCCGGGTAGCAGCTCGGCCTTGGCGTCCTCGTCGCCCGAGTGGATGAGCGTGTTGGCGGCCAGCACCACGGTGGAAAAGAACGGGGCGCACAACAGGGACCTGCCCATCTCTTCGAGGACCACGATCAGCTCGACGTAGCCGAAGCCCTGTCCGCCGTACTCCTCGGGGACGATGAGGCTCTGCAGTCCCAGCTGGTCGGCCATCAGGGACCACGTCTCGGGGTCGTAACCGGACTCGGTCTCCATCAACTCGCGGACCTTGGCTTCCGGCGAGTAACTGTCCATGAACTGCCGGACGAACTCCCGCAGTTGTTCCTGTTCCTCGGTGAAGGCGAAGTTCACTTGGTGCGCTCCTCGTCGGTACCGGACACCGGCCCAACGTTCTACTAGACGCCCCTGTGGGCGACGACATCGGGCCGGTGGTGGCACCGCCGATAGCGCAGCGGCCATCATGGCTGCCATGGACCAGGCACCCTCCTCCAAGTTCGCCCCACCGTGCACCCATGACGACCACCCCAACACCGGGGTGGCCGGGGTGTCGTTGCACTACTGCGACACCAGCTCGGAGATCCACAAGATCGTGGTGGGTGACTACGACAACAACGTGTTCGTCCTGCGCTGCCGCCAGACCGGCGAGGCGGTGCTCATCGACGCCGCCAACGAACACGACAAACTCCTGGAGCTCTGCCGGGCCCTCGACGTCCGCACGGTGCTTGAAACCCACGGACACTTCGACCACATCCAGGCCGTGCCCGCGGTGCGCGAGGCCGGCTACCGGGTCGGGGTGACCGACGCCGACGCGGCGATGCTGCCCGGCTACGACTACCTGCTGGAGGACGAGTCGGTGATCGAGGTGGGCCGTCTGCGACTGCACACCATTTGCACCCCGGGGCACACCCCGGGCTCTATCTGCTTCCGCCTGGACGGCTCGCCGGTGCTGTTTGCCGGCGACACGTTGTTTCCCGGCGGGGCGGGGGCCACCCACTTCGAGGGCGGCGATTTCAACCAGATCATCGAATCCATCGACCGGCGCCTCTTCGCCCCATTGGACCCCGGCACTCTGGTGTTTCCGGGCCACGGTGACGACACCACGATCGGCGCCGAACAGCCGAGCCTCGATGAGTGGGTCGCCCGGGGTTGGTGAACGACCAGCCGGGG
>Ga0208881_1000540_pt1 | contig 13351 bp, 10 predicted proteins | sample Knorr_S23_td_AAI_FD_185610 | JGI IMG/M metagenome (GOLD analysis project Ga0208881, IMG submission 185610) | Marine microbial communities from Southern Atlantic Ocean transect - Knorr_S23_td_AAIW_ad_876m_LV_B (SPAdes) (version 2) | ecosystem: Environmental > Aquatic > Marine > Oceanic | place... | reverse complement strand
CTGTAATGACCTCTGGGCCAGTCGTTGTCCAGGATTCACGGAACGATTTTCTGGCTTGGGACAGAGTTAGGAATCTCGCTAACCGACAGGTAGCTGCGCTTGTAAACGTCAGCAGTGGGTCGGTCGAGGAAATCCTCCCCGAGGCTGACGTGCAGGGTCTCCGGTTTGGAGAATCTGGAGACTTCGTGACCTATACCGCTGTCAAACCTCAAAAAACAGCTTACGAGAGAAATGAGGGCACAGAGTATGAAATCCTCAAACTGGTGCTCGACGGATCAGCTCCGGAATCGATTGTAGCTTCAAGCGAGCGCCGTACAAACCCAAACTGGAACAAGGCTGGAGACGCTTTTGTTTACAGTGAGGAAGGAAATGTTTTCCTGAGAAAGCTCGAAGAGGACAGTGCAGCCAATCTTACCGAGCAACATCGTGGTTCCGTGTCTGAAGACGATTCTACCAAGATGAGTTTCTCGCCGATGAGGTGGAGTCCTGACGACCAGAGTATTCTCATGAGTTCTCAGACGGGATGGCATATCCTTTCTCCAGATGACGGTGGCCTTGAGCTTGTGTTGCCACTCGAAGAGGACGAGGAATCGCGTCCTTCCCGGTCCGTCCAATCATGGAGTGAAGACGGTCGCTATATCTATTTCACCTACTCCGCTAGTGACGAATGGCAGCGAGGCTTGAAACGCCTTGATCTTCAGTCGGGCGCGATTGAAACCATGATGCTCGATGAAAATCTTTACCGCTCCTTTAGTTTCTCGGATGACGGTGGCACGGTCATCTATCGGATGTCGGACGGTAATCGTCCGGATGAGATTTGGGCCGCTAGTGAGGACTTTAGTGAGCGTAAGCAGTTGACTGATCTAAATTCTCAGCTTGCTGATCTTCCACTCTCGAAAACTGAACTCATCGAGTATCTCGATATAGACGGGAATACGCTGTACGGGATCCTCTATTACCCCGTCGGCTATGAGCCTGGCCGGAAATATCCTCTGGTAGCAGAGATCTACGAGCAGTTCTTCGATAACGGTTATAACGAGAACATGAACCTCATTACGGCTCAGGGGTGGTTCGGGTTCAGGCCTTCTGTGCGGTTTGAAGAAGGTTTTCCAGGTGAGGCCTGGCTCAAGGCGGTCCCATCTGCGATCAACAAACTTGTTGATCGCGGCATAGTCGATAACGACAAGATCGGTGTGTACGGCCAGAGCTACGGTGGTTACGCAGTGAACTTGCTGATTACCCAGACCGATCGTTTTGCCGCTGCAGCGAATGTGTCCGGCAAAGTGAATATCATCTCATTTCTCGGCGATAGTCCTAGGATCACCACTCGTAACTACCGAGCGGCTGAGATTGGCCAAGACCGTATTGGTGCTACTCTTTGGGAGCAACCACAGAAATACATAGAACATTCAGCGATCATGTTCGCAGACCGCATCAATACCCCACTACTGATGCTTTCCGGCGAAGGAGACTGGAATGTGCCTGCAACGAATCAACGGGAGATGTACTATGCGCTCCGTCGACTCGAAAAAGAGGTTGTCTGGGTTAACTACATGAGTGGGGGTCATGGGGCGGGGCGGGCGAGTTCTGCTGAAGACTTCGTGGATCATTGGGAACGGATGTTCGATTGGTTCCGGGAGCATTTTGATGAGGCGAGTGGGGATCGCCCCATTTCTCAGGGTGAATCCTGAGATTGAACCGTTTGCTTGGTTTTCGGACTCGCGTTACCCGCTAAATTTCTCACCAAACCTGAGAAGCACTGAACTCACACTGCCCTGGAATAGTGTGACGATATAGAGCCTGTCGTACTCCATCTCAGCGATCGGGGTACCCCCCTCTCCACCTAGGGCTTCAACGAAGCCCGGTGTCGTATTTGAGTGTCCTAAGACCAGATGGCGCCCAGGAGTAGCAGCTATAAGCGCGGCTGCTACAGCCAGATCTCTTGCATCGTACAAGTCGATCGTTAAGCCAGTAGCTTCTGCTGTGGGCTCACCCGTCGAAAGTGTACGCTTGTAGTCGGTTGAATGGATATGTGTTAGCCCGGCATCCTGGAGGATCTTCGACAAAAGCCGTGATCGTGCCCACCCAGCCTCTGAAATCGGGGGATCGTCCGTGCCGTCCTCCGCTCGTTCAGAGTGTCTCACAAGGTAGACAACAACTGGCTCTTCTTGACCAGTGACTCCAAGTGGAGTGATGACAAGAAGGACTATGAACCACAGAAAGCTTAGACGTCGCATCGTAAATGTCTCGCTGGTTTGATTAGGCAGAATCGTGTCGCCCCAACCCCCCACAAGTCAAATTATCTAGGTTGGTTCAGATGAGGTGGTCGAGCGGTCTGAATACACTAGGGGACTGGGGGGAGTTGGGCCCATGAGTTAGGATTGAGATGAGCGCGTGAGTGAGGATCGCCGATGGCTTATGCCACCGGAGGAAAGTCCGAGCTCCGCAGGGCAGGGTGCCGGGTAACGCCCGGGCGCTGAGAGGCGACGGAAAGTGCAACAGAGAGTAGACCGCCGATGGCCGCTTGCGGCACAGGCAAGGGTGAAAGGGTGCGGTAAGGGCGCACCGGGCTTCCGGTAACGGGAGTCGCAAGGCAAACCCCACCCGGAGCAAGGCCAAATAGGGGACAAGGAGTTGCTCGCTCCAACTGAGTCCCGGGTAGGCCGCACGAGGCTGCCGGCAACGGTAGTCCTAGAGGAATGATCCTCCCCCGCGAGGGGACAGAACTCGGCTTATTTCACGCGCTCGTCTGACGGCGCCCGTCACTTTACCGTGGCGGGCGTCGACTTATTCCTACCCTGGTTTTCAGCTTGACCGGTAAGGTGGTTGCGCGATCTTGATCCTCGAATGCGCCCGTAGCTCAGTTGGATAGAGCGCGTGCCTCCGGAGCACGAGGTCACAGGTTCGAATCCTGTCGGGCGCACTGCTAGAAAGCTAGTAACTACAAGGGTTTACGGCCCTTCTGTGAGGATGATCTATGAGTGAAGAGAACGGGGGAAAGGTATCCAAGAATTATGTGGGGCTTGGTATATCACTTGGTGCCGCTTTCGGAGTAACCTTCGGAGTAGTCTTCGGTGAGGCAATCTTTGGTAATGTTGGTGCTGGAATTGGTGCTGGAATTGCTATCGGTATAGGTGCTGGAACTGCTATCGGTTCCGCTTGTAGATAGCCGGGTCCCTATCTAAGCAAAGCGACCCCTAGTACCACCCCACGCTCCCCCTATTTCACCGCACCCACAGCTGGACTATTACAACACTGTCGTACGCGTCCTGTGTGGTATCCCCGTATAAGTTGCGGGCCTTAGGAGCGCCCAACATGTTTAGGCAACCCAGTTGGTAATATGACGTGGGGTAATCAGGTTCGCTCCCAACTCAGCAGGGGACTCATGAGCGTAGAAAAGATCGGGGCTACGGCAGTTCTACACTTTTTATGGATACTGGCCTTTGCGAGTGTCGGGACGGCACAGACCAGCAGTGGAGGTATTTTAGCGTCTAGTACGATAGACGCTGCCCCTAGCTTCTACGCGGATGTTCTGCCGGTCTTCCAGAAGAACTGTGTGGACTGTCACCGTCCGAATGCACCGGATGTCGGCGGAATTACAGCTCCGATGTCACTAATGACCTACGCTGAAGCCTATCGATGGGCTCCCCGGATCAAGCGGGCGCTCGAGAGCGGCTACATGCCTCCATGGGGTGCTCATGTCCAACACAAGGGCACCTTCAAGGACGAGCGCTATATCGACGATGCTGATAAGGAAACGGTAATTGCTTGGGTGGATGCGGGAGCTCCTGAAGGTGGGACTCCTGAAGGGGCATCGCCATCAGAGTCAGCCACGCTGCTCGAAGATACGAAGGAAGGATCCGGAAGAGGTCTCACAGGCTGGTGGATTGGTGAGCCCGATCTTGTTGTTGAGTTTGAACAATCGGTGCACGTACCGGATTCCGTGCAAGATTGGCAACCCACATTCCATATGCCGGTACCGGAAGGTGCACATACGGAAGCAAAGTGGATCTCGAAGGCTGAACTTCGTCCTGGAGGCCCATGGGTTCACCATATAGTGTCCAGCCATATGGGAGTTGGTGTTCCCGGTCGTGGGCCATTCACCTACCCTGAGGGTTGGGGCGTTCTCCTGCCCGAGGATCCCTATATCACCACAAATATGCACTATCATAAGACCCCCGGTCCGGGTTCGGCTGTGGAGGATCTTACCAGGGCAGGGTTCTTGTTCTATGAGCCGGGTGACGTGATCGACTACGTAGTTGACACGGATCTCAATTTTACGACACGCTTTGTAATTCCTGCCGGTGATCCGAACTATGAGGTGAAGCATCAGCGGCCATTTGAGGAGGATACCTACCTCCTGTCCCTTGGACCGCACATGCATCTTCGTGGTAAGGCTATGAGGTACGAGCTTGAGTATCCAGATGGTAAGACGGAGACGCTGCTCTGGGTGCCAGACTATGACTTCAACTGGCAATTCCTCTACGAATATGAGGAACCGCTATTCGTTCCGGCCGGTTCAAAGCTCCACATGACTTGGTGGTTCGATAATTCAGCGGGAAATCCGAACAATCCTGACCCAGCGGCGGAGGTTGTATACGGAGCTGAGACTACGGATGAGATGGCAAACGCGCGTATCTACTTTGCTCCAGCGACTCCCCGAGGCATCGTTGTAGGAGAGGAAATTCCTGAGGAGCTTCTCAAGGCAGCAGAAGCGAGAGAGGCTCAGCGCAGACGGCGGATCTCAGCTCAAATGGGTCGCGGTCGTAAGTAAGAAAGGAGCACCCATCACCTTGCTCGGAACCGACAGGGGGCAGGTGCTCCCTTCTATCACTAATACCTCTGGGGGGCCTCTTCACACGGCTCCTCACCTTCGATGGGTGCGACCCCTGCGGGAAGGTCTCGGCAAGGGTTAGCAGCCTGAAGGGCACTTCTGGCGCCCGCCCTGATCAAGGATGTCGTTCCTGGTCCCTGGAAAAACCGGTACCCCGCTCGGGTGGACATCCATGCCAATGGACCGCCCAAGAATCGTCCCGCTCCGAGTGTTCCGTCTTTGATGTTGGTGACCAAAGCTTCGTATCCTGGGTCACCTTGTCGTAAACCCGTGAAACTGCCCAAGTCTGAACTAGCTGCGAACACTACATCGACGCCCGGTACCGCCGCGATCTCATCAGCAATCTCTGCACCTGCAGGTGACTCGATCATCGCGATGATCATGATGTTGTCATTCGCAGCTCCCCTATAGCCTCGGCCCCAAAGCGCACCGTATTGGCCTCCACCCTGGCTGCGTTTCCCTTCAGGGGGATACTTCGCATAAGTCACTGCATTACGGATCTTTTCAACGTTATCCACCATGGGAATGATGATTCCCAGGGCACCGATATCAGTAGCCTTTTGGATGTCACCCTCGGTTGCATCAGGTACGCGGATAAATGGGATCGCAGCAGCGCCTCTGCATGCCCAAATCATTCGGGCGACGTCAGAGTAACTCAGTGCACTATGTTGCATCTCAATCCACGTGAAGTCGAAGCCGGCGTTCGCCATGGAACAGTAGATCTCGGGGTCAGCCGTTGATACTGTGCCCCCGACGACGCGCTCGCCTGCGGCCAGTTTTTGTTTAACTGTGTTGAATTGGCGCACCTGGCTGCTCTCTTGTGCAGTCAGGGCTGTTACGGCGCCAAGGACAATCGTGAATGCCATGGCTAGGAGGCTTGCTTGCTTCATTGCTAATCCCTCGGTGCATGAATCTGGTCGCACCGCCGTCTGCGGTGCTTGATCGCAAGATACGCGGTGGCTTCGATCAAGCCCAGCGATTAAGTAGATAAGCCTCTATAGCGCTGGTGAGAGTATTACCTGGGTTGGTCTCCGATCACGGTCACACGGTAGCCGGAACGAATGTTCGGAAAATAATCCCAGATCGCGTAGTGCTGAGTGCATCTGTTATCCCAAAACGCGATGGAGTTCTTCTCCCATTTGAAGCGGCATTGGAACGCCGGATCCTGCACGTGCTCAAAGAGAAACTCCAATACAGCATCACTCTCTGCCTTGGGAAGTTCAATGATATTTTGGGTGAACATTGAGTTGATGTAGAGTGCTTTCTTACCAGACACGGGGTGAGTTCGGATCACCGGGTGTTCAGCGGTCGGATAAGTTCGCCCACCATCACCTCGTCCTATCCTCGTATTCACGCTGCGGTAATAAGGCCCACCATCATGATGTGCTGTCAGGTTTTCCAAGAACAGCTTCATAGGATCAGAAAGCGTGCTATAGGCCTCATACATGCTCGAGAACACTGTGTCACCGCCTGTTTCTGGAACTTCGTACAGCCTAAGGATTGAGCCTAGCGGGGGTGTTGTGGAGCATGAAACATCAGAGTGCCAGGTCTCTCCAGCGATCCGCTTTGAGTTCTCGTCCGCATGGATGATCATCACCTCAGGATGCCCCTCTAGCCCAGGATCATTCGGATGAATATCGAGTTCGCCGAAAAGTGATCCGAACTTCTTGTGGGCCTCAACAGAAATATCTTGGTCACGAAAGAAGATTACCTGGTAGGTAATCAGCGCCTCATGGATTATCTGGAAGGTGTCTTCGTCGAGTGGTTTATCGAGATCTACACCTAGAATCTCAGCACCAATCACTGGTGTGACTGGATAAATGCATATGCCTTTCGCGTCCACTGAGTTCAATGCCCTGGCGTAAGTGTCTGTGCGGATTCCCGAATAATTCTGCTTCTAAGACTCTTGAGAAAAAGGAACATACGTGTCAGGCGTGGTGGCTTCCAGGTCGGGATCTGATCCCTCTGTTACGCCAGATTTTCAGTGATTCAAAAATCTGGATACTTCAACTTCCTGGCCTCATTCCGGTTGGGGTCTTTGAAGTTCATTGGCTTCTGATTCAGGAGTGTTCGGTTTGGACATTTCCTTCTGCAATTGACTGGGTGCTGACCTCCTAGGTATTTGGTGCACTGGTTCATTGGCGCGAGCGCGCCATTCTGGTCACTAGGAGGCTCGTTATGTGCAGGCCCGCTGCCGCAGTCCTGTCGGTCTTTGTGTTTCTTGCCTGTTCTGGTGTGAGCCCTGATGCCGCCTCGGGACCAGAAGGGTCCGCTGAAGCATTTGATATAGTGATTCTGGGTGGGCGTATCGTTGATGGCACCGGAAATGCTGGATTTCCTGGCGACGTCGGTATCCAGAACGACCAGATTACTGCCATAACGCCAGCGGGCTTGCTAGTTAACGCGGAAGCCGAACTCAGGATTGATGCCACAGATATGGTCGTATCCCCTGGGTTCATAGATATCCAAAGCCATTCTCGTTCGAGTTTTCTGGGTGATGGGGACGGACGCGTTGTGTCCAAGGTGACCATGGGTGTGACCACAGAGATCATGGGAGAATCGACCACGAATGGACCCTCAAGCCCGGCAATGCTAGAAGCCGCGGGTGACGCTACCGGTTCAACCGTATTCAAGACGTTCGGTGACTGGATGAGGGCGATGGAGTCGCACGGTGCTAGCGTGAACGTAGGGTCGTTCGTGGGGGCCACCACGATTCGCGTATTGGGCAAGGGCGAAGCGATGGGTGAAGCGGATGCAGAGGAGTTAGCCTTGATGCAGGACGCTGTGCATCAATCGATGGAAGACGGAGCATTTGGTGTAGCATCTGCATTGATTTATCCGCCCGGAAATTTTGCCTCGACCCGAGAGCTCATAGAAATCAATAAGGCAGCTGCCCCTTATGGGGGCGTCTACATTACACATCTCCGCTCCGAAGCAGATTACTTTCTCGAGGCGATAGACGAAGCTATCGATATTGGTACCACCGCTGGTGTGCCCATCGAGATTTACCATCTGAAGGCCGGCGGCCGTAGGAACTGGAGCAAGGCGTCGCAGGCGGTAGCCAAGATCGATTCGGCTCGAGCAGCGGGAGTTGATATCCAGGCAAATATGTATCCCTACACGGCCGGAGGGACTGGACTGACGGCCTGTTTTCCGCCATGGGCTTCGGCTGATGGAAAGCTGTTCGATAACCTAGCAGACTCAGATGCCCGGATGAGAATTCGCGCTGAGATCGAAAATCAGACGACCGAATGGGAGAATCTTTGCACACTCTCAACGCCAGAAGGTGTGTTATTGCTAGGATTCGATAAGCCGGATAACCAGCGCTATTCCGGCCGCTACCTGTCGGATATATCCGAGGAACTTGGAAAAGATTGGATTGACACTGCGTTCGATCTCGTGCTGGACGAGCGCCAGCGACTCGGCACCATCTACTTCATGATGAGCGAAGAGAATGTCGCGATGCAGATTGGTCAGCCATGGATAAAATTTGGGACTGATGCTGGGGGGATAGATCCTGAAACTGCCCGAGGGCTTACTCACCCGAGGGCGTATGGGACGTTCACACGTATTCTTGGCAAGTATGTCCGTGAGGAAGGAGCAACAACCCTAGAAGAGGCAGTTCGCAAGATGTCATCAGCTGTGGCTACACGCCTCCATATCAAAAATCGAGGCTTGCTGAAGGAAGGGTTTTTCGCTGATATCGTAGTCTTTGACCCAAACACTGTCTCCGATCATGCCACGTATGATGAGCCGCACCAAGTCTCGACTGGTGTGCACTACGTCTTAGTGAATGGTGTCCCAGTTGTATCCCAGGGGGAGCACACTGATCGGATGCCAGGCCGGCCAGTTTATGGGCCTGGTTGGACTGGGTGGGACCGATGAGACATCTCACGCTGGCCTTCACTTGGCTCCTCGCAGGGTCCTGCACAGCACAAGCTCCTGGCGGTACAACATCGCGCATCCTAGAAGAGCCTACACAAGATACAGACGGCATAACTAGGGTTCTCGTTTACCATGATATGGAAGGGCTTACTGGCCAATCCGACCCGAAAACATTTCGGTTTGCACACTCCGACCGGTATGCTGTTGGCCGCACGTATTTGACCGGAGATGTTAATGCCGTTGTCGCAGGGCTTTTCGAGGGTGGAGCTGATGAGGTGCACATTGTGGATGGTCACGGGAGTGGCAATCCTGAGCCGGATTTGCTTCTTGAAGATCTAGATCCTCGAGCTGAACTAGTGAGCCGCGACGCTGTTTTCGATGCGTATGTAGATCTGATCGAGCCTGGTCTTTACGACGCGGTGGCTGTGGTGGGCATGCATGCTAAAACAGGAAGTGGTGGCTTTGCTTCACATACATTCACCTTAGGAATCGACATCCTTTTCAACGATATGTCGGTGACTGAAACTGAGATTGTTGGCTATTCCTGGGGCCGGGTTGGTGTTCCGGTGATTTTTGCGTCGGGTGATGATCGTTTGGCATTGGATTTAGCTGGTCCCATGCCGTGGGTTGAATTCGTGACGGTGAAGACGGCCACTTCTGCCTCGACTGCGGATCCCAGGCCGGTTGATGAAGCGCGGGTTGAACTTACTGCTACGGCGCGCCATGCAATGGAAAACTACCGAAATGCTTCATCGATGCGTCTGGAGGAACCAGTCCAAGCTGTACTCCACGCGGTTCCACCTGCAGACCTATCAATGCTCGATGGTGTTCCCGGCATCAAGTATAGAGACCAGCGCGTTAGTTTTCAGGCATCGGATTTCCGTGAGGCGTACGATGGCCTTATTGAGTTAGTGACCGTAGCTAGGGGAGGATATTCAGTCGTTCTAAGTGAAGTAGCCCGACGAATGTCGGGTGAAGGCCTCGACCTAGCCTACTCGGATGCCCTGTTCGACCGTTGGCTCGATTTTGAATCAGGCAGGTGGTTGCCTCCGGAGCTCAGCCCACCATCTGGACAGCGCACGTACCACGGCTTTCGCTAGCGTTCCAGCTATGGGTCACCTGCCTGGATCCCCCTAGCTGCTCTCGTGTAGGACCTGAAACTATATAGCTTTCTTGCTCCCCCGTGGTCCAAACTGCACCAGAAAGTCTTGAATAATGAAAAAGAAATTTACCCTTGTTTCAGTATTAGCCAGCACGGCTCTTATAGCTTGTGGTGGTGGTGAACCAGCTCAGACATCTGATAGCGCTGGTTCTGCAGGCGCTACGGCTGCTCCAGCGGCTGCTCCACCGCCAGCCATGGGTGAAATGACTATGCCGTCGTGGTTCCAAGTGGACAATGAAGCACGCACTGTGAGCATGACGATCACTGCGGGTTCGACAACTGAAAATAATAATTGGAACTTTAATGGTGTGACGAAGGGTGCGATGACTATAACCGTTCCCGAGGGGTACACCGTTACCGTCGAACTGGTTAACAACGACCCGATTATGGCTCATAGTCTGGGTATTTCCACGGAGACGTCATCTTTCAGTGGAGCTCCAGAGCCAGTGCCGGCATTTCCAGGCGCCATGACTTCGAACCCTGCATCAATGATGGAGAGCACTATGCCCGGCCAAAGAGAGTCCATCCAGTTCACAGTGGATCAGGCTGGTAACTACTCGATGGTGTGCTACATCGCGGGACACGCTCTGACAGGGATGTGGGTCTACTTTAACGTGTCGGCAGATGGCTCAGTGGGTGTGCAGCAGTAGAATCACTAGCAGGCTGTCTGTGCTCACTTAAGAGGTCCCGCTCTAATTAGAAGAAGAAAGAGCCGGATCTTCTTTCGGTTTCTCAACACAATCCCGAGCGAATCGTCTCAGGGTTTACTGGCATCAACCCTCATTGGTCCTCTCAGTAGTACGGGTCCTTGTCGGGATCGCGCCTTAAGATTGAGGACTTCAACTAGGACCGAGAATCCCATCGCAAAGTAGATATAGCCCTTCGGGATATGTTGGCCCATTCCTTCAGCTACCAGGGCCATACCGATGAGTAGTAGGAACGCGAGCGCTAACATCCTTACCGTAGGATGGGCCTCGACGAACAGACTAATCGGGTTAGCTGAGATGATCATGATCAAGCCCGAGATCAGCACTGCGATCACCATTACACCCAGATCCTCTGCTAACCCAACAGCGGTGACTACGGAATCAATCGAGAATACGATGTCCAGCACAAGGATTTGCACGATAACGGACGCAAAGGAGTTAGCTCCTCCGCTTTTTGAATCATCTGGGGTCTCCCCTTCAAGCTTGTCATGGATTTCATGTGTAGCCTTGTAGAGTAAGAATAGACCGCCAGTTAAGAGGATCAGATCTTTCCCTGAGACGCCATGCCCGAACACTTCGAAGAGTTGTTCCGTGAGCCTCATGATCCATACAATGGAGAATAGCAAGAGAATTCGTGTGCCTACCGCCAATGTGAGCCCCAACTGCCGGGCTTTCGCTCTCGACTTCGCCTGGACTCGCTCAGCTATGATCGCAACAAAGATGATATTGTCGATTCCCAGAACGGTTTCAAGTACCGTAAGAGTGAGAAGCGCAATCCAAGCTTCAGGGCTGCTTATCCATTCCATATGAATCGCTTACCGGGTTAGAGATACTCTCGATTCTTAAGGATTCTAGCTCCGTAGCTTGAAATAAGCACCCTTGAGCCACGCTGCACCATTTTCATGCTCCTATTCTCTCCAGGGGCCAAGTAACTCCTAAACCCTTATCACCTAGCTATTATAGGAAATATTTAGAACGTACTATATATTGATTTGACGAATCAAAATAATATATTAACACGAAGAATACGGTGAAGTAGTCCGCATAGGAGATCAAAGGAAGAGAGAGGAGGAGCGCAGTGTCAGATGTAGAGACGATCTTGAGTGCATTTCCACGCATTTACTTCGCCTGTCGGCCTCGGCAGGTGACGGATCCCGTTGATGGGAGAGTGTTGAGCTTTCATCAGGCTACCATTTTGTCTCACTTGGATGTGGTTGACCCCACGATGGTGGGTGAATTGGCTAACCATCTGGGTGTCACAGCTTCAACGATGTCCTTGAATCTCGGTCGTCTGGAAGAAGCTGGATACGTGACCAGACAACGGGACCCTGAGGACCGAAGGGTGATGAATGTTTGCCTAACGGAAGCGGGGGAGCGGGTGCGATTGGCGTACAGTACCCTCGATCCGGATCGAGTGGGACGGATGATCGATGGATTAGACCCGGTCCGGCGCCGTACTGCGTTGAATGGCTTGACCTATTTGGCTGACGCAGCGGATGGCCTAGTCAGGAGGGGGCAAGAACATGTATCAGCTCTTACGAGTTGAGTGTCTTTGCTGAATAGATGTTGGTTCGTGGCCAGGCTTGGTACTCCCGCATAGCTTGGTTTGTCTATCGGACTTCTCCCGAACCCAGAAGCTTCCCCTATGATCGCAAGTCGGGTTTCCAGGATGCAGTTGTGTTTCTTTTTTTTGGTTGTGCTATCAGCGATGCCGCTCCGGGGTCAGACAGTTGAGGACTTGTTAACTAGAGCAGAACTGACGGACTTCGCTGAAACCACCTCTTATGACGAGGTGATGGCATTATCTGAGGGCCTAGCGGAATTATCCGAGAATATTCATCTGACCACGTTCGGATATACGAATGAGGGTAGAGCCCTCCCTCTTCTCGTGATTGGGGCTCCAGACGCTTCGGCTGCAGCTGTCCTTAGGACTGGCAAGACCCGCGTTTATGTGCAGGGCAACATCCACGGGGGTGAGGTGTGCGGAAAGGAGGCTCTTCTGATGATGCTCCGCCGCTATGCCATGGGTGTTTATCCTAACTGGACGGACGAGCTTGTTCTTTTGATCGCGCCCATTTACAACGCCGATGGGAACGAACGTGTGTCGTTACGCAACCGGCCCCGGCAACACGGCCCTATCGGTGGGATGGGGCAGCGTCCCAACGCTCAGGGACTCGATCTTAACCGAGACCATACCAAACTCGATTCGCCAGAGGCCCGCTCGTTGGTTCGCCTCATGACTGAATATGACCCCCATGTTGCGGTAGATCTCCATACTACAAATGGAACCCGCCACGCCTATCATCTCACATATGCACCGCCACTCCATCCGAATACTCCTACAGCGATAGACGGTCTTCTCAGGCGCCGCTGGCTGCCTGAAGTCACACGACTGATCAAGGAAAAACACGGTTGGGATTACTACTACTACGGTAATGTTGGAGGTCGAGGTGGTGGTTCAGGATGGCGGACGTTCGATCATCGCCCTCGATTTAATAACAACTATATGGGGCTGAGGAATCGTGTGGCGATTCTAAGCGAAGCCTACGCGTATGCGAGTTTTGAAGATCGGGTTCTTGGGTCCCTCTGGTTCGTCGAGGAAATCCTGGATTATGCTGAGCAAAACGCTGCAGAAATCCGTGAGATTGTGGAGACAGCAGACCGCGAATCCGTGGTTGGGACTGAACTCGCTACGCGAGCTGATTTCAATCAATCGGAAACCGAGGTAATGATCCTTATGGGTGAAGTAGACGAGGTTCGGCA
>Ga0208881_1000536_pt1 | contig 13379 bp, 8 predicted proteins | sample Knorr_S23_td_AAI_FD_185610 | JGI IMG/M metagenome (GOLD analysis project Ga0208881, IMG submission 185610) | Marine microbial communities from Southern Atlantic Ocean transect - Knorr_S23_td_AAIW_ad_876m_LV_B (SPAdes) (version 2) | ecosystem: Environmental > Aquatic > Marine > Oceanic | place... | reverse complement strand
GATCTCTCGCTGGCAGCGGGATCTTACCGACTCAACAGTATTGCGAAATATGGGTGTCGGGCTCGGCTACAATTTGATTGCCTATGCCTCCCTAGATAAAGGAATTGGCAAATTAGAATTAAACAGAAGCAAATTGATGGGCGATTTGGACTCTAGCTGGGAAGTCTTGGCAGAACCTATTCAGACCGTTATGCGCCGCTATGGTATTGAAGAACCCTATGAAAAGCTAAAAGCTCTGACTAGGGGAAATACTATGGATCAGGCAACCATTATGAGCTTTGTTGAAGGCTTGGAAATACCTGATCAGGCCAAGGCGGAATTGGCTGCAATGCTGCCCAGTTCCTATATAGGCAGCGCCGCACAACAAGCCAAAGATATCTAAAATAGTCTGATGGTTAACTTTCCAATTTTAGGAGAAATCACTGCTGAGGAATTTCTCTCTGACTATTGGCAGCAACGGCCGCTGCTAATCCGCAATGCCATTGCCAATTTTAGTCCGCCCATTGATGGCAATGAGCTAGCGGGGCTCGCCTTAGAGCCAGAAGTAGAGTCGCGGTTGGTGATGGGTGATCAATGGCAAGTTGAGCATGGCCCTTTTAGCGAGCAGCGATTTCAGCATCTCGAAGAGCGCAATTGGACATTGTTAGTACAGGCAGTGGATCTATGGGTGCCAGAGGTTGCGGAGATACTGCGCAGTTTTTCTTTCCTTCCCCCTTGGCGAATCGACGACATTATGGTCAGTTACGCTGCTGACGGGGGAAGCGTCGGCCCGCACTTTGATAATTATGATGTATTCCTATTGCAGGGAGCCGGTCAGCGCAAATGGTCGGTGGGTGGCCTGTGCGATAACAACAGTGCCCTGTTACCTCATGCAGATTTAAGAATTCTTGCCGATAATAACTTTACTGAAGAATGGACTTTAAACTGTGGCGATATGCTCTATCTGCCACCCAGATACAGTCATCACGGCGTGGCAATTGGCGAATGCACAACCTTCTCAATCGGCTTTCGCGCACCCTCAGCCACTGAAATATTGGACGATCTAACCACAGAGTTGATAAGCCAAAATAAACTGCTCGGTGTTCTTACAGATCCCCCTCTGACGCCAGCAATGGCAAATCAACCCATATCTACAGCCTATATTGAGCAAATTAGAGCGCTGATCAACCACAGCTTAAGCGATGACGACCTACTGATGCGCTGGTTTGCTCAGTTTATGACCAGACCCAAATATCCGCAGTTGACCAGTGATACCGGAGAGAGCCGCTCGGCGCGTATTAAAACCAGTAACCAAAACGCTGATATTTATTATAAGAATGGTGAGCCGGACTAGGTTACAGGCTGTCTGGTTGTGGCACCGCACCGGCTCCCTGCCGCCGAGGGTCCGCTGCCCCAGATGGCCGCCCTCGCTCGATGCTAATACTCTGGCTGGCTCCCATAATCCTTGGGGCGTTGTCAATCTTATGCCCCATTTGCTCCATAAGATGCAGGCTGTCCGCAGAGATGCCAGATTCGTAATCAAGCGTATCTGGCAACCACTGATGATGAATTCTTGGGGCCGCTGTGGCCGCCGCGATACCCATCTTAAAATCCACTGTATTGAGAATCATCTGTAGAACAATGGTGATAATGGTACTGCCCCCGGGGCTTCCAGTAGTCATTATTGGCTCGCCTTGGCTATTGAAGACAATGGTTGGCGTCATGGATGACAGCGGTCTCTTTTCCGGATCTATAGCGTTGGCCGCACCGCCGATCAGACCATAGGCATTGGCAGTTCCCGGTTTTGATGAGAAATCGTCCATCTCATTATTGAGTAGAAATCCTGCTCCATCGACAGCTATACCACTACCGTAGGGGAAATTTAGCGTATAGGTATTGCTAACAATATTCCCATGCTGATCCCAGACTGAGAAATGGGTGGTCTCATCGCTTTCAGGAGATTGCTGCGCTAAGAAGTTATCCAGACCCGGTCGTACCTCTGAAGAAAGGCGAGCTTTGTTGGTATCTATCTGTGCGCGCAATGTTGCGGCATATTGCTTGTCAATTAACTGCTTCACAGGAACGGGCGTAAAATCTGGATCTCCCAAATACAGGCTGCGATCCGCATAAGCAGAGCGCATAGATTCCACCAACAGATGCATATAAGCCGAACTGTTATGCCCCAGTTTGTGGAGATCCCAGCCTTCGAGAATATTTAATATCTGTAGCAAATGCACGCCACCTGATGAGGGCGGTGGCATGGCGCAGAGACTGACGGTTCTATAGGAGCCGCAGACTGGCTCGCGCTCCACAACTCTGTAATTGGCCAGATCCTCGAGTGTAATTAGCCCACCGGAGCGCTGCATCTGCTCAACAATGAGCTGTGCGCTGCGACCTTTATAGAACCCGTCCGCACCATAGGCTTCTATGTGTGCTAGCGTGGCTCCCAGATCTGATTGAACCAATCGATCACCCGGCAGATAGTAGGCACTGTTTTTCTTATAAAAATAGCCTTGAGTGGCACTGTGCTTTTGCAGATGTTGATAGCGGGATATCAATGAATCCGACAGATCGGCACCCACCTTAAACCCGTGGCGCGCAAGTCTAATTGCCGGTTTTAAAACATCCCTTAAATCCAGTACCCCATATTTTTTATGTGCATAAAGCAATCCAGCGACTGTGCCTGGAACCCCAGAGGACTGCGCACTAAATCTAGCCTTGGCATTGTCAACACCACCCTCTTTGTTAAGGAACATATTTCTATGGGCTGCCGCGGGGGCCATCTCTCGGTAATCAATAGCAATGGTTTTATTTTCCTCGGCAAGATGCACCAGCATAAACCCGCCCCCACCTATATTGCCCGCCCGCGGCAGAGTTACCGCCAGTGCAAAACCGGTAGCCACCGCCGCATCAATCGCATTGCCGCCGGCCGCGAGAATATCTGCCCCCACACCACTGGCTATTATTTCTTGGGATACCACCATGCCCCGATCACCGGATACCGGATGGGAGTGAGAGTTTGAATCGAGGAAAAATGGGTTATTGACAAATGCCAGGCCCCAAATTGTACTGACCAGTACAACTAAAAAAAATAGGGTTAATTTTTTCAATTAAAGGATCTCCATTTGCTGAATTTAAGCCTGTTTTGAATTAATCTTACTCCAATCGTACAGTGAAGCACAGGGACGATTTCTGGGTGCGAAAATTAATATCCACTGATTAGATTAATGCCTCCGTAGCTATTAAAACCCCATTATTGTCGGCATAGAGATAATCACCTGAGTTAAATGTCACTCCACCGAAAGTTATCGCAATATCAGTCTCGCCAACGCCTTTTTTTTCTGTCTTTATCGGATGTGCCCCAAGGGCCTTAATCCCTATATCTATAGCGGCTATCTCGTCAATATCCCTGATACAGCCATATCTCACAATACCCGACCAGCCGCTATCAGATGCCTGCTGTGCAAGCCTATCCCCCAGATAGGCACATCGCCTGCTTCCAGCTCCATCCACCACTAGCACACGGCCTTCACCAGCTTTGCCCAGTAGGTCTTTAACCCGAGAGTTATCTTTATAGCAACTGACTGTGACAATGGGGCCGCTAAATTGCTTTCGGCCACCAAAATTTTGCAGAATCGGATCTAAAACTTTTATACGATGGGGGTATTCATCGCAGAGATCTGGTGTGGGCTTCATAGGGGCTTAGCTTCTTTGGGACTTAGCTTCTTTGGGACTTAGCTTCTTTGGGGTTTGGCTTCTTTGGGGTTTGGCTTCTTTGGGGTTTGGCTTCTTTGGGATTTGGCTTCTTTGGGATTTGGCTTTTTTTGCGCGCGCACGATAATTGTGCAATAGGGGCTCAGTATAGCCATTGGGTTGCTCAATACCTTTGAAAATAAGATCACAGGCCGCCTGAAAGGCTAGGCTGTTATCAAAGTCGGGACTCATATTGGTATAAGCCGGATCTGCCGCATTCTGACCATCTACCACCTTGGCCATACGCTTGAGGGTCTCTAACAGCTGCTGTTTGGTGCAGACCTTATGATGAAGCCAGTTAGCTATATGCTGGCTGGAAATGCGCAGTGTGGCCCGATCTTCCATAAGCCCAACATTATAGATATCGGGAACCTTTGAGCAGCCGATACCCAGATCCACCCAGCGCACTACATAACCGAGAATACCCTGAACATTGTTATCCAATTCCTGCTGGATCTCAGTGGCGGTCAATTTGCGCTCACCCAGTAATGGAATCTTGAGAATATCGTCGACATCGGCTTTGCTGCGCTCCATCAACTGCTTCTGCAAACTTAGTACATCGACCTGATGATAATGTAGCGCATGCAGTGTAGATGCGGTTGGCGAAGGAACCCATGCAGTATTGGCGCCGGCTTGGGGATGGGCAATTTTGGATTTCATCATATCTGCCATATTGTCGGGTACTGGCCACATACCTTTGCCTATCTGCGCCTTACCCCGTAGACCACAGGCTAAACCAATATCTACATTGTGATTCTCATAGGCAATAATCCAAGGCATGGCTTTCAGTTCAGACTTGAGCGCAAAGGCTCCGGCCTCCATGCTGCTGTGTATTTCGTCGCCGGTTCGATCCAAGAAACCTGTGTTAATAAATACCACTCGCTCCTTGGCGGCGCGGATGCACTCTTTTAAGTTAACCGAGGTGCGACGCTCCTCATCCATAATGCCCACTTTGATGGTATGGCGCTCAATTCCAAGCGCGTCCTCTATACGGTCAAAAAGCGCATTGGTAAACGCCACTTCGTCTGGGCCGTGCATTTTTGGTTTAACAATATAGATGCTGCCCGCCCGCGAATTGCGCAATGCATTTTTTTTGTTGAGGTCATGCAGGGCAATCAATGAAGTTATCATCCCATCCATAATGCCTTCGGGAACTTCTCGCCCCTCAGCGTAGGTAATCGCGGGATTGGTCATTAAATGACCCACATTGCGAACAAACATTAAACTTCGTCCATGCAGGGTTAAGGTGGAGCCATCAGCCGCTGTAAAGTCTCTGTCTCGATGCATTTTTCGAACAAAGCTCGAGCCTCCGCGTTGCACGGTTTCTTGAAGATCCCCGGTTATCAATCCGAGCCAATTTCGGTATGCAAAGGTCTTATCATCTGCATCCACAGCCGCGACGGAATCTTCACAATCCATAATAGTGGTAAGGGCTGCCTCAAGAACTATATCTTTCACACCCGCCGGGTCAGTAGAGCCAATTTGATGATTGCTATCTACTTGAATTTCTACGTGTAAATTATTGTTTTTTAACAGAATAGACTCGGGATTAACTGGATCGCCCTGATAGCCAATAAACTGCTCTGGCTGTTGCAAGCTTGCGCAAACTCCATTGCTAAGGGTTACAACTAGCTGATGGTTCTGTACTGAATAGGCTGTAACCTCTGCATAGGAGCCCTGAGTGAGCGCCGCCGCGGCATCGAGAAACTCTCGACCATAATCGATCACCTTTTGTCCTCTCACTGGATTGTAGGACCCTGACTTTTCGGCGCCGCCCTGCTCCGAGATAACATCGGTGCCGTAGAGAGCATCATATAGGCTACCCCAGCGGGCATTGACCGCGTTTAGCGCAAATCTGGCATTGCTAATAGGAACCACCAGCTGGGGCCCCGCTTGCAGCGCAACCTCATCATCAACGCTGTGAGGATTTATTTCAAAATCATCACCCTGTGCAGATAGGTAGCCTATTTCTGTGAGAAATTCCTTGTATTTGGCATAACTAAAACCTGACTGATTGTTGCGATGCCAGCGATCAATTTTAAGCTGTAAACTATCGCGCTTTTCAAGGAGTTCAATGTTTTTGGGTGCAAATTTATAAATTATGTCGGCGAATTGATTCCAGAAAAAATAGGGAGTTATACCCGTACCCGGGCAGATATCTTCATTGACAAGCCTGTAAAGGGGCTCGGCAATACTAAGGCCCGACCGTTGAATATGTTTAACCATTTCTGAGCTGCTCCATGCAATTCTATTCATTTATGGAGTCTATTGATTTTAGGGTCATTTTCCAAATCTATGGATTGTATTTCTGCTATTCATAAATATTATAAACACCCTATTATAAATACCCTGTACCAATTATTGAGTACCCTGCACTAAGAGCCTTTGGCAATAAAGTCTTCGGAGACAGTTTTAATAAGCTGACGCATCCATTTGTGACCTGGATCATGTTGCAATAGAGGACTCCAAACCATTTGTAAGCGCATTCGCGGGATTTCAAACGGCGGCTCAAGGATCACCACTCGGCCACTCTCAGACACTGACTGGGCCGCTAAAGTGGGCAATGTGACAATCAAATCATCTTGCTGGGCGAGTAATATGGCAGCCTGGTAGTGGCGTGTAAACACTGCGATATTGCGCTTTTCTCCCAACTTATTTAGCGCCTCGTCAACCCAGCAAAGGCGCTGAACATCACTGGGCGTCATGCCGACCCCTACCCCCATCCCAGTTTTGCTAACCCACACGTGATTCTCGGACAGGTAACTCTGCAAATTCCAATTATCCCTTACTGGGTTATTAGCACTGACAACACAGGAAAAACTATCCTCCCACAGATGAATCTGATGAAACGACTGGGGCAGTGTTGCAAATCGATTGATGACTAGATCTACCTTTCCTCTTTCAACGTCGTGGAAATTAACATCGCTTGGTGTCATTACGTCGATACAGATATTTGGCGCCAATTTACGGATGCGCTGCAGGAGCGCTGGCAGCAGAGTACACTCGGTGTAATCACTGGCCATAATCCGAAAAATACGATCAGAGGTAAGTGGCTCGAACTCGCTTTTGGGCAGTACGACTTCTTCGGCGGCTATCAAAACATTGCGCACCAGAGGCTGTAGCTCCAAAGCCCTTTCCGTCGGTACCATGCCATCGCTAGTGCGAACCAGAATGGGATCTTTAAACAGATCTCTCAGGCGTCGAAGGCTATTGGACATTGCTGGCTGACTGATGCCTAGCTCCTCTGCAGCACGAGTGACATTGATATCGCGGAGAAGCACATCGAGGTAAACCAGCAAATTGAGATCAACTCTTGATATATTCATATTAAAAATACACAAAATTACACATATAAATTAGATAAATACAGCTATCACGTCTACAATTTAATTGTAGTCAAGATTTTACAACTTTGTGGGATCAGGGAAGGATAGGCGCAATAAAATATGAGGAGTAAGATGTGAAAGAGGATGGCATGACTAGTTACACGGATGATAAAGCCGCAACGGCAACCCTATCGCAGTCCCGTTCGACATCATGGGATGCAATTAACCCAGAGTATGTCGCCAGAATGCGCGCTCAAAACCGATTTCAGAGCGGTTTGGATATTGCTCGTTATACAGCGGCAATTATGCGTAGAGATATGGCAGAGTACGATGCCGATTCATCTCAGTACACGCAGTCATTAGGCTGTTGGCACGGTTTTATTGGGCAGCAGAAGATGATAGCCGTCAAAAAGCACCACGGCACTACCAGTAAACGATATCTATACTTGTCTGGCTGGATGATCGCAGCGTTGCGCTCTGAGTTTGGCCCCCTTCCGGACCAGTCCATGCATGAAAAAACCTCAGTGCCGGCGTTAATTGAAGAGCTTTATACATTTTTGCGTCAAGCGGATGCAAAGGCGCTCGGCGAATTGTTTAGAGATTTGGACAGTGCTCGGGAAGCCGGCGATACCGAGGCTGCAGAAAAAGTCCAGAAGGCTATTGATAACTTTGAGACTCATGTGGTGCCTATTGTCGCCGATATAGATGCCGGATTTGGCAACGAGGAGGCCACTTATTTACTCGCCAAACGTATGATTGAAGCTGGCGCCTGCTGTATCCAGATCGAAAATCAAGTCTCAGATGCCAAGCAGTGCGGCCACCAGGATGGCAAAGTGACTGTGCCCCATGAAGATTTCCTAGCCAAGATAAATGCAGTGCGCTATGCGTTTTTAGAGCTGGGTGTTGACGATGGGGTCATCGTAGCTAGAACGGATAGCTTAGGTGCTGGTTTGACCCAAAAAATACCGGTCTCCCAAAATCCCGGCGATCTGGCATCTCAGTACAATGCTTTCCTAGAGACAACGGCGGTTGATTCCGTTGAGGATATTGCAGAGGGTGAAACTGCAATTAGGTTAAACGGCGATCTGGTCAAGCCAACGCGGTTGCCCAACGGGTTCTATAAGTTTAAGTCGGGTACAGGCGAAAGTCGCTGTGTGCTCGACTGTATTACCAGCTTGCAGAATGGTGCAGATCTGCTGTGGATTGAAACCGAACAGCCCCATGTGGGACAGATTGGCGCTATGGTGGAGGAAATACGCAAGGTTATCCCCAATGCGAAGCTGGTCTACAACAACTCGCCCTCATTTAACTGGACAGTCAGTTTCCGGCAGCAGATCTATGATACATGGGGGCAGGAAGGCAAAGATGTCTCTGTCTACGATCGCGCCAATCTAATGAGCGAAACATATGATCAATCTGATCTGGCCATCGCCGCGGATGATAAAATTCGCAGTTTTCAGGCCGATGCATCGCGGGAAGCGGGCATTTTCCACCATCTGATTACTCTGCCCACCTATCATACGACTGCCCTCTCCATAGATAATCTGGCTAAGGGCTATTTTGGTGATGATGGCATGTTGGCCTATGTCGCCGGCGTCCAGCGCAACGAAATACGTCAGGGAATAGCCTGCGTAAAACACCAGGCCATGGCCGGATCAAATATGGGCGATGACCACAAAGAATACTTCTCCGGCGATCAGGCGCTCAAAGCTTCTGGAAAAGATAACACAATGAACCAGTTCACGTAGACCCCTAGTAAACCAGCAGTACCCCTCATAGGGCGGAATTAATCTCCACTTTTTTTTACCCACTATTTTGTCAAAGATCAGGGAAGATTAATTTACTAAAATCAGTATAATTGCCGCCTACGTAAATGTTTTTATAATCTACCTTCGAGTCAAATATCTTGAATACAGAATTTCTCGGCAAAACCATCTCTGGCCCATTTACAGTGCCTTCCGGCATTGTTACCACGGCAACCTCAATTATTCAGGCCATATTTGACGAAATGCCTCAGGTCGGTGTTATTACCACCAAAAGTGTGGGTCTTGAACCGCGAGTCGGCAACCGTGAGCCAGTCTACAGTCAGTACGCTCCCGGATGCTTTGTCAATGCCGTGGGGCTGACTAATCCCGGCGCCCAAAAAGCCGCGCAATTAATGGCCGAGCTAGTGGTGCCAGAGGATCGCTTTTTATTGACATCAATATTTGGCGGCAGTGTCGAAGAGTTTGTTCAGGTAGCGAAGATTATGGCGCCGGTGTCGGATGGTCTGGAATTAAATCTATCCTGTCCCCACGCCTCGGGCTACGGTATGGCAATGGGTCAGGATCCGGCGCTAGTGCGTAAAATAACCGCCGCTGTCAAAGCTGTTGTAGATATCCCTGTGATTCCAAAACTGACCCCCAATACTTCCAATATTGGGGAGATTGCACTGGCCGCTGTAGAAGGTGGAGCCGATGCCCTGTGCGCGATCAATACCCTAGGTCCCGGATACACTGCCGCTCATGGGCATCCAGTGCTTAGCAATGGTGCTGGCGGTATGTCCGGCAAAGGGGTGCTGCCCATAGCGCTTAAATGTATTCGAGAGATCCGCGCTGTTTGCGATATCCCGGTTATAGGTTGCGGCGGTATCAGTAGCGCAGCGGATGTGCGACAAGCAATAGATGCAGGCGCCAGCATTGTAGGTATTGGGTCCGCTCTTACCGGCATGACAAGCGATGAAATGGGTAGCTACTTTAACCAATTGGAATCGGATATTTGCTTTGACTCCAATAAGGCAGAAGCGCATATACGTTACGATATAGATATGGACTTTGAGCCTGTGGTGCTAGTTGAGAACCAACGCATTTGCGAAGATATTTGTGTTTTGACCTTTGACCGCAAGATCAATATTCAGGCTGGGGAATTTATTTTTCTATGGGTGCCCGGTCTGGGCGAGAAGCCATTTTCAGCGCTCTCGGACGATCCATTCTCACTGGCCGTTATCGACGTGGGACTATTTACCCATGCATTGATGGATCTTGAGGTAGGTACTGAGGTTTACGTGCGAGGTCCCCATGGTATTGCTGCTCAGCCTCCCGAGGGCGCCAAAATTATGGCAGTCGCCGGAGGTACGGGGTTGGCAGCGGTCTACCAGCTGGCAAGAGACTTTGGCAATGCACAAATATTTACCGGCGCGCGCAGTGCCAATCGCCATTATTATTTGGAAGAGTGTAAAAAGATAGCTGAGGTGCATATAGCCACTGATGATGGCAGTCTCGGCTTTAAGGGTTTTGTCACCGAGATGTTGCGAGCCCAGCTACAAAAAATGTCGCAAGCTGAACTCGACAATCTGGTTTTTTACAACTGCGGACCGGCGTCCATGGTTTATGCCGCCGCTGCGGTGCAACGGGAATTCTGCGGCGACCACCAGATTCACAGTGCTATTGATTATCTTACCAAGTGCGGAGTGGGTATCTGTGGCGCCTGTGCGACGCCTGACGGCAAGCGTATCTGTGTCGATGGTCCCTTTATACAAGGGGCCCCTATTCTACCTTAATACAATTTCCTCAAACTAGTAAAAGGTCTTACCTGCAGCTGCCATCTCGCGCAGCTTATCCGTGGGTCTGTACAGTTCACTTAACGCCACATACTGATCGGCGCGATCACAGATAGACTGCAGACCCTCTTCGTCCATCCAGCGGCAGATACCGCCGCGAAATGGCGGGAATCCCACACCGTAGATCAGCGCCATATCTGCCTCTGCTGGTGAAGCTACAATGCCTTCCTCGAGACAGCGCACCATCTCCATGGCCATCGCCAGCATTAGACGATCAATAACTTCCTGCTGATCCAACTCGCGGCATGGACCAAACAGATCTTGCAGTATTTTCACTGCGTCGGGGTCGCTCATTTTTGTGGGCTTGCCCTTTTCATTTAATTCGTATTTGTAATAGCCTTTGGCATTTTTCTGGCCCAGCCGACCGGCCTTAAAAATAGCCTCAGAGGGCCAGATATCCGCAGTTTTTACAAAGCGCTCCGGCAAACCCTCCATCATTACCCCATGGCAGTGATTGACAGTATCTATGCCCACCACATCCATAAGATAGGCCGGCCCCATAGGCATGCCCCACTGCTCCGCTAGGCTATCGATTTGCTGAAAATCTGCACCCTGTTCAACCAGCATTTCCAGACCAAAACACAGGGCAAACAGAACGCGGTTAACTAAAAATCCCGGACAGTCATTGACCACAATCGGCTTTTTACCCAATCCGAGCGCATAGCCACAGACTGCTGCAATGGTGCTATCTGAGGTATTTTCTCCACGTATCACCTCCACCAGTTTCATGCTGTGCACTGGATTAAAGAAATGCATGCCGCAGAAGTTCTCCGGGCGCTGTAAAGGCTCGGCCAATCGATTGATAGAGATAGTTGAGGTGTTGGAGGCAATATATGTCGAAGGGGTGAGTTGGTTTTCTAATGCGGATAAGACCTGTTTTTTAATCCCTTCGTGCTCAACCACGGCCTCCACAACCATATCGCAATCGGCAATGGCGCCATCATCTAGGGTGGGAGTAATCTGCGCGCGCATTTGCAGCGCTTGCTGTTCAGTCAATTTACCGCGACCGACCGATTTATTAAGCAGCTTATCAGCTTCCCGAAGACCCAGATCCAGCGCCGATTGGTCGATATCTTTCATGGTCACTGAATAGCCTTGGATAGCGTTTTGATAGGCTATGCCACCCCCCATAATACCGGCACCAATCACTCCAGCTTTGCTCAGCTCTGGCAGTTTTTGATCCAGTGCCAATGCGTAGCCCTTGGCTTTCTTAGCTATATACTGATCACCCAAAAATAAACCGATCAAAGCCCGTGACTCAGGTGTCTGGGAGAGTTTATAAAAAGCTAAAGATTCCTGCTCAATGGCTTGCTCACGGGGCAATTGAGAGCTTTCAGTCATTAACTCAATAACCGTTAAAGGCGCTGGATAATGGTTGCCGACTTTACCGATAACCGCGTCTCGAACAGCCTCTGCCACAGCCTCTATTGCATCCACTGGCTGTGGTAGCGGAGAGAGTTTTTGCTGTCGCCGCTGTTTAAAGTCGCTCTGTCCCTCAGCCATTTTCTGTAAAAGTTGCAGTGCCTCTGAGCGCAGATTCTCAGGTTCTACCACCAGATCCACCGCATTCACAGCCTGTGCAGACTTGGCGCTGTATTGTCGTGCCGAAGTAATCCACTGTAGCGCAGTGGCAAAATCGGTCAGTCGAGGTAAGCGTACGGTTCCGCCCCAGCCGGGCAGAATTCCCAACCCAGTTTCAGGGAGCCCTACCTTGGCATTATTGGAGATAACACGGGCATCGCAGGCCAGGCAGATCTCAAATCCGCCCCCCAAGGCAAAACCGTTAATGGCAACCACTGAAGGAAAAGGGAAATCTTCGAGCTTTGACATCAGCCCGTTGATACGAACAGCATCGTCGAGAAACTGTTGTCCCACAGCGCCAAACATCGCCTTAAATTCAGTTATATCGGCACCTACAATAAAGGCCGCTTTGCCGCTGGTAAGTAGTAATCCCTGAATATTGGTAGCAGAAGATAGAATATCCAATGCTTGACTGAGTTCACCTAGGGTTTCCCGATCGAACTTATTAACCGATCCATTGCAATTGTCAAAGTTCAGTTCAACAAAATCTTGCTCAAGCCTGTTAAGACTTAATTTATTTCCGGTATACATAGCTTTATCTTCCCTAATATTAGTTTCTACTATGGCTTATAGTTTAGCTCTCAAAACCACTGAGTCTATAATTAATTCTGACCCACGGTTTCTAAATACAGGTTGAGATTGTGCGTAACTGTTTGAGTTGACTCTAACATCGGCTTGTCAGTTGTAAAGAAAGTTACTTTTGATAGTGATTTCAGATTGACGGAAACCGGCTTGGTCAGTATTATGCGCCATCTCATTAGAGACCGCTTGGTGAGACATTCGGGGATTAGCGCAGTCTGGTAGCGCGCCTGCTTTGGGAGCAGGATGTCGGGGGTTCAAATCCCTCATCCCCGACCACTTTCCGGCTGTAGAGCTAAACAAAATTGCTTTAACTCTGAATGCGCCCGTAGCTCAGCTGGATAGAGCAACGGCCTTCTAAGCCGTGGGTCGCAGGTTCGAATCCTGCCGGGCGCACCACTTTACACCGCAAAGCGTAAAGATGGGCGAACTGGGTGCAGTGACGGTCTTTTACTCTTGTAATGGTGGACGTAGCTCAGTTGGTAGAGCCCCGGATTGTGATTCCGGTGGTCGCGGGTTCAATCCCCGTCGTCCACCCCATTATTTCCCTTTATAAATCAATG
>Ga0208881_1000533_pt1 | contig 13415 bp, 11 predicted proteins | sample Knorr_S23_td_AAI_FD_185610 | JGI IMG/M metagenome (GOLD analysis project Ga0208881, IMG submission 185610) | Marine microbial communities from Southern Atlantic Ocean transect - Knorr_S23_td_AAIW_ad_876m_LV_B (SPAdes) (version 2) | ecosystem: Environmental > Aquatic > Marine > Oceanic | place... | reverse complement strand
ACGAAAAATTCTTCAAACAAGTGGTAAAACAATCTTTTAGTCAACGAAGAAAAACACTTCGAAACTCACTAAAACCGCTCATTGGAAAAAGCGGTTTCGACGACCCACTTCTTACGCTAAGAGCCGAAAGATTATCAGTTGAAGATTTTGTGTACCTTACAAACCAGCTTGAAATGTTACAGCCATGAAGTTTGATTTAACAAAAGAATTTCTCCGTGAAATTACCGAAAAGCTCGATCGCCAGGAATTTAAACTGGTAAAGGCCGAACTTTCAGAATTACACAATGTAGATATCGCGGAACTTATCGAAGAGCTCGATGACCGCTATGGGAAAATCTTGTTTGAACTTTTTGAAGATGAAGACTCCGCAGAAATCCTTATTGAACTTGATGAAGATAGCCGTGAAACGGTTTTAGAAAACCTATCTTCTCAGGAAATTGCCGAGGAACTTATCGAAAACCTCGATTCAGATGATGCCGCTGACATTATTGCAGACTTATCTTCAGAGAAAAAAGTAGAGGTCTTATCTCACATAGAAGATATTGACCACGCCAGCGATATTGTTGACCTTCTATCTTACCCGGAAAATACGGCGGGTGGTCTAATGGCTAAGGAATTTATCAGGGTAAACGAAAAATGGTCCGTACTACGTTGTGTACGTGAAATGCGTAAACAAGCCGAGGAAGTTGACAAAGTCTATACCATTTACGTGGTAGACGATAAAGATATCTTGTTGGGTACCTTGTCTCTGAAAAAACTACTTCTTACGCCGGAAAAAACATACATCAAGAATATTTACAATGAAAAAGTAATTTCTGTAAAGGCCAATTTCGACGATGAAGAAGTGGCTAATATTATGGACAAATACGATCTTATTGTTCTGCCTGTAGTAGATGATCTAAACCGATTAATTGGTAGAATTACCATTGATGATGTGGTTGATGTGATGAAAGAAGAAGCCATGGAAGATTACAACAAAGCTTCCGGTATTTCCGAGCAAATCGACTCCTCAGACAACATCGCAACACTTACCAGAGCGCGCTTGCCTTGGCTACTTATCGGTTTGATGGGTGGGATTATGGGCGCTCAGGTCATTGGAATATTCGACATAGAAAACCATATTGAATTAGCCTTCTTTACTCCACTAATTGCCGCTATGGGGGGTAATGTTGGCGTACAGTCTGCCGCCATCATTGTGCAAGGTTTGGCAGGTAATAGTCTGGGGATGGACACCCTGGGTCAACGCCTGTTTAAAGAATTAGGCGTAGCCTTATTAAACGGGATTATATGTTCCGGGCTTATCATGGTGATAACCTTCTTATTAGGATACCCTAGCGCCATCTCATTTACGGTAAGCCTTTCCCTGATGACCGTAATTATTTTTGCCGCCCTCTTTGGTACTTTTGTCCCACTCGCTTTAGATAAATATAAAATTGACCCTGCGCTAGCTACAGGCCCTTTTATCACAACCGTAAACGACGTTCTCGGTTTATTTATCTACTTTATGATCGGAAAACTATTTTTAGACTTATAAAATAACTTTCAAAAAGGTTAGTACTAAAAGTTAACTAAAACGCTCTGATTATTAAAAATAATAAGAAAATGAAGGTACTTTTTATTGATAACGTGCACCCAATCTTAGAAGAGCGACTTCTAAATATGGGTTTCAAATGCGAACACGATTACACATCTAATCGCGAAACAATTCTCGATAAACTCCCAAACTACGAGGGTCTGGTAATTCGTTCCAGAATTACAGTGGACAAGGAGTTTTTAGGCGCCAACAACAAATTAAAGTTCATTGCACGTTCGGGTGCAGGTGTAGAAAATATCGATTGCAAAGAGGCTAAAAAAAGAAACATTCACCTTATATCTGCCCCGGAAGGAAATCGACAGGCAGTAGGCGAACACACGCTGGGAATGATCTTATCTCTTTTCAATAAGATCTCTTTAGGCGATAAAGAAATACGCTTTGGGAAATGGAGTAGAGAAGCAAATAGAGGAATCGAACTTTCAGGTAAAACAATTGGGATTATTGGCTACGGAAATATGGGGAAAGCATTTGCCAAGTGCCTTGCCGGTTTCGATTGCGAAGTTTTAGCATACAGTAAAACTCCCACGAATATCTCAGACGATTATGTCCGTAGGTCCTCTTTGGAAGACATCCAAAACAAAGCAGATATTATCAGCTTTCACACACCTTACAATGAAAGTACCCATCACTATCTGAATGAGAACTTCATAGAAAAAATGGGCAGACCCTTCTATGTAATTAATACTGCTAGAGGAAAGGTTGTGCATACCGACGCTTTAGTGAAGGGTTTAAAATCTAAAAAAATACTTGGTGCCTGCCTTGACGTTTTAGAATACGAAAAAACGTGTTTTGAAAATATGTTTGACAACGATATGCCGGACAACTTTCAGTATTTGGTTTCCTCACCAAAAGTACTTTTAAGCCCACATGTTGCTGGTTGGACTATAGAGTCTTACAAAAAATTATCTTCTGTGTTAGCAGATAAGATTGAAGCGCTTTATAATTTATAAGCAATGATACATCCCGAGTTCACCTAAATAAATTCAGACAAACTCAGAATGACAACTCTTTACATCACTAATTAAAGTGTTCCTCTTCGAGCTTGCTCAGCTTCAATAGATTCAAACAAAGCTTTAAAATTTCCCTTACCGAAAGACTGCGCGCCCTTTCTCTGAATAATCTCGAAGAACATCGTTGGTCGATCTACAACCGGTTTTGTAAAGATTTGTAGTAAATAACCTTCATCATCGCGGTCTACCAAAATCCCTAATTCCTTTAATTTTAAAAGGTTTTCATCAATTTCACCACAACGATCTAAAACGGTATCGTAATAGTTTCCGGGAACATAGAGGAATTCTACACCACGAGCGGTCATCTCGGTAACTGTTTCGATGATATTATCTGTTGCAACAGCAATATGCTGACAACCTGCCCCATTATAAAAATCGAGATACTCTTCAATTTGAGACCTTTTAGCACCATGTGCAGGTTCATTGATCGGGAATTTTACACGACCATTGCCATTCGTCATCACCTTACTCATTAAAGCAGTATACTTCGTAGAAATATCTTTATCATCGAAAGTAATTAAGTTAGCAAAACCCATGGTTTTATTGTAAAAATCTGCCCATACATTCATTTCATCCCAACTCACATTAGCAACCATATGATCAATGTATTTTAAACCTACAGAAGTAGGGTTAAAAGTAGATGTCTGTTCAACATAGCCCGGTAAAAAAATACCCTTGTAGTTTTTACGCTCCACAAAAATATGAACCGTATCACCATAGGTATGAATCCCCGAACGAACCACCTCACCAAAATCGTCTTTTTCAATGGTAGGTTGCATATAAGGTTTAGCGCCTCTTTTTGTAGTCTCGTTATAAGATTTTGTTGCGTCATCAACCCAAAGAGCAATTACTTTAACGCCATCTCCGTGAAGTTTGATGTGATCTGCAATTTCTCCTTCAGGAACCATAGGTGTTGTCAGTACAAGGCGAATTTTGCCTTGTTGAAGAACGTAAGAAGTGCGGTCTTTTACCCCTGTTTCTAAACCTGCATAGGCCACCGTTTGGAAACCTAAACAATTTTTATAATAAATAGCCGACTGCTTTGCATTACCCACATACAATTCAATGTAATCGGTTCCTAAAAGTGGTAGAAAATCTTCTGCTTCAGGAAATATTTTTTTTATGTTTTGTACTTCTTTAACTATACTCATCCTTTTAATAATTTTAAGTTTATCCTATTTTTTTAGTGAGACATCCACGATTTATAATAATCCGGATGCTCTATATCTAAGGCTTGTTGGGTAACTTTCAAAGGTTTAAAAGTGTCCACCATAACAGCAAGCTCTTGTGTTTCTTTCTGACCAATACTTCGCTCCATAGCTCCGGGATGCGGACCATGAGGTATTCCTGCAGGATGCAAAGTGATGTGTCCCTGTTCTATATCATTTCTACTCATAAAATCCCCATCTACATAATACAAAACCTCGTCAGAGTCAATATTGCTATGATGATATGGAGCCGGAACGGCTTGTGGATGATAATCATAAAGTCGTGGACAGAATGAACAGATTACAAAAGTATTCGTTTGAAACGTTTGATGAATTGGAGGTGGCATATGCACCCGACCTGTAATGGGTTCAAAGTCGTGAATAGAAAACGCATATGGGAAATTGTAACCATCCCAGCCCGCTACATTAAATGGATGGGTAGCATAGGTAAGCTGATGTAAAACATCTTCCTTTTTGATCTTGATCAAGAAGTCGCCTTCCTCATCATAACACTCTAAATTTTGCGGGGTTCTAATATCTCTCTCACAGAAGGGTGAGTGCTCTAATAATTGTCCAAACTTATTTCTGTATCTGTTTGGCGTGTACACAGGATCGAAAGATTCAACAATAAACAAACGATTGTCTTGCGTGTCAAAATCAATTTGATAAATAATTCCTCTTGGAATCACTAAATAATCGCCATAAGAAAATTTGATGTTTCCCATCATAGTCCGAAGCGTTCCCGTTCCCTTGTGAATAAAAAGCACTTCGTCAGCATCAGCATTCTTATAAAAGTAATCGCGAAGAGACTTCTTAGGGGCTGCTAAAGAAATACAACAGTCATTATTCACTAAAACAGGAATACGACTCGTTAAATAATCATCTGTAGCTGGAACATCAAATCCTTTTAATAATCTAGATTTTAAATTTTTTCCCTCAGCAATTTTAGGGCTCACATCAATAGTTTCAGCAGAAGCCTTAACCTGAGTAGGCCTGTTTACGTGATATAATAAAGAAGACATCCCTGAGAAACCTTCTGTCCCGAAAAGTTGTTCGTAATGATGACCGCCGTCATCTTTCTTAAAAACGGTGTGACGTTTATGTGGAATACTCCCCAGTCTTGTATAAAACGGCATAATTTAAATTTTAAATTATCCAAAAAAGGGGGGCTAAATATTGAAGGGGAGTTAAATACTATTAGCTACAAAGATAAACCATTTCTATTAAAACGAATTATGATATTTATCCATTCACCTTACTAATAATGTTCATGCACTTTAAAAACTTTTAATCTCAAGTACACATTATAGGCTTCCAATATTCATTATCATGCAGTTTTACAACATCTCAAATATTGTATATTTGTGAATTCAAAAATAGTAATAGAATTAGATAGATGACAAAAGATACAATTCTTGTAATAGGAGCTTCAGGACAAATTGGAACCGAATTGGTGACAAATTTAAGATCGATGTATGGCAACGCTCATGTGGTTGCTTCTGATGTTAAATCTGCAACAACAGAGGTCATGGAATCAGGTCCTTTTGAGCAACTCGATATTATGGATGAATCTCGTTTGAAGGAGATTCTAGATAAATATAAAGTAACACAAATCTATTTATTGGCAGCTCTTTTATCAGCAACAGCAGAAAAAAATATTGAGCTTGGGTGGGCGCTAAACATGCGTTCTTTATCCCATGTTTTGGATTTGGCTCGTTACGGAAAAATCAAAAAAGTTTATTGGCCAAGTTCTATTGCTGTTTTTGGACCAACAACACCAAGCATAAACACACCTCAATACACCGTTATGGAGCCAAATACCGTTTATGGTATTTCTAAACAAGCAGGAGAGCGTTGGTGTGAATATTACCACCATAAATTTGGTGTGGACGTACGAAGTATTCGCTATCCGGGATTGATCAGCTGGAAAGCACAACCCGGAGGAGGAACGACGGATTATGCGGTTCACGTTTTCCATGAAGCAATAAAACACGGAAAATACGAGTCTTTTCTTTCAGAAAATACGACCTTGCCGATGATGTATATGCCTGATGCCATACGTGCTACTTTAGAGCTTATGGAAGCTCCTTCTGAAAAAGTGAAAATTCGTTCCTCATACAATGTGGCAGGGATTAGTTTTAATCCTGTAGAAATTGCAAACACTATAAAAGGTCACCTCCCTGAATTCGAAATGACATACAAATCGGATGAAAGGCAAGCAATTGCTGATAGCTGGCCTCAATCGATCGACGATACTTTGGCACGAGAACATTGGGGCTGGAAACATGAATACGATCTAAAGACAATGGCTGAAGACATGATCATCAACCTGAAAAAACAATACAAATAAAGCCCCCGATACCATGCAAGACTTAAAACTATACAACTCCCTTAGTAGAAAAAAGGAAGTGTTTAAACCTTTAACAGAAGGCCGTGTAGGCATGTACGTCTGTGGGCCTACAGTTTATGGAGATGCACATTTAGGGCACGCCAGACCAGGAATTACTTTTGACATCGTATTCAGATACATGCAACATCTAGGTTATAAAACACGTTATGTACGTAATATTACCGATGTGGGTCACCTGGTGAACGATGCAGATGAAGGGGAAGATAAAATTGCTAAAAAAGCACGTTTAGACCAGTTGGAACCTATGGAGGTTGTAGCGCATTACACACGCAGTTACCACCAAGATATGGCAATGTTAAACACCTTATCACCAAGCATAGAACCAACAGCTACAGGTCATATCATCGAGCAAATTCAGATGATCGAAAAAATCCTGGCAAACGGATATGCATACGATGTTGAAGGGAACGTTTACTTTGACGTAGTGAAATACAACAAAGATCACGCTTACGGGAAATTGTCGGGAAGAAATATCGAAGACATGATCTCAAACACGCGTGAACTGGACGGGCAATCAGAAAAAAGAAACTCCGTAGATTTTGCGCTATGGAAAAAAGCTTCTCCGGAACACATTATGAGATGGCCTTCTCCCTGGTCAGAAGGATTCCCGGGATGGCATTTGGAATGTTCTGCTATGAGCACAAAATACCTTGGAGATCGATTTGACATTCACGGTGGTGGAATGGACTTAGTATTCCCGCATCACGAAGCTGAAATTGCACAATCTTGTGCCAGTGATGGCCATGAGGCTGTAAACTACTGGATGCATAATAATATGATTACCATCAACGGTCAGAAGATGGGTAAATCCCTAGGGAACTTCATCACATTAAGTGAATTCTTCAGTGGGGAGCACGATAGTTTAGAGCAAGCCTACAATCCGATGACCATTCGATTCTTTATTCTGCAAGCCCATTATCGGTCTACCGTAGACTTCTCTAACGAAGCCCTGAAAGCTGCAGAAAAAGGAATGAACAAATTAATGACGGCAATAGAAACACTGGAAGGAATTAAAACTGCAGGTGAATCTACTTTGGATGTGGAGTCTTACAAACAAAAATTCTATGATGCCATCAATGACGATTTCAATACACCGATTCTCATTGCACACATTTTTGATGCGGTAAAACAAATCAATTCTATTGCCGCCGGTGACGGAAGTCTAAACGAAGCTTCAAAAGAAGCCTTAATGGAGCTGATGTCTGATTTCTGCTTCAATATTTTAGGCTTAAAAAAGATAGAAGCTGCATCACAAAATGGTCTGACCGACGAGGTAATGGAAGTCGTTTTGGGCTTAAGAAAATTAGCAAAAGAAAATAAAGATTGGACCGCTGCCGACTTTATCCGTGATGAGCTGGCTAAACTAGATATTACCGTGACTGACTCCAAAGATGGAGCTAGCTGGTCTAAAAAATAACTTCGCAGTATTATGAGAAAGCTTTTCCCAATCATCTTAGTTTGCTTGTTATGGAGTTGTGGAAACGAATCAAAAGTAAAGAAGCAGCCTCCAAAAAAAGTCGTTGAGGTGCCTGCTTTCAATGAAGACTCTGCATATGATTTCATTGCCAAACAAGTGGCTTTTGGACCTCGTGTACCCAATAGCAAGGAGCATGAAGCTTGTGGCGAATATTTAATCAATACCCTAAACCGATTTTGTGATACGGTAATCATTCAAGAAGCTGCATTGACTGCTTTTGATGGAAACGTTTTAGATTCGAAAAATATCATTGCTTCTTTTAAACCTGAACGGGCAAAACGAGTGATGCTTTGCGCTCATTGGGATACACGTCCCTTCGCAGACCAGGATGAAACCAACAAAAACACACCTATTGAAGGTGCCAATGATGGCGGTAGTGGCGTGGGTGTACTGCTCGAAATGGCTCGTCAATTTTCCATCCAAAAACCGGATGTGGGCGTGGACATCATCCTCTTTGATGCTGAAGATTATGGTCAACCCAATGAGAGTGAATACCCAAGAATGGAACATTCTTATTGCTTAGGCTCACAGTATTGGGCTCAAAACTTACACAAACCCAACTATTTTGCAAAATATGGGATTCTATTAGATATGGTGGGAGGAAAAGATGCTGTATTTACTCAAGAAGGATATTCTGTACACTACGCACCTCAGGTATTAAAAAAAGTATGGAATATAGCAGCCAATTTGGGTTATGGAGAGCAGTTTTTATTCCAAAAAACAAATCCTGTAACAGATGATCATCTCTACATCAACGGCTTTGCTCAGGGTCGCGTACCGACAATAGATATCATCGAACACGATGCCTCTTCAAAAAGCAACTTCTACAAACACTGGCACACGCATGACGACAAGCTGGAACATATTGATAAAAACACGCTAAAAGCGGTTGGTCAAACCGTTATGCATGTGGTTTACAACGAATAGGTCTGTCAACAAAAAAGCCCCTACAAATGCAGGGGCTTTCTGTATTCCATAAAGAACTTACTCTCCTTTCACCAAATCCATTTCTTCGATCAGATGCGTTGCACCGGCATATTTATCAACGATAAATAACACGTAACGAATGTCACAAGAAATGGTTCTTTGCAATTCAGTCTCAAAAGCAATATCTCCACTCATAGCTTCCCAGTTGCCGTCAAAAGCAGTGCCGATGAGATGTCCTTTTCCATTGATTACAGGCGATCCGGAGTTCCCTCCCGTAATGTCTGTATTGTGAATGAAGTTCACGATCAAATCGCCATTTTCATCGGCATACTGACCATAATCTTTCGCTTCGTACAGATCGATAAACCTTTGTGGAAGATCAAATTCGTGATCCCCGGGAACAAATTTTTCAATGACCCCTTCTAAAGTCGTTACGTAGTCATAATGAACCGCATCAGCCGGAACATAATCACCCACTGTACCGTAGGTCGTTCTCATGGAAAAATTTGCATTCGGATAGTATGTTTTATCCGGGTTCATCTTGCGCAAGCCATCAACAAACAAACGATTCCCTTCGCTCAGCTTCGCATCTGCTTGTGCATTTACAGAACCCATACTAAAGTAGCTTTGAATAACAGATCCCGAAGCAGTATTGGCTAAATCCTTCGCTAATTTCTTCGCGTTTGGAGCTGCAATAAAAGCATTAAAACGTGCCTCATCCGTAAAGTATGATTTGACATACATCTTCCCGGCAAACTTCGAAAAGTCGCCTTTAAACTTCTTGTCTACGTGGGCAAAGAAAGTTGGGTGCTGAGAAGCGTCAACTTCTGCTCGATATTTAGCAAACAGTTTGGCAAACTGCTCTTCATCTAAAACAGCATTGTAATTTTTGAAATGCTCGGCAGCAAAATCCTGAAGTTTTGCAAGCAACCTCGCTTTCTCATCTGCATTTTCCGTTTCCAATAACTGACCGATCATACGGTTGGCACGAAATGTAAATAACACCACATCCGTACCTCGAATACCTACCTCCGAAAGAAACGTCGCTCCTTTTTCCGTTAGGTCGGTAACCACATAAGCCTCTTTAATTAACTCAAGGGCTTCTCCATATTTTGCTTTGTTCTCTTCAGAAGAATTGGCAAAAGCCGTGAAGTCATTTTCAATAGCTTGTTTCTTATCATAAACACCCAGTCGTTTCAATCCTTTAGACTGACCAATAAAGTATTTCCAGTAGTTGGCCGTTTGTGCATATTTCGATGCGTATTGAATGCGAACTTCAGAATCGGCATGCATATGCTTTTTCATGATGTTTAATTTCAAGTCACGGATATCAACAATCGTTGGTGCTTTAATGTCTAATAGTTGTTTTACTCCCCAGGAAGTTAAAAAACGATCCGTAGAACCGGGATACCCCCAAACCATTGTGTAGTCGTCATTTGCAACACCTTCCAAAGAAACCGGTAAGTGATGATAGAATGCATCGTTTTTTTCTCTTAGTTCTTTCGTTAAAGGAACATTCTCCTCTGCATAAGCAGCAGGCGTTCCATCAGGAGCACAATAGATGCGAAACATGGAAAAATCTCCTGTATGACGTGGCCACATCCAATTATCTGTATCTCCACCGTATTTACCTACAGACGAAGGGGGTGCTCCCACCAAACGAATATCCTTAAAACGCTCGTAGATAAACATGTAATATTCATTCCCCTCATAGAAAGACTTTACCTCAGCAACGTATTTATTGCCTTCAGTCGCTTCACCTTTGATGGTTCTCATTTCTGCATCAATGGCCTGTGCTCTTTCAGCTTCAGTCATCCCATCATTTACAACAGCCAGCACGCGCTCCGTCATGTCTTCCATGCGGATCAAAAAATCGACGTGTAAATCGGGATTACCTAACTCTTCGGAACGATTCATCGCCCAAAAACCATCTGTTAAATAATCGTTCTCTATCGTAGAGTGGTCTTGAATAGACCCATAACCACAGTGGTGATTTGTTAATAACAAACCTTCTCCAGAAATTACTTCTCCGGTACAAAACCCACCAAAACTTACAATGGCATCCTTCAAGCTTGAGTGGTTAATGCTGTACAATTCTTCAGCAGTCAATTGCAAACCGGCGGCTTGCATGTCCACTTCATTCAATCGCTTAACAAACATGGGTAACCACATTCCTTCGTCTGCTTTTATCGCAGTTGGTGTAACTAAAAAGATCGCCAGGATGAAACCTAAAATTCTCTTAAACATCTGATTATTTTTTTCTTATTAATATAAAATATGTCTCACCACAAAGAAACAAAATATTCACGGTATTATGGTTGTCATCACCCTGAGCCTGTCGAAGGGTTGCTTATTGGTTGGTCGTTATTGGGAATAAAAACTTTGACCAAGATGATGACTAAAACTTTATGGGACTTTTGTACGACAATAACTGTTCCCAATTTATTTCTATGTTAAATAGAAACATTAATAAACCTCCAATCAGCAACTTACTCCCCAAAATCATAGGGGATCTCTTCATCCGGCCAGTCATCAATTTCTTTAAAGTTCTCCAGCTCTCTACGGTCGCGTTTGGTGGGTCTGCCGAGGCCACGATCCCGGTCTTCGCCGGAGAGTCTGCGGTGGTGAAAAGCTCTGAATTTCTCTCTTTCTTCTATTGGGGTTAAGTCCTCGTAGCAGTCTTTAGCAATGGAATAGGCAACACGGCTTTTAAGGATCTCCAGAATTTTAAACTGTAATTTCAAACCATTTTTATCAACTGAGATCAGCTCGCCTGTAGAAACGCTGCGTGCCGGCTTGCACTTTGCGCCATTCACCTTTATCTTTCCGGATTTGCAGGCCTGCGTTGCCATGCTTCTGGATTTAAAGATGCGCACCGTCCAGAGCCACTTGTCAATTCTTATTTTCTCCATCTTTAAAATAGCTGTTCAATTTTTGGGCTTTGCTCTTGCCCAAAAGTTCTGTTAGTTCCGTAATTGTTGCTTCCTTAATACGCTTGATCGATTTGAATTTCTTCAATAGTTCTGTTTTGGATTTGGGTCCGATGCCGGGAACATCGTCTAAAGTAGAATGTAAGCTCGATTTACTTCTTTTGTTTCTGTGATGCGCCAAACTGAAACGGTGTGCCTCATTTCGCAAATATTGAATCAGTTTTAATGATTCCGAACGTTTGTCGATGTAAAGGGGAACGGAATCGCCGGGAAAATAGATCTCTTCCAGGCGTTTTGCGATGCCTACAATGGCGATTTTTCCTCTGAGTTCCAGATTATCTAAAGCTTTTAAGGCAGAGCTGAGCTGTCCTTTTCCCCCATCGATAATGATGAGTTGTGGAAAGTCTTCGTTCTGCTCTTTCAATCTTTTGTACCTGCGATACACCACTTCTTCCATGGAAGCAAAATCGTCGGGACCCTCCACGGATTTAATGTTGAAATGGCGGTAGTCCTTTTTGCTGGGCTTGCCGTTTTTAAAGACCACACAAGCCGATGCAGGGTTGGTTCCCTGAATGTTGGAGTTGTCGAAACATTCGATCTGAACGGGCAATTCCGACAGACGTAAGTCTTTTTGTACCTGCTCCAATATTCGTTTGCTGTGACGCTCGGGGTCTACAATTTTTATCTTCTTGAGTTTTTCCTGACGCATGTACTGTGCATTGCGCAGCGATAGGTCGATCAATGCTTTTTTATCGCCTCGCTGAGGGACGTGTACCTTTACCTCTTCCCAGGGGCTGATCATGTCTTTGTTAAGAATGATCTCTTTGGTGGTGGAATGAAATTTCTCCCGAATGTCCATCACTGCCATGGTGAGTAGGTCTTCGTCGGCTTCTTCGAGCTTTTTCTTGATTTCCAAGTTATGCGACTGAATAATGGCTCCGTTTACGATCTTGAAATAATTAACGTAAGCCGAATCGGTATCGGAGAATATGGTGAACACGTCTACATTATGGACGGTTGGACTCACCACGGTCGATCTGGATTGATAATTCTCTAAAGCATCCAATTTCTGTTTGATCTCCTGGGCTTTCTCAAACTCTAAATTGGCAGCATATTTATGCATCTGTTCTTTCAAGGGCTGTATGATGCTTCGGGTATTCCCTTTTAATATGTTTCGAATTTCAGCAATGGATCGGTTGTAATCTTCTTCGTCCTGATAGGCTTCACAAGGCCCCAAACATTTTTTAATATGGTAGTCGAGACAAACCTTAAACTTGCCTTTTTCGATGTTCTCCTCGCTTAAATTGAAGGTGCAGGTACGCAGTTGATAGATTTGTTTTATCAAGTCCAACAAAACTTTCATGACCCGAACCGAAGCATAAGGTCCAAAATATTCAGACCCGTCTTTAACCACATTTCGAATGGAAAATACGCGTGGAAAACGTTCTTTTTTAATACAGATCCAAGGATAACTTTTATCGTCCTTGAGCATGACATTGTAGCGTGGCTGATGCTTTTTAATGAGGTTGTTTTCTAATAATAAGGCATCTACCTCGCTTTCAACCAAAATGTATTCAATGCGCTCGATCTTAGAAACCAAGACGCGAGTTTTCCCATATCCGGAGTGATCTTTCTGGAAGTAGGAAGAAACACGACGCTTTAAATTTTTTGCCTTGCCCACATACAGTATGGTATCCTGCTTATCAAAATACTGATACACCCCGGCACTGTTAGGCAGGGTCTTTAAAGTTTGAGCAATATGTTCTTTGACTTTAGACACGACTCAAATGTAATGACTAATGATTAATTAATAATGACTAATTAATAATGATTAATTGTTAGACCGGAGAATGACTAAT
>Ga0208881_1000532_pt1 | contig 13454 bp, 8 predicted proteins | sample Knorr_S23_td_AAI_FD_185610 | JGI IMG/M metagenome (GOLD analysis project Ga0208881, IMG submission 185610) | Marine microbial communities from Southern Atlantic Ocean transect - Knorr_S23_td_AAIW_ad_876m_LV_B (SPAdes) (version 2) | ecosystem: Environmental > Aquatic > Marine > Oceanic | place... | reverse complement strand
TTACCGAGATCGATAAATAGAAATGAGGTGCAGTAAATTTAGACTCAGACAATCTACGAGCAATCGTCTTACGCATTTGCGACACAGACTCTTCCGTGTAACGTTCTTCACTCAATCCGGTTCTAACAACGCCACCTTGGTAATTATCAACATCGCGTTTTACCACTCTTCCTCCATCGCCAGTACCTGATATTCTTGAAATATCAACACCTTTTTCTTCTGCTAAACGCTTCGCTAAAGGAGAAGCTTTTACTTTTCCTTTTGAAGTACCGGTTGAAACAACAGGTGCAGGGCTTGGCGCAGGTACAGAAACAACTTTCGACGTTTCTGCAGGAGCTTCCTTAACAGGGGCTACAACCTTTTCTTCCTTCACTTCTTCAACAGCAGGTGCTGCATCAGCTTCTATCAAAGCTTTTACATCTTCACCTTCTTCACCCAAAATAGCCAGGATGCAATCAACAGAAGCTGTAGAAGCCTCATCAACACCAATGTGTAACAACACACCTTCCTGAAAAGATTCAAACTCCATCGTTGCTTTGTCTGTCTCTATTTCTGCCAGCAAATCGCCTTCAGAGATAGTATCACCAACTTTTTTATGCCACTTCGCTACCGTACCTTCGGTCATCGTATCACTCAAACGCGGCATGCGTACAATTTCAGCCATAGTTTATTCTTTTATGAAAGGATATTCCTCTACGTAAACATTTTTATAAAGAGACTCATTCGCCGGGAATGGAGACTCTTCAGCAAAGTCAACAGCCTCTTTCACCGTTGCTTTAATTTTATCTAGAGTCGCCTGAATTTCATCATCAGTAGCCCATTTATTTTTCTTAATATGCTCAAGAACTTTAGCAATAGGATCTATTTTTTGATATTCAGCAATCTCATCTTTAGTACGATATTTTTGAGCATCAGACATAGAATGCCCCTTATAACGGTACGTTTTCATTTCTAAGAAAGTTGGACCTTCACCCTTACGAGCTCTATCCACAGCTTCTTTTACAGCCTTTGAAACCGCTACAGGATCCATACCATCAACAGGTGAACAAGGCATTTCGTATGATAAACCTAATTTCCAAATATCTGTATGATTTGCACTACGCTCTACTGAAGTTCCCATAGCATAACCATTATTTTCACAAATAAAGATGACCGGCAAGTTCCAGATCATGGCCATATTGAAAGTTTCATGAATGGCTCCCTGACGTACAGCACCATCACCCATATAACAAAGGGTAACTGCATCAGTATCGTTATACTTATCAGCAAAAGCAATACCTGCTCCAATAGGAACCTGAGCACCTACAATACCATGTCCTCCAAAGAAATTATATTTTTTCGAAAACATATGCATAGAACCACCTTTACCTCCGGAAGTGCCTGTAGCTTTTCCAAAAAGTTCAGCCATAATGTTTTTAGGATTTACTCCCATAGCTATAGGCTGAACATGGTCACGGTAAGCAGTGATCATTTTATCTTTTTTAGGATCGATAGCATGGATAGAACCTGCTAAAACGGCTTCCTGACCGTTGTATAAGTGCAAAAATCCACGAATTTTCTGCTGAATGTAAAGCGCACTGGTTTTATCTTCAAACTTTCTCCAAAGTAACATATCTTCATACCACTTCAAATATGTTTCTTTCGTATACTTCAACTTTGCCATCTGTAATAATTTTGAAACGCAAATGTACTAATTTGTTTGATATTCAACTAACATTCCACAAGGCATTCGATTTGAATACCACAAGCAAAACATCTACCACCAACAAAAACACTACCACCTGGTTTCCAACACCTTTCAGCAAAGGCTTAATCAACTCTTCTTATCTCACTTCGTACTCAAACACAAACTACCAAAACAAGTCGCATCAAGTAATCATAGAATTAAGGTCAATTTTTCGTTATATCCTGTAGGAACAGCGCCATCCAGGACTCAAAAAAAAGCCCCGCAGGATGCGAGGCTTAAATAATTTTATAGGTTCTGTTTTATAGTTTCTGAATTAAAGCAACAGCATACGCCGAAACACCTTCTTCCCTACCCACAAAACTAAGCTTTTCCGTTGTCGTTGCCTTTATCGAAACCTGACCCGGAGAAACGCTCATCACTTCAGCCAGAACTTTCTTCATCTCAGGAATATAAGGATTGATCTTAGGTTTTTGCAAGGCTATCGTAGCATCTATATTTCCAAGTTCGTATCCTTCTTTTCTCAAAATAGCCATTACATCTGTTAAAAGAATTTTACTGTCGATACCTTTGTATTTGGCATCTGTATCTGGAAAATGGAAACCGATATCTCTAAGATCTGCAGCACCTAAAATAGCATCACAAATGGTATGAATTAATACATCGGCGTCCGAATGACCTACGGCTCCTTTTTTGTGTGGAACCAAAATCCCACCAAGCCAAAACTCTTCACCCTCATCCAAACGATGTACATCGAAGCCGAAACCAACTCTAACATTCATAAATTACTCTTTATTCGTTGCGTGTAAAGCTGCCACATCAAACAACAAGGTAAAACGAAGTGTGTTTGCCAACGGACTTCGTACTCCACGTGTTGCAGGTAATAAGAAAGCTACATCTAAAGAAAATACATTCATCTTCAGACCCATACCTACCGTAAAATACTTTCTGGCTCCTTTCGTTTCATGTTCATGAAAATAACCCCCTCTAAATGCAAACTGCTTTAAATACCAATATTCAGCACCCACAGAAAACATCAATTCATTAAATTCTTCTTTCATACCACCCGGAGCATCACCAAAAGACTGAAAAACGCCCTGAAGCACACCCACATTCGGGTCTTTCCCTGCCTCAATAATTTGATCTCCATTCTCATCATAAATTGGATCACCGTCTTCATCTACTCCATAAACCGGAGGTGTAGGAACTAATAATTTATTTACATCAAAGGCAAAAGATACCGTATTATACTCATCTAACTCCATAAATAAGCTGGTACCAAATCTCGCATTCATAGGTAAGAAATGCTCTTCACCACCATCGGTATAAGAAATTTTATTCCCTAGGTTTGAAATATTAAGACCTGCTGCCCAGTATGCATCTTTTTCATCTATTTCGAAATTATCACTTTGATAATAAGACGATAAGTCTACCGAAAAAGAATTCCCCGGTTTCGTAGCTCCTCCACCTTGAATGTTAATACCACCCGTTAAATTTGAATAAATATAACGCATCGCCACCCCCGTAGAAAAATTCTTCGAAAGTTTCATCGAATAGGCTCCATCCAATGCAAATTCGTTCGGACTGAATTTTGAAATTGGCTGTCCGGAGTTATCCGTAAACTGAATTTCACCTAAAGAAAAATAACGTAAGCTGGCTGCAATAGTACTTTTGGAATTCAACCTTTTAAATCCTGACAAATAACTCAAACTAATCTCCGGCACAAGATCCTGCAACCAAGGTGTGTAGGACATCGAAAAACCTCTCTCATCCTCTAAAAAAGCCAATTTCGATGGATTCCAATGAATGGAATTATGATCCGGCGACGTAGCAACACCCACATCCCCCATGGCACCAGCTCTGGAATCCGGAGCAATTAACAAAAAAGGAACCGACGTTGAAATGGTATTCAGGTTATTTAAATAATCTGAATCTGAATTTGGCAGATCTTGAGCTTTAGCGCTCATAGTTAACAAGATGCCCGTTAGAGCAAGTAATGCTAGTTTTTTCATGTAATAAGGTTTAAAAACAAGACAAATTTATAAATTTAATAACGCGAAACTTATTTAATTAGTACCATTTGGTTTGTAATAATACTTTCTTTCTCTAATTCTTGAGAAGAAACAATAACTCTACAAAGGTATATTCCGCTATTCACAGTGGCACCTTGACTAGACGTCCCATTCCAAATAAAATCAGAATTTGCATAGGACGAGCCCGAAATAGTGTTGCTCGAAGATTTAATCATTTTCCCGTTCATATCGTAAATCTCCAACCGGACTTCCAAAGTTTCATTCGGACGATTGTGTTCAAAATGAATTCGAGTAAAATCGCTAAACGGATTCGGGTAGTTCATTAAGTTTTGAAGAATCAAGCCCTCATCATTCACTACAACAAACTCAGTATATGCTTCCGAAGAATTGTTATGTACATCCCAAACTTTAATTTTTAATTGATGTACACCTTCTTCTAAATTTGAATATGGATAAACCACAACCCCACTTTGGTAAGAATCCAGATCAGATTCATAATAGTGATTCAACACAACGGAGGACTGACTATCCTCATCAAGGGTGGCCACGAGATCATGTCCAATACCATTACCTGTAGTATTGATTCCGGAATCATCTGTAATTACAGCAAATAAAGTTGGGTTTGCATCCGTAATACCTCCATACCTAAAATCGGTATTATTTATGTACAAGTCTACGACTGGACCTTCATGATCTGCTTCTGCATTTTCATCAAAACCACCAATCATAATATCTGCAAAAGCACCTATGGCATCCTGAACTTCATTGTACGCATAAAAAGAAAATTTCCCTAAACCATCTGCATAGGCGATGTCTTGAGGAACGACAAATTCAAATTCAAACAAGCCATTTTCTACCGTAACAGTTCCGGAATACAAAACACTTTGCTGCAAATCGAAATGAAAAGGTTCAAAATAATCAAAGTCGTTAATTAAGGTCTGAATTTGAAGTGGCTTATCGAACACTTTAGGCTTTAACAAACCATTGAAAGAGTCTAAAACCGTTCCGTCTGCCGAAAGCACAGCTCCTTTTACCTTTACTTTCGACAAAGCATGAATCGCATCGATCGGCTCATCCGTATCAGCATTCAACAATTCATTCACTACAATATTTAATTGCGGAACTGGTAACCTTAATGCAGGATCACCCAAAAGCGTGAACTTCATTTTGTTGGTTGTTGAAATGCCGCTGGAATTCAGATCATTCTTTATGCTCTTCATGATCTGACCAAAAGTTAAAACTTCACCGGCACTTTCAGGAATGGCATACTTATAAAAAGAACGAGATAAGTTCCTTGCATCCGACTCCGTAATGGTTCGAGTAGTTGTAAATAAGGCTATTCCAGCTCCTTCCGGATTTAACAACACCTGTTCTCCGGCAGAAATGCGTTGTGTATCATCATATCTTGAAAATTCGCAGGTAGCCGTCACAAAAACCGGTAAATTATATTTATTCTGCCAGGTATTAATATCAAACAATTCTAAAACACGCTCTTCTGCCCAGCCTACCTCTCCTCCATGTCCGTAATAATGCACTATTAAAGCCCCTTTATTTACATAATCAACAATAGCTTGTCTGGCATCCGGATATCGCTGCCCTCCGGAGGAAGAAACCTGCTGATAAGCATCCAAATATATCTTATTGATGTTGTAATTGTGATAAGTGGTGTCTACATCCTGAGCAATTTTATCCACATTTTCCTGTAAACGAAATTCCCATTCTTCATCAATATCATCTGCTACAAAACAAATATTCGACCTCCATTCTCCAAAAGAATTTACCGAATAATAATTCTCGATCTTATCAACCATAGCCTCAGCCTCACTTACCGACTGAACAACCAAGCGCCCTAAACCAACATCCACTCCATCAAAACTCATGGTCGACCGCGAACCCTCTAAAGAATCTAAATAGGTCAAAAAATCATCGGTACAATAAGACGACCCCAACTTAAATGAGTATTCAGACTGAAAAGTGGGGACAAAATTCTGATCTGTATACCGATCTTTTGCCGCACCAATACCCTTATAATCAAAACTGGCATCCCCAAACAAAAGCACATTATCAGGAATTTCACCTTCTGTTTCTGCTTTATCATACAACATGCGTATGTACGACCTTAAAGCAACCAGATCCTGCTTTCCGGAACTAAACTCATTGTAGATCTGATGCGTCGTAACCACATTCACGGTCATTCCATCTTCCTGAATATGAAATTCTGCCAATCGCTCTGCAGCCTGTAAAAATTCGGGCGCAGTAATAATGATCAGTTCTGCCGGCTCATGCCCGTGTAAATTTTGATTTTCAATCTTCGCATCAAAAACAGGATCCATATAAGACGCGTTATTTAGATCGTGAACAACAAAAGTTCTCAAACGATCCGTTGCACTAACAAAACTCAAAGCTTCATCCACAAGCAAACCCTTAATATCCGATGGGTATGTAACATCCCAAACCACCAAAGAGCTTGTAGTAAGTGGCGTATTTGACATCAAATTAAATTTTGTAACATTCCCCACACCCACAGTAGAAGGTTCTCTAAAAACTAATTGCCCTCCATTGTATCTAAGCTCACATTTAGCCTGCAACTCTAGATAATCTAAATAAGCAAAAGCCGAAGAATTCCCATTTTTATTGTAGGACACATTAATGTCAAGTACATGATCCATACTGATGAATTCGGCAAATGCTTCCCCATCATCTACGTAAATAGATGAATTTACCTGAGTGCCGATTGGAACATTTAAAACCTCTGTTCCATTATGCATACATTCCAAACTTGTACTGCTCATTGAACGAGCAACGGAACGTGCATTTATTCGTACAGGCTCAATTTTTATTCTGTCCGTGAAATCAAAATTAATCGTGTACTGTTCATCAAAACTAAAATACTCTCCAAACCATTGTGTGCCGGTATGTTTTAAATTCTGATCCTCCCATTCATAAAATTGTCTGTCGGTGTAAAAGTCTACATCGAGATTTTCATCCAAAGAATTTTCCGTGGTAACAATACGCTTTCCGTTTTCATCACCTACATGTAAGAAGTAATAATTATGGTCATCGTAAATGTTCTGAATGTGTTTGAAGGTACTTTCCGAATCGAGCTCCCATCGATGTGGTGATTCTCCATAAAATACAAGCATATCACCGGAATCAAAACTCCCATCCTCTTCACCTTTCACATGAACAGCATTTTCTACAAGATCATCATACCTAGGTGTAGCATTGTTCTCCGGCAACATAGCACCACCATTTCCATAAATTTGAATTTTTCGTGGATCTATTTCAGAAACGTTTAAACCCATATCGGCTAAAAAGTCTTTATCAATTTTATAAAGACCATCATGACGAACCTTTATTTTATACCAATCGCCATGGGCAAGCACAGAATTCATTAAAGCAGATCTATATTGAATATCATAATCCTTATAAGTTAAATTTAAAGCATACTTAAATCGATCTACTTTATAACCTGCGTCGATCGGTATGTAAGAAAAGATTAAATACGGTACTTTTCGCTCATAAGATATCCTCCAGGTCAGAGAATGGTCGGGTGGTACTTCACCTTTAAGATGCTTCTCTTCGGCTGGGAAAAAACTTTTTTCGAGAACTTCCACCTGAACCGCTACCTGATCAACATTTTCAGGCAACCTGATCTTCTTTCGATAGATCGGAAATGTATGTTCCGACAAATGATAATATGCACCCTTAAAACTTAAAACATTCACATCTTCTTCAGCCACAGAGAAGCTTTTCGGTAATTCCCAATCAAGAGAAATATCCTGTGAATCCTGAGCAAAAGTAGTTGCATGAACCACAAAAAACAACAGACATAAACTAAGCTTAGAAAAATTCATAAACTGATTATCATTAACACCTAAAACAAATAACGCTTAAAATAAATAGATATTACACAAAAAGAACAAGCTTTTGGCGCAATTTTTTCATGTAAAAAATCCTAAATTCTCATAGGTAATTTTGTGTAGCTAAAAATTTGAAAAATTATCGTATTATTGTGCTTTATAACCCGAAAGTAGTATGATTAAAAATAGATTGTTTGCCTTAATGGCAGTCGTTTTTTTCGCCCTATCACAAACTGTTCAGGCACAAGACCCTGCATTTACTCAGTTTTATGGGAACCCTTTGTATTTGAACCCTGCTATGGCCGGTTCAGCAAGCTGCCCTCGTATTTCAATGAATCATCGAAATCAATGGCCGAATTTAAAAGGCTCCTTTGTCACCAACAGCATCTCTATCGATAAAAACGTAGAGGTACTCCATGGAGGTGTAGGACTTCAGATTTTAAATGACGTAGAAGGAGAAGGTGCTTTGTCGAATACTCAGGTAAGTGTGATGTACTCCTACCAATTACAAGTATCGAGAAAACTAACAGTGTTGTCAGGTATTCAGGCAAGCTACCAACAAAGATCCTTAGATAAAACCAAGTTATTCTTTGGAGATCAAATTGACCCAAATTATGGCTTTGTGTTTAATACCGGCGAAAATTTATCTCAATTTGCAGACAAGGTTAGTTATGCAGATGTATCCTTAGGTGTTATGGCTTTTACCAAAAAATATTTCGGAGGTATCGCTATACACCATATTACAGAGCCTGATGATGCTTATATTGCAACAAGTAATTTACCGAGAAGATTCACTTTACATGCCGGTACAAACTTTCCCGTTGGTAGAGCAAGAAATCTTGGACTTTCAATAGACGGACCGTTTGTTACACCAAACATCCTTTATATGTCTCAAAATGGAGCACGACAACTTAATATAGGGATGTCTCTAACCAACCAAAGTCTTTCAGGAGGTTTATACTTTAGAAACAACTTTTCAAACTCCGATGCCGTCTTGATTGTACTAGGCTATACAGCACATGGCGTACGACTTGGATACAGTTATGACTACACCATTTCTGAGCTTATGGGCTCATCCGGTGGAGCTCACGAAGTATCTCTAACACTACAATTAGCTTGCAAAGACAAAAGAAAAAAACTAAAAGCCATAAAATGCCCTAAATTTTAGGTATTTTAGTCCCCCTAAATAAATTAGCACAAACAACAACAACATAGCATACCATGAACATGTCTAAAACTTTATCTAAAATATTTATTGTAGCACTTGCTGCCTTAGCAACTTCATGCAGCAATAAACACCAGGATATTTCGCAAACGACAGGCTGGAAAATTAACACATCTATAAATGGTGGATTTGAGGCTGAGCTCAATTACGAACAAGAACGCCCTGTAGGAATGACTTTTGTTGAAGGTGGGTCTTTTATTATGGGACAAACCGGAGAAGACGTTTTAATGGAAAATGATGCCAGTCCTCGTCAGGTTTCCGTTGCTTCTTTTTACATGGACGAAACAGAAGTTACCAACACAGCCTACAGAGAATATCTATTTTGGCTGGAGAGAGTATATGGTGAAAGCTACCCTGAAGTTTACTGGAACGCTTTACCTGATACAAATACCTGGAGAAGTGAATTGGGCTACAACGACCCATTGGTAAACAACTACCTTCGTCATGCAGGATTTAGCCACTACCCGGTAGTTGGTGTTTCCTGGGATCAGGCTCAAGACTATTGTGCCTGGAGAACAGATCGTGTAAATGAATTGGCTTTAATCGAAGCCGGAGCATTAAAACACAATACGGAGCAGTTCGACGATGACAACTTTAACACTGAAACATACAGAGCCGGTCAATATACAGGTGCACAAAAAAAGGGCTACAGAGATCTAGCTAACCCAAAAAGTAAAAATGGAAGAAGAGGTCGTCTAGAAGATGGCATCCTAACTGCCAGTTACAGACTTCCAACAGAAGCTGAATGGGAATTTGCTGCACTAGGTAATATTGGGAACTCTATTGAAGGAAATGTAGCCGACGGACGTTACTTCCCTTGGGATAGAAATTCTTTAAGAGATGACCGTAAGCCATACCATGGAGAGTTTCTTGCGAACTTCAAACGTGGTGGTGGAGACAACATGGGTATTGCAGGATCCTTAAATGATGCCGGTGCCCGTACAATGGAAGTTAGATCATTCCCACCTAACGATTACGGACTCTATGATATGGCCGGAAACGTTGCCGAATGGGTATTGGATGTATACAGACCTTCAAGTGATGGTCAGGATGACTTTATGCCTTTCAGAGGTAATGTATTTACAGACAAAGCAAAAGACGAAGAAGGCTACGCACTTGAAGCTGATTCTCTTGGTAGAATGCAAACTCGTGAAGCTCTTGCTGATAACAACAGAAGAAATTATACAAAAGCTAAAAACTCTGATGCACTCGATGGTAATATTGAATCAAGTATCTACTACTCTAAAGGAGATACCGGAGGAGAAGCTGCTATGTACGACTATGGTAGAACTACTTTGATCAATGACCAGGTTCATGTTTATAAAGGTGGTTCATGGAAAGATCGTGAATACTGGTTGAATCCAGGTGCCAGAAGATACCTCAACAGCGACCTTGGTGCTGACTTTATCGGGTTCCGTTGTGTAACCGATCGCATGGGCTCACAAAACCTGAAGCCTAACAAGAAGAAAGCAGTCAAAACATCTCGATAGACAAATAGAAGCCTCACAATTGTGAGGCTTTTTTATTTACAATAGGTTGGTTGTTGCTTAGGATGATAAATAAAAATTTAAATAGGAATATGAAATAAAGAAGTGGACGAACAGATTCTTTTTTATATTTTCACATCGTCATGATCAAAAACCTCTACAACATATATCTTCAGCATCCGGAGATTTGTATCGACACGCGAAAAATTAACCAAAACTGTTTATTTTTCGCACTCAAAGGTCCAAACTTCAATGCAAATGAATTTGCAATACAAGCATTAGAAAAAGGTGCTTCGCATGCCATTGTAGATGAAGAAAAATATGTTTTAGATGACCGGTATATCCTGGTAGACGATTGCTTAAAAACACTTCAGGAACTCTCTAATTACCACAGAAAACAGCTGAACTGCAAAATACTTGGAATTACCGGAACCAACGGTAAAACCACAAGCAAAGAATTATGTCTGCAAGTATTGAAACAAAAATTCAAAACCATTGCAACAACAGGCAATCTGAATAATCACATTGGAGTTCCTCTGAGCCTTTTATCCATTCGCACAGACACCGAATTTGCCATTATAGAAATGGGTGCCAATCACATCGGTGAAATTGAATTCCTGTGCAGCCTTGCCGAACCTGACTGTGGCGTGATCACAAATGTGGGAAAAGCACACCTGGAAGGTTTTGGCTCACTTGAAGGGGTCTTACAAACAAAAACCGAGCTGTACAGATACTTAGCAAAAAACAATGCACCCGTATTCATTAAAGACAACCATCAGATACTGATTGAAAAGATCCCTTCAAATTGCCCAACGATCTCTTATGGACAATTAAATAACAGCAGCTGCAATATTCGCTATAAAGAGGCACAGCCCTTTGTGAAAGTAGCCGTAGATGATGTTGAGATCCAAAGTCAGTTGATCGGTGATTACAATTTTGATAATATCGCATTGAGTATCGCTGTAGGAATGGAATTTGGCATCGGTATAAAAGACATCAAACAAGCCATTGAGAGTTATGTACCGACTAACAACAGGTCTCAACTCATCAAAACAGATTCGAATACCATCCTGTTAGACGCCTACAATGCCAATCCGATGAGTATTGAAAAAGCGATCAATAATTTAACCAATATTAAACATCCAAATAAGGTGATGATCCTTGGTGATATGTTCGAACTGGGCGAAGAGACAAATAAAGAACACATCAATATCATAAATCATTGTCTGAACTCAGGAATTACCGATGTGCGCTTTGTGGGGGAAATTTTTAACACCCTAAACAAAACCACTTACGAATCCTACGAAAACACAAACGCACTAATAGAACAGTTAAAAAAGCAGCGTATCACGGATGCTTTTATTCTCATAAAAGGTTCGCGTGGAATGAAACTTGAGCAAATCGTTGAATATCTATAGGCTCATTGCAAAATCTTCAAGAACAATCCCGCCAAAATTTCCCGAGCTCATTAATAAAACAATCGTCTTAGAATTTATTTCTTTCCTGATAGCATCACAATATTCAGCACTGTCTGTAAAAACTTCTAAATCTTTCCTGTCGAATGATTCATGAACCAGGTCTTCAGAAAGATCTTCTAACTTTTTATGTGCAATCGCCTCAGGGTCAAAATAAACATACGCAATATCAACGCCACTCATGGTGTTTTTATATTCTGCCAAAAAGGACTTATTTAAACTGCTAAAGGTGTGTAGCTCTAAGCCCGCTATTACTTTATGACCTATGTATTGTTCTCTTACGGCTTTTACGGTTGCCCTTACTTTGGAAGGAGAATGTGCAAAATCTTTATAAACAAGCAATCCCTCACGCTCAAAGATATTTTCCAATCGCCTGGAAGCACCTTTAAAAGATTTCATGGCATTAAAAAAATCGCTTTCGGTAACACCCAACTGCTTACACACATTTAATGCCCCCATCATGTTTAACAGATTGTGAGCTCCAAATATTTCCAATTCCGTTTCACCATGTTCATGGCTGATACTGGTTTTACCATTTTCAATTTCATACTCCGGCAATTGATAGGCTTCAGTTTCTATTTCAGGATTGGAAGAAGAGATGATATTCAGACTTTCATCTTCAGAACAATAAGTCAGATAACCACCATCCTGAATTTGGTCGATAAATAATTCAAACTGTTTTAAGTAATTCTCGAAGGTTGGAAACACATTAATATGATCCCAGGCAATACCACTTAATAATGCGATATGAGGTCTGTAAAGGTGAAATTTAGGCCGTCTGTCAATAGGAGAAGACAGGTATTCGTCGCCTTCCAAAACAATCACGGGTGCATCACTCAGCTTTACCATGGTCTTAAATCCATCCAACTGAGCGCCAACCATATAATCACAATCTATTTTCTGCACATGAAGCACATGAAGCACCATGGATGTAATGGTCGTCTTTCCATGACTCCCACCAATTACAACCCGCTTCTTGTTTTTTGACTGCTCGTAAAGATACTCGGGATACGAAAATATATTCAGTCCCAAGTCCTGTGCTTTCAGAAGTTCCGGGTTATCCTCGCGCGCATGCATCCCCAAAATGACAGCGTCTAACTTACTGTGAATTTTATCAGGGAACCACCCCATTGCCTGAGGTAAGATGCCGGCTTCTTCTAATCGTGACCTGGAAGGATCAAAAATAGCATCATCCGATCCTGTAACTACATCTCCTTTTTCGTGTAGTGCTAATGCTAAATTATGCATTGCTGCACCTCCAATCGCAATAAAATGTACCTGCATGTGTTATATTTGTAAAAATGAAAGATAACAATTCGATCCGTGATGCAAAAACTTAAACAAATACTTCTAATCACCATACTGCTTATTTCATGCAAAAGCATTGATAATAAGCTTGTTCCCACAAATCCTGCAGCATTGATTTTTGAGATGCATAAAGGCGGTTGTTATGGAACCTGTCCCATTTACAGTCTCAGCCTCTATGAAGACCGACTGGTGAAATACAATGGTAAACGGTTTACAGAAAACCAGGGCGTACACCAATGGCAACTGAGTAAAAAAGACTTTGAGGTGATCAATTCCATCCTCTCCGAAAAATTTAATTCAAACTATACCCACAATCTGGAAGTGCAGGACCTGCCACAAACCAGTCTGAACATCAAAAACACCTATCAAATAAAGTTTA
>Ga0208881_1000527_pt1 | contig 13493 bp, 17 predicted proteins | sample Knorr_S23_td_AAI_FD_185610 | JGI IMG/M metagenome (GOLD analysis project Ga0208881, IMG submission 185610) | Marine microbial communities from Southern Atlantic Ocean transect - Knorr_S23_td_AAIW_ad_876m_LV_B (SPAdes) (version 2) | ecosystem: Environmental > Aquatic > Marine > Oceanic | place... | reverse complement strand
TTCCAAGATGTTGTTCAATTCACTCCAGAAGTCAGTAATGGCTTAAGTTTGATCGGATAATTGCAAACAAAATGATGAAGTTTTGTGTGTCATTATCTCCCTCTAAACCCTAATGAAACTACATCTAATATAATGTTTATGTTAAGATTAATCTTTAAGAGTATGGACAAATCTCATGGCCTACTCGTGCTTTTGATAGATAACTTTTTTAATAATATAGGGGAGATATTATGACTTTATCTTTAGTTTATAGACTCAATGGCTTAATCGGACTTATCTGGGCTGGCTCAATGTGGTTTACACCAGAGATGATGGCAGCCCAGTTTCAGTTTGAAAGTACGCCCGATATGGTTACGATGGGTCAATATTTAGGCACTACGATGCTGTTTGTTTCGGTAATGTTTTTGATGCTTCCAAACTGGACTTCTGCAGAGCAACTCAAAAAAGCAACTATGCCTTTGATTCTGCTACAAGTGTTCTACTTATTGGTTCAGCTATTTCATATTTCTACCGAGGCGATTCCATCTGGCGGTATGCAATATTTTGGTGTTGGATTAACCATAGTATTTATTCTTCTTTTCTATTGGAAATCACGCTAATAAAAAACACTATATGAAAAAGGGGCTTATTTGACCCCCTTTTTTTCAATCTGTTTTTTTCTATGGTATAAAGAAACTTCTTATAACAACAACTCAGGAATAAAACTATGACTTTATCAACTATTTATAAAATCTTTGGTGGCCTTCATGTTCTCATGGGAGTCGTTATGCTTGGCGGGTTAGCTCCACTTCCAGTTGATTGGGCAGCATCCGTTGGATTAACAACAATGGCTGAACATTTTGGCTCTGCAATGATGGTTATTGGTTTCATATTTTGGATGTTGCCAAGTTGGACCTCTGATGAGCAGCTTAAAAGCGCCACCATGCCATTAATCTGGGCTCAGATTTTTTTGATTCTAATGCCAATCTATCACGTTATTAACGGCTCAATTGCTCTTGATGCAATGTTTTATGCAAATGTGATTATTTTGCTTGCACTTGTATGGCTTTTCTATAGCAAATCTCGTTCATAAATTAATTAAAAATATTTTGTAGTCAAAAGGAGGTCATAATTGACCTCCTTTTATTTTGTACGGCACCAATGAACTCTAAGCAAATTTTCTTAGCTCTCATTGTCCCTATCACTTGGGGGTTTGGCTATGCCTTAACAAAGATTGGTATGGACCAGTTCACACCTTTATTACTTATGTCGCTCCGTTTTGGTATCGCAGGTTTGATACTGGTATGGTTTACTAAACCGCCATGGGGGTATATGCGAGAGCTCTTTATCATCGCCTTGATAGGTTCAACAATACAGTATGGATTTACGTACTATGGATTAAAAGGTATCGACGTATCGACAGCTTCCATTTTGGTGCAACTAGAGGGGCCTATTTTAGCGCTCCTTAGTGCTCTCATTCTCAAAGAGAGACTCGGCTGGCCTCGAGCCCTAGGAATGGGACTAGCTTTTACCGGTGTTATCGTTATCGTTGGTGAACCGAGACTGAATGATAGTTTGGATAGTGTCGCCTTAGTAATAACAGGCGCAGTTTTCTGGGCGATAGCACAAATCATGATCAGTCGTCTTAAATCACTCTCGGGTATCACTATACTGGCCTGGGTTGCTATTATTGCTACCCCACAAATGTTACTCATCTCGCTAATTATTGAAGAGGGTCAATGGGAGTCCATCAAGACCGCCAACCTTGTAGACTGGTCGATAGTTTTTTACTTGTCCTTTATCATGACAGTTATTGGCTATAGTATTTGGTATCACTTGTTGCGAATCTGTGATGTTAGCAAGATATCACCTTTTCTGATGCTCTTACCTGTCACCTCAATCATAGCCGGTATAGTACTTCTCAATGAACAATTTACACTAGCAATGGGAATCGGCGGGTTATTAGTAATGACTGGTGTTGCCAGCACCTTGATTAAATGGCGCTGGCCAAAAAAAACTACTTAACTTGCCTTAGAATTAAAACTTACTTATAGAATGGATCAACTGATTCAAACTGTGAGGTCATCTTTCTTAGCCACTTAGAAAAAGCAATACCCTTACTCAACTGAGCTGAGTTATTATCTGAGTGCACATCTTTTACTAGATCGCTATTTAAAGGTAGTTCCATTTGTTTATTCAATAAATGAGTTTCCTTGTCTAAATCTTTTCTTAACTCTTTAATCTGTTTAATCACACTACTTTCTGACATTGGCTTTCACTCCTAATAAAATTTGATTTACTTATCTCTTTTTCGAGACTTACTTGTTGAACCCTTTAAAGAAGGCTTATATTGACTTTTCCATTTGTTATCGAGATTAGTCTTCTCGATGTCACGGTAATCAAGGCCACTAATCTCTTTGAACTCTAGAATTGCATCTTCCATGGCGGTCTCAAAAACACCAGAAAGTGACATACTGTAGCCGTACTCTTGAGCAGCAATTGATGCACCTTTAAACGCTTCAAAAATTGGTCTACGAATCCTAACGCTAACGACTCTTTTCTCATCTTCCTTTTGATTTTTTGTTACGTATTTACCCATCTAAAGATTTATCAAATTGCTTACTGATAAGGAAGTATACACTTTTTGTATACATAAAGTAATTATATTAGTAATCTTTTTGTATACAAAATTAAAATAGATATTTTTCTCTAATAGCGAGCTATAATTAATGCATAAAAAAACAAAGTAAGACAAAAAATGATCGATATTAACTCTTTAGATAAGTTCATTGAAAGTAATGAAAATAAGGTCCCAAATATACGTCTAGACACTAAAAAAAAGATTATCTGGGCAAGCAAAAATAACCAAAAAACAAAAACAAGCTTGGTATTTATTCATGGCTTCTCAGCAACCCGTTTTGAACTGAATCCGGTAATCGAAATCCTTGGTAAAGAGCTCCAAGCTAACATCTTCTTTACAAGACTTAAAGGTCATGGTCAAGATGGCAAAGCTCTTGGCGAAGCTACTTTTGATGACTGGATAATAGATACTCAGGAGGCTATAGAGATTGGTAAAGCGATTGGAGATAACCTTGTCTTGATTGGCTGTTCAACTGGCTGCTCATTAATTCATACTATTCTTGAACAATCCACTACTATTCAAGCAGTCATTTATGTCTCTCCAAACTTTGGACCTAAGTCCTTTAAAGGACAACTTCTTAGAGTTCCTGGAGCAAAATTATTTATGCCACTTGTGTTTGGAAATGAGCACTTCTTTATTCCAAAAAATGCAGAACATGAAAGGTGTTGGACGACAAGGTATCCCATAAAAGCATTATTTGCAATCAAGGATTCAGTCGTTGCAGCCTATAAAGTTAATCACAACAAAATTAAAGTCCCGGTGCTGTTTTGGTTTTCAGATGATGATCAAGTTGTTTCAGCTAAAGCGACACGAAAAATTATTTCCAAAATGGGTAACAATGTTAGTGTTCATAACCCAATTCTTACAAATGAAGATGACCCCTCGAGGCATGGCGTTCTTGGTGACATCTTGAGTGCCTCTCAAACCAAAGATGGGGTTGATAAAATACTTAGATGGCTCTCAAAGTATATTTAGTAATTGCGCTTAATCTTAGCACCCTTATAAAGAATCTCTGACAAGTTTTCATTAGCGACTTTTCTCTGAACGACGGTTATGGGATCCATATTGTGTTTTGGTCGCTCAAGCGTCATACCGTCTTTGTCTCGCCTTTTTTGACCTCTAATATGAGTCCATATGTTTCTACCAACAACCTGTTTTATTGATGGCGGGATATAAGACTGTAAAGAAAACCCAATCCTTCTTTGATTACTTTTGTTAGGCTGAGAGCCGTGAATTATTGCACCATGGTGAATAGACATTTCCCCAGGCTCTAATATTAAATCAACACCTTTTGACTCATCAATATCTTTAATAACCTGACCTCGAGTTAATATATTATTCTCAGCGAAAGTATCTTCATGATTTTGTATTGAGGTTTTATGACTTCCTGAGATCATTGTCATACAGCCAGTTTCCTTATTGCTAGGACTGAGTGCAATCCATGGCGTTGGAAAGTCGGTACTATTAAGTCCCATATAGGTTGCATCCTGATGCCAGCTAACATAGTTCTTAGTTGCAGGTTCTTTGATAAACATAACAGATGCCCAAAGCGCAATATTAGGGCCTATAAGGTCCTCCATTGCATCAACAATTGTTGGGTGATGCGCTAGCGCATCAAGAAACGTAAATGATAAGTGAAGATTATTGCGGCTCTCGGCATTAATTTCATCTGGAAAATTAGCCTCAACTTCTTCAAGCTCAGCCTTTATTGAAAGCGCTTCTACCTCAGAAATAACTCGTACAGGCGAAATAAAGCCATCGTCATGATACTGTTCAATTTGCTGTCTCGTTAGGATTTTAGACATTGCTGTTAATTACTCTTGTCATTCATATTTTTATAAAAAGCTCTATTTTAGTACAAATTTTTTTAATTTATTAACCTTGTTATTATTAAGTCTTTATACTAAATATAAAATTAATTGTTATTATCTTTATTACTATGGCTAACATTTTTACCAAACACCCTAAAGAGGTTGGAGAGACTTACTTTCAGCATCTTTGGGTTGCTTTGAAATATAGCTTTAAGCTCTTGTTATTATTTATTATTTCTTTCATTCATTCTATTTTTCCGTTCATTTTTAAGACAACCGTAAGTGCTAAGATAATTGAGATGGCAGAGGAACTAAAAAATAGAAAATAAATTCTCTTAAAATTCATCAATAATTCATATAGCATTATCATAATTCATCTAAACTAGACCTATGAAATATTTATCAATCGTTCTTTCATTGCTGCTTATTAATACTTCTACATCTGGTGCCATGTCTACTCGTTTTTACGAAAATGAAATACTTGGCAATTGGATCTGTAAAGATATTTGGCCTGGTTACTCTGCATTTGAAATGATTAGATATAAAAAAGATGGCACCTGGAACAGTTTTGGTGAACTCATTGTTGATTTTCCAATTGAAGAAAAAAAAGTCAAAGTTAGATATAGTGCATTAGGTACTGGTCTCTGGGAAATTGAAGACCAAAACCTAGTTAGCTTGATTGATTATATAAAAGTAACTAACAGGAACAACTCTTGGCTTGATGAGTACTTCAATATGGAAGAACAGTTCACCCTTAATGACAAAAAATCAGAGAAGATTGTAGTCCTATCAGATGACTACATCAATCTACAACCGTCCTCAGGAAAGCCATACGAGTGCTATAAAGTTGAGATATAGTTAGTCGCCCCTCTGGTTATATTTCTGTGCGTTACCTTTGGATAAATTAACTGGGTATTTTTCCGCATTTCTCTCTAGTTTACTTTCTATTGCCTTCTCTAAATCAATTCCAAGAACACTGCAAAAACGAAGAAGATACATTGCAATATCAGCTATCTCACTATTAATCTCCTCTGTCTGCCTTTGATCGGGTGAATTTGACTCTTCTGCGTTTAGCCACTGGAATATTTCAACGAGTTCTGAAGCCTCAACACTTAGTGCCATTGCTAAATTTTTTGGCGTATGAAACTGTTCCCAATCTCTATCAATAGCAAATTTTTTAAGCTGATTTTGTATTTTAAATATATCCATAATTTCTCTTCTCTTATTACAACTCTATGACAAAAAAAATTTAGTATACTTAAGGTACTTGATAGTAATCAAGTATTTAATTAATCATAGGAGGTAGTATGAGTATTCCAATTCTTTGTCATGTTTTTTTAATATTGTTTGGTGGTTTTTTTGCAATTCAATTTACTTTTAACTCGAAAAAGTTTGCAGCAGAGCTTCGAATGGATTCTCCGCAAGCAGCTGCTGCCCTTAAGCCAGCTGGATTTCTAATGAGTGGAACAGTTTTAATGCTGATTGCCACGTTATTTGAAATTGGTGGTTTTACCGCTACAAGAGAATTATTAGCTGCAATGGGGCTTTTTACTGCTTTTGCATTTATTTATAATATGGGTCTATTTTTAAAAATATGGCCAACTTTTGATGGTGCAGATCATGATATTAAAAATGCGATTAGACCTTTAATACCCTTAGTAGTAGTCATTATTTATTTCTGCACATCATAATTAACAATACAATTTAGGAGAAACTATGTCAATTTTTGAAACACACGAAGAAGCAACTAAAAATAAAGATATTGATGCATATGCTGCAACTTTACATGATGACTATGAATTTATTAGTCACATGGATGGCATGACAATGAATAGAGAAAAAGCCATGGAAATGTTTACTTTTCTTATGAATAATGATGATTTTGTAACACATGAATCACGCTGCCTTTATGAGAACGATGATGTTTTGGTCACTCATGCGATAATGGGTTTCCCTGATGGAACTCGTGAAGCAGTGCTTGCCTTTCATCAACTTCAAGATGGAAAGATAATACGTATGGAAACTGGTGCAACGCTTCTTAAGTAAATAATAAGTAATTCAAATAAAAGACGCCTTAGGGCGTCTTTTTTAATTACTATACTAAATTACAGTATTACCATTTACTTGAATCAATGAAACAAAAGAACCTTTGGCAAGAAAGCATAAATGAAAAAATAAGTTTTAACTCTCTTAAAACTTCATTAGTTTTAGACTTAGTCATTATTGGAGGTGGTTATACTGGCTGCTCGGCTGCTCTATTTGCTGCCAAAAAAGGTCTATCTGTTGCACTCATTGATCAGAAAATTGGTTATGGAGGCTCTGGAAGAAATGTTGGCCTAGTTAATGCAGGACTATGGCTTCACCCCAAAAAGGTTGAAAAGATTCTAGGAGCAGAAGCAGGACCTAAACTTAACAAAGCTCTCGCAAAAACTCCAGATCTAGTATTTGATCTTATTGATAAATACGACATTAAGTGTAGTGCAAATAGATCTGGTACTCTTCATTGTGCACATTCTCAAAGTGGTTTAAAGGATATTCAAAAACGCTATCAGCAATTATCAACTCGAGGGGCTGAATTAGAACTATTAGATAAACAACAGACAAATCAAAGAATAGGGTCTTCAAAGTTTTTTGGCGCACTTTTTAATAAAAGTGCAGGCGCAATAAACCCACTTGATTATTGTCAAGGCCTAGCAAGAGCGGCTCACTCTCAAGGGGCGAGTATCTATGAGTCAACATTAGCCACAAAAATTCAATCTAGCAGTAACCATTGGATGGTTGAAACTTCACAAGGCTCAATTAAAGCAAAGATGTTACTAATAGCAACCAACGCATACCAACAACCAATAACCGGCATCAAATCTTCTGAGTATACTAGTGTTCAATACTTTCAAGTTGCAACAGAACCACTACCTGAAAAAATCTCAAAGATGATTTTGCCAAATGGTGAAGGTTGCTGGGATACAGCTAGCGTAATGTCTTCTTTTCGGCTTGACGAAAGCAATCGATTCATCATTGGAGGTGTTGGAAATCTTGACCATGTTGCTTCAAAAATTCATACAAAATGGGCTAAAAGAAAAATGGAGTCACTCTTCCCAATGCTAAAAAATATTCCTATCAAATATAGCTGGCATGGACGAATTGCAATGACTAATAACCACATACCTAAAATTGTGAAACTGGGTGATAATGCCTATTCCATATATGGTTATTCTGGAAGAGGAATTGGACCTGGAACTTATTTTGGAAAAGCAGTTGCAGAATGCTTATTAACTAATGATGAGGATTACTTGCCAGTGAGCCCTGTCAATTATAATCAAGAACTCTTTAGAAGTATTAAAAGTAAAGCTTTTGAGCTAGGAGCTACTGCCAGACATTTACTTTAAGCGTAATTATCTATCTTTACCTACCCCTTTAAATCGTTGCTTTGTAACAAACCAAGCCCCAATATCTAATAAGGGTCTTGGTGGAAGCCAGTTAGCTTTTGTGGTCGCGAGGCAATCACTTACTAAAGCAGATTCATGTTGACATACATATTCAGCAATTCCCATACCAAAAGCAGTTCCTTTAGTAATACCTGAGCCGTTGTAGCAACCTGCAAAATAAAGACTTTTAGATAACTTGTTAAAGATATTAGTTTTATTTGCGCTTACACCTTCAACGCCTGAGTAACAATGCTCAAAAGACACATGACTTAGCTGAGGAAATCTATTTATAAATGACTCTCTATGAATTTGCTGTCTTTTAAGTAACTGATGATCAGTTAATAAGGATTGATTATTGTATTCAGCAGTATTACGCAATGCAATTCTACCATCTTCAGTCAGCCTAATTGTTGCACCGCCACTGTGAAGCGACAATACACCCCATGATGATTGATTCCCAAGTAACGCAACCTCATCCTTATTTAAAATACGAGTAATGCTTCCTGAAAGTGTCACTCCAACAATCCTTTTTTTTGGCTGATTTAGCGCTAAAGATTCATAATTGCATGCCAATACAACCTTGTCGGCTGTAATCGTCGCATTTGGCGTTATTAGTTTAATATTCTCACCTAATATCATCTCTGTTACAGGCGTATTTTCATAAAGTGATACATTACTTGGTAGTTTTTCTGCTAGTCCACAGACCAATTTAGCCGGTTGCATTAATGCACCGCCTTCAACCTTTATGCCTTTTTGATACCATTTTGTTCCTAGTTGCTCTTCAAGTTGATCTTGAGAAAGGGAAATATGTGCAATCTCACGTTTTTGGAGTGAATCAATGAAGTTATCACACTCCTTTGAAGAGTCTACATCTGCAGCAGCATGATAAAAACCTTGCTCCTGCCAATCACAATCAATATTGTGATCTGTAATTAAAGCCCTAAGAGAATTAAGACCTGCATGGTTTATTCTATCAACCCTCTTATAATGACTTAGTTTTGCTTGATCATAGACACCAGAAAAATGGCTATGTGCAACTGCAAAGCCTGAGTTTCTTCCAGAGGCATTTTGGCCTATCTCTCTAGCATCAAGCAAAACAATCTGATCATTAGAGTTAAGTTCTGCCAATCTCCTTGCACACGAAAGACCAGTAAAACCTGCACCTATTACAAGCCATTTTGCTTCTAGATTAGTGGTTAATTTTGCCTGTGGCTTCCTAGATGGAATTAAATCAACCCAGCCTCGAGTTTCATGATCAAAAACGGTAATATTAAGGCTCATTAAAGCCTCAACTCAAATGATCAATCAAAGCAAAGTGGTCGCTTATTTCTTCAGCCTGATTAAGCCATCGCTTAACTAGTTCACTCTGGTGCGGTGCTGCACTTACACCTGGAGGTATTTCTTTATTGAGAACAGCTTCAACTGCCAAGGCAACTGAGCAAGACACTAATTGAGCCATAGCACTTCCTTTAACATTCCCAAGCGTGTCAAGTAAAAATTGTTTATGCCAAACAACTTCAGAGTCTTTTTTAACCTTTAATTCAACAGTAAGAATGACTCGATCAACCTCATCCTCTTTATAAGAATACTTCTTCCATAGATCTTCACTAAGAATCTTTAAGCGCTCCTCTACTTTTTGAGAATCAAGTGAATCAACCTCAGAAAAAATATCAGTCCAGGCAGCCTTCCACCCCTTATATCTTAAGGTGCCTCTAACGAAATGATTAATCTTCAATCCTTCATTCATCTGATATTGCTCAATAAATGGTAGGGAATCTCGGTTAGGATAAACTTCAAATTCATCTTCACCCCAAGGCATTGGTAATGCATACAACTCAACAGACTCCCATGGCTTATCAACAGTATAAATTTGGCTTTCACGAATACTAACTGAAGTTGACATTAAAGCCTTTAAAACGCCTAAGGGAGACCAACTAAATTTATAACAAAAATCATTTGGAGTGTCACTCAGACCTCCACAATAGCTTAGAAAAGAATGCTGATTTTCTGCAGAAAAAACTTTTGAATTCTTGTAATCCTCAACCAAAGCGTGCGACATACTATGGTCTATACCCGGATCCAGACCTACTTCATTAACCAGACAGAGATTCTTCTTTACTGATGACTCATGCAGACTCTGCATTTCTTCTGAAATATAAGAGCTTGAGACAAAATGAGCACCTAGAGATAGACTGAGTTCAGCAACTGGAACATGGAAGTTGCCAGGTAACATTGAAACCACAACATCTCCAGCATTAGCATTATTTTGAAAATCATCGAGTGAAAATGGAACGATCTTAAAATCGCCTTTAATTTCTGATAAGGCTTGAGCTGCGGTCTCTACAGTACGATTGTAAACAATTACAGAGTTTCCATCTTCAATAAGCTTTATTAAGCCTGGTATTGCAGAGAGCCCAGTTCCCAACCAATGAATTGTTGCCATGATGTCTCCTTAATAATTTGTAGTTAAATATACAGTAAATATGAGAATTATTTTTTCATTGGCCACGTATCTGTTAATCGATACCCCACTGGCCAAGGGTCATCAGAATCTAGTGTAAGCTCATGAGTGCCAGTTATCCAAGCCCTTCCTCTAATAGAAGAAATGATTGCTTTTTTAACACCAATAGTTGTTTCATCAATAATACTGCAATCAAATCTGGAGTCAATAATTGAGCGACCAATCATTTGTTCGCCCTTCTTTAGTAATCCTTTTGCATTAAGAATAGCCATTCGCGCAGAGCAACCGGTCCCACAAGGAGAGCGATCTAACTTACCTGGATCGATTACAACAGTATTTTTGCTAACCTTAACACCCTTCTCTTCAAATATAGGAAGTGCAAGCTCGCAAAAAGAAATATGGTTCCAGTCTGGATTGTGTGGATGATTAAAATCGATTTGCTGATTAGCAGCAACTGTTATTTTTGCGCCAATTTCAGATATATCTCTGGCTTCATCAGGTTTAATTTCAAAACCAAGTTCAGCAGCATTAACCATAACAAAGCTGTCGCCTCCATAAGCCGTATCAACTTTTAACGTTCCAACACCCTCAACCTCAAGATTGGCATCAAGCTGATCTGCAAAAGAGGCTACATTTTGAATTTCAATGCTTTTTGCTTTCCCATTTTCACAATAAGCTTTTACAGGAACTAGCCCACCAGGCGCCTCAAGAATGAATTCTGTAATAGGTTCTTGAATAGGGACTATTCCAGTATTTAAAAGGACAGTAGAAACACAAATCGAGTTTGAGCCAGACATTGGAGGAGTATGCTCAGGCTCCATAACTATAAATCCCTGAATTGCTTTAGGATTTATAGGTGGAACCAATAAATTTACATGCTTAAAAACACCTCCACGAGGTTCATTTAAAACGAATTGGCGTAGAGTTTGATCTTGATGAATCCATCTTGCTTGCTCCCAAAGGCTTTTTCCTGGAGGCAGTTCAACACCATCAATAATGACATTACCAACTTCGCCTTCAGCATGGCATGAAACTATTTGAATTAATTTATTATTTTTCATTAAATTTGGGGGATATTTTTTTAAGATATGTTATCATTTTTTTTATCTTTACTGCTGAATTCCTTATACTAATAGGATATCAAAAAGTATTTTATAAAAACTGTAAATTCAATGAAAGGATTAAATTAAATGACTACAACAACTGAACTTAGCTTAGATGAAATCTTTAATTTGGCAAAAGCTGCTCTAATTAACCATGGCGCTAATGAAGAAAATGCAGATGCAGTTGCTTCAACAGTAACAAATGCTGAGCGAGATGGCTCAGTCTCTCATGGTCTTTTTCGAATCCCTGGATATATTAAGGCACTTCAAAGTAAAAAAGTTGATGGCTCTGCTAGTCCAGATATTCAAGAAATAACACCAATAATATTTCGATGTGATGCTAAAAATGGATTTGCTCCATTGGCACATCAACATGGTATTGAAAAATTAGTTTCAGCTGCTCAAAAATTTGGAATGGCTGGACTTGCCATTCAGCGCTGTCATCATTTTGCAGCACTTTGGCCAGAAGTTGAGGAAATTAGTAAGCATGGCCTAGTTGGGTTGACATCAGTTTCTTACACACCTGCTGTTGCACCTTCTGGTGGAACCACAGCACTATATGGAACAAATCCAATGGCTTTCTCATGGCCACGTCCTGGTAAGAATCCAATTGTCTTTGATATGGCTACAGCATCAATGGCTAAAGGAGAAATTCAAATTGCAGCGCGTGATGGTCATCCGGTCCCACTTGGAACTGGTCTTAGCCCATCGGGTGAATTAACGACAGATGCATCGGAAATTGATAAAGGTGTATTGCTTCCATTTGGTGGTCATAAAGGCTCTGTAATTGCTCTTATGATTGAGTTATTATCTGGCCCTCTTGTTGGTGAAACTTTTTCTTATGAATCAAAAGAGCGTGACAATGGTGATGGAGGACCAGTTCAAGGCGGACAGTTTATTCTTGCTATATCCCCTAAAATATTATCTGGAAAGGATACCTCAGATCAAACCGAAGAGTTCCTTAAAAAATATACTGCGATTGATGGTGTTCGCATTCCAGGTGCTAGAAGACACAACAACCGAAAAGATACTGGCCCAAGGGAGGTTAATTCAGCTTTGATAGCTACAATCACTTCACTTAGAGATGAAAAATAAATACTCTAAGGACTCGTTAATCTTTAATTATAAACATCTCCATAAACTCGTTAACAGGAGTTTGTTCAATTCTCTCCTTATCAAGACACAATGAGTAAATACTATCACTATGTTCTTTAGAATAAGTACTTTTTAGACTATTCAGAAATTTTCTCTCAAGTAATGGGATACCTTCCTGGCGACGATTACGGTGCCCAACAGGATACTCTACTTCCACTTTGTCAGTTTGACTCCCGTCCTTAAAGAAGACTTGTAATGCATTGGCAATTGATCTCTTGTCATCATCTAGGTAGTCTTTTGAATATCTCTTATCTTCCTTTAGCACCATCTTATCGCGAAGCACATCAATCAATGGATTCTGTTGATGAAAGCTATCTTCATAAAAGTCAGCCACTAAATCACCTTTGATCAATGCCACCGCAAGCATATATTGCATACAATGATCTCGGTCAGCGGGATTATCTAAAGCGCCTGTTTTATCAATAATTCTAAGTGCCGATTCATGTGTTGTAATTTCAATCCTTTCTATTTCATCTAACTTGTCTTTAATCTCAGGATAAAGTAATACTGCACACTCTACTGCAGTTTGAGCATGGAATTCAGCTGGAAAGGATATCTTGAAAAGAATATTCTCCATCACATAAGAGCCGTAGCTCCTTGAAAAGCTAAACTCTCTACCCTTGAAACTTACATCGTAAAACCCCCACTCTGGTGCAGTCAAAACGGAAGGCATACCCATCTCACCAGCCATCGTCATCATTGCTAAGCGAACTGCACGAGATGTTGCGTCACCAGCAGCCCATGATTTTCTTGAACCGGTGTTAGGCGCATGCCTATAGGTTCGAAGGGAAGAACCATCAACCCAAGCTTGCGATAAAGCGGCAATAATTTGATCTCTTGTGCCACCTAACATGTGTGTTGCAACAGCTGTGCTTGCTACCCTGACAAGTAAAACATGATCTAGACCTACTTTATTAA
>Ga0208881_1000524_pt1 | contig 13512 bp, 11 predicted proteins | sample Knorr_S23_td_AAI_FD_185610 | JGI IMG/M metagenome (GOLD analysis project Ga0208881, IMG submission 185610) | Marine microbial communities from Southern Atlantic Ocean transect - Knorr_S23_td_AAIW_ad_876m_LV_B (SPAdes) (version 2) | ecosystem: Environmental > Aquatic > Marine > Oceanic | place... | reverse complement strand
ATGGATCAAAAAAATAGTTGTCTGATACATCTTTTAATGCAATTAACATATACTGTCCTTCTCTTAAATTATTAAATCTATAATTAGTAGAGTCTAAAGTATTTGCTAGGTATGTAGGTTGAGTATTAAAAATTATAGAATCATTGTAGGTACTATCAATTCTATATAATTGAAGTGACAAATATTCTTCAGTTTCAAGATTAAAAGCATCTTGGATATTTCCTTTTAAATATAAAGAGTCAAGAGTGGGACCAGTAGAAAATGTATAACTAAAGAAATTCATTTTATTCCCTTCATTATTATCCACTATGCTATTACCAAAATTCAACGTGTAAGTAGTTTTTTCTTTAAGTGAATCAAGAAAGCTTATAAGTATTTTTTTTGTTGCTCCACTTAATGGTTTAATCTGGTATTTATTTTTTTCAAGAGGTGGTGAAATAACAAGTTGTTTACCTATTTCATTAAGTGTTATCCATTCATCAAATGTTAATCTTATTTCATCCTTATTAAAGTTAACAGCATTTATTTTAGGATTTGAAGAGATCAATACTGGAGGTATTGAATCTTTTTCCCCTCCACTAGGAGAAGATCTTCTTGCACAACTTGCAAATAATATTATTATAATTATATATAAAGAATATCTCATTAAACTAATTGATTTACAAATTAACATATTTAAAATATAAAAAGAACTATTTTTACATAATCATGGAAGAAAGAGAATCTTTAAAAAAAATTGTCTCCCATTCAAAGGAATATGGCTTTGTTATTCCATCAAGTGAAATATATGAAGGCTTAAATGCTGTTTATGATTATGCGCATAATGGAGTATTGTTGAAGAATAATATAAGAGATTATTGGTGGAAATCAATGGTTCAGATAAACCAAAATATTATAGGTGTTGATTCTGCAATTTTTATGCATCCAAAAACATGGATTGCATCAGGACATGTAAAAGCATTTAATGATCCATTAGTTGATAATAAAGATTCCAAAAAAAGATATAGAGCAGATGTTTTATTGGAGGACTATATAGAAAAACAAAAAAATAAAATTGATAAAGAAGTTTTAAAAGCTAAGAAAAGATATGGTGATAAGTTTGATGAAAATGAATTTATCAATACGAATCAAAGAGTACAGGAATTAAATACTAGAATTAAATCTACTAATAAAAGAATGGTTGATGGGTTTAAAAAAAACAATCTAAAGGAAATTGAAAATTTAATCAATGAATTAGAGATTAAGTGTCCTGTTTCTGGAACTTCGAATTGGACTGAAGTAAGACAATTTAATTTGATGTTTAAAACTAATTTAGGAGCATCAAGTGATTCAAATATGGAACTATTTTTAAGACCAGAGACTGCCCAGGGAATATTTTTAAACTATTTAACCCTTCAAAAGACTTCAAGAATGAAGATCCCATTTGGAATTGCACAAACTGGAAAAGCATTTAGAAATGAAATAGTTGCAAGACAATTTATTTTTCGTATGCGAGAGTTTGAGCAAATGGAGATGCAATTTTTTATTAAACCTGGGACTCAAGAGCAATGGTATAAAGAGTGGAAAGATAAAAGAATGAAATGGCATCTTAGTTTAGGTTTTGAAGAAAAGAAATATAGATTTCATGATCATGAAAAACTTTCTCATTATGCTGATGCAGCGTCTGATATAGAGTTTAATTTTCCGTTTGGATTTAAAGAACTTGAAGGAATTCATTCAAGAACAGATTTTGATTTAAAAAGTCATGAGAAATTATCTGGAAAAAAAATTCAATATTTTGATACTGATAAAAATGAAAGCTATACACCATATGTTATAGAAACATCTATTGGTCTTGATAGGATGTTCCTTTCAGTTTTATCAAATTCTTATTCTAATGAAACACTTGAAGATGGTTCATCTAGAGTTGTTCTAAAAATTCCCAAACAAATTGCACCAATTAAACTTGCAGTTTTACCATTACTTAAAAAAGATGGTTTGCTAGAAATTGCAAAAGAATTAATAAATGAATTTAGCTCAGAAGTAAATCTATCATATGATGAGAAAGATGCAATTGGAAGAAGATACAGAAGGCAGGATGCAATTGGAACTCCTTATTGTGTTACTATTGATCATCAGACTCTTGAAGACAATACATTTACGCTTAGAGACAGAGATTCAATGGAACAAAAAAGAATAAACAATAAGGATTTAAAAAATATTATTGAAAAAGAATTAACATTAAATAGTCTACTTAATAATTTAAAATAATTGAAGATAATAAGTTATAATGTTAATGGTATTAGAGCAGCTATTAAAAAAGGTCTATTAGATTGGTTGAAAATTGAAGGTCCTGATTTGATTTGTATCCAGGAGACAAAAGCAAATAAAGATCAAGTTGAAACAAATCTAATTAACGAAGCAGGTTATGACCACTTTTGGTATTCAGCAGAAAAAAAGGGATATAGTGGAGTAGCAATTTTTACAAAAATCAAACCTCTAAATATTGAGTATGGAACTGGTATTGATTATATGGATAAGGAGGGAAGAGTAATTAGAGCAGATTTTGATAAATTTTCGGTTATTAGTTTATACTTACCATCTGGAACGAACATTGAAAGACTTGGATTTAAGTTTAAATTCATGGATGATTTTAAAAAATATATTCATGAATTGAATAAGGTTATCCCAAATTTAATTATATCAGGAGATTATAATATTTGTCATAAAGAAATTGACATTCATGATCCAGTTAGAAATAAAACTGTTTCTGGCTTTTTGCCTGAAGAAAGAGAATGGTTAACTTCTTTTATGGGTAATTCATTTATTGATTCTTTTAGATATATTGATAAATCACCGCATTCATATAGTTGGTGGAGCTATAGGGCTGGAGCTAGAAAGAATAATAAAGGCTGGCGAATTGATTACAACATGGTTTCTCAATCACTAGAAAAAAATATAAAAAATGCTTATTTAATTCCTCAAGCAGTTCATTCTGATCATTGTCCAGTTACTCTAGAGCTAAGTGTTTAATTACCAGTGATTCTTAATGCTTCATCAATATAAATATAAGTGTCTTCAGTAATTTCTATTATTCCTTTCGCTGGATATTTTCTTCCAAACCTTGATATTATAAGATTTATTTCTGGAATAAACATCACATATTGACCAAGGTGACCTCGCATCATTCCAATTTCATATCCTTTATAATTATCTACCCAAATTCCAATTCCATAAATTGGACTGTCTATAGTAGTGAAAGAAGTTTTAATAAAGTTTGAGTCTACTAATTGTTGACCATTCCAATTTCCATTATTGAGATATAGTTTCCCCATTCTGGATAGGTCTCTTGCGTTTGTTGAAAAACAACAAAAAGCTTTAGCATTTCCGCTTTCATAACTATCAAGTTGCCATATTGCATTTTGTTCAGCATTCATTTTTTTCCAAAAGTGTTTGGAAAAGTAGTCTGTAATTTTTTCTCCAGTTGCTCTTTCAATTAATATAGAGAGTATCTGAGTATTTCCGCTAGAATACTGAAACTTAATCCCTGGTTTTTCAACAAAAGGTTGATCAAGTATAAGCTTGTTAAGATCTTTAACAAAATATGTTTTAGACAAAACGCTAAAAGGGTTAAGAGATGGTTCTGTCCACTCCATTCCCGAATGCATTGACGCTAGATCAATAACTCTTACTTCACTAGCAAATTCACCTTTTAGTTCTGGGATAAAATCTACCACCTTTTGTTCAAGACTTTTTATATATCCTTCTTCAATAGCTTTTGCTAGTGTAACATAGATGAGCGTTTTCGCCATTGAGAAAGAGTTAATTACTGAATTTTCATCATAACCATTGTAATATTTTTCAGTAAGTATACTGTCATTTTTAATTATTATAAATGAAGCTGTTTCCATTTCGGAATTATACTCATCAAATATCTTAGAAGTATTTTTTTGATTATAATTAATGTGTTTTATCCATGGTTCAGGGTTATTTGACGTTTCAACTTCTACTGTATCAAAATATTTGTTGTCATCAATAAAAACATCTGAATAACCATTAAGATAAACTACTCTAATTCCCTTTATTATATAGTTTAAATCAAAAGTATAAATAAGTGAAAATAAAATTAGAATTGCTATAAACGTATTTCTTATATATTTCATAATTAATCTATTTGTTCATCAACAATTTCAGAGAGAGACTGCTGACTGGGTTCTTCGTTTTTATCTTCATCTTTTTTTTGAGTTATTGAACCTTGAATCATTATAAGCATAGAAGCGATTATAATTACAAGTAGTACCTTTTCATCAATGATACTACTTTTTACTATTTCGTAATCTGATATACTCAAAAAAAGAAGAATTGTTATTAGTCCTCGTGGAGAAAAATATAAAAGAGGTTTTGATTTATTATCATTATTTGTTGCTGCTAAGTAAAAATATCTTACCCCATACATGATTAATAGAACTGTAGCTCCAATGAGATAAGGCTCAAATTCAATAAAACTTTCCAAAGGTATAGAAAAACCAAAAAATAAAAAGAAAAATGTTCTAACAAGGAAAGTTGATTCGGCAGTTAGAAGATTAAATTCGTGAAGATCCTCATTATCAACTTTCACAGTTTTTGTATACTTTTTAAATCTTTCAGGAATAAGATTAGAAAAATTTCCAAGAAAAATTCCAAAAATAAAAATTAAAACTAATGATGGTAATTTAAGAATATCCTTACTTATTTCATATGCTAAAATTAGTAGAGATAGAATCAAAAAAAACTTTACATGATGCTCTATTCTTTGGATTAATTGAAATAATAGATAAGTTATGGCCAATGAGAGAACAATAATTAGAATGATTTGACCAATAAGTGTCAATATTGGGTCAAACCCAATAAGTGATTCACCTTTCTCAGCTAGTCTTATTGAATAATAAAAAAACATAATACCAAGTATATCAGAAAATGTTGATTCATAAACAATAAATTCTCTATTCTTGTTTATTAAACCTGATGCAGATGGTATAGCAACTGCACTACTAATAATAGAAAGGGGTATTGCATAAATTACAGATGTTGGGTGTGGGAGACCAATTATTTTTTCGAAAAAAAGACTAACTAAAACAATATTAATTAATAATATGATTAATGCAGCCATGAACCCTTTTATAATTATGTTCATTTTTTCTCTTCTAATCTCTAATTCAAGAGCTGCTTCGAGAACTATTAATATAAGCCCAATAGTTCCTAGTACTGGTACAAGGCTATCAAGAAATTTGAAGTTGTCAAAACCATAATAGGTGGAAATAAATCTTGCGATAATTCCAGTTAGAACCAATAATATAACAGATGGAAATTTTGTTCTTATTGCTAGAATATCAAATAAATAAGAAAAAATTATTAATACTGATAGTGCAATAAGTATAGAACTAACATCCATCTTTTAAAGTTTTATATGCTAATTTAAGCAATTTAAGTTTTCACTGCTTTTATAATATTGTCGTTTTGAAAATTTTTAGCTATTTTCATAGAAAATCAAGATGAGTATACTGAAAAATAAAATGTCTTTGAGACTAAGGATCTTTATCTCAATGATTTTGTTAGTTTTCACTGCTACTCTATTGGTTTTGGGATCTACCTATTACCAATATAGGACAGAGTCAGAACAATATAATACCTATAGGCAAGACAGAAAAGAAACTCAATTAACAAAGCAAATTAATTACATAGCTAGTAAGTTTGATTTAACTAATAATTATGAAAAGTGGGAAAATTATAAAGTTGATTTTGAGGAAATCACCAAAATTCATAATGTAGAGTACTCCATATTTACCATTGAGGGGAAGCCTCTCTTCTATTCCTATTTGCCTCTTGAAATAATTTCAAATAATTATTCTCTAGATGAAGATTTTTGTAAAATGCTTGTTTCTTTAGAGGGAGGTAAGATTACTAAAGAAAATTCAACTGATGTAGGAAAATTTCAGTCTTCTTATACTGTTTTAATGGATGAATTTGGAAAAAATTATGCAATTTTATTTTTTCCTTATTTTCAAGATGTCTCATTTGCAGAAAGTGAGTTAAACGTTTTTCTTACAACATTGTACCAGATATACTTTATAATGTTGGTAGTTGCAATTGTTTTAGCATATTTTATTTCAAGGTATGTTACTAGATCTATTGAAACAATTAGGTTAAAAATTGGGCAAACTGGTTTATTGAAAAAAAATGAAAAAATCTTATTAAAAAATGCAACAAAAGAAATTGATAGTTTAGTTAATTCATATAATAAAATGATTGATGACCTTGAAGATAGTGCAGAAAAACTTGCTAAAAATGAAAGGGAACAAGCATGGCAAGAAATGGCGAGACAAGTAGCTCATGAAATAAAAAATCCATTAACTCCTATGAGACTTACTGTTCAAAGTTTTCAAATAACTAATTCTTTGGAAAGCAAAGAAGAAAAAGATAAACTAAATGATTTTTGTGATACTCTTATTGAACAGATTGATACTATGAGTAGTGTGGCTACTTCATTTTCAGATTTTGCTACTTTGCCGAAGACTCAATTAGAAAAATCTGATATAGTTGATACAACAAAAAAAGTCATTGAAATTTTTGAACAAAATAATATAAGTTTTACAACATCAAAAGAAAGTATTGTTATAAAACTTGATAAAGAACAATGGATCCGAGTTATGACTAATTTGATTAAAAATAGTATTCAAGCTATTCCTTTAGACAGGGAAGCAAATATTAATGTTGAAATTACTGACTCAAAGAATAGTGTTAAAGTCTTAGTTTCAGATAATGGACTTGGAGTTTTGGAAGAAAACAAGGAAAAAATATTTGAACCACAATTTACTACTAAGACAGACGGTATGGGATTAGGTCTAGGGATTGTTAAAAATATTATTAACTCTCATAGAGGAAAAATATCTTATAAGTCTAAATCAAAAAAAGGAACGAAGTTTACTATTTCTTTGCCAAAATAATTAACAAAATTCATCATATGCTGATGCCAAGTTTGATGATATCATTTCTGCATCCCTTCCTTCAATATGATGTCTTTCAATCATATGGATTAAATTACCATCTTTAAAAAGTGCAATACTTGGAGATGATGGAGGAAAAGGAAACATTTTTGACCTTGCAGTCTCAGTTGCCTCAATATCAAAACCAGCAAATACTGTACAAAGGTTATCAGGGGTTTTGCTATTTCTTAGAGATTGAATTATACCAGGTCTTGCATTTTTAGCTGCACAACCACAGACAGAATTGACTACTAAAAGTGTAGTCCCATTTTTATCAATTGCAGACTCAACATCTTCTTTTGTTTTAAGATCATTAAAGCCAGACTCTGTAAGTTCCAACTTCATAGGTCTAACTATTTCTTCCGGATACATAATTTTTTATTTACAACAAATATAATAAGAAACTAAAGAATCTCTATAGAATATACTATATTTAAAAGCTAATAATTATTGTTTTTATTCTTTATATTAATGAAAGAGAAACAGGCAAAATATGACAAGGCATATTTAAAGATGGCTCTTGAGTGGGGTGAATTATCATATTGTAAAAGGAGAAAAATTGGCGCTCTTATTGTTAAAGATAAGATGATTATTTCAGATGGCTATAATGGAACTCCTACAGGATTTGAAAACTTCTGTGAAGATGATAAAGGTTATACAAAATGGTATGTTCTTCATGCTGAAGCAAATGCTATTGCAAAGGTTTCTTCTTCAACTCAATCAACTAATGGTGCAACTCTTTATATTACTCTTTCTCCATGTAGAGAGTGTAGTAAATTAATTTTTCAGTCTGGTATAATAAGGGTGGTTTATAATAAAGCATATAAAGATTCTTCTGGTCTAGAGTTTCTAGAGAAGGCTGGAGTTGAAACTTGTCTTGTTTCAATTTAAAAATTTCATTTATTCATATCCTTTATTTTTTTTGAGACTCGGATTAATAAAATTAATATCAAGGCACACATAGAAAGGATAAAACAAATTACAGTAATCTTGTTTTCCTTTTCCAAAAAATTGAAGATATTTATTTGAGTTAAATTAAAGGCAACAATTAAAATTGTTAAAAACAATACAATTTTTTCAAAATTTTTCATATTAATTTATTGGGATGTTTAATTAAAAAAATATTTTTCATTTTTCATAAAAAATATTAAGTTCATATTTCTTAGCTATTCCTAACATTTTTTTTCACCAAATATTTTTTGATTATGTAAAAATAAAATGAAAAATCTAATAATTACTATGTTATTTTTTTTTGTTAAAAACTTTATGCAATTACCCATACTTTGCTCTTTCAATTCTCATCAGAATTTTTGATATTTATTGTTTAGAATAATTTCAAATTATATTATAAAAAAATCATGAAGCTTGAACCAATTTTACAAGAAAATAATAATAGGTTTGTAATATTTCCGATTGAGCATCATGATATTTGGGAGTGGTATAAAAAATGTGAAGCAAGCTTTTGGACGGCAGAAGAGATTGACCTACATCAAGATCTTACTGATTGGAAAACTAAGTTGAATAATGATGAGAGATATTTTATAAAACACATATTAGCTTTTTTTGCTGCTTCTGATGGAATAGTTAATGAAAACCTTGCAGAAAATTTTGTTAATGAAGTTCAATACTCTGAAGCTAAATTCTTTTATGGCTTTCAAATAATGATGGAAAATATTCATTCAGAAACTTATTCTCTTTTAATAGATACTTATGTAAAAGATGAAAAAGAAAAAGACAAACTTTTTAAAGCAATTGATAATTTTCCTGCTATTAAAAAGAAAGCTGACTGGGCATTAAAGTGGATTGAATCGGATTCTTTTGCTGAACGACTAATTGCTTTTGCTGGTGTTGAAGGTATCTTTTTCTCTGGTTCATTTTGTTCGATTTTTTGGCTAAAGAAAAGAGGAGTAATGCCAGGATTAACTTTTTCAAATGAACTTATTTCTAGAGATGAAGGGGTTCATTGTGATTTTGCAGTTCATCTTCATAATGAGCATATTGTTAATCAAGTTCCTAAAAAAAGAATAAAAGAAATATTGGTTGATGCTTTAAATATTGAAAGAGAATTTATAACAGAGTCACTTCCTATTAGTTTGATTGGAATGAATGCAAAGCTGATGACTCAGTACTTGGAATTTGTAACAGATAGACTTCTGGTTGATTTTCAATGTGAGAAAGAATTTAATGTTACTAATCCTTTTGATTTTATGGACATGATAAATCTACAAGGAAAAACTAATTTCTTTGAGAAGAGAGTTTCTGAATATCAAAAAGCAGGAGTTCTTAATAAGGAGAAAAAGGAGGATTCTAAAATAAGTTTCGACGAAGAATTTTAATCATTTTTTTATTAAAATTGAATATAGCTAATTAGATGAAATAGATATGTATGTATTAAAAAGAGACGGAAGGAAAGAGCCGATAATGTTTGATAAAATTACGGCTAGGATTAAAAAGCTTTGCTATAGTTTTAATCCATTAGTTGATCCTGTTAGAGTTGCTATGAGGGTTATTGAAGGTTTATATGATGGTGTCACAACTTCAGAACTTGATAATCTTGCTGCAGAAATTGCTGCTACAATGACAACAACTCATCCAGATTATGCTTCTCTTGCTGCGAGAATTTCAGTCTCTAACTTACATAAGAATACGATAAAATCATTTTCAGAGACAATGAAAGATTTACATGATTATGTAAATCCTATAACAGGAAAAAAGGCTTCGCTTATTTCAGATGAAGTTTATAAAGTAATTAAAAAGAATGCTGAAGAGCTTGATTCGAAAATTATATACAATAGAGATTTTGGATATGATTATTTTGGTTTTAAAACACTTGAGAGATCTTATCTTTTAAAAATAAATGGTCAAATTGTTGAAAGACCACAACATATGTTGATGAGAGTTTCTGTTGGAATACACTTAGATGATTTGGAAGCTGTAACAGATACATATGAATTAATGTCAAAAAAATATTTTACCCATGCTACCCCAACTTTGTTTAATTCAGGAACACCTAAACCTCAAATGTCTTCTTGTTTTTTACTTACTATGCAGGATGATAGTATAGATGGAATCTATGATACGTTAAAACAAACAGCAAAAATATCACAATCGGCAGGAGGGATAGGGATATCAATTCATAATATTAGATCAACGGGTTCATACATATCTGGAACAAATGGAACATCAAATGGTATAGTTCCAATGTTAAGGGTTTATAATGATACCGCAAGATATGTTGACCAAGGTGGAGGTAAAAGAAAAGGTTCTTTTGCTATTTATATTGAGCCATGGCATTCTGATATTTTTGATTTTCTTGATCTTAAAAAGAATCATGGAAAAGAAGAGATGAGAGCAAGAGACCTATTTTATGCTATGTGGTTGCCAGACCTTTTTATGAAAAGAGTTGAGAAAAATGCAAAGTGGACATTAATGTGTCCAAATGAATGCCCTGGTTTATATGATTGTCATGGGGATGAGTTTGATAAATTATATTTAAAATATGAAAAACAGTCTAAGGGTAGGAAGACAATAAAGGCAAGAGAATTATGGGAAAAGATTTTGGAATCTCAAATTGAAACAGGTACTCCTTATATGCTTTACAAGGATTCCGCAAACAGAAAATCTAATCAAAAGAATTTAGGAACCATAAGATCATCCAATTTATGTACAGAGATATTAGAATATACTTCTAAGGATGAGATAGCTGTTTGTAACCTTGCATCAATTGCTCTTCCAATGTTTGTCGAAAAGGGTGAGTTTAACCATCAAAAATTATATGATGTGACTATTAGAGTTACTAAGAATTTAAATAAGGTTATTGATAGAAATTATTATCCGGTCAAGGAAGCAGAAAACTCGAATTTTAGACACAGACCTATAGGTATTGGAGTTCAGGGTTTAGCAGATGCATTTATTAAGTTAAGAATGCCTTTTACTTCTGAAAAAGCAAAAGAATTAAATCAAGATATTTTTGAAACTTTATATTTTGCAGCACTTAATGCATCTGTTGAGGAATCAAAAAAAGATGGTCCATATAAAACCTATAAAGGATCTCCTATATCAAAGGGAGAATTTCAGCATAACATGTGGGGAGTTGAAGATAAAGAATTAAGTGGAAGATGGAATTGGGGTAAACTTAGGAAGGATGTTTTAAAACATGGTGTAAGAAATTCTCTATTAGTTGCACCTATGCCAACCGCAAGTACTTCTCAAATTCTAGGTAACAATGAATGTTTTGAACCTTATACATCTAATTTATATACTAGAAGGGTTTTATCTGGAGAGTTTATAATTGTTAACAAGCATTTATTAAAGGATCTGGTTGATCTGGGATTATGGAATGAAGATATGAAGCAAGAGCTTATGAGGTCTAATGGTTCAATCCAAGATATTAAACAAATTCCAGATGAATTAAAAGAATTATATAGAACGGTTTGGGAGATGAGTATGAAAGACATTATTGATATGGCTAGACATAGAGGTTACTTTATTGATCAGTCCCAATCTTTAAATTTATTCATGGAAGGTGCTACAATGTCAAAATTAACATCTATGCATTTTTATGCATGGAAATCTGGTCTTAAAACAGGAATGTATTATTTAAGAACTAAATCTGCCGTTGATGCAATTAAATTTACCCTTGAGAAAAAAGATAAAGCTGAAGTGGAAGAAACAGTTGAAGTAGAAACAGTTGAAGTAGAAACAGTTGAAGTAGAAACTGTAGAAGCAGCAGAAGAAGTAAAAATTACCAGAACTGAAAAAACTAAAGCTGGAAAGTCAAAAGAAAAACCAGTAGCTGTAAAGCCACTAACGCCTGAAGAGTTAAAACAGATCATATCTCAATCTAAAGAGAATGAAGATGATGACTGTTTAATGTGTGGCTCTTAATATAACTACCTGATTCTTAGCGAAATAAATTCCAATGTTAATTTAATGTTATGTAAATGTTGCACGTATGTTAATTTATTGTTAACTTAGTGTTATTAAATTAATGTTATGAAGTATTTAATTCTTATTTTAACGCTTAGCTTAACCGGTTTAAATGCTAAAGAGCCGAAAGTAGTTTCACAAGAAGAAGATACACCAAGGGTCGTTATTTATGGAGATAGTGGTAATGATCTTCAAGAAGGTTATATTAAAAATAATAGATTACATGGTTATTGGGCAAGCTACAATAAGTTAAGCAAAACTCTAGCTTTTGGAAAATACAATAGAGGGGAAAAAGCAGGAAAGTGGTTTTTTTGGTCTGAAGGAACCCTAACAAAAGTTAATTATAGTAATATCCAAGAAGAGTAATTTAACAGACATTTATTATATCTGTTAAATGAAAAAATTTCTAAAAAAATTTCATAAATTTTATAAGTGTGAGGTTAGGACCTTCAGAAGAATTCTTGGATTAAATTAAATCTTTATCTCTCCTTTTTTCTTAAATAATACATGATTTCTATATATGATTGCAGCTGAAACAATCATTATAGCAATAATTGCAACTGTTTTCCCTATGTGAATTAGAAAGACAATTAAACCACAAATACAAAATGCAGAAAAAGCTGTAAAAAACCAACTGCCTATTACATTCGCAACTCCTGATACTCTATATACAGCACTTTCTTTACCCCAAGCTCTATCTGAAAGTGATGTTCCCATAGCTACCATGAATGTCACATAAGTAGTTGATAAGGGTAATTTATAAGAAGTAGCTAATGAAATTAAAATAGCTGCAATTACAAGATTTAAACTTGCTCTTAATTTGTCAAAAGATGGCCTATCCTGGGAACTAGAAAATGCCTCTATATTATCAGTATTAAAAGATTTTTCTATTTGATTTAATAAACTCTTTGGTGCTAATTTTATAAATATATTGTTTAACCATCTTCCTATATTTACAAGAGAAACTCCAATTAGATTAGAATTAAACCTTTCAGCAACTATATTTTGATTAGATAAATCTAGACTAGTTTTAACAACATTTTTTGCTTTTGAAGAATACAAAATAGTAACGACCATAATTAAACCTGATACAAATAGATAAATAGGTTTAGGTCTAACTTTTTCTGATAATATGTTCATAGAAAAATCATTTGGATCTATTCCAGAACCAACCCAACCATTATATGACTCAAGTGCAGCAATAGGAACTCCTATAAAGTTAACAAGATCATTACCAGCAAAAGCTAATGCAAGAGAGAATGTTCCAAGAGCAATAATTATTTTGTATATATCTATTCTAAAAGTTTTTATAAATATGATTGATAAAATATACCAGATAAATAAGCTAAACATCCAAAATTGTATAATATTATTATCTATAAAATTGTTAATAGTTAGCCCTCCGAGTAAATCATATGTTTCACTTGAATAAGGAGAACCTTTAATCCCTTTAATTAGAATGAAATTTATTATTGAAGAGAAGGATAAAGATCCAATAATTGAATTTATATATAGACTTTTAGCTTCAAAGTTGAAACTTAATATAAGTCTTGAGATCCATTGTATAAAGGCTCCAATTGAG
>Ga0208881_1000523_pt1 | contig 13522 bp, 13 predicted proteins | sample Knorr_S23_td_AAI_FD_185610 | JGI IMG/M metagenome (GOLD analysis project Ga0208881, IMG submission 185610) | Marine microbial communities from Southern Atlantic Ocean transect - Knorr_S23_td_AAIW_ad_876m_LV_B (SPAdes) (version 2) | ecosystem: Environmental > Aquatic > Marine > Oceanic | place... | reverse complement strand
GTATTGAAACCTGCTAGCAGTACACCGTATTCTGCTCTTGCGTTAGCGGTATTGGGTGAGCGCGCAGGATTGCCTGCAGGTGTGTTTAATGTAATCACAGGTATATCGGCGGAAATAGGTGCTGAACTAACGAGCAATCCGTTGGTGAAGAAAATCTCTTTTACAGGCTCGACAGAGGTCGGTAAGAAACTCATTGCTCAGTCTGCCTCAACTGTGAAAAAGGTGTCGATGGAATTAGGTGGCAACGCACCATTTCTCGTATTTGATGATGCCAACTTGGACGACGCTGTCGACGGTGTGATGGCGTCGAAGTTTCGTAACTCAGGACAAACCTGTGTCTGTACCAACCGCATTTATGTTCAAAACGGTGTGTATGATTGTTTTGTAGATAAACTGCACCTTGCTATACGAGGTCTTAAAGTGGGTAACGGGCTAGATAGTGAAATTGATCAGGGCCCGCTTATTGATCTGGCAGCAGTCGAGAAAGTGGAAGAACATATAGAAGATGCTGTTGTTAAAGGTGGCAAAATAGTGTGCGGTGGCAGTCGCCATTCGTTGGGTGGTAGCTTCTTTGAGCCGACTCTATTAGTTGACGCAAATCAGGAAATGAAAGTCGCCAGCGAAGAAACCTTTGGTCCGTTGGCTCCGGTTTTCAGATTTATGGAAGACCAGCAAGGCATAGATATGGCCAATGCCACGGAATTCGGACTTGCCGCCTATTTTTATGCCAGTGACATGGCGCGGATTTGGCGAATCGCGGAAGCAGTGGAATCTGGCATGGTTGCGATTAATACTGGTATTTTGTCCAACGAAGTTGCCCCTTTTGGAGGTGTGAAACAATCGGGTTTGGGCCGGGAAGGATCTAGGCACGGGCTTGATGAATACCTTGAAATGAAGTACCTCTGTTTTGGAGGGATAAAGCAGTAGGTGTGAAGCCAAGAAGCCCACTCCGCCACTTCAGGTGTGACGGACTAAGCTTTAAGTATTGAGAAGTTAGAACGTGTTTAAAGCCAACAGTTTTGATTCCTGCTCAGCACCGGTTGCATGATTAACAATCATATCAGGCGTTACCGGTACGCGATTAAACAAGTGGCCATCCAGGGCATCAGCAATGGCACTCGTAATGGCGGCAACAGCGCTCCCCTGGGAAGGCTCACCTACACCTCTTCCACCCGCCGGATTGTAGGGGTCGGCAATGTCTACGGCTCCATTTAGCATTTCGGCCGGTACATCCAGAATCGTCGGTATCTTGGCCTGGTACATACCCAGGTTAGCCGGCAATGCGATCTGTGGATCATAGACATGTCGCTCGGATCCAGCCATACCAAAACCCCAGACCCCGCCACCATTTATTTGCTGTGACAAACCTTGAGGGTGAATAATGGTGCCGCAGTCTGCTACACCCACATAGTCCAGAATTTCGTATTTGCCTGTTTCCAGGTCTACTTCGATTTCGGCCATGCTGATCATGAGTCCTGGAGCGATTCCTCGCTTTGGTAAGTTGTCCTTGGCGACACCAATTAGTCCAGTTCCTGCCAGGCCTTGAACGGCCCGTTGAGTAATAGGGTGTATATCTTCAGGGAACTCTTGTCCGCTGTAGCGGCCACCAAGTTCAATAGCCTTTGCGGCAGCTTCACCGTAACTCATGCCCTGGCTGCTATCACTGGTTTTGAAAACGCGTTCTTCACTAATACTGTAGTCATCGACAATACCACCGTATTCCGAGGCCGCAATTTCTTTAAGTTTCAATACAGCATCTTCCGCAGCAACCCAATTGGTTCGGGTGTGGGTAAAGATAGTATTGCTTCCACCTTGGGTTGAGCTGTGGGGTAGGTGACTGTCGGTACTACCATGCTCAATTACGCACGACTCCCAGCGGCACTGGAGTACTTCCGCTGCAGCTCTGGCAGTGCCGGCATAAGAATAAGTTCCAAGATTTCCGACGCCACTGTGTAAATATATGCGCCCGTCTGGAGCAATTCGAACTAGCCCGTCATAGCCATTTCCACCCGCAGAGTGATAACCGAGGCCAACTCCTAGGCCGCGGATTTTGCTGCCACTGCGAAGCCGCGGCGCTGCGTCTCGCTCTGCCCAGTTGAACATTGTTGAGGCCTTATCAATGGCTTCAGCCATGAAGGCACTGGTTACTGGGCCTTGGTTTTCATAAACAGGAGATTCACTATGGGGAGCATTGATCCGTCGAAATGTCGCCCTATCCACACCCAGTTGTCGTGCCGCCTTGTCCATAATCGGGGCTATCGCTGCCGACATCTCATTCTGTCCAGGTCCTCTTTGCGCACCTCGGGGTGTGGTGTTGGTAAAGACCGGGATATTGCGGAGTCGCATTGCTGTGGGCGTATAAACTACAGAGATATGTTGTGCAGAAGACGATGCACTGTTACGCCCGGTGGGGCCGCCGTCGCTGATTATTATAAGGTCTACTGCGGCGACGGTTCCGTCGGCCCGAACGCCAGTTTTCACCCAGCCTTGCATACCAGGTCGACCCACTCCTAGGTAATACTCTTCTTCTCGGGTAATCCGGAGTTGTACTGGTCTATTTAGCAATTGTGAGAAGCGTCCGGTGACAGCCATTGTAGGATAGGAGCGCCCCTTGGAGCCAAACCCTCCACCGGTGTTTTCAGAAATCATGCATAAATTTTCAGGAGCAATGCCCAGGAGTTCTGCGAGTGGCTCAACAACTGCACTTTGACTCTGGGTAGAAGCATAGAAATAACATTTACCGTTTTGCCAATAGGCCATACTACTCCGAGGTTCCATACAGTGATGCGGTGTACCGGCGACAACGAACGATTCTTCGACGATGGCTGTGCTTTCAGCAAAGGCTGCATCTAGGTCACCGTAGGTCCATCCACCAGCGAACCCCACATTACGGGGCTCCTGTCCGTTGCGAAAACGCTCAACCTCACCAGCAGGCCACTTGATAGTGCCAAAGCCGCCGCGAATTGTGGCATTTTCGTCTTCTAGGGAATTGGTCTGTTGCAATACGTTGCCATCGAGATAGGCATTAGGACCACCTTCTACCAGACTTTCCAAAGGGTCGGTGACAAAGGGCCGATATTCGTAATCGACTTTTATTCTGTCAATTGCACTGTCGGCAATTTCATCGGAGATAGCCGCAACTGCAAGGATGGGCTGTCCTACGAACGTAACGTCTTCGGAAGCCAACACTGGTTCAGCGGGAGCAGAAGAAGAGGGCAGGTCATCCGCCGTCAGGATTCCAAGCACACCATCCATGCGTAGCGCTTCAGAGGCATCGATTGACCTCACTCGGCCGCTCGGCATCGGGCTAGTAAGGAGTCGGGCATATACCAAACCTTCTGGTTTAAAATCTTCGACATACTTCGCTTCGCCCGTAACTTTGCCTTCCACATCGGGGGGTACAAAATTCTTTCCAATATGCATGAATGTCATGACAGCAACTCCGCGGCGCGCATGGTGCCGTTCAGATAATGATCGTAAGCACCACAGCGGCAGAGGTTGCCAGCTAAAGCCTGGCGTGCTTGTTCACGAGTTGGATTGGGATTGGCTCTCAATAGGGCAGTGGCTGCCATTACTTGGCCAGGTGTGCAAAATCCGCATTGCGGAGCGAGTTCTTCAATAAAACCTTGTTGAACAGCGCTTAATTGGCCCCCGGCAGCACGTAATCCTTCTACCGTGGTAACTTCACGACCTTTCACGGTATGAGACAACACCGAACAGCTGTAGTTGGAGACATTATCCAGCAATACCGTGCAGGCTCCACATTCACCCCGGTTGCAGGCAACCTTGAGACCGGTTAAGCCTAGCTTGTTGCGCAGAGTAAATGCCAAGGTCTCGGTCGGTGCGACATCCACGAGCCGCGTCTGACCATTGACGTGAAGTGACAGCAAACGTTCAACGACAGCGTTGGAAGCTGACTGGGCAGATGCTAAATAGTACCCGGCTCCGGATGCAGCCGCGGCGCTGGAGTAGATCACGCCTTTTATAAATCGCCTTCGAGACAGTTTCGGGCCCATAGAATTTTTACTCCCAAGTTATGTCTGTGTGTTGGTAGAGGCGTGTCTTCGGAATTGACAAACCTTACGCTTTAATAGAGCCAATGATTTACCAAGTACTAGTTTATTGTCAAACATCCTGGGAAAGCCATTATTCATCGTCAATCAATGCTTGATTTTAGAAATATTGTGCCAATATGGTAGATTGTAGCTTCTGATTCTAACCTTTCGCTTGGTTGGTATATATAGCCAGCAGCAGATTGGTTCTCGAACGCGGTGACAAACTAACAGAAACTAGGGACATGGGAATGGCTCATATCGATACCTCGCAATCCATCAAGACCGGACCAGCTGGATTGGTGACTACTGCGATTAATATTCTGACGTCTCCATCGGAAGCTTTTACGGAACTGGAGCAGCGCCCCGCTAAACTATTTCCACTTATCATAATCATGCTCCCTCTCCTCGCAGTAATGTTTTGGTATTTCACTGTCATAGATTTTGATTGGTACATAGATGACACGCTAGCTGTGACCAACCTGGGAGATAGCCAGTTAGAGCAGGCTCGAGGCGCTATGGAATCTATGTCTCAAACGACTTTTAGAATGATTGGGGTGTTTGGTGGTGCAGCGGGTATGCTCCTGCTATGGGTCCTGCAAGCAAGTTACCTAAGCCTCGTTTCGCAATTAAATGGTGATAGATTCAGGTTTACCCATTGGTTCTCGTTGGCAGTCTGGACTGCATTACCTTATTTGCTGACTGTCATCGGCATGGCGGTAACCATTTCTCTCAACCCGAATGGTCAATTGAGTTCCTTTGATCTCGATCCTCTAACCTTGACTAATCTGGGTATCACGTCGAGCAATAATATGGTATCGCTAGCCCTGAATAGTGTGAGTCTGACGCAGATCTGGGGTGTCGTGCTGACAGTACTAGCTTTTAAGCAGTGGCTGGTTTCCGGATGGATCAGAGCGTTGTCCATTGTACTTGCACCTTATCTGCTAATTATTGGCGTTTCGGCGTATTTTCTGATCTCTTAATTAAAAATATGGTAGGTTACGCCTGCCATACTAACCCTTGGTGTAGTTTAGCCGTTAAAGTACTGTATTAATTATAGAAATGGGTTCATTTCATGAATGCCAAAAAGCTTCTGTTGGTGGTTTTTATTGCGGGCACGGTCGTAGCGCTTCCGTTTGTCAATCGCATTGTATTTGGGGTCAACTCTAAGGAAGTTAATGTTTCCACCCTGAGTCAGCGAGTAATCAGCCCATCTATATTGGCTTCTGGATATCTCGCGCACGAAGAAGAAGTGATGCTGAGCTCTGAAATCATCGGCAAGGTGGCTGCATTGTTCGTCGAAGAAGGGGATGTGGTTGTGCAGGGTGATCTGGTGCTGCGTGTCGATGACAAAAATTTCATTGCTGGCCTTGAGCAATCTGAAGCAGCTGTGAGGATCAATACTATAGACATCGAACGTCAGATAGTTCGAATTGACAATCTCGAGCGCCAGTTTGAACGGAGCAAGAGCCTGTATGAACGTAGTCTTATTGGCGAGGAAGAATACGAGGTAGCGAGAAACCAGCTTGATCTTTCAAAAATCGATTTGCTATCTGCTAGAGAAAGACTGGCGCAGGCCAGCGCACAGCTTGATCAGGTTAACGACAATCTCAGTAAAACCCAGGTTATTTCTCCGATCAATGGAGTGATCACCAGCCTGGATATCAAAGTGGGTGAAACCGCGATAGCCAGTTCAACCAATATCCCAGGCTCATCGCTAATGACTATCGCTAATCCAGCCAGCATTTATACCGAGGTGCTGGTGGACGAAGCCGATGTGGCTAATATAGAAGTAGGTCAACGTGCGGAAATCGTAGCTATTGCTTACCCTGATCAACCCATGCAGGGTGTAGTGCGCTTTATCGCCAATACTGCAAAGGTTGCTCAGGGACGCCAGGGGCTTAGCTTTGTGGTGAAGATAGACATCGCAGATCCGGGAGCTGTAATACTAAGACCTGGAATGTCCTGCCGAGCCGAGATCTTTACCCGTCAAGACCAGGAAGTGACCGCAGTACCTATCCAAGCCATCATTTTTGAAGAAGATCGGGCGGAGCTCAGAAGTGACTATTTCATTTTTGTTAATGACAACGGTATCGCGAAGAAAACCAAGGTAGAGGTAGGGTTATCCGATGATGAATACCAGGAATTGATGAGCGAAATTGATGAAAATGTAGAAGTTGTCATCGGCCCTAACCAACAGCTCAGGCACTTGCTTGAGGGGGATCGGCTTAACGCTACCCGTGTCGAGCAGCAGTAAAATCATTCACCTCTTTTTGCTAAAGAGAGCTACATGGCACTTATTGAGCTTCAAGGTATTACCAAATACTACGAAATGGGATCACAGGTTGTTAAAGCCCTTGACGGTATTGATATAGAAGTTTCCAGGAACGATTATCTGGCTTTTATCGGTTCCTCCGGATCTGGCAAGTCCACTATGCTAAACATCCTTGGTTGCCTGGACAGGCCCACTTCTGGTGAATACAACCTCAATGGTAAAAATGTCGAAATTCTGGATCAAAACGAATTATCCGAAATCAGAAACCTGGAAATAGGCTTTATCTTTCAGAGTTTTAACCTGCTCCCCAGGGCAAACGCTTTGGGTAATGTCATGCAACCGCTAATCTATAGAAACATCGGTGTAAGAAAACGCAAGGAAATGGCAATGGAAGCCCTGACGCGTGTCAAGCTTGATGATCGTGTGGATCACTTGCCTAACCAATTATCCGGCGGGCAGCGTCAGCGTGTCGCGATCGCGCGAGCTCTGGTTACTAATCCGTCAATCTTGTTAGCAGACGAACCTACCGGTAATCTTGATTCCAGAACCACGATAGAGATCATGCAACTTTTTGATGAATTACACGGCGAAGGCCAAACATTGATTGTCGTTACTCACGAGGACGAAATTGCACAGCACTGCCGCCGGGTCGTGGAAATGAAGGACGGTAAAATCTTTGATGACAACGTTGTTCACAGTGGGTCTGCCAAGGTGACTGCGTGATGTTGTTTGCCCTGTTTGAAAGTTCGCGCTCAGCTTTGGCCTCGATTTTTGCCCATGGCCTGCGTAGTTTTTTAACTACACTCGGGATTGTTATTGGAGTAGCCAGTGTGATCGCTGTAGTGTCGGTTACTCAGGGCATGAGTTCATTCATTGGCGACTCCTTTGCTTCGCTTGGATCAAATAGCCTAACCATTGCATCCTACACGCCTTTTGAAGATCGTATGAAGGGCATAAGTGCGCGTCTGACTCCTGAAGATTTGGAAATGATTGAGAAACGAACTGAGGGTATTGCTTCGATAACTCCAATACTCTACGCAAACCGCTCTTCCCAAATCAAATACGGCTCGCAAACGGCTTTCAGCCAGATTATGGGAACGACATATGCTTATCAGGACGTGTCACAGTCCTATACACAGCATGGGCGATTCCTGGCTCAGACCGATAACCTCACTCGTCGTCGCATAGCCGTCATAGGAGATAAAGTGAGAGAAAATTTGAGCCTGCCAGACAATCCGATCAATGAATACGTCGATATTGGTGGCGAATGGTTCAAGATTGTCGGGCTGCTGGAGTCAAGAGGAGAGATGATGGGGTTTAGTCAGGACGATATCGTGCTAATGCCCTACGCAACCATGGTCAGTCTTCAGGGAAACCAGGCTAGAACTGATATACAAATTCAATTGAGCCTAAGCGAAAATACTGAGGTTGAGGATGTCACTCGGCAAGTAACTTCCCTGCTTCGAAATGCACATGATCTTGATAATGATGAAGATGATGATTTTATTGTTCAAACCGCGGAACAGCTAATGTCATCAGTAGAAGATATTATTGGCATGGTGACTATTGTTATTGGCGGCATTGTTAGTATTTCATTACTGGTCGGTGGCATAGGCATCATGAATATTATGCTTGTTTCGGTCACAGAGCGGACGCGCGAGATCGGTATTTGTAAGGCAATTGGCGCCAAGCGTCACCACATTCTCATGCAATTCCTGATAGAGGCACTATTGCTATCTCTTCTGGGAGGCCTTCTAGGTCTAGCTATAGGCTATGGCCTGGGCACCTTGATCTCAAGGTCCATTGAGGGATTCCCGCCAGCGAGCATTCCTCTATGGTCGGTCGCTCTAGCTCTGGGATTTTCCGGCTTTGTTGGAATATTGTTTGGAATACTGCCAGCCGCTAAGGCGGCCAACCTCGATCCTATCGATGCTTTGCGCTACGAATAAACCAGTAAAAACGACGCTACTTGCAAATAGATTAACAATTCAGGCTCGCAAGTCAGTGGGCCATCCATTACATTAGAGACTGCAAATCAAAGTCTGTGTAGTTGTAAATGCGGGACCCCGAATCAATCACTTATCGTTACCTGATTAGTAAAGCTTGGCCAATCATTCTGGCCAATGCTGCCGTACCCTTGTTGGGTTTAGTAGATACAGCAGTAATAGGAAACATAGGCAGTGTTGAAGATTTAGGTGCAATCGCATTTGGGGCACTGATTTTCTCTTTCGTCTACTGGAGTTTCGGTTTCCTGCGTATGGGAACTACTGGTTTTACTGCCCAGGCGGCAGGAGCAGGGGATGAGATTGAAGTGCGTGCTGTGTTGGGTAGGGCTCTGCTCATGGCGGTTGCCCTCGGTACATTGCTGATCCTCTTGCAATGGCCTATCAGGTTAATTGCATTCCTGCTTCTGGATGGAACTGACGCGGTCGAAATTTTAGCTAGTGATTACTTTCGAATCCGTATTTGGGGTGCTCCGGCAACACTTACCAACTTTGCCTTGATGGGTCTTTTGATAGGTCTGGGTCTAGGCAAATCAGTATTGTTGGTGCAGCTCTTTTTAAACGGTCTTAATATCCTTCTTGATGTCTGGTTCGCTGCTGTTCTAAAACTAGGGGTAGCAGGTATCGCATTAGGCACAGTAGTTGCGGAGTGGTTGACGGTTGCCTTGGCCGGTTATTTGATCTTCCGAAAGCTACAACAAAACAAGATTCCCAATGAATCATTCTGGCCAAAAGCCCGAGTCCTTGATAAGTCCATGTTGATAAAAACGCTTTCAGCGAATGCCGATATCATGATTAGAACACTGCTGCTGGTATTTTCCTTTGCTTTTTTTATTAATCAGAGCGCTCGATTTGGTGACGTATTATTGGCTGCTAATCACATTTTACTTCAGCTCATTTCTTTTGCTGCATTTTTTTTGGATGGTTATGCTTTTGTAGTCGAAGCCATAACAGGAACTGCTATTGGTGCGGGGAAACTAGTTAGATTTGATTTAGCGGTTAGACGCACCAGTACACTAGCCCTGGTCACGGCCATCGGTTTGGCGATATTGACCTGGGTTTGGGGCCACCTGGCCGTGGGTTTGTTGACAGATATTACAGAGGTTCGTTCGGCAGCAGCGGACATGCTCTTCTTTGCAGCTTTATACATAGCGTGTTCGTTTGCGGCTTTTCAATTAGATGGTGTTTTTATCGGAGCATCCTTTACACGTGAAATGCGTAATGCCGCGACTCTATCGTTGTTAGTTTTTCTGCTTGTTTGGTGGTTACTGGAAAGGGCGCTTGGAATCAATGGGTTATGGTGGGCAATGATTATCTATGTCGTTGCAAGAGCAGGCGCTTTGCTAATGTATTTCCCTTCGCTCCGAAATTCCATTACCTCGGTGAATTGAATATCAATGTACCGATTCATCTTCATCCGGCAATATGTGGGGCTCAAGTTCCAGGTTGACTAACTTGTGACCAATTACTTCCACTTCACCGTGATTGCGCACTTCGCCAGTTGATGTAAATTCAAAAGTATAACGACGGCGGATGCTTAGCGAGCCACTTTCGTCTCGTACCAGCCAGATGCCTTTTAAGACCATAGTTTGATCGAGTAGCTGTAGATTTTGACTCTTGCAATAACGATAGATATGACCAAGGACAAGAGCCTTAACCTTGTCGCTTCCCCACCAGAAACTTAGAATTCCAACTAAAACGGTTGCCCAGAATAGGAAAGAAATCGGCTGCATTTTTATGAGCTTGGAATTTAGAAATGGAAGAAGGTCTCAGTCCAGCGAGCTTAAACTTTTTTCACGCTCAGTGTAACGCTTTATTTGGGGTTCGAGGATCTCCAGAGCGGTTTTTTCGCATGGAGGTAACTCGGCGCTGGATTCTTTGAGTGGTGTCACTCGCTCACCCCAGCGGATGAGACCAGCACCCCAGGTCAACCCGGCGCCAAATGTTGCAAAGAGGATGTAATCACCAGCGTTCACCCTGCCTTCTTCCATGGCTTCGGCCAGCGCAACTGGAATAGTGCCAGCAGAGGTGTTGCCGTACTTGTGGACATTTACAAATACCTTGTCTTCATCGATGCCCATACGTTTGCCGAGAGCATCCAGGATTCGTTTGTTCGCTTGATGTGGTACCACTAGACTAACATCGTCTATCGTTAGTCCAACTTGTTGCAAGACATCTTCGCTGGCTTTAGCCATGCTCTTTACGGCGCGTTTAAATACTTCCTGTCCTTCAAAATTCCAGTCTACATAAAGGAATTCTTCCGACATTCGGGAGTAGGCAGATCCCAGGTTAGTTATCTGAATGGCATACTTGGCTTCGGATTCACAACCGATTTTGGCAGCTAGCAATCCAACCTTCTGGTCAGTAGTCTCAATCACAGCGGCGCCGCAAGCATCTCCGAACAGCACGGCAACGTCTCGGTTAGTCCAATTCATATAGTGGGAGATGAATTCTCCGCCTATTACCAGGATTTTTTGATGAGCTCCGGTGCGGATCAAATTTGTACCAATATGTAGGCCATAAAGGAAACCTGTGCAAGCGGAATTGATGTCGATAGCAGCAGCATTTCTAGCACCTAGAGCGTCTGCTATGAGCGATGCAGTATTGGGGCAAAGGCTATCGTTTGTCAGACTTCCCAGCAGGATCAGGTCTAGTTCGAGGGGGTTCAGATCAGCTGCAGCTAGAGCATGTTTAGCAGAGACAATAGCCATGTCAGAGAATTCACAATGGCAGATCCGGCGTTCTTTAATACCGGTACGACTAGTTATCCACTCATCAGAAGTTTCCATGAATGTGGCTAGGTCTTCATTGCTTAGTATCGCAGGCGGTACACATTTACCCCAACCGGTTATTTCTGCGTGATACACCCACTCTCTCCAGAACTATAGGTTATCAATGAATAACTATCGACTGCTTCAAGCAAGCGGATATTATTAGTAAGACTTGCTTTATTGTTATATTGACCGAAGCTCTCTAATCTTTATTACATAAATTAATTGTTGGAATACTTTATGGTCTTATTCCGATCCGAGGTGAAGCGCTGATTGTCGCTGAGAAGCATACTTTATTTTGCGGTTAAAGTACTTGATTACATCTAAAAAATACGACTCTATGTTTCCAGTGTATTCGATTGCTACGAAGAAAAATTCCGACGAGTTTGGTAAGGAGTGGATTCAGTTACTGAGTTCGAATTGGGTTACATCGAAGAATTGGGGTTTGTCGCTGGCCCGGTAGTGAGCATGGGTTTTGGAAATGTGCCTGTGCTACACTTTGCGGTGGAAGAGTATCATCCCCGGTGGGGTGCCCGGACTTCAAACCCGGTGAAGTCTGTTAATGACAGGCTTGGTGGGTTCAACTCCTGCCTCTTCCGCCATATTTTCAGTAAGACTAACAATTTCAGTTAGTTATCTCTTTTCTACACCGACTGACAGAGCCAAAAATCCACTTTTTGCTACAGTCGGTGAACCATTTTGAACTCAACTCCCTACCTAATTTGCCGTGATGGCATATACTATTTCAGAAAAGTTTGTCCCAAAGACCTGCTGCCTTTTTTAGGCCGCCAGGAAATCACCAGGTCTTTGCGCACAGCATCAATCCACCTGGCAAAACGGCTGGCTCTGACAATGGCAACAGACCTGGAAAACCTATTCGAGCACAAGTAGAAGTATTAGAAATACCCTCCAGGAACGTCCCAGAACCTCCCCAGACCCCGCACATTTGGCGTTAGAACCTATTTCTTGTTACGGGTGGGGTTTTGTCAAATGATATGGACGATATGAGAGTCGGGGAGTAGTCTTGATAATCTGGAAGTACCGCCATCTAATTATTCGGAATAATAATGGTAATAGTCATTCTAATTGCGGTCGCGATAATCGTTGCGTATTGGTTGTTTTTAAGATGGGGAAAAAAGCTCAGAAAAAAATTGATGAAAGAGGCTAGAGAACTAGCCAAAGAGACTTATAAGAAAGCCCGCTCAAGCAAAGATGATAAGGAATATTCACACCCAACAGAACATGATGAGTCAGATGACTTAGAAATGGTCAAGGCTATTAAAGAGAAAGAATAATGGATAGTGATTGGTCAGAAGCAGATAGAAAGCGACAGAGGAAGATCTGGTGAACTTCACTATATATCAGGAAATACAGAAACTGATGGAAGGCCAAAAGAGAAGGGATGAAGCGGAAGAATACAGAAAAGAAGAACACAAACGTAGATTGGAACAGGAACGGATGGAAGACCAAGAAAGGACTGAAAGATTAATCGCAGAAAGAAAAGAAGAATAATGTCTAACGATTGGACAGAAAAAAGGTAACCCTACAATGCAAGATTTCGTGAACTACAGAGCTGATTTCCAAACAGGAAGTCCCGAAGCTGATAACCCTTCAGAATGGTCTTTAGATTTCACCAGCATGACCATTGGAATAATGCTAGGTGTCAGTGTTTGTCTTATAGGTTTAAAGATAGCCCAGATTAAAGCAGATCAAGCTGTGCTAATTGAATCTCCGGCGGTTTTGGAGGAAGTTGAGGACAAGTCTTTTGTGTTTGAGTTTTATGAGGCGTTGAAGAGCTATGAGGTTTTGCCTAGAAGGTGAGGATTAGGTTATGAAGAAACTACTAGCAATAGTCACAATTTCTTTTGTATTAGCTTTTAGTGTAAATGCTGCAGAATCCCCGATTACAAATGAGAAAGCCATTAAAAAATTACACGAATTTTTTGGGTTGCTTAATATCCAGGTTTATGACAAAGAAAACCTATCTAAAATCGTTACTCCTGATTTTCGCATCTTTGAAGTAGGCAATGATTTCAATTTAGATTCATTCGACAGTTTTATTGATGGAGCTTCTGAGACACTTGATGAGACCAAGTGGGAATTATCAAATTTTGTAGTTTCTATAGATAACAAATCTGCACATATTAGCTATTTTAATAAAGGATCATTTAAAACAAAACAGAATGAATTGATTCGCTATGATTGGATGGAAAGCGTTTATATGGTCTTGGATGGTGAAGAATTAAAACTAAAATTTCTTCAATCAGATCTTGTAAGTGAAGTGACTGAGCAATTGGGGCAGTAAAAAAATAAGGATTAGGTTATGAACAAACTACTTAACACCCCAAAACCTCTAAAACTGTAGAGCCACTAGTATATATAGGGGGAGGACGGCATGGCCTCCTGCGTACCCCTAATTTT
>Ga0208881_1000516_pt1 | contig 13629 bp, 14 predicted proteins | sample Knorr_S23_td_AAI_FD_185610 | JGI IMG/M metagenome (GOLD analysis project Ga0208881, IMG submission 185610) | Marine microbial communities from Southern Atlantic Ocean transect - Knorr_S23_td_AAIW_ad_876m_LV_B (SPAdes) (version 2) | ecosystem: Environmental > Aquatic > Marine > Oceanic | place... | reverse complement strand
CAGTATAAGCAACTGGCCATCCTGAATCATTACATTGGTTTGTATAGTGTTTTTTGAAGTTGTCACTTGACGAGTTGTTGGATCGATGCTGGAAACTTTTGAAGATTCTTGCTCAATCTCCAACCTAACGGCATTACCCTTACTTATCTGAGGTTTAACCGTCAAAAGAATACCCACTTCCTCACGGTTATAGGTAGTAAATGGATTAGTTGTACCGGATCCGCTCGGTTGATAACCACCCGTTTGGAAGGGCACTTCCTGACCTGAGGTCAATTTTGCTTCTTCATTATCCAGTGTTACCACCGAGGGTGTAGAAAGAATATTAGCATCAGAATCGGATTTAAGAGCCTGTATTAATAAGCCCATACCCTTACCTGTATTGGGATCAAAATCGCCCGCCACCCCTACAACCGAATTTGGTATCGAACCAATTGCCTTAGTCAGCTCCAAAGCCTCTGGCGTGCCATTTAACCCCACCCCCAATAATGAGCTCAGTACACCATCAAAATTGGTTAGATAGCCACCGCGATTTTTACTGGTATAAATAAGGTCGGTACCCAGTGATCTAGCCTGATTTTCAGTTAACTCAGCAATCACCGCTTCAATTAGTACCTGAGGCCGGGAAATATCCAGCTTACCTATAATAGTTTTTATCTCGCGAATCACCGCAGCTGGTGCCGCCAAGATTAGGGCATTATTAAGCTCATCAATTTCAACCTTATAGGTGGTTTTGCTACCCCCTTTGCTCTTTGAGGTGGTTTCACCGGCCAAACGCAGCAGTATTTCCGACTGCAACATACCGTCGATCACCGGCTTAAGTTCCGCCGCCCGGGAGTAGTCAAGATAGATAACTTCAACACTGCCCTTTTTACTCAATGGCACATCCAGGGCTTTTAACATGTTCTTAAAGGCGGTGCGCGCCGACCCCGGGCCACTGACAATCACCCGATTATTAAGGCCGTCCTCGACCAGCGACAGGTTCTGTTTCTGCAACTGCTTAAGTTGGCCGGCAATATGCACCGCCTCGGCGGCGGAAATATGCTCTAGACTAATCACTTCTACCGCGGTGTGATCCGGATCGTCCAGTTCCCGCAGCAGTGACTTTAAACGCTCTACATTGGAGCGGATATCCGATACCACCAGATAGTTACTCTGGTTGTAGGCCTGCACCCGCGCGCCGTTGCTCATCATGGGCTTTAACACTGGGATAAGGGTGGCCGCCTGAACATATCTGACTTTTAGAATTTCTGTGACCAATTCGCTCTGACCGCCACCGGCAAGGCCAAACGACTGGTTAAAGGGCACTATTCTGGTGACTACACCGTCTTTAACCGCCTGATAACCCTGAACCTGAATGGCCGAGAGTATGGCCTCGTAAAGCAGCGATTTGTCTATGGGCTCGGGGGAGATAATAGTCACCTTGCCTTTGACTCTGGGGTCTAGCACAAAAGATTCCCCAGTGATTTCGGCAACACTTTCAATCACACTGCGGATATCGGCATCGCGAAAGTTGATTCTGACCTGCTCCGCGGCAATCGCCTCGACAACAAAGCATAGGGAAATTAGCAATGTGGCGACCCATTTGATCGAGCCTAAGCATTTTTTGGTTTGACCAACTCTCATAAACTTTATCCGTCTTTTCTTGTAAACATTCATATTAGGGTTTAAATCCTAGGTTCGGCAACATTTTAGCCGATAGACTAGAGGCATTGATATAAATAATCTGCTCTTGGCCGCCCCTGATAACCGTCACCGGCAGACTAGAGGAAGCACTATAGGTCATCCATTTGGCTGGATCTGCCATAATATCCTTAACGGATACGCCATCCACCTGAGTGATAACGTCACCCTCTTGAATATCCGCTAGCTGTTGAACCTCGCTGGATAGGTTGTTTATTTTAAATCCAGTGGAACCGCCCACCATCACCGGCACCGCCCCAAACATATTGGCCAGCGCAAAACCGTTATCGGGCGCTCCCCCAGTCGCAGAGGAACTCTGTTCGGTCTGTATAACCGAATCGGGCTTCTTCATCAAAATCTGTTTTTTGATACCGTTCTGGCTAACCACAATACGGTAGGGTTGAATTTCGACAATAGAGGTGTTTTTGTTTAACTCGTCACCTTTAAAATACACGGCCTCTGGGGAATCGCTGTATTTTACAGTGGCGGAGGATTTCTCACCTGCCATAATCACGCCCAGCAGTTTTGCATTGATATTTGCCATTGCCAGCTCCTCGGGAATTTCCGAGATAACCGCCTGCTTGGCCGGCAACTCACTACCAAACCAGTTGAAATCAGCAGCCGCGGGAGATCGCACCGGCTCTATGGCAACCGAGCTAATCTGTTCTCGGGTCTTCTCCATAACTATGGCGGCAGTTAGCCACAGGCACAATGTGCCAAAAATCGCCAATAGCAACAATTGGGCAATTTGCGCTGGATCTCTATCTAAAAACTTAGTCAACAGGCTGCACCTCTACAGTTGCTTTAAGGAGGGCTGGATTAGCCTCAATTGGGTTTATAGCAACACTATCTACAGCAAAACCCCGACAGGCCATCTGATGCATTAGCTGCAAAAACCGATTTCTATCACCGCGATCGCCCGTCATAGAGATCGACAGTCCATTTGCCGTTGCATTCACTGCTTCAAGCTGAAACTGATTACGCCGCACTAACTGGGTCAAGATGCTTTTATCTGAGCCTCTTTGCTCGCGGATCAGCGGGCAATTGTTGACCAGTTTGACCACCGCCTCTCGCTGCTCCCGCAACCAAGATAAGTCGGTTTCTAGGCTGTTTTTTTGCACCTCTAACTGATCATGGGTTTCCCACAGCGGCAATAGGATCTTTACTGAGAGCAGCACGGACACAGCCACTGCACCGGCCGCTACAAAAAGCTTCTCGCGAGCTTGCAGGCCGTCAAAGTAACGCGCAATGGATGCTAATAGTTCCGTCATTGTGCCACCCCCTGTGCGCTGGAGGTCAACCGCAACTCGATTGCATTGTCATTTTTGCCCGCCTGAATGGCGACCTGATAGCCAGGTATATTAAGGACTCGCTCCTTAAGTGCCGCGCCGTTTTCGATCTGCATTACCAACTCCTGATCTTTGGCGCTGAGTGACCTTAGTTGACAGCCACAATCCGCCATCAGTTTATCCAGAGCCACCAGCCCTGCAACAGGCGCGGAGCTTAAACTCTGGCGCTGGGCAAATAGCAATTCTATTTGTTGCTCGACCTCATCTCGAACATCCTGCGGCTCGGGTCTGCGCCCTTCAAATAAGCGCGAGTAACCCTGAGTTAGCTGAGTTTCCAAAACGCCGATTTGCTCGGCCATATTGGCACTGGCAAGCTGAATATAGATTACCGATAAAACCACCGATAAAACTCCCAGCGCCGCAGCGGGAAGCCACTCGAAAAGACCGTCGCTGGGCACTGTAGATTTGAAATCGCCAGTCAGCAAGTTGCAGTGCAACGGCAATTCGGCAAACTGCCAGTCTACCTTGGCATCATTGATATCGGCCAGTTGACGCAGATGTTCCGGCACCAACTCCAGATCTGGAATCGACAGGGATAATCTGGGTGGATTGTCTTCCTGAGCAAGTAAATTATTGATCATCGCCCAAGTCACATCTGGACTGGCGGCAAATCCTTCAGTTGCACCCTGGCGCACCAGACAGATACCGTCGCGCCAACCCACACTGATACGCCCGGCTTCCCAGGGTAGGGCCAGATAGTCGGGATACATTGAGCGCGCCAAGACGCCGGCATTTTCAGCAACTCGCTGCCACTCTTGCAGATCCCGCTGACTCAAGGCAATAACCTGCAATTGACCCTCGACCCTGTGCCCAGTGATCACAAAATGTATTTCTTCAACCGGCTGCAACAGCCTGTCCTCGAGCATCCAGGGAATTAACTCCGGCCATTTTCGCTTGGGCGCGGTGGGGACATCTATAAGATGTACGCTGACGCACTCCGATGGCACCCACAGATCCATCTTCACCGAATCGGCGCCCGCCACCGACTCAAAGGCTTCACCCTCGTTAGTGGTATAGCTATCAAGGTTGTGAATATGATCCACTGGTAATGTCATTCTAGGCCCCAATCATTAAACAGGCTGGTTGTACCTGTTGGTCTTCCAGCATTTCTTCCGCCATTTCTTCGCCTGACCCCAAACCAGCGCTAGCTGCCAGTTTTTCAAACAGCGCTGAATCACTGTCTTTGCTCAAACTGACCGGCACCGTGGTTAAGTCTCGTGAAATTATAACCGAATCCCCTCTCGAACGGTCTATTATACTTTTAACTTCGATGCGCGCCTCCCCTAAAATCACCTCAATATACAGTTGGAAGTACTCTGACTTCACATCTACAAGCGTATTTGGCCAGCGCTTCTCGACATCTACCAAGGGAATTGCAAAATCAACCTCAAGCTGAGCGTGGAAATCCACTATATTGTCAAATGGCCTATTGGCCACCACAGAATCCCTAAACTGCATATCCTGATGGCCGCCCAGTGCCAATAGCAACTCATCGGAGGCGGTATTAATATTAATGGGGGTTGTCGTACTGCCTGAGGGAATAGGTAGCGCAGTTATCCAGGGCATCAATTTCTGAACTTCAAAGATTTCATAGCCAACCACCGCAGCCAACTCGCTGGGCTCTGCCATTAGATCATCACCCACCATGCGCGGCGGCATCAAGCTGGCATAATCATCCTGCTCGGCGCCATCGCTGTTGACTGGTACGGATCCTTTATCCACCCAATCTATAATGGTTGCAACCCGCCCGGGAAAGATCGGGATCTCTTGCAGGTTCAATAAATAGCTCCATACCTTGGCAACACTGGCGTTATCATTATTTTTTAATGCCATTTTTAATTTCGTTGAGTTAAGGCTGGCAAAGTTATTTAAATTAAAGCGCCCCTGTAGATCGGAGATACAGCCATTGACCAGCCCACCATCCACGGGTAATGCCGGTATAGCCTGAGCCCACATCTCTTCAAAATGATCGTAGGTGGAGTTATCTGTATCATCATCCAATAGCTGCCGCGCCCAACTCTCAGCGCTCAGTGCCAACAGAGTCGCCTGATTCTGATGCATTGATAATGTGGTTTGGGCAACATTGATTTGATGGCGATAGAAAATATTGCTCATAATAAACGTAATGGTCATAACTAGCACTAATGCGGCTAACAGGGCGATACCTGTCTGTCGAGACGCGGAAGCCATCATCAAGAGGCCACTCCTAGAAATAGCCGCGAGGTCTCAGCGCCATTGTTTAAACTGATGGTTACTCTAATCATTTTCGGCAGTGCGGGTGCAGAGGAAGCGGAGCTCTTTAAAGGTGGCCAAGTGGGAGTAAATATATGGTCATCACCCAAGTGCTCAAATAGCACTTCTGCAACATTATCCAATAATAGCTGAGTGACCCCATCGCTGTATCTGGGGGATTCAGAGATACCCCAGGATTGACGTACTAGCTGCTGGGATTCATTGAGACTGTATTGTATGCGCCGAATACCACTGGGGTTGGAGCGCACCATGGGGCCTCCGCCACGACTAAAGCGCACCCCAAATTGGCTGTTATCGGTAACATAAGGCTTCTCTAAGCCACCCAGCCCATCTTTAAAAAAACGCTTGCGCAGATGCATAAGATCGCGATGAATAATCTGCCATGCCCTGTGCAGTTGCGCTTCGTCTGACAGATCGGCACGACTGCGTTCATTGGCACCCAAAACCACTTCCACAGCCTGATGGGACATAACGGAAATAATCGCTATTAAAGACAGTGCAATCAACGCCTCAATCAGCGTAAACCCCAGCTGTTGACGAGGATTATTGCGAGTTGGCAAGGATCTATATAAGCTCAAGATCCATCCTCGATAATATACAGAGATAGGGCGCTTAGATTGCGCTCACTATCCTCTAGGCCAACCTGTGCCTCATAGCGATACATATCCTTGCCCATGGCCGGCTTGACCTCGACCTTCCATCGCCAATCCTGACCGTACTGCTGTTCTACGCCTTTGCGCGGCCTGCTGCCGCGCTCAGATGGACCCACCCAACCCTCGGCGTACCTGTAGCGCTCCAGCAGCCTGTTCCAAGCCACCTGTGAGGAGAATAGCTGGTTGCTCAATCTACTGCGCTGATCCGCATACTGGTAGACCATAGAGATAGCGCCGCCCAATGCCCAGCCCAAAATGGCTAGCGCAACCACCACTTCTATCAGGGTAAATCCCGAACTATGGTGGGCATTTTTCACGGTTTTTTGTTCTCCATTAGCATTCGCGAAGTTTCATCATCCCAGTAAAAAACGTACGCTTTCTCTGAGCTCTCAAAGCTCAGCTCAATACGGCCCTCCGGCTCTACATAACCATCGGGCAAAAAGGCCATTACCGGCTCTAAAAAATCTTCCTCTTCCCTGTCCAGATTAGCCGCACCCTCCTCGATCTCTTCTCGAGTCGGCAGTGCCGCCTGTTGGTAGAGTAGCGGCTTCTCCTCAGTATCATCCATCAGCCACTTGATCTTGGAGCCCTCGTCTAGGGTAAAGGGCTCTGGAAAGGCTACTGCCACCCATTGATTGCGATAGTAGATGGTGGCTCTCAAGCGACCTGCGCGTTGCGATTTGCCAATAGGCTCGGCAACTATTCCAAACGCAGACCCCTGCATTGCCGAGAATTCGGACAGCTGATTGAACCAGATTGACAATTTCTCCGCCTCACTGGAATAGCGCCGGTCAACCGCCTGATTGATAGACACCACACCCATCGCCGATATGATGGCAATAATGGCTACCACCACCATAATCTCAATCAGCGTAAAGCCTCTCTGATAGCGGCCGCTAGCTAGCAAAATTAGATCCTGCTAAATTCTGTGGTTACCCTATCAATCACTGGATATTCCAGTTGCCCCAGTCTTTATCAGGGCCCTCGCCACCAGTAACACCATCAGCACCAAGGGTGTAGACATCGACCCGTCTGTTGTGGCTGCTGGGGTTGGCGTACAGATAAGGTTTTCCCCAAGGATCCTTGGGCAGTGATTCCATATAGGGCCCATTCCAGTTGGTTGCTCCACCAGGTGCACTGACCAACGCCTCCAAACCATCGGACTGACTGGGATAACGCCGGCTGTCCAAGTAGTAGAATTTAAGCTCGCCCTCTATGGTTCTAATATCCTGAGCCACTCGAGTCTGTTCCGCCTGCTGTAGCTTGTTGAACAGCGTGGGCGCTACAGCCGCCGCTAACAGCGCAATCACCGCCACTACAACCATCATTTCAATCAGGGTAAAACCCGCCTGCTTACTGTGTTTATACGCATTCATTTTTTATCACCTTTGTACCCTTTGCCTCTGCATCACTTGACCCAGAGAATTATTCTAAACCACATTACTCATATCCATAATTGGCAACATCACTGCAGCCACCACAGACAGGATAATGACCCCCATAAAAATAATCAGCACTGGATTGATCAGCTTTAGGAACACTTCAACCGCATTGGCCAAGCGCAGCGAGTAATAGTCTGAAACCCGCATTAGCATCTTATCCAGCTCACTGGAGGCCTCACCGCTGCCCACCATATGGATTAAAAAGCCACTGCCTACCTGACTGTCCTCCAGTGCTTTTTGAAGACTGCTGCCACGCCGCATACTCTCTGTAACCTGTTCCATCTTGGCGCGCAGATGCAGGTTGCCCACCACCGCGGAGGAGATCTTAAGCGCCGCCAGCGCCGGCACACCATTGCCCAATAAAACCCCCAAACTTCGCGACCAATCGGCAATATTAGCCATGGTCGTCCAGCGTCCCAGTCCGGGTATATTCAGCAATAGTTGATGCCAGCGCCGTTTGCGCTCGATATCTTTTAACAGCCATACAATAAGCAGACTGGCAACCAGTGAAAGTACCAAAATAATCAGTCCATACTGCTGAACAAATTCACTGACCCAGATAATAATTTTGGTGATTAGCGGCAACTCTCGATTGGAACTGACAAAGATAGCAGTGATCTTCGGTACCACCCACACCATCATCAGCGCCACCACCAACATTGAGGTACCCAGTAGGGTGGCGGGATAAATTAACGCTCTAGCCACTGTTTTGCGGTTTTCGGCGCTGCTCTCCAAGTCCTCTGCCAAGCGCATTAGCACCGCGTGCAAATGCCCACTCTCTTCACCCACTCCGATGCCGGCGATCACGCTCTCGGGAATCTTGTAGGGCGAGCGCCGCATGGCTTCGGAAAAGCTGCGCCCCTCGACAATCTCCGAGCGCCAACTCTCGACCATCCTGCGCTGCCGATCGGTCTCCGCCTGCTCGATGGTCATGCGCAATGCATCCTCTAGGGGCAGACCGGATTGAATAAGAATAGCCTGCTGCTGCAGTACTAGGGAAAGATCAAAATCACTAACCCGCGTTCGCCTGCCGAAACGCGACCCCGATGCAGGGGATTGAGAAACCTCGGTGAGTTTCGAAGGCAGGAGTTTTTTATCTTTTAACAGTCGTCGTGCATGACGCTCGGAATCAGCGGATACGACCCCGTCGACGAGCTTACCGGATACATCATAGGCTGCATAATCAAAGGTAGGCATAATAGAGCTTACACACTGGTAATCCGAAGTACTTCTTCTACCGTAGTAACGCCTTGGCGCACTAGATCAAACCCGGCTTCGCGGATACTGGGAACCCGTCGACGAATCGACTGTTCGAGCTCAATTTCACCCGCATTTTCATGAATTAAGGATTGCAACGAGGTGTCTACCGACACCAGTTCAAATAGCGCCTGACGCCCTGAGAATCCAGTATTGTTGCAACTTTCACAGCCCTTAGACTGGCAGATAGAGGTCCCCGGCGGTACGTTCAACAAGCTGCTCTGGTACTCGTCAGCCGGCACTTCGACACAACATTCTGTACAGAGCCTGCGCATTAGACGCTGGGAAATAATACCGCGCACTGTCGACGCCAGTAGAAAACTGTCAACGCCCAAATCCTGAAGTCTGGTGATCGCGCCGGCGGCTGTATTGGTATGCAATGTCGAGAGCACCAAATGTCCGGTAAGACTGGCCTGAGTGGCGATCTCTGCGGTCTCACCATCGCGAATCTCACCGATAAGAATAACATCTGGATCCTGACGCAGAATAGCCCGCAAGCCGCGTGCAAAGGTCATTCCCGCACGCAGATTAATTTGGGTTTGACTGATACCGGGCAGATCGTATTCCACCGGATCTTCCACGGTCATAATATTGCGCTGCTGGCGATCCATCTGCTGCAATGCGGCGTACAGCGTGGTGGTCTTACCCGAGCCGGTGGGTCCAGTCACCAAAATAATACCATGGGGCCTAGAGATCAACTCATCCAATTCTTCTTTTGTCACCTTAGGCATACCCAATTCTTGCGCCTGAAGCTTACCTGCATCTTTGTCTAATAGGCGCATCACTACGCGCTCGCCATGACTGGAGGGCATAGTGGAAACTCGCAGGTCAATGCTGCGTCCACCGAGCAAAACACTCATGCGGCCATCCTGAGGCAGGCGCTTTTCGGCAATATCTAGTTTGGACATCACCTTGATACGGGAAATGAGTAGGGGTGCAATTTGCACCGAGGGCATCAATACAGTCCTCAGCACACCATCCAAGCGAAAGCGCACCAAGGCTTCTCGCTCATAGGGCTCGATATGAATATCCGAGGCACTCTCTTTTAACGACTCAGTTAAAATGGCGTTTAACAGTCGCACAATCGGCGCATCGTCATTTTCAGCATCGAGAAGATCACTTATCTCCTCTAAGTCAGCGGCCGCTGACTCCATATCGACAAAATCCTTGATATCCTCCATCACCGATTCAGAGGTGCCGGTGCGGCCACTGTATATTTGGCTGAGCAGGGCATCAAATTCACCGTCCGCCAGATTGCTGACCGGCAATTGCACCCCAGTGATACGATTGACCTCGGTTACCGCCCACAGTGGCGCACCCGACGCTATCAGCAATTGTGCCTGCTCATTATCAACTAATACTCGATTGACCCGAGCAAATTCAAAAGGCAGTAATTTTAGCGCCTGCTGTTCCAATATAATTCCCATCTACTTAATTGCCATCTCTGGCAACAAATTATCCCAGTTTCCCAAAGTAAAACTGTACCATACACCGACTGTACTTTTACATTGCTAATAATTTGAAGGCCGACTCAACCATTGCATCCATGCAGGTAGGCCCCACTCCACTGTCAGTAATTAGTGCCTGATTCTGAACACAGGTATTGCTCAGGGGATAATCCCTGAATCCTGCAAACTTATCCCTTATTTATTATCTACCCGCTGGCCGCGCCTTGAGAACCTGCTACAGCCTCATTCTGCGCTGGGCTTTGCCCCTGCCATACCGGGAAATGGAAAGGCACTCACATTTCCGCCCTGAGGCGCGTCCGATATCTTGCAAGCACCCTCTTTTTCGACCTCGTCGATACGAACTACTGAATGCATGGGAATAAAGCTGCGCTTAATCGCTGAAAACTCGCTTTTTAGTTTTTCCTCAGCTGGATCTACAATCATTTTCGAGCGCTCGCCAAAGACAAATTGTTCAACCTCTAAGAAGCCCCAGAGCTCACTCTGAAATACATGCCGAGCATAGATCTCATACACCTGACCCTGATTAAAAAAGGTAATTCTGTAAATAGGTTCACTAGCCATGAAGTTAGAACAGTCTGCGATTAAAAAACGGGCGCAATCATACCACAATATTGATCAGATAATATTGCCAACCGCCGGTGCGGGGTTATAATGCAGGCCCGAGCAAATTGATCAAAGATTAAACACTTATATGACCACTCAACCGGTTAAGAAATTACATATAGTGACCCATGGCTGCCAGATGAATGAGTACGACTCTTCGCGCATGGCCGATTTATTGGGTGATAGCCACAATATGCTGTCTACCGACAATGCCGATGAAGCGGATGTGCTGTTACTAAATACCTGCTCGATTCGAGAAAAGGCGCAGGAAAAAGTATTTCACCAGCTGGGTCGCTGGAAGCATTTAAAAGACAAAAACCCCGATTTGGTGATTGGTGTGGGCGGCTGCGTAGCCAGTCAAGAAGGCGAAGCCATCGCTAAACGCGCACCTTTTGTGGATGTTATTTTTGGCCCCCAGACACTACACCGCCTGCCTGAAATGATCGAGACCAAAAAATCGGACGGCACTGTAGCCGTGGATATAAGTTTTCCTGAAATCGAAAAGTTTGACCACCTGCCGACACCGGAGGCAGATGGCGTCAGCGCCTTTGTGTCGATTATGGAGGGCTGCTCAAAATACTGCACATTCTGTGTGGTGCCGTACACCAGAGGCGAAGAGGTAAGCCGCCCCCTAGTAGACGTCCTGTCCGAAATCACTGCCCTCGCCCAGCAGGGGGTGCGAGAAGTCAATTTACTGGGCCAGAATGTCAATGCCTACCGAGGTGAGATGCCGGACGGCTCCATCTGCGACTTTGCCGAACTAATCCCCTTTGTCGCCGATATGGATGGCATTGAGCGCATTCGTTACACCACCTCCCACCCAGTAGAATTCTCTGATGCCCTGATCGATGTTTACAGCAGAGTGCCCGAACTGGTGAGCCATCTGCACCTTCCTGTGCAAAGTGGTTCAGATCGGATTTTAATGGCGATGAAGCGCGGACATACGGCCATTGAGTACAAATCCAAAATACGCCGACTGCGATCAGTTCGACCCGATATCAGCATCTCCTCTGACTTTATCATCGGTTTCCCCGGTGAAACTGAGGATGATTTTGCCGCCACCATGAAATTAATCGAAGACATTGGCTTTGATGCCTCATTTAGCTTCGTTTACAGTGCCCGCCCGGGCACACCGGCGGCCGATCTGCCCGACACCACAGATGAAAGCACCAAGAAACAACGGCTAAAAATTCTCCAAGAGCGCATTTGTCAGCAGTCCTCTGAGATCAGCCGCCGCATGGTTGGAAATATTGAAACACTCCTTATTACCGGAGTTTCCAAAAAAGATCCCGGTCAACTTCAGGGCCGCACTGAGAACAATCGGGTGGTTAATTTCTCATCGGATAATCAGCAGCTGATCGGACAATTCGTCAATGTGGAGATTACCGAGGCATTGCCAAATAGCCTGCGCGGCAAGCTCTGCTAGCACGAAATCCGAAAAATTAGTTATTGCGAGGAGCCACAGCGTACCCAGTGCACTAGCTACGCCTATGGGGCAGGCTCTCGCGGCAATCTCTTTGGATTCAAAAGATTGCTTGCCTGTATTCGTGAACATAGTCGGGCTGTATGTAACAAAAAGTATTTACCCTTTGGCAAAAATCGCGCTATGCTAGCCGCAACTTTGTTTTATGAGGTATAAAAGTACCCAGTGAACCGACTGGAAATACTGCCATCAGCTCACAGTATTAGTCTTGAGCCCAACGACGCACACCGCCTGGCCTCGCTCTGTGGCCAATTTGATGAAAACCTGCGCCTTATCGAACAGCGACTTAACGTTGAAATCCGCTCGCGTGACAATTTTTTTGCAGTCTATGGCGATGCCGAAGCATCACAACTCGCCATAGATACTATCTACAACCTCTACCAACAGACAGCTCATTATCCAGAGCTGCCCATTGAGGAAGTCCATCTCAACCTTCGACAATCTGCGAGAAACAAGTCTATGACCCAGCCCGCCAGCAATCTAAAACCTGCCAGTGATATTGAAAATTTTTCGGTAATCCGCACTAAAAAGGGCAGTATCAAGCCCAGAGGTCTAAATCAACAGCGCTATGTCAGAGCTATGCAGACCCACGATATTAACTTTGGTATAGGCCCCGCCGGCACCGGCAAAACCTATCTTGCTGTAGCCTGTGCGGTCGAGGCTTTACTGCGCGACGAGGTGGAGCGTATTCTGCTAGTGCGGCCCGCTGTCGAGGCGGGGGAAAGACTGGGATTCTTGCCGGGAGACTTGGCACAGAAGGTAGATCCCTACCTGCGCCCGCTGTACGATGCTCTACACGAAATGCTTGGCTTCGAAGCGGTTGTAAAGCTACAGGAACGCAGTGTTATAGAGATTGCGCCACTAGCTTACATGCGCGGCAGAACCCTCAACTCCGCCTATATTATTCTCGACGAAAGTCAGAATACCACGCGCGAGCAGATGAAAATGTTTTTAACTCGAATTGGCTTTGGCTCCACAGCAGTGATTACTGGAGATACATCACAGATCGATCTGCCCAAGGGAGTAAGTTCCGGTCTGATTCATGCTCGCGAGGTTTTAAAGAATGCTGAGGAAATAAGCTTTACCAATTTTGAATCTCGAGATGTGGTTCGCCACCCCGTTGTACAGACTGTTGTGGATGCCTACGATAGTTTTGAAGCTCAATCATAAACTGCGAATCCAGATAATATAATGACGATCCATGTAGATATTCAGGTGGCGTGCACATCTGAAGACAGCCCCGACCAAGACAGTATCCAGCGCTGGGTGAATGCTGCAATCCGCGACGAGCGCGAGACTACCGAGCTCAGTGTGCGCATCGTGGATACGCAGGAGAGTCGAGACCTCAATGAAAAATACCGAGGCGCCTCTGGGCCGACCAATGTTCTGTCCTTTCCTTTCGAAGCACCTGTGCCCGAGCTGCTGCCATTGATCGGCGAT
>Ga0208881_1000515_pt1 | contig 13634 bp, 12 predicted proteins | sample Knorr_S23_td_AAI_FD_185610 | JGI IMG/M metagenome (GOLD analysis project Ga0208881, IMG submission 185610) | Marine microbial communities from Southern Atlantic Ocean transect - Knorr_S23_td_AAIW_ad_876m_LV_B (SPAdes) (version 2) | ecosystem: Environmental > Aquatic > Marine > Oceanic | place... | reverse complement strand
TTGCACCTATTAACGGCGAAGATTGCGATATAAACCAACAGGCCTTTACTGCAAAAGGGCAGTTAATCAACTCCGGCGAATACGATGGACTGGATTTTGAGCGCGCTTTCGACGCCATAGCTGCTGCACTGGAGGCGAAAAATCTCGGCTCTGTCGCCACCAACTACCGATTGCGCGATTGGGGGGTAAGTCGACAGCGCTACTGGGGGGCCCCTATACCTATGTTTAACCTGAGTGATGGCGGAGAGATTCCGGTGCCCCTTGAAAAGTTGCCGGTGCTGCTGCCAGAAGAGGTTGAAATGGATGGTATTCAGTCGCCTATAAAAGCGGATCCAGCTTGGCGCCAAGCTGAGCACAACGGCCAGTCGGTGGAGCATGAGACCGATACTTTCGACACCTTTATGGAGTCCTCTTGGTACCATGCAAGATTTACCTGTGCCGATTTAAATAGTGCCATGCTGGACCCTGAGCGAGCCAATTATTGGCTGCCCGTGGACCAGTATGTGGGCGGTATTGAACATGCAATTTTGCACCTTCTCTACGCGCGCTTTTATCATAAATTGTTGCGCGATGAGGGCTTGGTCGAGAGCAGCGAGCCGTTTAAGCGCCTACTCTGCCAGGGGATGGTGTTGGCGGAATCCTTTTACACTGAAAAGGAGGGCCGCAAGACTTGGTTGGCGCCCTCAGAGGTGGCTATTGAGCGCGATGATCAGGGCCGCACCATTAGAGCCACAGAAATTGCCACTGGCAAGGCAGTGCACAGCGGCGGCATTATCAAAATGTCCAAGTCAAAGAATAATGGCGTTGACCCGCAAACAGCTATAGATAAGCATGGCGCCGATACGGTGCGCCTGTTTACCATGTTTGCAGCACCCCCAGAACAAACATTGGAATGGAGCGATAAGGGCGTTGCCGGTGCCCATCGTTTTCTGCGTAAACTTTGGACTATGGTACATGATCATGACGATAATGATGCTGTGCCGGAACTGGATATTGCCAACTTGAACGACGCACATAAAGATCTGCGCCGTAAAACCCATGAGACCATTGCAAAAGTAAGCGATGACTATGGGCGGCGCAATACGTTTAACACCGCCATAGCGGCAGTGATGGAACTTCTCAATGAAGTGGCTAAGCAGGCTGACAATGCGCCTCAGACCAGTGCCGTGCGCCATGAGGCGCTGACCAGCGCCACTCTACTACTGGCGCCCATAGTGCCGCATATCTGCCACAGCCTTTGGCACAGACTCGGCAATAGCAATACAGTTGCCGATGCTGCGTGGCCAGAAGTGGATCAGTCTGCGCTGGTTCGAAGCTCGATGGAACTGGTGGTACAGGTGAATGGTAAGGTGCGCGGGAAAATACAGGTAGCTGTGGATGCGACAGCGGAAACTATCGAAAAATTGGCACTTGAAGATACTAATGTACAGCGCTTTACTGAGGGCCATAGCATTAGAAAAGTGATTGTGGTTCCGAAAAGACTGGTTAATATTGTGGCCAATTAAATAATTAATCCAATTTAACAGGGGTTATAGGATGCTAAAAAAATGCCTATTGGTACAGCTAGTATGGCTGTCAGTCACTCTGACCGCCTGCGGCTGGCAATTGCGCGATGTCCAGCTTGTACCTGAGAGCCTAGGTAGTTTGCACCTATCCTCTGAGGATTCCCACAGCCCGTTGGTCGCTGAACTGAGCCGAGCTCTAGACGCTTATGGTGTAGAGATAGTATCCACTGCTGCGCAAGCCGAGCGCTCTATACTGATAGTAGACTTTAAACAGTCTCGGAGGATTAGCACCCTTAATTCAAGCGCGCGCGCGGCTGAGTACCAACTCAATGAGGACGTCGATTTTTTAATTGTCGACAGGACGGGAACCCAGCTTACGCCCCTGTTAACTGCTTCGGTAGAGAGCACCTATGAATTCGACGAGCTGGATGTACTTGCCTCGACTAACGAGGAACAGTTGGTAAAAGACAGCATGCGCACGGAAATTGTGCGGCAAATACTCAACCACTTAAGCCTCCTACCGGTTAACTATAAAGAGACAAGGTGAAGATTAAGCCAGATCAACTGCAAGCTCAGTTGCAGAATTCCCTGCAGAAAAACCAGCTGGCGCCGGTTTTTGTTATCAGTGGCGATGAGCCCCTACTATCCCAAGAGGCTGCTGATGCTGTGCGCATCGCAGCTCGCAAACTTGGATACACTGGAAGAGAAACCTTCCATATAGATGCCAAGTTTGACTGGAACCCGGTCTTTAATGAAACCAGTTCACTGTCACTGTTTGCCGACAAAAAAATCCTTGAATTGCGTATTCTCAATGGCAAGCCGGGAGATAAGGGCAGCAAGGCGCTCTGCGAACTCTGTGAAAACCTAACGGCTGACAACCTTTTATTGGTGATTCTGCCCAAGCTGGAAAAAGGCGCTCAAAATAGCAAATGGATTAAAACACTTGAATCAAAGGGCGTGCATATTCAAGTATGGCCAGTCAATGGTAGGCAGTTACCCGGGTGGATAAAACAGCGCCTTAACCAAGCTGGTATTGATGCCAATCCAGAGGCGGTGCAAATTCTCGCCGATCGCGTTGAGGGAAACCTACTGGCAGCAATGCAGGAGATCAATAAACTTAAACTGTTGGCGCTAGAGGGCAAGGTGGATGCTGTCATTATGTCTTCTGTAGTCGCCGACAGTGCGCGCCACGATCTGTTTGCATTTGTCGATAAAGTCCTTGCCGGTGATGCGCAGTCTGCCGCCCGAGCACTGCGCGGCCTACAGAACGAAGGCACAGATCCATTGACCCTACTCTGGGCAATTACTAGAGAATTGCGGGTTCTCACTAAAGCCAGCCAGCAGGTTGCCCAAGGGAATCACAGTGACCGGGCGCTAAAAAATGCCGGCGTATGGGATAAGCGCATCCCCCCATTCCGCAATGCGTTGCAGCGTCTAACACCGGCGCACCTGCGCATGCTCCTCTATCAGGCAGGGGCCATTGACCGCGGCATCAAAGGCATTCGCAAAGCGGATATTTGGGACGAGTTGGCCACGCTGATTCTATCATTGTCAGGGAGCCAGACCCTGCACCCGCAAAATATCAAAACGCTTTTAGAACAGTAGCTAGCTCCTAATAGGAGAAAATGGCGCTGGAGCGCCCATTTGACCACTAGGTTAATGGTTGCGCCTTGGGTACGATAAAACCAGACCCACCAATAGGATCCCAGAAATATTGGCTGCCAAGTCCCATAGCTCCGCTTGACGGTAGCCGGTGAAGGATTGCGCAACTTCCATAACTAGCCCAAATACCACCAGACCCATTGCTGGGAGCCAGAGACCCAATCTATCACCGTAGGCTCGGATCAACAGCAAAAATAGCGCGCCGTAGGCACCCATATGATGCAACTTATCTTGCCAATGAAATAGCTGTTGCTGTGCCGGTACAGCGACCATGGAAAGAATGGTCACTGCGATTAATAGTAACCAAAAGGCAAGTTTGTAAGCGGTGGTTGAAATCATGGGCTGTCCCATTAACTGTTTATTCGCCTCATTATAGATCGTTCAGTAAGCTGTTGAGCTGTTTATAGCGCTCCACAGTCCCCACATCACACCAGTTTCCACTGTAAACCGATGCTACTACCAGCCCCGCTTCGATGGCTGGGCGCAATACATCGCGCAGGGGAAAGACCTGCCGACCTGAATGAGTTGCTTGGTAATCAGTAAATAGTTGCGGACTGAGGATACTGATACCGCTAAAGGTCAATTTTGGACTGCACTGATAGTCCACCACACCCTTAGCAATTCCAAAATCACCCTCGGGATTATGCTCTGGATTGTCTACCATCAGCAACCAAGCGGCCCTGCCGTCACAGACTTTTTCGGGCGTTGCCGAGGCCAGTGGAAAGTCCGTCCAAATATCACCATTGACCAATAAAAATGGCTGATCGCCCAACAGCGGTAGCGCCTTAGTAATGCCTCCACCGGTCTCTAGGGGCTCAGATTCCCTCGACCAGCTTATATTGACGCCAAACTGTGACCCATCACCAAAATAATTTTCAATCTGTTCAGCTAGCCATGCAGTGTTAATCACCAATTCCGAGATGCCGATAGCCGCTAGGCGCTCTATATGATGCTGCAATAGGGGTTTGCCGCCCACCTCAAGCATCGGCTTTGGTGTCTCTTGGGTCAGGGGATAAAGTCTTTTCCCGTAGCCAGCAGCCAGCAGCATCGCTTTCATGTATCCAAATGCTCTTGATACCAGCTCTGTTCAGCCAATAATGGCACAACCGCCTGTTTGAACCAAAGGCTGAAATCTGCAGTTTGCCGGTAGCCATCAGCAGCCTCAAGGCAGTGGCGGACCACTAGGGGCATATCCTGAAGATAGGCCTTTTTTTGGTCCCTCAACGCCAATCGGGCAAAAATTCCCAGCACCTTGATATGGCGTTGCAAACCCATAAGATCAAACCATTGGATAAACTGCTTATCATCAATATTGACTAGAGCGCCCTCTTTCTCAAGGCGTCGCTTAAAATCCAGTGCTCGCTGTTTTACCCAAGTCGTGGGCCAGTGCACATAGCAATCTTTTAAAAGAGATACTAAATCGTAGGTAATGGCACCGCGCATCGCATCTTGAAAATCTATGACCCCTATTTGGTCATCCTCTAACAGCATCAGATTGCGCGAGTGGTAGTCACTGTGAACCAACAACTGCGGTTGCTGTAGTGCGCTGTCAATCAGCTGCTCGAATAGCTGATCCAGCGTGGCTTTTTCATCAGCGCCCAATCTAATACCTAGAAGTTCCCTCACAAACCACCGCTCAAATAGTGCCAGCTCCTCGGCAAGTTTCTGATAATCATAATCTGGGGTCGGAGAATTATCGACCGGGCAATTCTGGATCTCCAGCAATGTAGACTCCGCCTTATCATAGAGACAAGACTGATTTTCCAAACTGAGCTCATGCTGGAAAAGCCGCTCGCCAAAGTCTTCCAACAATATATATCCCTGTTCGAAATTCACTGCATAAATTTTTGGCGTTCGCACGCCCTCAGCCTGTAAGAACAGAGCAATATTCACATAGGCTGGATTCTTTTCTTTGAGAGGCGGGGAATTGACCGCAATCAAACTGGGCTGAGTATTTAAGCGATAATATCGCCGAAAGCCGGCATCGCCAGCAAGAGCCTCTAATTTCAGTGAGCTGGGCAGGCTGATATTCGCCGGTAACGAACACTGAATCCAATGGGAGAAACGCCGCTGATTTTGCATAGAAACTACTGTGATACCAGATTGCAGACCATTAACTCACAGAGTACCAAGTGCGGCAGATTAAAAAAACCTAAATCTCCGGCATTTGATGGCATTGAGCCGTCAAATTTATGCTTATATCAGTTAGAATAGCCGCAGTTTATAAACAAGCTGAGACCAGATCTTGCCCAAAGCGCTTAAGTATAGCTCCCTCGCATCGATAATCTGCCTGTGCTGCGCAACGGCGGGAGCGCTAACGCCGACGACTGAGCCGAATTCTGGCGCTAAGAATAGCGGTGACTCTGAACAACCTAGAGTCGCAGCGGCACACAACTTGGATTGGGTTGAAAAACAGGATATGACGCCTCAACAGCAAGCTGATTTAGCCAGTTATTGCTGTGGCGCTTATATAGAACCTAAACGAGACTATCCAGATGCCAATCTAGATCCAGAACAGGCACCACTGCGAGTTAATGCTTTAAGCACCGAGGCACAAACCGAGTCCGTGGCTGTGCTTGATGGCGATGTACATATCTCTCAGGGTTATCGTCAAGTGCGCAGTGATAGCGCCAAAGTTGACCAGAACAGTCGTCAAGTCACTCTGAGTGGCAATGTCCGTTTCCGAGAGCCCAATATGCTGGTGATGGGTGACAATGCCAAACTTGACTTGAACAGTGAGGAGGTAGAAATAGATAACGCAACCTATGTCCTACACCAGACCTCCGTTAGAGGCACTGCGAAAACACTGCTAAGGAAAACAGATGGCGTAATTCTAATTAAGGATGCCACCTATTCCGGCTGCAAACCTACAGATAAAACATGGCAATTAAAAACTAGCGAGATAAAGATTGACCAAGCATCCGGTTTTGCAACAGTCAAAAACGCTCGCCTCGATATTGGGAACATGCCTGTTTTCTACTTTCCCTATGCTAAATTTCCAATCAGCAATCGCCGCTCCTCGGGGCTCCTGTTCCCAAGCATCGCTGTGGATAAAGAAAATGGTCTGGACTTCTCACAACCTATCTACTGGAACTTGGCACCCAACTACGACGCCACCCTCTCGCCGCGATTTATTCAGCAGCGAGGTGCCGGCTTGGAGGCTACATTTCGGCATCTGAGCAACTGGTCCACCACCGAAGTCACAGCGGCTTATCTAGGCAACGATAAGGGTGGCAATAACGATTCTGAAAGAGACTCTGTTACCGGACTTCACCCCAATGAAGGCGAAGATCGTTATATGGCAAGTATTCAACATCAGGGCGGTGTCGGTCGTCCATGGTCTACTTTTTTAGACTTTAACAATGTCAGTGATACAAACTACTTTCGTGATATGGGTCAAATGACCCTAGATGAAAACAGTCGAACGCATCTCGGGCGGCGCGCCTCCCTCGCCTATCGCACAGCGCACTGGAACTTCGCCTTGGAAACACAGGACTACCAGACCATCACTGCGGGTCTCTCCGATCAATATTCAGTCTTGCCCAATATCTCTATTGACGGCAACTACAGATTTGCCAATTCTGTGAGCTTAGATATTAACCATCAACACAGCGTATTCGATCACGATAATCCGCATTTTATCACCGGCAGTCGAGCTAGACTGGACTACAGTGTTAGCTGGGATAAACGATGGCGCTGGGGTTATTTGAAACCAAAGGTTGGCTTCAAACATCTGTCCTACGATTTAGATTTACCAACTGTCGATAACCTAACGACACTGCCGCTAGCAGAAAACCCTTCCGTTTCGGTACCCATAGTCAGTGTCGACACCGGTATTTTCCTAGACAGAGATAACAGCTGGTTCTCAGGGTTAAGACAAACATTTGAGCCCAGACTATTTTATCTAAAAGCTGAGTTTCAAGATCAACAATCACTACCCGACTTTGACAGCAGAGAAATCACCCTTTCATACGATCTGCTGTTTAGAGATAAGCGCTTTTATGGTGGCGATAGAATCGCCGATGATCATCGACTGACTCTGGGCTTATCGACCAGTTTCGTCGATAAACAATCTGGCCAAGAGCGCTTTCGAGCCAGATTGGCACAGGCCGTTTATTTTGATGATAGACAGGTGGCAATGCCCGCGGACCCCAGCATTCAAGAACAGCTCGAACTGCGCCGTGAGCAATCTCTTCTGGCCTTCGAACTGGCCGGGCGCATAAACAAAAACTGGCGCGTAACCAGTGAAATTATTTATGATAGTAGCGACAATCATCTTGAAAAGAGCGGTCTTAGCTTGCGCTACAATGATCACCGAGATAAGATTTTTAATCTCGCCTATAGATACTCCAGGCGTCTTCCTCGCACCTTCGAGGACATGAAATTAGAGCAAAATATAGCCCAGGCAGATATGTCTTTTTATATTCCTATGGGCGCGGATTTTAACTGGGTGGGCCGCTGGAACCATGATTTTACCAATCACAGGGAACTAGAGCTGTTCGCTGGGTTCGAATATAACAGCTGTTGCTGGCGGGCAAGCTTGGTAATGCGCCGCTGGCTTGAGCGCGAAGATGAACTATTGTTCCCAGAGCAAGACCTAAAACCCAAAAATGGTATCTTCTTGCAAATTCAATTTAAAAGTCTGGCTGGAACTGGCGGCCGAGTAGACACAATGTTAAAAAGAGGAATACATGGTTATGAACCACTGGAAAACTTTTAAATCTTCATTTGCTAGTGGCGCCTTGATGACCCTAGTTCTCAGCGCTCTTCTCCTCCCTGTGGGCAGCATTGCCGAGGTGGCACTTTTGGACAGAATCGTCGCCATAGTTGACGATGACGTAGTCTTGCAAACTGAGCTCGACCAGCGCACAACGGCCATCTATCAGCAAATACAACAGTCCGGAACTCAGGCGCCAGCGCAAGAAATATTAAGAAAACAGGTGTTGGAGCGGTTAATTTCCGAGCGCCTTCAGCTCAATATAGGTTATAACGCCGGCATCCAAATTGCAGATGAAGAAATCAATCAAACCTTGGCGAGAGTGGCTGCAGGCAATAATTTGACCCTGCAGCAATATGTGGCGCAAATCCATGCCAGCGGAAGCACCATGGCAACGGCGCGCCAGGAAATAGCCGATGAAATTATTATTATGCGCGTCCAACAGGGAAGAGTGATGAGACGTATTCGTATAAGCGAACAAGAACTTAATAATTTTCTCAATTCTGAAGAGGGCAAACTGGTGACATCTCCAGATGTTAAGTTGGGGCAAATCCTGCTGTCAGTGTCCTCAACTTCCAGTGCCGATGAAACAGCCGCTGTTCGCGCCAAATTAGACGACATTATTCAACAAATTGACGAGGGCGTTGATTTTCGACAACTGGCAATCGCTAATAGCGACGATCAAAGCGCATTGAAAGGTGGAGATCTGGGGCGGAGAAAAATGGCCCAGCTTCCGGGTGTATTTATAGAGGCTATCGAAGATATGCAGTTAGGCGAGGTCTCTCAGCCCCTGCGCAGCGGTGCTGGCTTTCATCTTATAAAGCTCTATGACCGTCAGGGCGGTGGAGAAAAATTGATTGAACAGCACTTTGCAAGACATATACTCTTAAAGCCAAACCAAATTCGCGATCAAGGTGCAACCATTGAGATACTCGAGGATTTGCGTCAAAAAATCAATGCTGGCGAAGATTTTGCGCTGATTTCCAAACAGTATTCTGAGGATCCCGGCTCTGCACTCAAAGGCGGTGAACTGGGCTGGTCAACTCCAGGAATGTTTGTTCCCGAGTTTGAAGAAACTATGAGCAACATCGCCCTCAATGAGGTTAGCGCGCCATTTCAATCTCAATTTGGCTGGCATATTCTGCAAGTCAGCGATCGTCGCATAGAGGATTTTAGCGATGATATACTGCGCAATGGTGCAGAAAATCTGCTGCGCCAACGTAAATTTGCCGAAGAGCTACATGTATGGCTTCAGGAAATTCGCGACGAAGCCTTTATTGAAATTAAAGAGATTAAGTAGCATGTGCCTAAGACTGGCCGTATCTCCAGGTGAGCCAGGGGGTGTTGGACCAGAGCTGTTGGTCCAATATATTCAGCGTGGCTGCCACCAAGAGCTTGTTGCATTTGCAGACCCCGACCTGCTACTGGAACGTGCAGATCAACTTGGCTTACCTTTGAAACTTAAGCAGTTTGATCGCCATTCTGCAGCTAGGCCTTTGGCAGCGGGAGAACTTTCTATATTTCCAATCAGAGCCACCACCCCCACTATTGCAGGTGAACTCGATGTCAGAAATGCGCCCTATGTGCTCGAATGCTTAGATGCTGCGCTAGAGGCCTGTCAAACTAACGCCTGCGATGCGCTGGTCACCGGGCCAATACAAAAATCCATTATCAATGATGCCGGCATTAGTTTTTCCGGACACACTGAATATTTAGCTGAAAAAACCAAGACTCCCAGCGTTGTAATGATGCTGGCAACCGACGAGATGCGCGTTGCCTTAGCAACCACTCATATTCCATTGCGCAATGTCGCAGATGCTATCACCAGAGACTCACTGCAATCGGTGATCGAAATACTCCATCGCGACTTAACAGCGAAATTTTCTATGCAACGGCCCAAGATACTGGTTTGTGGCCTCAACCCCCATGCGGGCGAAGGGGGCCACCTCGGCAGGGAGGAAATCGAAACAATCTCTCCAGTGATCGATCATTTCCAAAAGCAGGGCTTGGATATTGTGGGCCCTCTACCTGCGGACACATTATTTACGCCTAAACATTTAGTCGGCGCCGATGCCGTCTTGGCCATGTATCACGACCAGGGTCTGACCGTACTCAAACACACAGGCTTCGGTAGAGCTACAAATATTACTCTGGGTTTGCCAATTATACGTACCTCTGTGGATCACGGCACAGCGCTGGATTTGGCTGGAACCGGCAAAGCCAATCAAGGCAGTCTTGAGGCCGCTATCAGGATGGCAACGCAGATGGCATCCTCGGGCCCAGGCGGTGTCAATTGAGCGCACCGCATAAACCCAGAAAACGCTTTGGGCAAAATTTCCTAGTCGATCAACAGATCATAGGACAAATAGTCTCCGCTATTGGCCCCGGCCAAGAGGACAATCTAATTGAAATAGGCCCCGGAATGGCGGCCATCACTGAGCATCTAGTCAAACACTGCCCAAGCATGACGCTGCTAGAACTAGATCGAGATCTGATTGACTATCTTCAACAAAAATTTCAGGATTACCCCGCTCTGACTATCCGCAGTGGCGATGCATTACAAACTGATTTTGCGCAGTTTTACGACGGCAGAAAATTACGGCTGGTAGGCAATCTGCCCTACAATATTTCAACCCCGCTACTTTTTCATCTACTCAATGTGAGGGAGCGGATTAAAGATATGCATTTTATGCTGCAGAGAGAAGTGGTTGATCGACTTGGAGCAATACCCGGCGATAAGAGCTATGGAAGACTGTCGGTAATGATTCAATATCATTGTCGGGTAATGCCACTGATACCGGTTCCACCCACATCATTCCGCCCAGCGCCCAAGGTCCAGTCTGCAGTGGTTAGGTTAACGCCACACATAGAGTTGCCCTACCCGGCAGATGACCATAACCTGTTAAGACAGGTGGTCAATCTAAGCTTTCAGCAGCGCCGTAAAACATTAAAGAACTGTTTAAATCATTTTGCTGAGTATCTGCCCGATTTGGGGGATAATATTGATTTAACGCGGCGTCCAGAACAGCTTACAGTGAAAGAATTTGTCGACCTTAGCAACTCTATCAACCGGAGCATCAGTATCGCCAAATGAGTAATACCATAAAAAACAAGGATAGCAATAATGGTCATTTGATTGATGTCAGTGTCACCACTGAATATCTCTCTAAGCAATCACTACCAGAGGAAAGCCGCTATGCATTTGCCTACCATATCACCATCTCAAACCGCGGCGTGCTGGACGCTGTGTTACTTAAGCGACACTGGATTATTATAGATGCCAATCAACAACGTCAAGAAGTCAAAGGGGTTGGTGTTATCGGTGAACAGCCGCTAATCCCCAGCGGCGGCGCCTATAGCTATAGTAGTGGCGTGGTGTTAAAAACGCCCGTAGGCACCATGCACGGCTCCTACCAGCTAGTCGATGAACTGGGCGACCCAGTGGAGGCAACTGTAGAACCCTTCTTGCTGGCAACGCCAAATACAGTGCATTAGCAGCCCATGGCAACCTATGTAGTGGGTGATATTCAGGGCTGTTTAGATCCATTATTGGCGCTACTGGACCAAGTTTGTTTCGAGCCGGCCAGAGATCGGCTAATCTCTGTTGGGGATCTAGTTAATCGCGGCCCCCAGTCCCTGGAGACCCTGCGCTACTGCAAACGTCTTGGGCATTCATTCCAAATGGTTCTCGGCAATCACGACCTGCATCTGCTAGCAATCGCTGAGGGAGTTAGAAAGCCTACCCCGAAAGATACACTACAAAATATTCTAGATGCGCCAGATGCCGCAGAACTCCTCGAATGGCTCAGGTCACACCCGCTGCTCTTAGAAGTCGATGGATACCATATAGTGCATGCGGGAATCCCGCATATATGGACTATTGAACAAGCCCACCAACTCGCCGCTGAGGTGACCTCGGTTATCCAGTCAGATCAACGCGAGCTATACTTTAGCGAAATGTATGGAAATAGCCCCGAGGTTTGGTCAGAGCAGCTTAAGGGGCCTGAACGCTGGCGGGTGATTACCAACTATCTTACCCGTATGCGCCTTTGCACTGAACAGGGCGAGTTAGAACTCACCACCAAGGACAGTCTAGAGATGCCGCCCTTTAAACCTTGGTTTTCCCACCAGCGCAGTCGGCAGCGACAAGCTAACATTGTGTTTGGCCACTGGGCCAGCCTTCAGGGAAGAGATTGCGGACAACATCTGTTTGCCTTGGATACCGGCTGTGTCTGGGGTGGGCCATTGCGAATAATGGCGCTGGAAACCAAAAAATTATTCCACCATTATCCTTGAGCAAATTCTCAACAAAAAAATTAAGACGAAAAAAAACCGAGCCAAAGCTCGGTCTTTTTATAACTGCAGAAGCAATTACTCAGCTGCTTCTACAACCTCTGTAACATCTTCGATCTCTTCTACAATTTCACGATCGACCAGTTCCACATAGGCCATAGGTGCATTATCACCGGTGCGAGTTCCACATTTAAGGATGCGCATATAACCACCGGGGCGCTCTTGATATCTCGGACCCAAGTTACTAAACAGTTTTCCAACTGTAGCCTTGTCGCGCAGGCGATCAAACGCCAGTCTGCGATTGGCAACACTGTCTTCTTTGGCCAATGTGATTAAAGGCTCGGCAAAACGACGCAACTCTTTGGCTTTTGGCAGAGTCGTTTTAATTAACTCATGCTCAACCAAAGAGGCTGTCATATTACGAAACATCGCTCTTTTATGAGAGCCAGTTTTATTCAGTTTGCGACCACTGTATCTATGACGCATGATTTTATTCCTTAATTCGCTGCTGTCTCAGCAATGACTTTTACGAGTTGTGGCTCTACGCCAACTCACGTTCAGTTTGTAGGCTCGCTGGCGGCCAATTCTCTAGGCGCATTCCCAGAGATAATCCACGAGATCCCAGTACGTCCTTAATTTCAGTCAGTGATTTCTTGCCTAGGTTAGGGGTCTTCAGCAGTTCAACTTCAGTTCGCTGAATCAAATCACCAATGTAGTAAATACTCTCCGCTTTCAAGCAGTTAGCAGATCTTACTGTCAACTCAAGATCATCGACCGGACGCAACAGAATCGGATCTATCTCGTCTTCTTTTTCTTCGGGTTCATCTGTGGTCTCACCTTCGAGATCAACGAAAACTGCTAACTGCCGTTGCAGAATCGTAGCCGCTCGACGAATAGATTCTTCCGGATCAATAGTACCGTTAGTTTCTAATTCAAGAACCAGTTTGTCGAGATCGGTGCGGTTTTCTACACGAGCGCTCTCAACATCATAAGAAACTTTAAAAATTGGGCTGAAGGTCGCGTCTAGCTGCAGTCGACCAATAGTTCGACTCTCTTCATCGGCAACTCGCGCATTAGAGGGCTGGTAACCACGTCCACGAACAATCCTCAACTGCATGCTGAGTTTGGTTTTGCCAGTGATATTGGCAATGGGGTGCTCAGGATTGACCACCTCAATATGTCCATCGCTCTCAATATCGCCTGCAGTGACAGGGCCTGGGCCTTGAACATTTAAACTGACGGTTGTGTCATCACGACCTTCCATCAGTACAGCAACGTCTTTTAGGTTAAGAAGGATTTCCATAACATCTTCTTGAACACCTTCAATGGCCGAGTATTCATGTTCAACACCCTCTATTTCTACCTCAATGATCGCACAACCTGACATAGAAGAGAGCAGAATGCGCCGCAATGCATTGCCCAAAGTATGCCCAAAGCCACGCTCTAGTGGCTCTAGA
>Ga0208881_1000512_pt1 | contig 13647 bp, 13 predicted proteins | sample Knorr_S23_td_AAI_FD_185610 | JGI IMG/M metagenome (GOLD analysis project Ga0208881, IMG submission 185610) | Marine microbial communities from Southern Atlantic Ocean transect - Knorr_S23_td_AAIW_ad_876m_LV_B (SPAdes) (version 2) | ecosystem: Environmental > Aquatic > Marine > Oceanic | place... | reverse complement strand
GTTTCGATTCCCACTAATAAAAAAATGATAAGAAAGGATTGGAATGATCAAATCTTTCGAACAGAAAAAGAAAAAAATAATGCAATTATAAATAAAGCAGTTGAGTGTAATAAAAAGGGTCAACCAGTTCTAATTGGTACAACAAGTATAAGCAAAACTGATATTTATTCTAAACTTCTCGACAGTAAAAGAATCAAGCATTCAGTCCTCAATGCAAAACATCATGAAAAGGAGGCCAATATTATTGCTGATGCAGGAAAATTTAATACAATAACTTGTGCCAGCCAATTGGCTGGTAGAGGACAAGATATAAAATTAGGAGGAAAAAATTTAAATCCAAACAACATGGAAGAACATAGTAAAGTCAAAGAACTTGGAGGACTCTTTGTTATCGGAACAGAAAGACACGAAAGTAGAAGAATAGATAATCAATTAAGAGGTAGATCGGGAAGACAAGGTGATCCGGGTGAATCTATTTTTTATATAAGTCTGGAAGACGATCTAATGAGAATATTTGGTTCTGAGTCTATCGACACAATAATGAAAAAATTTGGCTTAAAAGAAGGTGAATCAATAGATCACCGTTTCATTAACACTGCAATAGAAAGAGCACAACAGAGAGTTGAGAGTAGGAACTATGACATTCGTAAGCACTTGTTGCGCTACGATGATGTTACTAATGACCAAAGAAAAGTAATCTTTGAGCAAAGAAAGGAAATTTTAAAATCAGATAATATAACTGAAATAATAAATTCCTTTCTAGAAGATTCGATAAAAAATTTCTCAAACGAAAAAACAATCTATGAGAGAGAAAACCAACTGGGCGCTTTTAAAGCAAAAATTAGACCCATAATGGGACGCTCCTTCAAAGAGGAAGAAATTACAGATATTATAAAACTAAAAAATAATGAATTCGAAGATGTAATTAAAAAGCGATTTTTCGAATTTAGAAATAAAAGAGTTAAAACAATTACTGAAGCAACAAATATAAACCTTGAAAAAAATATATTTATTCAAACTATAGATTTTTTATGGAGGTCTCACTTACAATACTTAGAACATTTGAGGCAAGCCGTATCGCTTAGGGGTTATGCTGCCAAAGATCCGCTTCAAGAATTCAAGAGAGAAGCATTCACACTTTTTGAATCTTTGTTACACAAAATCAAAATCGATCTTATTACATTTCTTAATAATCTTGAAATAGTTAACCAAGAAGATGTGCAAGTTAAAAAATCAAATACATTAAAAAAGGGATTAGAAAATAATCCAAAATGTTTATTAGTAATAAGAAAAAATGAGAAAATATCTAGAAATGAAAAATGTCTCGCAACAGGGAAAAAATATAAACATTGTTGTGGCGCTTTATAAAATATTAAAATAAAAATAAAAATGCCATTAGCATTAACAAAGTTACTATTACAAGCTCTTTTTTAAACTTAAATAAAATTTCTTTAATAAACGTAAAAAAATTGTCTTTTCTAACCCAACTAGTTCCCTTAGAAAATATTGTGAAAGTTTTTTCTTTTCCAATGTTTAAAAATTTTTTCTTTCTTTGTTCAAATATTTCTTCTCGTGTATATTTTGTAAATTCTTCTAAATATTTCATTAATGCTTTCTTAATAGATAAAATAGCTTGCTCCTTATTTCTGTGCGCTCCGCCCGCCGGTTCTTTTATTATTTCATCAATAATTTGCATTTTTAAAAGTTCGTTTGCGGTTAACTTCATTGCTTTAGCAGCTTCTAAAGATTTGCTTGGATCTCTCCACAATATAGAAGCACAGCCTTCAGGCGATATAACAGAATAAATTGCATTTTCGAACATCAATACTTTATTCGCCGAAGCTAAAGCAATTGCTCCACCTGATCCACCTTCTCCAATGATGACAGAAATAATTGGAACTTCTAATGACATACAGCATTCTATTGAACTTGCTATTGCTTCAGCTTGACCTCTTTGCTCAGCTCCAACCCCTGGATAAGCACCGGGAGTATCTATCAATGATATAACTGGAATATTAAATTTGTTTGCAAGTTTCATTAACCTGACACATTTTCTATAACCTTCAGGTCTCATCATTCCAAAGTTTCTTTTTAGTCTACTATCAAGATCTTCTCCTTTTTCTTGGCCTAAAACTAAAACTGATCTACCTTCAAATTCAGCAAACCCAGCAAGTACTGCTTCATCTTCTGAAAAATGTCTGTCTCCAGATAGATTAATAAAATTTTTAAATAAATTTTCTATAAAAAATTTTGCTTTGGGCCTTTCCTCATGTCTTGCAACCTGAGTTTTTTGCCATTCATTTAAATTTGCGTATGAGGTTTTTAATTTATCGTCGATCTCTGACTGTATTTGGGTTATTTTATCGGTTTCAACTTCGGTCAATCCTTCTTTTTTGAAAGGGTCTTTTAATTTTTCTATCTCTTCTTCTAAGCCTTTTATATCACGTTCAAATTCTAAATAACTTTTCATCTTTCCTATATATATATAATATACAGAAAAATGGCAAAAAAATATATTTTACTAGGCCAGCTATCAATTGCTTTTAAATTATTAGACTTTGTTAATAACGAGCTTTTGCCGGACACTGGTGTTACTAAAGAAAATTTTTGGAATGGTTTAGATAAATGTGCACACGAACTTGCTCCAAAAAATAGAAAACTTCTTGAATTTAGGGAAAATTTACAAAAAAAAATTGATGTTTGGCACAGAGATAAAAAGGGAGAAAAAATTGATATTAAAGAATATAAAAATTTTTTGGTAAACATTGGCTATTTAAAAAAAGAAGGAAAAAAATTTCAAATTGAAACCAAAAATGTGGATAGTGAAATTTCTACAATTGCTGGACCACAACTAGTAGTTCCAGTAATGAATGCAAGATATGCTTTAAATGCAGCAAATGCGAGGTGGGGAAGTTTGTATAATGCTTTGTATGGAACGGATGTAATTCCAGAATCAGAAGGGACAAGACGTGGAAACAAGTATAACCCAAAACGAGGAAAAAAAGTAATTGAGTACGCTAGAAACTTTTTAGATGAAAATGTACCTCTTTTCAAAGGTAGCTGGAAAGATATTTCGGAAATTCCAAAAGTATACAACGGAAAATTAAGTTTAAAACTTAAAGATGAAAAACAATTTGTTGGATATTCTGGTACAGGTAATGAATTATCTTCACTTCTATTAAAAAAAAATAATCTCCATATAGATATTATATTTGATCCAGATAATAAGCTTGAAGTTTTTAATCCTGAAGGCAATCAAGATAAGGCAAAAGTGCATGATATAATTTTAGAATCTGCCATTACCACAATTATGGATCATGAAGATTCTGTTGCAGCTGTAGATGCGGAAGATAAAGTTCTTGGATATAAAAACTGGCTAGGACTTATGAAAGGTAATCTACAAACTGAATTTGAAAAAGGTGGAAAAAAAATCATAAGAAAATTAAATCCTGATCGTGTTTACACTAAAAGTGAAAAAAAAGGTGAACCAGATTTTAATGAAATAAAATTACATGGAAGAGCTTTAATGTTGAATAGAAACGTTGGTCATTTAATGACAAACTCTTCTATTTTATTAAAAGATGGGTCTGAAATTCCGGAAGGTCTATTGGATGCATTTATTACGGTAACGGCAGCAATCCACGATTTTAAAAGAAGAGGAAATTCAAAAACAAATTCTGTTTATATTGTAAAACCAAAAATGCATGGCCCAGATGAAGCCGCGTTTACTGATTTAATTTTCGAAAAAGTCGAAGAAGTTTTAGGACTAAAAAAATATACTATTAAAATTGGAATAATGGATGAAGAGAGAAGAACTACAGTTAACTTAAAAGAATGTATTAGAGCTGTAAAAAACAGAGTTGTTTTTATTAACACTGGTTTTTTAGATCGTACTGGTGATGAGATACATACATCGATGGAAGCTGGACCAATGATAAAAAAAGGAGATATGAAATCCTCTAAATGGATTTATGCATACGAGGATAATAATGTTGATGTAGGTTTAGCATGTGGTTTTTCTGGTATAGCTCAAATTGGAAAAGGAATGTGGGCTGCGCCAGATAAAATGGCAGATATGGTTGTTCAAAAAATTAATCATCCAAAGTCTGGAGCTAACTGTGCCTGGGTTCCATCACCAACTGCTGCAACACTTCATGCATTGCATTATCACCAGGTTGATGTTTTTTCTAAACAGAAAGAATTAAAAAAAAGAACACCTGTAAAGATTGAGAATATTCTTTCAATTCCAATTGCAGATAGACAAAATTGGTCAATGGAAGAAATTTCTAAAGAATTAGAAAATAATGCGCAAGGTATCTTAGGTTATGTAGTAAGATGGATCGACCAAGGAGTGGGTTGTTCTAAAGTACCTGATATTAGCAACATAGGCTTAATGGAAGATAGGGCAACTTTGAGAATTTCATCCCAACACATTGCTAATTGGCTGCATCATGGAATTTGCAGTAAAGAGCAAGTATTAAAAACTATGAAAAAAATGGCTAAAATTGTTGATAATCAAAATACTAAAGATCCCGCTTTAAAAGGATATCCTTCTTATCAAACTATGTCTGGTAACTACGATAAATCTATTGCATTTAAAGCAGCATGTGAATTGGTTTTTCACGGAAGAAATCAACCATCTGGTTATACAGAACCCATTCTTCACTTAAATAGACTTTTAAAAAAAATCTAGTCACTAACTACAGGACCTCTATTTTTAAAAGCCGAAAATAAAGTTCCATCATCTAGAAATTCTATTTCTCCTCCTACCGGTAACCCCTGTGCAAGTTTTGAGATCTTCACTTTTGTATCTTTTAGACTATCCTGAATATAATGCGCTGTGGTTTGACCTTCTATGGTGGCACTTGTTGCCAAAATTACCTCTTTAACTGAATTTTTTTTAACTCGAGTAACTAATGTAGAAATTAACAATCCATCATCCTTTTTGCTTTCTAAAGAGGGCAAAGTTCCACCTAAAATATGGTAATGACCTTTATAAATACCTGAACTCTGAATTACCCACATGTCTGCAATATTTTCTACTACACAAATTTGATCATAATTTTTATTGGAACAAGTGCAATTTGAATTGGCGGACTTAAGATTCCCACAAACTTTACAACGAATTACATTTTTATAAACTTGTGCTAGTGTATTTACTAAAGGTTTTGCCAACTCCTCTCTATTATTTATAAGTTTTAATACAATTCTTTTAGCTGATTTGGGACCCAATCCAGGTAATTTTGAAATTATTTTAATTAATTCCTCTATTTCTTTAGCAATAGTACCAGCCATTTTATTCCTTAAAAGGGAAGTTTAAATCCAGGAGGTAAACTTACGCCCCCAGTAACTTTTGAAATCTCCTCAGATGTTTTTTTCTTCAACTTAGATTTTGCATCATTATGAGCTGCAACAATAAGATCCTCTACTATTTCTTTTGATTCTTTTAATAAATTCTCATCAAGAGAAATTTTTTTGAGTTCCCCATCCCCATTCATAATTACTCTTATTGCATTTCCCCCTGATATACCTTCAACCTCGATTTTTTTAAGAGCTTCTTGGGTTTGCTGCATTTTCTCCTGCATTTTTTTTGCTTGTGTTATTAAATCTGTAAAATCAGCCATAATTCAATCTTTTTTTAAAACTTTCACTAATTCCCCATCTGAAAAAATATTTTTAAATTTCTTATAAATTTCACCTTCTTTTTCTTGATTAAGTAATTCTTTTTTTTTAATATTTTTAAGTTCCGAAAAAGTTCTTTGGCCTTTTTCTTTTGATAAAGTTATTACCCATCTTTTTCCTGTCCATTCAAGTAACTTTTCAGACAAATTGCGAACAAAGTTTTTATCAAGATTTTCATTAAAACTTATATCAATTTTTCTTTCCGAAAATTGAATTAAATTCACGTTGTTTTCTAAATCGTGTTTTAAGTGAATCTCTTTTTTTTCTGATGCCAATTTAATCAAATCCTCAAAAGATTTGATGTTTTTATCGTCAACATCTTTTGGATTCAAAGATAATTCAGGTTTTGTTTGCGTTGTATTTTTTATTTGGTTCTTAGAAATTTGAGTTATTTCACTTTCCTTATTTAAAATTTTTTTTATAACTTTCTCTTGCGTTGAAATCTCAGCAGTTTGACTAGAAATACTTTTGTTAATCAAGTCTTCGTATGTAGGCATTCCCTTTAAATGCAAAAGTCTAATAACAAGCATTTCCAAACCTAACAGTGGGTTGGTCAATATCTTATCTTCGTCAAGTGCCTTTAGGGTAAATTGCCAAAAGAGAATCAATGTTTCGGTTCTCACATCTTTTGAAATTACATCAATCATTTCAAGCTCGGACTCTGATATGGTTAAATCTGATTCAAAATCTCCAAGATTTTTTTTTTGTAGTATAAAGTAGAGAAGTTCTAGTATATCATTTTTTAGGTTAGCTGCATCAAGTCCTTCATTTATCATTTGTTTTAGAGACTCGATAGATTTTTTTTGATCTCCATCAAATATAAATTTTAATAGTTCTAATATTTTTGATCGATCGGCTACTCCCAACATTTTTCTCACTGTAGCCTCATCTACTTCTTTTTCGCTAACATGTTGGTTAACTAGCGCTCGATCAAGCAGTGAAATTGCATCTCTAACACTACCAGTAGATGCTTTTGCGATTAGTTTAATAGCAGAGTCTGATATTTTACCATTTTCAATTCTTGAAATTTTCTTAAGATGATCAAATAAAACTTTAATGCTTGCCCTATGTAAATGGAAAGTTTGGCAGCGACTTGCGATGGTTAGTGGAATTTTTTTTGGTTCGGTAGTACAAAAAATAAATTTTAGCTGATCAGGGGGTTCTTCTAGAGTTTTCAACAAAGCATTCCAAGCTGACCGGCTAAGCATGTGACACTCGTCAATTATATATATTTTATATTTTGCAGTTGTTGGTTTATATCTAGCTGCATCTATTATCTGCCTAACATCATCCACACCCGTACGACTTGCGGCATCACATTCGGTAACATCCAAATGCTTATCATTGGTAATCTCTTCACAATGACAAATTTCTCCGGTTTTGCATTTTACACCTTCAAGAAAATTACCTGTACATGTTAAAGATTTCGAAATGATTCTAGCTGTAGAAGTTTTTCCGGTTCCTCTTTCTCCAGTCAACATAAATGCTTGTGCGATTCGATTAGATTTGATTGAATTGACTAAGGTTTCCACCATTATATCTTGACCAATTAATTCCTTAAAATTTTTTGGTCTATATTTTAGTGCCAAAATTTTATATGTAGTTTTTTCCATATTTTAAATAAGGAGACTGAGCAACAACCTGAAACCTATAGGGAGGTCTGCTGCGTTTCCGCCCTGAACCGGTTGTTCTATAAATTCCACCCGTTGTCAGCCTCCTATTTTATTATATCAATATAAAATATAAGAACTACAACATAAGTGTAGGTTGTGTATTAATTTTTTAATCTAAATTGATGGGCTTCGTAAACCCCTAAAATATCTAATTTCTGAGTGTGAAAACCCAATTCTTCTAGCGCTTTTTGTAAAGATGGATCCTCTATATGGCCCTCTATATCAATATAAAAGTTTACTTGATCAAATGTATTTTTAACTGAAAAGCTTTCTAACTTACATAAATTAACACCATTGGTCGCGAACCCACCAAGTGCCTTGTATAATGCAGCGGGAATACTTTTAAGTTTAAATATACAACTTGTAATATATTTTTTATCTTTTAATTCAGGGTGGTTCGACTCTTTTCCCATAATAAAAAATCGTGTCACATTTCCAGATTCGTCTTCTATATTCGATTTTAATATTTCCAAATCATAAATTTTTGCAGCAAGTGCGGAAGCAATCGCTGCCTCGCTTTTATCTTTTTTTTCAAAGATAAATCTTGCTGACCCTGCGGTATCTGCTGAGATTATTGGTTTTAAATTGTTGTCTGAAATTATCTTTTGGCATTGCCCTATTGCTTGGGAATGACTTCTAACAGTTTCAATGTCTTTTATTTTTGAACCTTTAATACCAAGCAAATTGTGATTGATTTTATGAAAGTGCTCAGCATGGACCTGGAGTTTATATTTTGGAATCAAATAATGTATATCGGCAACTCGGCCTGCTAAAGAGTTTTCAATGGGTATAACAATCTTATATTTTGGATTCTCCTTAGCCAACTGGAAAGTTTCCTCGAAAGTTGAACAAAATTTTATCTCCACATTTGGAAATATTTCCAAACTAGCTAAATGAGAGAAGCATCCCTGTTCCCCTTGCAGAGCGATTCGATCTGACATATTTAACTCATTTCCTTTGTTACTTTTTTAAGATCTTCTTTTGTATCCACTCCTAAAGGAGTACTGTCACTTAAACCTACTTTAACTACTAAATTATTCTCCATCGCCCTCATCTGTTCTAAATGTCTTTTTATTTCAAATTTAGATCTAGAAAGCTTTACATACTTTGTTAATGCAACAATTGTAAAGGCATAAATTCCTATGTGGTGGTAGATTTTTTCATTTTTTAAATTTTTTTTTATACGAAAAAAATCTTTTGCATTTGAAAAACTATCATTTTCCAGCTCTTGATCAACTAGAACCTTTACAATATTGGCATCGGTAATCTCATCAGCATTTCTTATAAAAGAAGCTAATGTTCCGATATCACAATCATTTTGTCTCATGAGTTTTTCTAGCTTTGAAATAGAATTTGGTTTTATGTTTGGCATATCACCTTGTAGATTGATTATTAAATTCACATTATCTTTTAGTTGTTTCAAGTATGCTTCGTAAACTCGATCACTACCTGATGGATGATCATGTTTGGTTAATATGGCTTGGCCTCCATTTTCTTTAACAATGTCAATAATTTCACTATCCGGGGTTGCTACAAATACTTTACCAACTCGTGACTCTTTTGCTCTATTCAAAACATGAATAATCATAGGTATACCATTAATTTTTACTAAAGGTTTATTTCTGAATCTTTTTGCCCCTAAACGAGCGGGTATAATTATTGCGGTATTTTTCATAAATAATAAAATTATGCGTCTAACCGTCGCAAAATAAACTCGTTAAAGTTCATTTTTTTAATCGAAGTCATGATATATCTTAGATTTAAGTTGTACTAAATTTACAAACTTTTTTAAAATGAATAAAATTATTGCTTCAATCATACTGGCTGTAATCTTGGTTTTGGGAATCAATAAAATTACTGACATTATATTTTATGTTGAGAAACCAGAAAAATCAGCCTATCAAGTTGCAAGCGTATCAACCACTACAACTACAGAAACAACTTCTGCAAGTTCAAGTTCTGGATCAGGAGAAATTATGGCATTACTTGCTTCAGCTAACGTTGCTGATGGAGAGAAGGTTTTTAAAAAATGCGCTGCCTGTCACAGTATTGCTAAAGGTGGTGGTAATAAAATTGGTCCAGCTTTATGGGGTATTCTGGGTAGGCAAGCTGGTTCAGTTTCTGACTATAAATATTCTAAAGCAATGGCTGCACATGGAAAAACATGGTCATTTGAGGAAATGAATAGTTTTTTAATAAAACCAAGAGATTGGATAAAAGGAACTAAAATGTCTTTTGCAGGATTAAAGAGTAAAAATGATAGAGTTGCAGTAATTCTCTACATGAACGAAAAAACTGATAGTCCCTTACCATTACAGTAAATATTTATTTAAGACACCACTCAATAATGCTTTTTTGTATGTGAATTCTATTCAATGCTTCTAGCCAAACAGCCGATTGCTTTCCATCTATTACTTCATTGATCACTTCCTCTCCTCTGCTGGCTGGTAAACAATGCATAAAAATTGCATCTTTGTTTGCTTGCTTCATGATTTTTTTATTGACCTGGTAAGGTTTGAGTATTTTTTTCTTTTTCTTTTTATTAATTTTATCACTCATTGAAATCCATTTATCTGTCATAACACAATCTGCAGAATTTACCGCTTTCAAAGGATCTTTAATAACTGAAATATTTGTATTATTTTTTTTAGCCCATTTCAAAATATTTTTGTTAGGTTCACAACTTTTTGGACAAGCAATACATAATTCAAAATCAAATTGAACTGAGGCCTCAATTAAAGAATAAACAACATTGTTGCCATCTCCAAGATAAGCAATTTTTTTATTTTTAATAGGTCCTTTTAATTCTTCAAAGGTCATTACATCGGACATAATTTGGCAAGGGTGGCTCAAGTCCGTTAACCCATTAATAATGGGAATGTCTAAATATTTAGAAAACTCCTCAACATTTTTGTGAGCATGTGTCCTGAGCATTACAATATCTGCATATTGAGATAAAATTTTTGCTGTATCGTGCAAACTTTCATTGCCGCTGCCATAATGAATTTCATCAGGGTTAAGTATTAGTGATTTTCCACCTAATTGTTTAACTGCAAGATCAAAAGAAATTCTGGTTCTCGTTGATGGTTTTTCAAAAATCATAATCAAAATTTTACCCTCAAGGGGAACGTCAGCGTCTATAGTATTTTTGCTAAGACTGGATCTTTTTTCTTTTCTTGACTTTGCGTTATCAAGAATAAGTTTTAATTCTCCCTTAGGAATTTCCGATATATTTATAAAATTTTTCACAACTAACTCATTTCCTTACAAACTTTATCAATCTTTTCAATCGCCTCATCTAGTTCTTTGTTGTTTACTATAAGTGGAGGAAAAAGTCTTGTAACGTTCTCCTCTGCCTTTATAGCAAGCATTTTATGGTTCATGAGTCTTTTAATAAATTCAGTATTATCAACTAGCATCTTTAATCCTTTGATTAGGCCCGCGCCTCTTATTTCTGCAATAATTTTAGGATACTTATCTTTCATCTTATTTAAACCTTGATCAAAATATTTTCCCTTTTGTTTTACATTCTCTAAAAAATCCTTACCAAAAATTATATCAAGTACAGCGTTGCCTACGGACATAGCTAAAGGGTTTCCGCCAAAAGTACTTCCGTGCGTACCGGGTGTCATTCCAACTGATACTTTTTTTGTGACTAAGCAGGCTCCAAGTGGAAAGCCGCCTCCAATTCCTTTAGCAATAGGTACAATATCTGGAACGATACCTGATTTTTCAAATGCAAAAAAATTGCCCGTTCTTCCTACTCCACACTGCACTTCATCTAAAATCAAAAGCAGATTGTGCTCATCGCAAATCTCTCTTAAACCTTTTAGGCAAACGTCTGGCACAACCTTAATCCCCCCTTCTCCTTGAATGGTTTCAAGAAGAATTGCTGCAGTATTTTTGTTTATAGTTCTTTTTATAGCTTCGTGATCAGCAAACGGAACTTGGTCAAAACCATCTACTTTTGGGCCAAATCCTTCAGTATGTTTAGGATTATTTGCCGCAAACAATGCAGCTAGTGTACGGCCGTGAAATGCTCCCTGAAAAGTTATGATTCTATTTTTTTCTGGTTTTCCAATTTTATGAAAATATTTTCTAGCAATCTTAATACTCGCTTCTGTAGCTTCAGTTCCCGAGTTTTGAAACATACAAAAATCAGCAAAAGTATTATCTGTTAATCTTTTAGCTAATCTTTCCTGTTCTAAAATCACAAAACTATTAGATACATGCCATAATTTTTCAGATTGTTCTTTAATGGCTTTCACTAAATGTTCATGACAGTGACCTAAAACATTAACTGCTATGCCTTGTACAAAATCAAGATATTTGTCTCCATTTTCTGCAAAAACATAGCTTCCTTTTCCTTCTTTAAAAGAAATATCCTTCCTCGCATATGTGCCAAGAATAGAACTCATAAATAAATTAAAATTTAATTTTATAACCTTTTTTGAATAAAATGTATGCCGCAAACCACGAAAGACAGCTTAGTACAATAAGATAAAACAGGCCAAATTTTATTGATCCGTCTGAAACACCCAAATGACCATAGCGATATCCGTTAATAATATGGAAAAATGGATTAAATTCACTTATTTTTTGTAAAATTTCTGGCAATTTTTCAACTGAGTAAAAGGTGCCTGATAAAAAAGAAAGAGGTACAATAATAAAGTTCGTAGCTGAGGCCATATTATCAAACTTATCCGCCCATAAACCAACTACAAAACCAACGGCGCCTAAAATAAAAGAACCTAGAAATGTGAAAATAAAAATATAATAAAAATTATAAAATTTTAGATCAATAATTAAACTAAAAACCACTATAGAAACTGAAGCAATAATAATGCTCCTAGTACATGCGGCTAAAATTGTAGCTAAAGTAACTTCACCTGGAGATAGCGGCGCATACAAAATATCCACAATATTTCCTTGAATCTTGCCTATCATAATTGAGGAAGAAGTATGGGAAAATGCCTGTTGAATTATTTGCATTGCTATAAGCCCAGGAGCAAGAAATGTTATAAACGGAAATCCTAACGCTTCTCCTCTATCGTTGCCTATTGCTAAAGAAAGTACCATTAAAAAAAGTAGAGAGGTTACGAGTGGAGAAATAATTGTTTGAATAACCACCTTAAGAAATCTAAGTACTTCCTTTCTATATAGTGTCCAAAACCCAATCCAGTTAACATAACCAAATTTTTTCTCGTAAATTTTATATTTTTCTTCAATTTCAACCATGGAGAAAGCTTATATATTAAAAGTGAGCTGAATATAAAGCGCGAGCTTTTGCTTAGTTTTTGTTAATAACATATCCACATAGGGTAGTTTTTTTTATTGAAAATACTATATATTGTAGCTTTAATTGACGTGAAACAAAAATGAGTTGGACACCTGAAAGAGAAAGTAAACTAAAGGCGCTTTGGAAGAAAGGTCATACAGCTAGTCAAATAGCTTCATTGATTGGTGGGACTACCCGGAATGCTGTAATTGGAAAAGCGAACCGATTAAACTTAGAGGCAAGGACGGTTTCAAAAAAACATTCAACTACACCAAAAGCGAAGTTGGAAAATGACGTCGAAATCAAACAAGAAAAACTCGGCCGGAAAGCTAGATTTAAATCTTTATTATTAGATAAAAATTTTGAACCAGAAAATCCAATAAAACTTACAGAACTAACAGATGATACCTGTAGATGGCCTATTGGTCACCCTTATGAAAAAGACTTTTATTTTTGTGGACGAAAACCGCTAGAAAAATTTCCTTACTGTAATTTGCATGTTCTTTATGCATTCCAACCTAAGAATGCCAAGGAAGAGGATATAGTTACCGAAGAGGATATTCCTCAATTTATCGAAAAGAAAATTAAATCAGCTTAATTGTGTTTTTTCTCTAAGTCTTTTTTCAGATCCTCGTGGTCACCAATAGCAATATGGTGCTCACTTTTAGTTACATATTTTTCTAGGAAAGGAATAAATATTAAAGGTAATAAACCACCCATAACAATACCTAAAGCTGCTGATCTAATATCTGGATCTAGCGATGCAGCAATATAGTCCGCAATGACATGAGCAATAACAACACCTACAATACCTGCAATAAATCCGTTAGAAACAATTTTTAATAATCGGTTAATACTCCAACCAGTATAATAACCGATAAGCATGATACCAACATGAATAAGACCAAAGACAAATCCCCTTAATAAGATCTTATCTTGCAACCATGCTATTCCTTCAATTAAATGTTCCATAATTAATATATGTCAAATTTAATTATACAATACAACTAGACA
>Ga0208881_1000510_pt1 | contig 13662 bp, 17 predicted proteins | sample Knorr_S23_td_AAI_FD_185610 | JGI IMG/M metagenome (GOLD analysis project Ga0208881, IMG submission 185610) | Marine microbial communities from Southern Atlantic Ocean transect - Knorr_S23_td_AAIW_ad_876m_LV_B (SPAdes) (version 2) | ecosystem: Environmental > Aquatic > Marine > Oceanic | place... | reverse complement strand
GATGGATTAATCCTACCAGATATGTCCATTGAAGAATCAAAGGAATATCTTAAATCTGCTAAAAAAAATAATCTCGATACAATTTTTTTGGTTTCACCAAATACAAAGAATGATAGACTCAAAAAGATAGCAAGGGCTAGTACTGGTTTTTTGTATATGGTAGCAGTCTTTGGAACAACCGGTGTACAGACAAAAATTCACAAATATACCATAAATGCAATAAAAAATGCCAAAAAGATTATTGGTGGAAAACTACCTATAGGAATAGGATTTGGAGTGTCAACTCCCTCTGATGTGAAAAAGTATGTTTCACTAGGCGTGGATGCAGTAATTGTAGGAAGCGCAAATCTTAAGATTATTGAGAATACACCTTCATCGAAATTACAGAAGAAAATTACAGAATACACAAAAAAGCTGAAAAGAAGTACAAGAATCTAGGAAAAGCTACATAAATAGGAAAATACTTACACATCTATGCAGACAAAGTTCATTTTTGTAACAGGCGGAGTTATGTCTGGTCTTGGAAAGGGTGTAGTTACTTCTTCAATTTCTAAACTTTTACAACTTTCAAATCAAAAAGTTTCCTGTGTAAAAATTGATCCATATCTAAATTTTGATGCTGGCACAATGAATCCTATTGCACATGGTGAGGTCTTTGTCACAGAAGATGGTGGTGAGTGTGATATGGATATTGGTAGTTATGAAAGATATCTCAACCAAAACATTCCAATGTCACATAATATCACAACCGCACAGATCTATTCTAAAGTAATTGAATCTGAGCGGAAAGGGGAATATTTGGGTGCGTGTGTTCAAATCATACCACACATAACTGATGAAATTAAAAATCGCATTAGAGCAATAGTGAATGCTGAAGATCTTGATGTATTAATTGTTGAATGTGGAGGCACTGTTGGTGACATAGAGAGTTTACCATTCTTAGAAGCTTTAAGACAAATTAGACTAGAGGAAGGATCTGAAAATGTTATTTTTGTGCATGTTACGTTAGTACCTTCTTTAGATGTTGTTGGTGAACAAAAAACAAAGCCTACGCAACACAGTGTTCAAGAATTGAGAAGGATTGGTATTCAGCCAGATCTATTGTGTGTTCGTTGCACGGCACCACTATTGGAAAAAACTAGGGAAAAAATATCTTTGTTTACAAACGTATCTGCTGGCGATGTGTTTTCCTGTCACGACGTAAAATCAATTTTCATGATACCACAAATGCTATATGAACAAGGACTAGTTGAAGTAATTTTTAAGAAATTTGCAAAAGTGGGATATGTTAATGCCTCAGAAAACTGGGATATCTGGAACACAATTGTAAATTCATTACAAATAACAGAAAACCCAATTAAAATTGCAATGGTTGGAAAATATGTTACTTTGGCGGATAGTTATGTTAGTGTAAATGAAGCGCTAAAACATGCCACTGCATCAATTAACTCTTCTGTTAGTATAGATTGGATTGATTCAGAAACGCTAAACGGGAATATCAAAAAACTTTCAGAGTACCAAGGAATTTTAGTTCCTGGTGGATTTGGGACACGTGGTTCTGAGGGAATCATTGAAACAGCCAGTTTTGCTCTTGAACAAAATATACCGTTTCTGGGAATTTGTTTTGGGTTTCAATTAGCTGCAGTATCTTTCGGAAGAAGCATTTGTAAACTTGAGGAAGCAAATTCCACTGAAATATCTGCTGATACAGCACATCCTATAATTGCACTCTTACCAGAACAGGAAGGAGTATCAGATATGGGTGGTTCATTACGATTAGGTGCAAACGAAATTAAAATTAATCCAGATACTCTAGCGTCAAAGTTATACAACTCTAATAAAATTTCCAGAAGACATAGACATAGATATGAATTTAATATAAAATTTCGAGAGCAGTTCAAAGAAAATGGTATGATTTTTTCAGGTGAAAGTGACAATGGAAAAAGAATGGAAATTTTAGAGGTTCCATCACATAAATTCTTTTTAGGTGTACAATTCCATCCAGAATTTAACAGTAGGCCAGGTTTTCCAGAAGAATCATTCAAATCATTTGTTACTGCTGCTTCGCAAAATTAAATTATTTTTTAATCTATTTTACTAATTTCATATATTTTTTGCCTCGCGTCTCTGATTGAGACTTTTCTTTTTATGTATCCTTTTTCCAATAAATGTTTCAAAGCTAACCGCACAGTCCTATCTGGTAATAATGTTTTTATCGTTAATTCCTTTTGTGACATTGAACCTTCATACTCCAATATTTTTAACAAAAGTTTTGAGCTTGGAGGCATTGCAAGTAATTCCTTAGCAAGTTGTACTTTTTTTGCTAATGCTGATATAGTTGTTGAGTGTTTTTTCATCCGAATAATTTTAGCAGGGTGAGCAAACAAAGTAGCTTCTAATTTGTTGTTAACTGTAAATCGATCTATACCATCTAAGACTACATCACAATGTAATCGTGATGATATTTCATCTATCTCTATTTTACTATCATTGGGAACTATAAGTGGGCGTCTTATAACATCTAATGAATTAACAGAAATAATTCCAAAAACATCTGAATTTTGAAATATAACAGGTCCTCCTGCAGACATGGAATATGCTGATGAACCAATTGGTGTTGACACAATGATACCATCACTACTGTCGTGCCATACTTCTTCTTCATTTATTCGCAGAATATACTCTACAAGTGTAGCACTCTTAGATGCAAAAACTGCTACATCATTAAGTACTGGATATGTGCTTTTACCATCAATTTTAACTCCAATTCGTGGAACATCTTCAATCACATAATCTTGTTTTTTGATACGTTGGAGATATGATATCATTTCCTTCAGATCAATTTGGGCCAAAAAACCGTTTGATTCAGATTCACTTATGCCTAAAACCGGTGTTTCAGTGTTTAATGCATGATGGAAATAGGTACGAATACCACGATCCCCACCAAAAACCAAAATACAGTCTGCTGTTTTTTCTTTAATTTTTGGTGAAACATAAAATGCATTTACCCCAATATCAGATAATTCCTTTTTTATCAATCTCTCAGATGAAACTGTAGCTTCTGATCTTACGATACCAATACGCACAAACCAAATGAATTCTATTTACATTAAAAGTTGTCTAGAAATGACAATATATCAGTAGAAATTTAGTCAATTATAATATAAAATACTAAAATTAACTAATTCATAGTCAGGAATCAAGCAGGCATTAGGAAGATTATTGTTTTCTCTTCCTAGTGATCCAACCTTTCACACATGCCAAGCTTCTTCTCGTTGAAGCAAGTTGGCGACGAGTGTGGCCTAATTTTGCTGCCCTACTTCGCTCTATTTTTGACATACTCATGTTATCAATATGAAACTGTTTTGAGCATATATTGTACTAGTCACCAATGATTGCTTTTTTAATCGAATTTTCTCAATCAAGTTAATAAAAATAATAAAAATTAGACATCTCTAAATTTTACTGTGTGATAAAAATACGAACCATTAGTTTCTATTGCAGCTTTTATAGGGATTTTTTCCAAGCCTATTTGTTTACTTTCTAATGCTGCTTGAACGGCGCCTGCTGCAAAAGAAAAGGCCCAAAGAAAATCTTTTTCTTTTAACATTGTACAGCAAAATACTGAACAAAATATATCGCCAAGCCCGGTAGTGTCAAAAAGTCTAATGTTAGGTAGTTTTACTGAATAAATTTTATCTTTGGCTAATAATGATATATTTTGTTGATCAGTTAGTATTACGTTTTCTATTCCTTTTTTTTGAAGAATTTTCATGCCATCTGTCTCACGATTACCTGTAAGGCAATTAAGCTCATCTGGGCTTGTTTTTATTGCAGAAATGTTAGTGAAGTTAAGATCTGTCTGCTTAAGATAAATTTTATTTTCTGAATTTATCTGCCTTAAAAATCCCTGTGGATCTAATAATATAAAATTAGAATTTTTCTGTATTTTATCAAATACATCTTTTGAAATTTCATCAAATACTGGGCTGATTATAACACCGTCAGAGTTTAAATCAGCATAACTAATTGGTTCACACATATTTTGTAAAAATAGAGTTCTATCAGAGTCTAAAATCTTTAAGATAAATTGGGTTGTAGGTTCTTCAGATATTGCATCATCAAGAACGATCTTTTTCTTAGAAAAATCATCTATTAGGGGGAAATCGTGACTAAATTTTGTGTGTAATGTAACATCAAATTTTAAAGCTCTAGCAGTCAGACTGCAATAGCATCCAGGTCCTCCCGGGACAGCATATTCTGAATCATCAATATATAGAGTATCAATAGTACAATGCGAAAAAACATCCAATTTCATATATGTTAGTTGATCACTATACTCAAGATTATAAATAGGAAGTATTAGATTACTATCATGCCATTAAAACGTGCAAGTAGAGGGCGCAAAAAAGGCAGCAAAGGATCTTCTGGAGTTATTCAATGCACCAACTGTGGGCAAACAGTACCAAAAGATAAGGCAAAGAAAGTTACTTCTCGCCTAAGTCTTGTTGAACATCAACTTGCCAAAGAATTAAGAGCACAAGGAACCTATATTGCATCTCCTAAGATTTTAAAATGGTATTGTATATCATGTGCAATTCATTTTAAAATACTAAAAATACGATCATCAGAAAAAAGAAGAGTTCATACAAAACTACGATAAGATTAAATCTAATCTATTTACTCTTAAATTATGAAAATCACTACTTTTTTTAGTAGTCTGAAACCATTTACTATAACATACATTTCTGTAATCGCTTTTTCTAATTTTGTTTTCATGCTATTTAGTCAAACTATTCGCGATATAATTTGGTCATTTTTTAAAGAAGCTGGAGTAGCAGTGATACTAGCAATAGTTTTTGTATTTGCATTTACTTGGCTGCTAAAGGCAAGACCACATAAAACTCCGAAAATGTATTTTGTACAAATATTTGATGTTTATGGTAAAATGTATGAAATGGATGGATTACGTACCGAGTTTAAGAATCACGATGTGGCATGGAGTTTTATGAAATCATATAAAAAATCATATCCGTTATATAATTTTGCATTGACATCTCAAAATAAAGCATCAAGTAAAAAAATAATTTATAAATACATCTAATTGTTATCTTAATTTTTATTTAATTCTTTTACCGCAATAATGATTCTTTGAACAAATGTAATACCAGCAATTATTATTACAATTATAACTGCATATTCCATGAATCCAATAATTCCAACAATGGCAATTACAAGAAGTCTTTCAGCTCGTTCACCAATTCCAATACCCTGTAGCTTGATACCAAGTGATTCAGCTTTTGATCTTGTGTAACTAACAAGTAATGATAGAGATATTGCTAAAAATACTAAATAAGGTTCGGCAAATCCACCAACTAATATCCCAAAAAATATAGCAACTTCTGCTATCTTATCAAATACAGAATCAAGAAAACCACCAGTTTTTGTAATTTTTTTGGTAGCACGCGCAACTTGTCCATCAACTATATCAAAAAACCCTGCAGCAAGTAGAACAATTCCGCCTATAATGAGAGAAAATTCCATATTCCATCCATAAAAGAACGCTGAAGCGAACGCAAATACTAAACCAATTACAGACCAACCAGTTGGAGAAATACCTGTTGATGCAAAACTATTACCAAGTTTTTCTAGATGTGGCTGGAGAGAGTTTCGCAGATTATTAAGCATAAAAATCACCTAAATGAAAATCAATAAACAAAAAATAATTAAGAATACTAGTCATTTAACACTCATAGCAATAATTGTGGATATTATTTTTGCAGCAATCACTGCAGTAGAGCCGTTATCATAAGTAGGATTCATCTCCACAATATCTGCAGCTACTATATTTTTGTTCTGTAAAGATGTAATAAGATCATATAATTCTCTTGAGGAAATTCCTACAGCTTCAGGATTACCAACACCTGGTGCAAATGCAGGATCTAGTACATCCATATCTAAACTTACGTATAGATTATCAAAAGTTGATACCGCATCTTTTAGCAACTTAACTCCATTACCAGAACGAATGTCTTTATCAGATACAGTCAATATGTTATGCTCTCGTAAAAATGCAAGTTCCTCTTTAACAAATGCTCGTGCACCAACATGAATAATATTTTCGGAGCCACATTTTTCAACTATTCTTCGAAGGTATGCAGCATGACTAAGTCTAGTATCTGCGTATTCATCCCTTAGATCATAGTGTGCATCAAACACAACATATCCTGTATCATTTGGAAAACATGGAAAACTACCTAAAGTAATTAGATGCTCTCCACCCAACATGATCAATTGCTTATTTTGTTTTTTTAATTCACTTGTAATATTTTCAACCACATGTAACATTTCTTTTGCGACAACGCTATGTTTAGTATTTCCAAGATCCTTGATATTTACAGTTTCAAGATCAACACCAAACTCTGGTTGAAAAATTTCAATATTATTAAATGCATCACGTATTGCATCTGGTCCAAAACGACACCCCGGTTTGTAAGAATGTGTTGAATCAAACGGTACACCAAAAACTATTGCTGCCGGCTCAGAATTATCATTAGGATTAATAATTAGCGGCGATTTTGTCATATGTAGATCTAGAAAACTCATTTTATTACACCATTATTTGTGGTCTTTGCGATAACAAGATTGTTGAGTTTAATTTCGAGAACGGTTTACCCTTTGTTGCATCATTAATCTCCTTCACTAAATCTTCATCTGATAGTTCACGTACATTACCAGTTGTTCTATCACGAACACTCAAACTAGGAGAATTCACTTCTTTTTCTCCAATTACCAAAATATAGTTAATCCATTCTTTTTCTGCATCACGAATTCTTTTACCAATTGTATCATTTCTATCATCAATATCAACTCGAATATTTTGCTTAGTTAACTTGCTAGCAAGATTGCTGGTGAATTCTAGAAAATTATCTTTTAGAGGAATTAGTCTCACTTGTATGGGTGTTAACCAGAGTGGGAATTGTGGTCTTTTACCCTCTTTTGCTTGCTTGGCAAATTTTTCTAATAATGCATAGATTATTCTTTCAACAGCACCAGATGGGGAATTATGCAAAATAACTGGGTTTTGTTGTTCGTTGTTTTCATCGGTGTACGTTATATCATAACGTTTAGCGTTTTCAACATCAATTTGATCAGTCGATAATGCACTAGCCTTGCCTAAATTATCAATAAAATTAAATTCCCATTTTAGCACAAAGTAAAAGAATTTCTCCTTCCACATTTCAACTAAAACTGGTTTCCCTACTTTTGAAACCATCTCTCTGATTAATTCTTTATTTTCATTGTAAAAATCCTCAGTAAATCTGATACCAACCTCATAATCATCTTCCTCAATTCCTAATCCTGATAAAACGTCACGAGAAAGATCAAACCTTTTTCTAAATTCAGTAATTGCTTGTGTCATATCTTTACAAAATGCATGACAATCAGGCATAGTAAATGCTCTCAATCTTCTCAGCCCAACAAGTTCACCTGATTGCTCTCTTCTAAAGCTATAACGAGTAAGTTCATACAGTTTGTATGGCAAGTTTTTGTATGACAATTGAAAATCACTTGCCATTAAAAATTGGCCAAAGCATGCTGCAAATCTTAAGAAAAGATGTTTGCCTTCTGAATCTATACTATACTGCCTTGCAGGAAATCTGTTAAAGTAACTTTCCATACTTGGATGATGTGAGTCATACATGATTGGTGTCTCAACTTCAATACCACCATAATCACGAATTTTATCTGTAACATACTGCTCAATTTGAGATTTAATTAATCTGCCATTAGGATAAAATCTCATATTTCCTGAATCAGATGCTGGCTCATAATCAGCAATTGCAAGTTTTTTCATCAAGTTTACATGTGGTGGTGGCTCATCAACACTTCTTTTTTTTGCAGATTCATACTTTGCAAGTATTTCAAGTTGTTTATGATTAGAAAAATTAAATTTTTTAAATTCAGTCATTTCACCATCGGGTGTCATTATGTACCAATATGATTTGATCTTAGATTCTGATTCTAGTGCAGTAGATGTTTTTTCTTTAGATGAATCTTTAGAAAAAACTTTAGAACTTTCTGCAAGAGGATGCCCCTTAACTTGTATGCTGAATGCTTTTGTCCATCCAAATGGTGCACGCATAACATCAATTCCAGTACATAGTTCTTCCATTTCTTTTAAAATCTTAAGACCAGTACCAGGTGATGCAAGTGTAGAACTCAAATGCGCATATGGGTAAAGTAGTAATTTATTACAACCAATTTTTTTCATCGATTCTTGGATTTCAATACTGGCATTTTTTGCCACATTAGAATCGTCCCCTTCCTCAACAGCAATAAAACAGACTATTACTTCTTCAATTCGAATTTTTTTAGGTTCTATTTCTTCTGCAGATTTTATTTCCTTTTTTGTTGGAGTATATTCTATACTATCACAGTGTAATTGTAGAATACGCATAATCTCACACAGATTGAATTATTGAATTAAATGTTATCAATTGGATTACCCATCATTAACTAAATCCAGCGCCAAATTGATCACCTTTAGTTAATGGGTCGATGTCTGGCTCCTCCTTTAATTTTAGATATAAAAATGCCTCATTAACTAGTTCAGACGCTTCATTTTGATCAAGACGATAATTTTGTCTTGCAAAATCATGATATTTTTTGAGTTTATCCTGTTCGTGTATATCAAGCGAAATATTATCAGACAATATCATTTCAGCGATTCTTTCAATTCTTAAATTATGTTCAGATTCCTCCACAAATAATTTATCCAATGGTCTTTTAAAAAATATATCAATTACTCATTTTCATCATGACCTAAAACATGTTCAACACAATAATACTTGTCATTCATTACACAATAATAAAGTGATATTGTGTTACATAACGAACATACAGGTTTCTCATCTTTTGAAGATAATTTTCTATGATAATATTTACTTCCCATCCCAAAACAGGTTTATGTATGCAATTTAAATTCATTTTATGGACAATCATCATTTTCACGGTAAGGACATCCCACATATCAAACTTGATCCAAAGATGACTATTGAGGATTTAATTGAAATCTATGCTAATTCAGGATTTAATGGTAAGCAACTTGGTCAAGCTGCAAAGCTTTATGCCAAGATGATAAAAAATAATGCAACTATATGCTTAACCATATCTGGTGCGTTAACACCTGTTGGATTTGGTGGGATATTTAAGACACTAATTGAACGAGGGTTTGTAGATTGGATAATAACTACAGGTGCTAATGTATATCATGAGGATCACTTTGCGTGGGGTCTTCCAATAAAACAAGGTAATTTTCAAGTCGATGATATGAAATTATACGAAAAGGAAATTGTTAGAATTAGAGATGTATTTATCAAATTTTATGAAACATTAGAAGCTGAGGATCAAATAATTCAAAAAATCTTTAAAGATAATTTTGTTAATCAGCCATTTACAACCGCTGAATTTTCAAATTTTATCGGCAAAATAAGTAAGGAAAAGTCAAAATATCCTGAAAAAAGTTTTGTTGCATCTGCATATGATTATGATGTTCCAATCTACATATCAACCCTAAAAGATTCATCACTCGCACTTAATCTAGCTGTTCATAGATTAAGAGATAAAACTTACAATTTAGATTTTGTAAGAGAAATTTTGGAACAATCTGCTATTGTGTTTAACTCTAAAAAATCTGGTATAGTAGAATTAGGTGGTGGTGTACCAAAAAACACTGCTCAGCAAACAGGTCCGCTTCTAGATCAAATACTTCGTCAAAACCATGGCGGACAGGATTATATTTTACAAATTACTGATGCAAGGCCAGATACTGGGGGATTATCAGGGGCTACACTACAAGAAGGGAAAAGCTGGGGAAAAATAAAAGATGCACATCATGATATGATAACTGTTTATGCGGACACAACAATCGCTTTTCCAATTTTAGCATTGTATGTTATTAGCAATCAAAAACCAAGAAAACCAAAACGGATTTATAAAAAAATAGACAAGTATTATGATAATCTAAAAAAAGAATTTTTAGGAATTCCTGAAAAATTTTATGAAAAATAACAACTAAAAATATTCTATAATGTATGATTAACGTTTATTTCGTTTTCTAAATCTACGTGCTGCTCTTTGATCGGCAATTCTCAAATGCTTACCTTTTTTTGATTCTGCCAAGTTAATTATTTTATCCAAAGACGTATTATATATTTTTAAAATATATCATATCTTGCGCGTTCTAATGATCTATCATCTTTAGTTTCTTTTTTCCATTCTTTATAATGCTCTTTACAAAGAACAGTTTTTTTATCCATAGTTGAAACACGTAATCCAGCTTCTTCTACTCTTTTAGTATTAAGAGAACGTAATCCAGTTTTATCACAACCCTCGATATTACATTTTGCGCCTTTAGCAATAATCCCCATAAATTATTTTAATTCAGTATATAATAAATCAGAGGTAATAATTTCTTAATTCGTTTATAAGTAGGAATTATAATTTTAAAATAAAATGGGTGGATCAAAAAACAAGTCTCCTGCACAAAAAGAAAAATTACAAAAACGTGGTTCAGATTCTAAAGATACTAAAAAAATGGAAAAGGGCAAACCAAAAACAGCTCATAATACTACTGTAATCACTGATGAGTCGCAGGCAAGTAATTACATAAAAAATGCTAAAGTGATAACAGCATCAGATTTTGCAAAACATATGGATATTAAAATTTCAACAGCTAATTCATATCTTAAAAAATCTCTTAAGATTGGTACTATAAAAAAAATTGGTGGGTTTAGTAACCACTTTATTTATCAACCTGTTGCTGTATAAAGCGACAAAATATCACCAACTTTTACTTTTCTTAAAACATCCAGATTACCAAGTATTCTACCAATAGGAGTCATAGGTTTTATGATTGATACATCATCAACAAAAAAACATATACTGCCTTCTGCCGGCAGGAATGCAATATCACCATTTTTAAAGTTGGTTTTTTTGCGTTCAATACCAGAATTAACCCCTGTTTCAATATAGACGATTGAACTGCCTATATGATGAACATTACCTTCTAATGGTAGAGATCGTGTGATCAAACCAACTGTAGTTGGTGAAAGATGACGTTTAAACTGACATGAAAGTTTTACTTTACCACGTATTTCTAAAACTACATCTATCGCTGAAACAGATAACGTATTCATTTTATCACTATTTATGAGTAGAATATATAACCGCTTGGCAGAAATTCAATAAATGAAAAAATCACCTAATGATCCGAAACGTCCATCTGATACAGCTATGGAAGAAGTAGTGGGAAATGCTGTTGAATTAAATGATGAACAGATTAAAGATACAGAAACGACACCAGAGGTTGAGGAGAGTTTAAAGAAATCTATTGAAGCATATAGAAATGTACGAATTGGTACTAAGGAACTTTCAGAAAAAGAACTTGAAAAGATAGATAAAGAATGTGAAGTAATAGAAAAACGTGAAATAATATCAAAAAATTTGGAACATAAACCTGTTGAAATCGTTAATGAAAACGGCGAGGTAACTTTAGGACCTCCTACTTTGACTAGATTTGAAAAAGCAAGAATTTTGGGTGCTCGTGCACTTCAGTTATCACTTGGCGCACCACATTTCATAGAAATCCCAAAAAATGCATCAACATCTCTTGAAATAGCTATGGAAGAATTAAACAGAAAGGAAATTCCTATAGTAATCCGAAGAACATTACCTAATGGAGATTTTCAAAATATTCCAATGCAGCAGTTTGAATAGACAAATCATCTATAAAATTTAAAAGACCAAAAATTTATTTAATTATAACTGATCATGTCTGAAATTAATATAGGGCAATCTGCAACCAATTTAAACGATAATAAATTTTTAGTTACTGTTGAGCCAGTGATGAAAACTGCTGTAGAAGCATTGTCTGCATTAGGAAAAACTGGAAGATTAGTAATTATTGGAAAAGGTGAATCGTGTCCTAATGCAGTAGCTACATCAAACATTTTGACACAAAAAATGTTGAAAGGAAATTCAAAAATTGAAAAAATTACTGTAGACAGTGAAATTGATGATGATGGACGAATGATTTCTATAATAGAGATTGTTGTTATAAAAACTAGTTAACCTAAAATACACTACCTGGACCTTTCAGAAGCATATTTTCACATTCTTTGCATACTTCATCATCAATATCTGATTCAAGATTATGGTGTATATCACAAATCAAAAGACTTGTTTTTATGTAATTACATAATCCGATGAATTTTGATAGGCTTGAAGGAGTGTATGCTCTATCCGATGCGAGATTATCAGTAATATCAGTGATCATCTCTAAGACTTGTTTTTCCGCAAGAAGTTTTTCAATTAATTTAGGATCACCACGTGTACCACGAATATAATTACTAATTGCAGCTTGAGTTACACCCAACATTTTTGATATCTGATCTTCATGAATGTGATGTTTTTTGGCAAGATTTTTTGCTAATATAGCACGTAATGCTGGGATTAATGATTTTGATTCTATTTCAGCTGGTAGTAACATGCCAAAATTAATAATGAAAATTATTTAAATGTAATACTTAGTTTTAGGTACAAAATACAATGATAGTTCAGATCAGTAAAATTATAATAAACTAAACACCTTTCCACAATCCATTTATTGATTTTCAACAAGAGATAGTATATTGGATGAAAAATTCAGTGATATGTATAATATTTTATCTGAAGCAATATTAGAGTGTAATGCTAAATGTATTTCTCTGTCAGGTGGGTTGGACAGTAGTATTTTAGCATGTTTGTTACATAAAAAAAATATTAGTGCTATATGTATAATTTCAAAAGAATCTCCTGGTAATGATCTCACTTTTTCTCAGATCATCGCCAAAAAATTTTCGATTCCTATTAAAATAAAAATGGTTGATATAGATGAATTGTTATCTGCTGTAAATGAAACCATTAAAATTTTAAAAGTCTTTAATGATATTGAGATAAGAAATGCTGTTGTAATGTATTTATCATTACAGACTGTGAAAAAAAATGGTTTTTCATCAGTTATCACAGGTGATGGTGCAGATGAATTATTTGCAGGATATAATTTTTGGTTAAAAATGAATGATAATGAAATACAAAATGATCTTAAACGTATAAGAAAAATAATGCATTTTCCAACCCAGAAAATAGGAAAAAAACTAGGAATAAAAGTTGAATCTCCGTTTCTTAGTAAAAAGGTAATGGATTTTGCAAAATCGTTACCGCTTGACTACAAAATTAATAAGCAAAAGGGGGAAAAATATGGTAAATGGATACTTCGTAAAACTTTTGAGAAGAAAATTCCTAATTCAATAGTCTGGAGAAAAAAATCAGCTATGCAAGATGGTGCTGGTACATCTGGATTGATAAATTTGTTTAATGCTATGCTACCTAACAAATTTTTTGATGAACAAGCGAAAAGGATTAAGGAATCTGAAAATGTTATTATAAAATCAAAAGAATCTTTGTACTATTATATGATATATAGAAAATATTTTGATATCCCTTCAAATCTTCATTCATCCAAATCAAAATGTCCTAATTGTCAGTATAAAATAGAGTTAGGCTCAAAATTTTGTCGTATGTGCGGTACCTTTCCTATCTAGATATTTTTTTGATATT
>Ga0208881_1000509_pt1 | contig 13693 bp, 12 predicted proteins | sample Knorr_S23_td_AAI_FD_185610 | JGI IMG/M metagenome (GOLD analysis project Ga0208881, IMG submission 185610) | Marine microbial communities from Southern Atlantic Ocean transect - Knorr_S23_td_AAIW_ad_876m_LV_B (SPAdes) (version 2) | ecosystem: Environmental > Aquatic > Marine > Oceanic | place... | reverse complement strand
CAGAAAAATATCACGTCAGATGATGTAGCAAAACTGGCGAAGGTATCGCAGTCTGCGGTCAGTCGTACCTTTACACCGGGCGCGAGCGTTTCGGACAAGACTCGGTCCAAGGTGCTTGCAGCAGCAAAAAAACTCAGCTATCGCCCGAACGCTATTGCGCGAACACTGGTCACCCAGCAGTCTCGGGTCATCGGTGTGGTTATCGCCCACCTCGATAACCCGCTGTATCTGGATGTACTGGAAAGTTTGTCAAAACGATTGCAGCGGGAAGGATTTCATGTGCTGCTTTTCATGGCCGATGCAGAAGATGCCGATCAAATTTTGCAGGAGATTCTGCAGTATCAGGTGCAGGGGATCCTGATGGCGTCAGTTACGCTGTCATCGGAGTTGGCTGAAGAGTGTGCGGGTCTCGGCATTCCAGTGGTGCTTTTTAATCGCATTGTTCCCGGTACCCACGCAAGTACGGTCAGTTCGGATAACTTTGGTGGTGGTCAACGGATCGGGCGCTTTTTAATTCGGGGCGGTCACGAAAGAATCGCGTACATTGCAGGCCAGGAAGAGTCTTCAACCAACCAGGATCGCGAGGGCGGGTTTCTGTCCGCGCTCCAGGAAGCAAAGTTTGAATGTTGGCAAAGGGAAGTGGGTAATTACGATTTCGAAGAGGCTGCCGACGCGACCCGGCGACTGATGTCGGGCAGCGAAGTACCGGATGCGATCTTTGTTGCCAGCGACGCTATGGCAATTTCGGTCATCGACACATTGCGCAACGAACATGACATGCAGATACCCGATGACATATCAGTCATTGGGTACGACAATATTCCTCAAGCCGCTTGGGCAGCATACAGCCTGACTACCGTCGAACAGCAGTTCACTGCCATGATTCGGATTGCAGTACAAACATTGCTGCGACAGATCCAGGCAGATCAAGTGACATCAGAATCGTTTGTATTACCGGGTGATCTGGTGGTACGAGATTCAGCTCGAATTCCGCCGGATCTGGTCATCGAGAATACACACGTAATCTCAGGCCTGGATGATTGAACTGACTGACATTGTTGCGTTATGAACCGCTCAAAGCTCACGCTCTCAGATGTTTTATCTGCATGGTGTACAAACTAAGGCAGATGCTATTTAAAGATAGGCGCTGATCGCAGTTCGCCAGATCGTCAGTGGCTTAGTCGCCGGAGTTCTGAAGAGTGAATGACATAGCATCGACCGTCAAATTGACTTACGAATGGATGATTTTCTGCGTACGCTCAAGAATATCGATTCCCTGCTGTTGTAACCACCAAGGCAGATCAATGAAAACCCAGTTTTCCGCCAGCTTGTCTCCTTCTCGGCGATAGATATCCACAACCCGCATGTCGGCTGGAGTGTCACTGGCCGGCAGTCCGAGAAATCCGCCAGTCGGTGTATTGGTTAAGTTGGGCCAGCCAAAGAAGCCAGCGTAGTTTCCCTCGGCCAAACGACACAGGTGACTGTTGAAAATTTTATCCTTGAGACCACTTCTAAAAGGGTATTGATGCTGCTCCTGGTAGCGGGGAATGGTATAGCTGGCTCCAATTCCAGCAGGGCCGTACCAGATCATGTCTTCACACCACGTTTTGGCGAGTAGCGACGGGGGAGGATAGTCATCACCGCTTACGTTGAGGTCTTCAAGGTCTTGGCACATTCGGTTGACCAGTTTTAAAGTCTTAGTGGATTCACTGGGATCTTGTGGAGCCAGCAATATTCCATCATGAGTTCTTGGTCCCGGATAGATGAAAGAGGCGCCGGTCTGTGGTGGAAGCGGGTGAATCCCCAACTGGTGCATGACTCCAATGAGATCGCAGAAAAAACCGCTGCGCACCAATTTTCCATTTCGAATGCAATTGAAATCGGCATACCGTAGAAACGTCATTTTTCGATTAGCAGGAAAGCCAAGCCAGTTGCTATCGAGAAGGCCCATGAAGTGCCCCATGCTGATCACCCAGTCGGTGTTATCGATCTCGCTGGTGCCCGCAAGAAATACATCTTGGCGACGCTGCACATGGGACCAGGCGGAAAGAAAAGGGCGCCAGAAGGCTTCTGCAATGGCTTCGCCGCCACGCTGCTCGTTAAACGGATAGACGCCATACCAGTCAATGTCTGAAGACACGTATTCCTGAATGACGTTCCCGACGGTATCTGCGTTGGCGCTCTCGAGTTCCCGGTAATAATTCAGAATCAGGGCTTTGTGTTCTTGATAGCGTTCCATGTGCTAGAAAAGTGAGGCAATTGGGCGTCAAACAGCTTACGTAAATTGGGTTCTTGGTGAAGAAACAGTATTGCACACGTAACCAATCTATTTTACACTTTGGCTAAGAGTTTGCATACGTATGCGAAACGAGCTGTCAAGGGAATTTATGGCTCAAATTCAACTTCGAAATTTGACTAAGCAATGGGGCGACGTGGTAGGTGTCCGTAATTTCAATCTGGACATCGAAGACAAGGAGTTCATCGTGCTTCTCGGTCCTTCCGGTTGCGGCAAGACCACCACCATGCGTTTGGTGGCGGGGCTCGAGGAGCCGACCGCAGGCGACATTCATCTGGGTGGCCGGCGCATCAATGATTTGGAGCCAAAGGATCGTGATGTTGCGATGGTGTTTCAGAACTATGGGCTGTATCCCACCATGACTGTGCGCGAGAACATCCGTTTTCCGTTGAAAGTGCGAAAGGTGCCAAAGGAAAAACATGACGAAATGATTAACGGTGCCGCCCGCATGGTTGAGCTCGGCGATCTACTCGATCGATTGCCAAAAGAGCTCTCGGGTGGTCAGCGCCAAAGGGTGGCACTGGCAAGATCGATTGTTCGAAAACCGACTGTTTTTCTTATGGATGAACCGTTATCTAATCTGGATGCCAAGTTGCGGGTTTCAACCCGCGCGCAAATCAAAAATTTGCAGCATGAACTCGAGGTTACGACTATCTACGTAACCCACGATCAGATCGAAGCCATGACTCTGGCAGATCGTGTGGTGGTGATGTCAGAAGGGGAAATCCAGCAGTTGGGTACACCGACTGAGATCTACGATCAACCAGCGAATACGTTTGTCGCGGGATTTATTGGTTCCCCTGCGATGAACCTGGTGCCTGGTGAAATCGAGCGCGGTACGTTTCGCGGTGAACAAATCGCGATTGAAGGCATCAAAGGACCGGAAGGAAAAGTAGTCATGGGTTTCCGGGCCGAGGACATAGAAGTTGTAAAGGACGCTGCTGAGTTGTCAGCACCGGTATACAGCATGGAGTTGCTTGGTGATGCGACGCAGATCAACGTCCGCTGTGGCGATGCGCTTGTGAGTGGTAAAGCCGGGAAAGACTTTCGCGCTGGGATCGGAGACCCGATCGGATTCAAAATTCTTCCCCAACACTGCCATCTTTTTGACGCCGAAGATGGAAAACGAATACCCGCCGGTCAGTCATGAGCGGCGTTACCGAATTCGAACTGGTGTTGTCAGTTCGAAGCAATCTCTGCCCCGAGGCAAAGGAGCTGGAGATCAACTTAGACTCTGAAATTCAACGAAGAGGAGAGGACTGTGAAACTTAAAACATTTGTTTTTGCCATAGTGGCATTATTTGCTACGTCGTTTGCGCAGGCAGACTGTGCATTCACGGGATCGGGATCGGTCAAGATTTTGTCAAACGATTTTCCGGCCATTAATGCGATAAACGCAGCCGCTTTGGAGTGCAATTCCAGCAGCTTGACCGTTACCGCAAATGCGACCACAGAGCATCAGGATATCCAGGTGGAGGCATTAACGGCCAATCCGGCAAATTTCAATGTGGTCGTTGTTGCGAGCAGCTCAATTGTCACGCTTAACTCTGCCGGTTTGATTCGCCCACTGAATGACCTCGTGGCCAAGTACGGATCCCATCTGGCGCCGTCGCAACTGGCCACCATCGATGGGAACATCATGGGCATTGCGTTCATGGCAAATGCTCAGCATCTCTTTTATCGCACCGATATCCTTGAGGCCGCTGGAGTAGCCCCTCCAAAGACCTATGAAGAGATCATCGCAGCGGCCGAGGCGATTCGTTCAGCTGGACTCATGCAGTACCCGATAACTGGAACGTACAAAGCGGGCTGGAACCTGGCTGAAGAGTTCGTGAATCTTTTTCTGGGGACCGGTGGTGAATTCTTCGAACCAGGCACGGCGGCCGTATCGGTTAATAACGGGAACGGTGTGGCAACTCTTAATATGATGAAGCAGTTGGCGAGCTATATGCACCCCGATTACTTGACATTCGATTCGGCACTCTGCGCACCGCAGATGGCCCAAGGCGAGGCTGCTATAGCCAATCTTTGGGGATCCAGAGCTGCATATGTTCTTGACCCCGCGAATCAAGCCGATGCTGTGACCGGCAACATAGCGTTTGCCTCTGCAGCAACCATCGGTGGTGGCAACATACCATCAAGCACATTGTGGTGGGATGGCTGGACGATTGCGACCAACCAGACCGACGAAGAGGCTGAGACTGCTTTTCGGGTAATGCTGGAAGGAACCGACGCAGAGATGGTTCAAGGGAACAACGATTTAACCGTTTGGCTAGATTCTGCGTATGAAATACAGCCGGCAGCGGCGGGCGTATTTGCGACCGCTTCGGCAGGCGCAAAATCTTATCCGATGGTGCCGTACATGGGTATGCTCCATACGGCATTGGGTTCCAATATTCCAGATTTCCTTCAGGGAAAAGAATCAGCATCGCAGACGCTGACGGATATCACTGACGCGTATAACGCCGCGGCCAAGGAAGCAGGGTATCTCTGAGGCAACGGTTCTGCTCTAAGTTAAGTTGAGAGGGAGGGGCCCAACCCCTCCCTCTTTTTTCTCTATAGGGCGTAAAAGAATCAGGTGGGTCGATTTTAAAAGAGAGCCAAACGAGTCGGGTTAATTTGATGACACGAAAAATTCAACAGGTGAAATTTTCAGAGCTTGTTCCGTGTCGAACCGCTTTTATCGATACCCACAACCCGGGGACAGAAGGCAAGGAGAACTTCACCATCATCGGTGGCGGGGTCTCTGAAAATCCGGAGCAGTATGTCCACATCAAGGAGTCACCCGGTTTTAATATCGGCGGCGCTCGTCAGCCGGCGGGTTGCACCAATTCGCTTCACAGTCACCGAACGGCAGAAGTCTTCATTATCCATAGTGGCTCTTGGCGTATGTTCTGGGGTTTAGAAGGCGACGACGGTGCAGTCGTTCTCAATCCCGGGGATCTCATCAGTCTTCCGACCCACATGTTTCGTGGATTCGAAAATGTGACACCCGTTAATGCCACGAACGAAACGGGGTCTGGTTTTATTTTTTCAGTTCTTGGCGGAGACGACTCAGGCGGTGGTGTGGTATGGGCACCCGAAGTTTTGGAAGAGGCGAGCAATCATGGTTTGACTTTGCTGGAATCCGGGCAGCTCGTAAACACTCGAGAGGGCGAAGAGATTCCGGAAGGAATACCTCCAGTTACTCCAGTCAGCAAGACTGGCCTCAGCTTCCACAGCCGAAATACGATCACCGACGCATCCAAGTTTGTGGTGAAGCGACCGGGCAAGTGGGCTTATCGCGAGACTGAACTGATTGGAAGGAGTTCGAACGCTGTAATCCGAGAGCGTCCAGGATTCGAGGTTCGACGGGTGCAATGGGGTAACGGAGATGAGATTCCCTGGCGCGTTTCAAACCTGGATACCGTGTTGATCTCAAATACAGGGTCAGTGGTACTGAGTGGCGGTGAGGCTCTTGGGCCTGGTGACGTCGCACTCATCCAAGCTGGGGAAGAGGAGATTGATGTAAAGCCGTTGCCCGGAGGAGCTTCCGAACTTTTTACCGTGATTGGGACAGACGATCCGGCAGGCGAGACGCGCCTTCTGGATGGAGGTGCAAAATGAGTGAGTTGATTCGCACCACGCATGTGGGTTCATTGCCACGGAGCCAGCGGGCTGTCGATTTGATTTTTGCCCGGGAGCGTGGCGAGTCTTTTGATCGAGCGGTTTTTGAATCCACCATGGCCGAAGAAGTCGAAGCTACTGTCGAGCGCCAGGTCGCATCTGGGATCGATGTTGTTTCGGACGGTGAGACCTCAAAGATCGGTTACGCAACCTATGTTAAAGATCGATATACCGGCTTTGGTGGCGACAGCCCTCGCAATGCGCCTGCGGACCTCAAGCAGTTTCCCGCATACCTGGAGCGGATCGCCCGATCGGGCGGTACTCCGAAAATATCTCGCCCCTGTTGTATCGACGAAGTTCGACTGCGTGACCACGCCGATCTCGAGGCCGATATCCGCCATTTTCAGGCTGCCATCGATAAACACCAGACTCCGGTGGGATTTATGAATGCAGCGAGTCCTGGTGTCGTCGCGTTGTTCTTGCCGAATCGTTATTACTCAAACTACGAAACTTATCTTGCAGCGCTCTCCGATGCGTTTCGTTACGAGTACCAGGCGATTACAGATGCAGGTTTATTGCTCCAGATCGATTGCCCGGACCTGGCGCTTGCTCGCCATATGATCTTCACTGATAAGAGCGATGAGGAATTTGTGCGAACAGCCTCGATGCATGTTGAGGCCCTCAATGCGGCGCTTGACGGAATCCCAGAGGACCGGATCCGGGTTCATATCTGCTGGGGCAATTACGAGGGGCCGCATGTCTGTGATATTGATATGGATAAAGTGTTTCCAGTGCTGATGAAAACACGCTCCCGGTATCTTCTTTTCGAATCCTCTAATCCCCGTCACGCCCACGAGTGGACCGTCTTCAAGGCGCGAAAAAGAGAAATTCCAGACGATAAGATTTTGGTGCCGGGGGTCATCGACAGTACGACCAATTTTGTCGAACATCCAGAACTTATCCGGCAGCGGATTGAACGCTTTGTCGGCATTGTTGGAAAAGATCGTGTGATGGCGGGATCAGACTGTGGTTTCGGAACTTTTGCGGGTTTCGGGACTGTCGACCCCGACATTGTCTACGAGAAACTGTGCTCCCTCGCAGAGGGCGCACGCAGAGTGTAAGGCCGACGTCTACTGGACCCTGACATTTGGCTCATGTCTTTGCCTAGCTAATGCCCCATCGGACTTTTTTCTGGTTCATCGCACCGTCCATGATCGCGATGATTCTGCTGATCGCTTTGCCATTGGTCGGCATTACTTATCAGTCGATGTTTCGTGAGCATCAGAAACCACTCAAAGAAGTGCAAACCTGCACTGCAGATTTTTTGACGAACACGCAAAAATGTGAGACCAGCGTTGCAGTCGATTTCGAGAAACTTAAGGAACAAAAAGGGATTGGGGAATTTGTGGGTTTAAAGTTGTACGGCGGTTACAAGTTATTTGCTTTTGAGGCGATCGGAAAAGAGTGGGAGAAACGGAAGAGTTTGAGTCAATTCATTGGGCGTTTCTTCAACTTGCCGTTTTACAACGCTTTGATATTTACTTTGACCTACACCTTCGTGGCGACGCCATTCGTTATTTTGTTGGGCCTTATAGTCGCGTTTTCCATTAACAACCTAACCCGATCTATTCGAGGCCCGGTCATCTTTGCGGGCCTGCTGCCCATGATCATTACCCCGCTCATTGGCGCGTTGGTATTGTTCTGGATGATCGATGGCAATGGCATCATAGGTAGTGCCGTACAGTTTGTTGTTGGGGATCCTGATTTAAGTCTCAAGGCTAGCACCCCGATGGTATGGGTGGTTATTCTGATTTACGGAATTTGGCATTCGACCCCGTTTGCCATGATTGTTTTTTACGCCGGGCTACAGACGGTGTCGTCTGATCAAATTGAGGCTGCAATGATCGATGGCGGATCGAGATGGGATCGGATGCGCTATGTTGTACTGCCGCATCTTATGCCGCTGATTATTTTCGTTACGCTTATCCATTTGATGGATGCTTTTCGGGTGTTTGAACCGATCATCGGTTTCAGTGCCGAGGCGCATGTTAAGTCAATTAGTTTTTTAATCTATGAAAGTCTGGTTATCCAAGAGGACAAACTTTGGGGAACGGGATCCGCGACCAGTGTTGTTACCGTTATCATGGTTTTGATCTTGCTCACCCCGGTCTTGATTCGAACCTGGCGTGATTTCAGGCGTTGATTTGAAACGATTCATGTCATGGTAGCCAGGACCCCACGAGCGCTTCAGTTACTGACCTATGGCTTTGTCATCGTCTGGGTCATTCTTTCCACATTTCCATTTCTGTGGACCCTTCTGGGCAGCTTCAAGGTGACCTCAGATTTCTTCGGTTTGGACTGGATGAACGTTGTTACTGGGGAGTTCACAAAGAAGCAAACGGGTGGTGCCTTAACTGGAGAGAACTACCAAAGGTTGTGGGTCGACCAGCAATTCTGGCGTAACGCCCTCAATACACTCATCGTGACGGTCAGTGTTGTCGTGATCTCTTTGACATTCGGGGTGCTGGGGGGGTATGCACTGGCGAGAAGTCGTGCCAGGTACGCGTTCTGGATTTTGATTGTCGCCCTCGTCTTTCGCGCAATGCCCCATATTACGTTGATTTCAGGATATCTTTATCCGTTTTTCGAGCTCGGAATCTGGGGGTACCTGCCAACTGCCATCATCGTCTTGGTTGCGATCAATCAGCCATTTACGATCTGGATGATGCGTTCGTTTTTCTTAAATGTGCCGACCGAACTTGACGAGAGTGCACTGGTGGATGGCTGTACTCGAATTAAGGCTTTCTGGCATGTCATTATGCCGGTCATGTGGCCCGGTGTAGTGACGACAGGACTTTTTAGTTTTCTGCTGGCCTATAACGACTTCACGGTCACGGTTAGCCTGCTTAGTGGGGAGAATTTCACCATGGTGCCGAAGCTAAACAGTTTTCTTGGGACCGTGATGTACGAAGGAAGTCGTATGAATGCAGTGGCTGCAGTGGTATCAGCCACGGCGCCGCTATTTTTCCTCGTGATGTTTTTCCAAAGGCAACTTGTGGCTGGGCTGACCCAGGCTGCTGTCAAAGGGTAGACAGCCTGACCTATGTCGATCCACAGAACTGATACCAACGGACAACCAATATGCAAGGCAAAAGACCTCCACAAGCAGTTTTGACAAAAAACAACGACCTTACGAAGACTGAGGATACCCGCAAGGTCGTAAATGGGATGGTTGATGCACTGAACGATCATATGATCGATGGAATCGGCGCGTTCTTTCACGAAAATTTTCACTGGTTTGGCAATGCAGGGTGCGGGTTAAAAGAGAACCTAAAGGCGTTTCAGGATGGCTGGCAGCGCCCGTTTCAGGCTGCCTTTTCCGACAAAGTTTGTATCGATGAGGCGCGCCTTACCGAGGGCCAATGGATGGCTGCGTTTGGACGGCAAGAGGCCACTCATTCTGGGGAATTCATGGGTATCGCACCGACGGGCAAGCGTGTCGAGATCCGCTACATGGATTTTTGGAAGGTGGTGGACGGCAAGATTCAAGATAACTGGGTCATGGTCGATTTTCCTTATGTGATGCGCCAACTTGGCGTCGATCCATTCCAGGGGATGGGTTGGGACGACTATGGTGCCGGGCACGACCCAGCAAAGAAGGACAATGAAACAATGACATTGAAGGGAAGGAGGAAGTAATGAATGGATTTGATACCGAGTTCAAGGATCTTCGCGACTTCATCTTGAAGATCACATACCGCATCTGGGAAGAGGGCGGGATCGATCGAATCCGTGACTATTACGGCGAAACGGCACCTTTTAAGACGGGGTTAAACGTTACAAATTCAGTAGAAGATGTCGTGCGGTCTACCCGTGAGACGCTCCAGATGTTCCCGGATCGACAGCTCTACGGTGAGGATGTGATTGGTGCAGAAAACCCGGTGGGTACATATTATTCATCGCACCGGATCCTCTCCACTATGACTCACGAAGGCGATGGAGCTTTTGGCCCGCCAACCGGCAAAAAAGTTGTGACTCGAACCATCGCCGACTGCATTTGTCGGGAAAACCAGGTTGTTGATGAATGGCTGGTGCGCGATCAATCTGCAATTTTGTTGCAACTTGGAGTGGACCCTGAGACTTTTGGAGAAAAACTCGCGCAAGCTGACCGAACTGGCGGGATCCCAGTAGCCGATCCAGAAGCGTTGGTAGCGCGCTGGACAGGTCCACCGGATTCGGGACCGATTCAAGGGACTGCCAAACGAATTGCCGATTCCTATCAGGCAGTTTGGGAAGCCGGAGACTTTGGTGCATTAATTGATACCCATGACCGGGCGTACCAGGGCTTTGCGCCGGGAGGAGAACTTCTGTACGGCAGGGATGGACTGGTCAACTTTCTAACCGGAATCAGAGCTGCGATCACTGATACTGTCTACCAGGTGCATCACTGGATAGAGCAGCGAGAGAACGAAAAGAATCCGAGAATTGCACTCCGGTGGTCGGTAGCCGGAACCCATTTGGGCGTTGGACGCTTTGGCTCACCCACCGGGTCGCCGGTTGTGATTCTGGCGATGAGTCATCTCGAACTCCAGCACGGGCTCGTAGTCCGTGAGTACCATGGTATCGATGAGCTCTCCATCTGGACGCAGATTGCAGCGAATAAGGGCTGAGTATTCGATCCTCATAACATTAATAGGGCGACAATCGGTGCGTTTCGAGGTGCGCTCTACGATTTTGAGTAGCCACGAATAGAGGTCTAGATGGTGAGCAAAACGCTTAATCAGGAAAACAAATCACTAATATGGGACTACTGGATTGCGCTGCAGAATGCTAGCGCAGAACAGCTATACGAAGTCGTGGCCTCTGTCATGAGTAGAGACGTGCGTTGTTTCGGTCCTGACCCGATAGGTGAGCTACAAGGTAGCGTGGCTTTGGTTGACGACTATTGGTCACCGGTTTTGCGGTCGTTTCCGGATTTGACGCGGCAGACTCACCTGTTTTGTGGCGGCAAATCGAACGGTCGCGCTGATGGCGATATTTCAAAAGACGGCCGGCTGTGGGTTAGCGGCACAGGCGTTTTCTCGGCGACGTTCGAGGAAGATTACATAGGCATTCCTGCATCGGGAAAAAAAGTCGATATTCGCTGGGGCGAATTCTATCGGCTTGAAGATGGCAAAGTCGTCGACTTCTATTTTCTGCTAGATCTGGTTGATCTGATGCGTCAGGCAGGCTTCGATGTACTGCCACCAATCCTCGCTTCGGATCAGCGATTCCCCCTCCCGCTTGCGAATGATGGCATCCTGCTTGAAGCGCAGGATGAAGAGGAGACAGAGCGGCAATTACACCAAATTCACCGCTTTGTATACGACAGTCTGAATAGCTATGACCAGGACGATGTCAGCAGTATGGGAGTCGCTGACTTTTTTCATCCTGATGTTCATTGGTACGGGCCAGGAGGGATTGGCTCTTGTTATGGCCTGAAGGAGTTTGAAGATTTTCATCAGAAACCGTGGTTGGCAGCCTTCCCAAATCGGCAGAATCAGGACCTGGATTCTCTTTATGCCGAAGGCAGGTATACAGCCGGATCAGGTTGGACGGGAACCAAAGCAATACATAGCGGTGAGTACAAAAATGTCGGAGGTACTGGAAACCCCGTCAAATTTAACGGTATGGATTGGTGGAAAAGTGACGGCGAGAAGTATATAGAGAATTGGGTTTTCGTCGATATGGTCTACCTGTTCCGGCAACTTGGAGTGGATCTATTTGATCGGCTCGCTAATCGATGAAGAACGAGAGATGAACAGGAAAGATCTAGAGGGGATCAGGAAACTGGAAGACCTTGTCTAAAAAAAGTCTTCTCCGCTCGTTTTGTGCCACACTTTTCACTTCGCATTCAGCTTCAGCAGTTCATTGACCGGGAGATCCCACCAGTGGATACCTTGCTTTCTAAGTTCATGCTGACGATGCATGCGGTCAAAAAGATCCACATCCATCTGCATAAATAGATCAATCAGATCCATGGGTACCCAATTTTGGATTAGATGATCACCTTCACGTCTGTACCAGTCGAAGTCCCGAAGTGTCATCATCTTTTTAGTAGCAGAAACACCTTGATACTCCCCATGATGCAACGAGTATTTAGAATCCCAAATACCAAGCGCGCCATATTGACCTTCAGCATGGAATCCCATGAAACGCCCACCACGTTTTTCATTGATTTCTCGATCACCGAACCCAAGGACCCATGGTCTCTGATGAAAGTCTTTATATTCTTCAATGGTGTGTGCCGAGCCAATTCCAGTTGGTCCCATCCAATGAAAATCTGGATGCCAAAAGTGATGGTGTTGCATTGTATCCATGTTCTCCATATCACGGCTTCTGTTGTACCATCCCATGCCGGTAGCCATTGCTTCAACTAATTGCAGAGTTTTACGACTTTCAAGATCATCTTGCTCTGTTAAAAGAATGCCATTTCCTCGAGGCTTTAAAACCTTTCCGCCCTCCTGACCGTAAGCCGGAGGTAGTACTTGGAAACCAGCCTGCTTCATAACGCCAAGAATATCGAAGATAACGTAACTCTCAACGATCTTTTCTTCCCGCATCACAAAAAATTGACCAAAATTGATATGTGTTTTCTTCCCTGTCGCCGGAATGCCAAGCCAATCGTGAACGAACGTCCCGGTCAAATAGCCATACCCAGACACCCACTCTTCATTCGCAGACATACCACCTAAAAGAATATGAGGAACACGTTTTATGTCGGGAAATGCATTCTGTAATGGTTCCCAAAATTTCGAAATGAGAGCATCAATCCCGCGAATCTGGTTAAATGGTTGCGAGCCGTTCCAGTTGACATTTTTATGGAATACCTTCTCACAAATCCCTTTTACTTCACTGGGTTTCGCATTGTTCATACGCTGCCAGTAGCCCCAGACAGCCGCTTTATTCTTTTGATTTTTGCCTTTCCAATCCATAACATCCATCTCCCAGAAAATAGTTTAACCATGCTAGCTAACAAGGCAACTAGTCGCCATCGATCTGAGTTCTTAGTCGAGTCCAAATTAAGGACTTGCCCTGCTAGTTGACGCGGGATACGATCCGCGGGATTTTTCAGAATTCGACGAGATTTAACTATATGACTGCTTTAATTTCTGGTATTAAAACAACGCCGGTGTTGGTGCCTTTCAAGCGGCCGCCGGTTACGGCCAGTGGTTCTGTCAGTGAGCTGCCCCTTGTTCTGCTTGATCTGGAGACCGATGCCGGCCTGATCGGACGTGCTTATCTGTTTGTATTTCAAAAATCCATGTTAAAGCCGACCATGGGTTGTGTGGCTGCGATCGAAGAGCTGATACAGGGTATGAGTGCTGACCCCGAACAGGTTGATCCATTGTTGCGACGGCGGCTTCGACTGCTGGACATTCACGGGATCCTCGGCCAGGCACTGTCGGGAGTAGACATGGCACTCTGGGATATACGGGCCAAATCGGAAGGGCTTTCGTTAGCTACGGTTTTAGGGAAGCAACGCGATTACGTACAAGCTTATAACAGTTGTGGCCTTTGGCTTGGGAAGGATGATCCAGAGAAGCTTGCAGACCAGGCGCAGGAGTTGCTTGCTGAGGGTGGCTTCAGCGCGGTCAAGCTGCGACTGGGTTATGAGTCTTTTAAAGATGATCTCGCTGCAGTTCGCGCAGTAAAGCGTAGTTGCGGCGATACGGTCGATCTGATGAGCGACTTCAATCAGGGACTCGATCAAAATGAAGCACTTCTTCGCTGTCAGGCACTGGACGGAGA
>Ga0208881_1000508_pt1 | contig 13707 bp, 8 predicted proteins | sample Knorr_S23_td_AAI_FD_185610 | JGI IMG/M metagenome (GOLD analysis project Ga0208881, IMG submission 185610) | Marine microbial communities from Southern Atlantic Ocean transect - Knorr_S23_td_AAIW_ad_876m_LV_B (SPAdes) (version 2) | ecosystem: Environmental > Aquatic > Marine > Oceanic | place... | reverse complement strand
TAATGATATGTCAGCAACCGCAGACTATGCAATATATGCAGACTTTTGTAACTTCGATCAAGACAATGGCTCACTTACCCACAACTGTATGTACAGATTAGAGGCAGTAGAGACCGGTGCAGACACTGGTATCTTCGAGGGCACTGTAGAATACATTAACTTGACAAACTCAACAACAGGTGGTACCATCAGTGGTGAACACGATGGTAACGACCATGAAGTTGAGGGTCTTTTGGGTTATGTGAAGGGTGACGCACTTTCTGTAGTCTTAATGGACTCAGTAAGTGGCAGTGACTCTGTGCGTGTCGTGTATAACGATACAGATGCATTCCAGACTGCCTCCAAGATTGGTGCGCAACTAGAAACATCTACATCAACAGGTAGCATCAGCTTTGACTCGGACAACTATGGAAGTGGTGACGTTGGAACAATAACTATAGTAGACTCTGATCTTAACCAAGACAGCTCTGTACGTGAAACTTACACAAACTCATCTGGAACATTCCAGGTAATGATCAACGACGATGACACTCAAATCGGTTCAGATATTGTAATAATTGAAACTGGTAGCGACACCGGCGTATTTGTCGGTACATTTGTCGTACCAAGCCAACTAGGCAAGGACATGGAACTACAGTATTATGATTCAGTAGACGCCACAGGTGGTGATTCTACCATATACACTGTTGCAACAATTGCCTCAAACCTCGGTTCTGTATCCTTTGACGCATCATCATACCCAGTACCATATGTAGCAAATGCACTTAATGAAGGTGATAACACTACAATGGTATCTAGCGCAGGCAAAGTTTCAGGTACTATCTCAGTTACTGAACCAGATTCATCAAGTGATACATTCACAACTGCATCTGCAGGTAATACAAATACAGCAGGAACCATTAAGATCAAACTATCCGGCACCTATGTTTACACAGCTGGCGGACAAGTGACAGCAGATGCTGGAGCATTAGCAATCGAGGAGTTAGGCCCATTAGATGAGACCGAAAGAGGTTCTCAAGTCTATGAAGTCGACTTTACAATTGGTGGAGCTGCATGTACTGGATCTAACACAGGTTCTTGTCAAACAGGCAGTACAGCGAACTCAACACCTGTCAACGCAACCTCAATCATGCAAGTAGAGTACATTGATACTGCAGACGCAGCAGGTGGTACAACCACACTGTATGATTCTGCAATCTTTGCACTACATACTGGCTCACTCTCAGTGGACAAGGATGTCTACATCATGGGACAAGATGCAGTAATAACGCTAACCGATCCTGACTTGAACTTGGACTCTGGTACATCTGAACAGTACGACTTGAGATTAATCGAATGGGATTCCTCAGCGAACTCATCCGTATTACTCCACAACTCTTACTGTACAACAGGCTGTACTTTGGACCCAAGTAACTTGACAGAAACTGGTGATAACACTGGTGTATTCCAGACTGTATTCACTATTCCAACCTCAATCTCTGAACAAGGTGGTTCAGCTTCTTCCCTAGAAATGGGTGAGTCTGTAACACTAACATACAGAGATGTAGGCCTGTCAGGCGAAGCGTCAGTAGGTGACGACGAATTAGATATTGAAGCATCATTTTCAATATCAAAGTTCGGCGCAATTGTTGAACTCGACAAGGCAGTATATGACTGGACTGATACGGTTGTAGTAACAATCACAGCACCAGATCATAACAACAACGCCAATAGCGAAGAGAGCATAGGAACTTCATCCCTGCCAATACAAGCTAACTCCAGAGCGGGTAAGATGTGTACATCAGGCGACAAGACCTATACTCTAGCTGAAACTAACGAGGACACCGGTGTATTCGATGGTGAAATTGCTTTGCGTGGCTTTGACCACACAATGGCAACAAGCGATGCTTACACAGTCTCAACATCTGAGGCATGTACTGGAAACACCAGCGGTGAACTCTCAACAGCGGGTAGCATGGACGGCATAACTGTATCATACGAGTGGGTAGACGGAAGCGTAGCACTAGCTTCAGCAATAATCCAATGGAACATTGGTGAAGCTGAATTGCTAGACAGCACTGTCGCCCCAGGTGGTTCATCTGTCATACGAGTAACAGATGTTGATGAAGACGTACAAAGCACGATAATAGATACGTTCAAAGTAGACGTATTCTCAGATTCAGACTCTGGTGGCTTTACGGCCACAGTTTCGGAGACCGGTGAGAGCACTGGTGTATTCGAAGCAACAATCCACTTTGCTGATGACGCAGCAACTTCTGGATTGACACTAAGAGTAGCTGAAGGTGACACAGTCACTGTTGAGTATACGGACGTTACATTACCTGGACCTGATTACGGTACATCAGATAGCTTGACCATTGCTGCAACGCTCACAATCGGAACTGCAACACCACCACTTGAAAGAGCACCTGCTGCTAACGCACGTGTTGTCGATGCATTCGGCAGCTCAGTAGCTGAAGTATCAGTTGATCAACAAGTACAGATTGCAGCCGATGTAGCAAACGCGCAAGACAAGGAACAAGCATTTGCATACTTAGTACAGGTACAGGATTCGAACGGAGTTACTGTCTCGCTAGCATGGATTACAGGTTCTCTGAATGGTGGACAATCAATGAGTCCAGCATTATCATGGACACCTAGCGCTGCCGGTTCATACACTGCAACAGTGTTTGTCTGGGAGAGCGTAGATAATCCAGTGGCATTATCGCCAACTGTCTCGGTAAGTATAGACGTAGTATAAGACTAGAAAAAGAAACTAATTTCCCCTTTTCTTTTTTTTTATTTTCTTAAGTTAAGGTAACTTGTTCAGAAACAATATCTATGAGTCCAAGTTATAAAAAATATTGAAACTTGTAATTTTTCTTGTAATTGCTGCATTAGTTACGGTTACTTTGCCTCAAGTATTTGCCGCCGAGTTTGAAGTGTATACGAATCAGCAGATATACTCCACACCTCATCCACTTTTCATATACGGCACTGGAGATCCTAACACGCCTTTGGTATTACGTCTCTATACACCAGATGGAAGCACGGCAGAGTTTAAACAAATAATTGTAAATTCAGATGGAACGTTCAACCTCAAGTTACTGGATTGGCCAAAAACTTCAACTACATTTCCCTATGGTACCTATACTGTTGAAGCAATACCACAATCAGGACCACCCAAAAAAATTGACATAAAGTTTGCTTCTTCAACCGAACTTAAACAAATTCCCATAGAACGCGATCTTAACACGCAAGTTTTTGCCCCCGAAATTGCAGCTATAAACAAGCCCTTCCGTGTATTTGTGCAAGTTACAAGTGACGGTCTGATGGTGAGTAGTGAAAGCATCAAAGTACTCTCATCATCCCACATACATTCCCCTAATGGAAAGGTACAAAGCCTTGCAACATCACTAGAGATGCTTCATGAAGGACTGTACTTTGTGGAATACACTCCTAGGATAGAAGGTACCTTCATCTTCCACATGGTAGCTTTTTCCCAAGGAACTCAATCACATGCATCTGCAGCAACTCTTGTTCTGGGTCAGGACATAGCTGGACTTGCTCGCCAAGTAGTAACTTTAAACGAGATATTGAACACTGCATCTGACGAACTTGGAACATTACAGACAGACATACATGGGTTTGGTTCCACTCTTGATGATGCTAGTGAAACAATACGTACTAGCGTGATAAAGATTGATACCAGTGTAACCTCAATGTCGTCAGCAGTGGCTAACATAGAGGAGGCATCATTACAGGTAAACTCATTGTTGTTTCCAATAGTAGGTGCTATAGCGGTCATACTTGCTTTGCAGATTACGATACTTGCACGAAGAAGATAGTTAAAATAAACGATCAAAGAAATTTTAAATCATGATCAAAGTGTTGCTATTCTTAATAGCATTTTTTTCAGTAATTTTTCTCTTTCAGGAAGATTCCTATGCCTTTATTGAGGGATTCGATTCCCCACCTCTTCCAGATTTTGATATTGAAAAATCACCAAAATCCATCTTATTAGATCTCTCACCCACACAAAATGCAGCAAAAAGATATCTGGTGTTTGGCTCGGGGCAGATAAGTAATGCATATTCCGAAACAAAAAATCTTGTATACGGAATAAATTCTGACCAGGGATTTTTCTCAGTTGGCATGTTCAATGAAAACGAGGCAGCCAACTTGAAACTAAAAGGTTATTCTGTGGTTGCTGACTTTCCCTTGGATTTTTATTCCAAATATGTATCAAGAAACGCAATCTCTGACATATATCAGATTGGAAACATTGCCAATTCCGAATTAGTTCATAAACTTTACAACGTTACTGGCAAGGGAGTTACTATTGCGATAATGGATACCGGCGTCGACTTTTCAAATCCTGATATCACTGAATCACTGGCACGAGACGAGAACAACCACCCAATAATGCTTGATGCTGACGGACAGGGTTTGGTTCTTACAAATTCCACGTTTGCTGCAAAAATCAACAAATACGGAGTGATGAAAAATTTCACAAAGGGCGATAACCCACCACCCGCAAATGTAACTTCAACCGTATACGTTACAACTGACGGTGTATTTTTGAATAATTCAATAGGAAACGGCACGAATATTTCCATTTACAACTCTTTGTACCCATATTACGGCCAGAATCCAGTGCTGACTGGTACAATTATGTCTGACATGAAAGTTGGAAATGACGATAAAGATTTCATCCCCACCAAGAGTGGAATTTATCATCTGGGTGTGATTCTTGCTCCGCAAGCTGGAAAACTCCACGGAGTGATTGTTTTGGCAACTGATCCAAATGAAGCTGGCGTTTATGATACTATAATACCTGACATGTCAACTTCCTGGAAGGACTTTACTAGGGAAAAAGACAAAGATCCTGACTATGACTTTGACTTTACTGACGAGACTCCAATAGTTATTGGCAGTGGAAACGAATTTCTGCTTTATGATTCAGACGATGACGGCAACTACGATTATTCCACAGGTACTGTTGGAGCAAGAGTTGTTGACGTACATGGGATTTTTTCAAAAAAGGCTGACATTGACGATCATCTTCAAGCAATTAACGGAACCTTGCTGCCGGCAATGGATAAGGACGGCAGATTCTTCGGCGTAATGACTGATTTCGCTTCACACGGAACAGCAAGCTCATCAACTATTGTGTCTAAAGGAATAATGAAATATGATATCTATAATGATACTAAAAAATACACGATCAAGGGAATCGCCCCAGATGCGAAGATACTTCCCGTAAAGTCACTATGGTTTGGTGATGTGTTTTATGGATGGATGTGGGTTGCTGGATTTGAAAATGAGGATAACAAATGGGTTTACACAGAAAAACCAAAGGCAGATATTATTTCTAACAGCTGGGGAATCTCAGGATTTCCCAGTCTGGGATATGCTCCTGGTTTGGATATTTTATCGCACGTTCTCAATGTATTAGTAATGCCACAATCCCTTCATGAAAATTATACTGGTGTGACTATAATATCAGCAGCTGGGAACTCCGGACATGGTTATGGTACCATGGGGATGCCTGGAATTTCATCATTTGGCATCTCGGTTGGTGCGGTAACAAATAATGACTTTGTTGGATATGGTCCATTCAAGGGAGAGCCGAGATTTGGTAACACTACTGACAATTCAGATCATGTCGTTGATTTTTCAAGCAGGGGTCCAGGAGTAATTGGCGACCCAAAGCCAGATTTAATGAGTATTGGAGCATATAGCTTTGTCCCAACAATAGTAACTACACAACCAGATTCGCCAAGAGAGCCATTTGATCTTTTTGGTGGTACCAGTATGTCTGCACCAATTGTTGCAGGTAGCGCTGCTCTTCTAGTTGAGAGCTTTAATGAAAAGGAGACTAGCTATGATCCATTTGCAATTCGAAATATCTTGACATCTACAGCAAAGGATCTACGAAACGACCCATTCACACAAGGAGCAGGACTAGTAAACGCATTAGATGCCGTAAGGATTCTAAATGGGCATGGCGGAAAATTTATTGTTCATAATGATGAAACATTTTCAAACATAAAAAAAGTGATTGATACATCCTCACCATTATTTGATTCAGACTTGTTTGGAGGTAAGGAATTTAGTTTTTCCGATAAAACATTCCCCATGACAGGTTGGTACGGAGGGCGATTGCATTCTGGTGAAAAAACTAGTACAACATTTACTATAGAAAACCCAACACCTAAGGCGCTAAATATTGCGATTAAACCCACAACTATAAAACTAATTCAAAGTATGGAAGTAACTGGAACCACCGAACCTCACCAACAAGATTCTATATTAAAAGAATCGGAAACATATAGACCAAATTACATCAGACTTAGTGAGATATCATCAGAATATAGAATTTCTAATCAAACAGCAATCATTCATCCTGATTCTTCGCTTATGGTATTGAACCTTCACTATCCGTTTGACACTTTCATGAATCAGACAGACACAACTTATGCCGACGACCTACAAATTTCCTCTTTGTACATTTATGATTGGGAAGATAAAAACAGCGATGATGAAATTTCCAGTGATGAGATATCGTTAGTAAGCAGGGGCGGATCATGGGGAACAGTTCAAGAAATTCGTATATCTGATCCAGCAGAAAAATTTGAAAATGAACCAGTTGTTGGCGTATATCCAGTACCTAACAAATACTCATTCTGGCGAGGAAATATCAACCAAAATGCAACAGCAATGGAATACACTCTTTCTACAAACTATTACGAAAGTGCCGCTTGGGACAATGTTAATCTTGAGTACCAAGGAATTAATGCAAAGGAGTTAACGTTATCAGTCCCGCCAAATGATTCAATTGATGTAACTGCTACACTTTCTGTGCCATTAGATGAACAGACAGGTGTTTACCAAGGTTTTTTAAATTTTGTGGGAGAATATCAGAAAGTTAGTTCGCCTGTTTCATACGGTGTGCTAAAGGCGGTTGATAAAGAAACAAAACAATTTGTGATTACTGGCTCGTCACGTGACAATTTGTATGGAAATGGTTACGTAAAGGGAGCCTTTGATATGACTAGCAGATATATGGCTGGTGATTGGAGGCATTATTATTTTGATATACAGGATCATACAATAAATGCAGCTACAATAAACTTTGAATGGGAAAATGATAACACAAACTTTACTGCTTTTATGATTGATCCTCAGGGAAAAATCATACAGACAAATTTTCCATCAGGTGTTTTTGGTGAGTTTTTAGGCTGGCCAACTACCGACTGGCTTGGCACGTCCTCATTTAGTCAAGGCGGTACATTTTATCCTGTAAAAAACAAAGATAACACATCAACGGTATTATATGCTCCAATAAACCAGACTGGAACATACACGTTACTTGTTCACTCTACATTGTTTGATGGCAAGTCACCTACAGAACCTGTTTCACTTGCTGCAAAATTCAGTACAATAACACCTGACGATAAGCCACCTGAAATAATATTGGAGTTGCCTGAATTAGTAACTAACTCATTTGAAATCTTGCCGGAAATTATAGACAAGAATCTTGACTATGTAGAATACTATATTGATGGACAGAAAGTAGAACCAAGTACTTTACAAACTAAACTGTTATCAGATGGTAAACATGATTTACGAATTTATGCGCGTGATATAGTTGAAAATGAAGTTGATAAGACGTTTTCGTTTATCGTAGATAACACACCACCTGAAATATTTATCGAGTCACCAAAAAATGGTACTACAGTTTCAAATTCGTTACAAATTGATTTCAAAGTGAAAGATGCAAATCTAGCTGATAGCGGTTTTTCTAACATGTCCATTTTGGGTCCTGGTAAAATTACTATTTTCCCGCTTAATGGCACACTACTAAAGGATGTAAATTCGTATGCATTCAATACAACTAGTATTGATGATGGAGTCTATGAGCTTGATATTACATCTATAGACATGGCTAAAAATGAACAGATAAAGACGATCTCATTCACTGTAGATCATGCATTTGCTGAACCACCTTCTGTTATTCCAGAAGAGAAACCAACTTCTCAAAATATTATATTAATCATAGTTGTTACTATTGCCGCCGCAGGTGTGATCATGTTTGCTGTAAAAAAAACCAGAAAAACTTCAACAATAAAATCTTGAAAGAAGATTTATAACCAATTTGACGATATCGTGAGCTTGAATGTCTGAGCAGGAAAAGGGACCTGGAGGGATGTCTAGGAGAGATTTTCTAAAGCTTTTAGGTGCTGCAGGAACATCTGTAGCTTTTGCGCCATTTGTTCCTTGGGGCAAATTTATGCCAAACCCGTCATCCGTTACACTTGCAAAGGTACCTGTTATACTACCTGATGGTACACAAGCAAATCTTAACACTTTTCCAGTAAATCATGCTGAAGTTATCACTTATCCAGAAACAGCTGATGAAGTTCTAAATGAGGAAGCATTTAGAAAATGGCAGTTCATCAGATTACCTGAAAAATTTGGTGGGGCAAGAAAGGATACTTCTGCTTTTAGAGGATATAGTATGATATGTCTTCATTTGTGGTGTTTGTGGAAGTATTGGCCAGATGAAGGGCGAATGAGGGGAGAGTGTCCTTGTCATGGTAGTATGTATGATGTTATGACAGGTACTGCTTTTCTAGGACCTGCATCATTACAAGCGCCTCCTTCAAACACACTTCCCAATCTTGATTTTGAAGCTGATTCTGATGGATTTATGTTCATTTCTCCTCCAACGTGGGGTGTTAATTCAAATGGAGTTGTAGGATATGGCCGCTTCGCTTGATAGACGTAACGGTTTTCTCGAATTCATTTACTGGATTTGGAATGAGTTAGATCGAACTATATTTACCGCAATAAAGTTTTCATTTCCAGCACGATTTGTAAGTCCCTTTGGATTTTTGGGGATGCTCACATTCATCATGTTCATCACTCTGGGTGTAACTGGTGCGTTACTGATGTTCTATTACGAGCCAATCATGACGAGGTCATGGGACAGCGTTGCGTTTATCAACAATGATGTACCGTTTGGATTTCATATTAGAAACCTCCACTACCATGGCTCAAACGCAATGGTGATGTTGGCCATTCTTCACATGTATTATCAATACTTTAGCGGGCGATACAAAATAAGAAATGAAGTTTTGTGGGTAACAGGTGTCATACTTGGTACTGTAACAATTCTCGAAGCATTTACTGGATACGACATTATCTTCAGTGAACGTGCAGAGCTTGCAATCAGTATTGCCGCTTCGCTTACAAACTCAATTCCTATAGCTGGACCCATGATTCGTGAACTGGCGTTTGGTGCTGGCTTCCATGACTTTGTGCTTCGGTTCTATGCACAACATGTTTTCATTTTACCTTTAGTGATGCTTGGATTAATGGCAGTTCATTTCCCAAGGTTCTTGGTATTTGATGTACCAATGGTTATGGCAATATGTGGTGCAATGTGTTTGGCTGGCGGTGTCTTCCCAGTGGACTTGGGGTTCAAGTTCGAACCAACTGTGCCACCTGGCATCACTGTTCCAGAATGGTATCTTACAGGTTTGTATGCATTTTTGAGGACACAGTATGACAAGTTCCTTACGGGAGTGTTGTGGCCAGCATTGTTCATAGGCGTGTTACTACTTACGCCATTTCTTGATAGATACAAGAAGTTCTCTTGGAAAGACCGTCCGTGGATGACTGCTTTTGGCATCACGGGAATTTCTCAGATATTAGTTACAACATACTGGGGATTTTACATTCCACCAGATACCACTATTCCATTAGTAGAAAGGCTGGTAATTGATCCAATTAACCTATATCTTGTTATGATATTGCTTGTACCTCTTAGCTTTGGATTTACTTTGATGATGATTCATCTAGCAAAGGAAGCTGAAAGAAAGGCTAAACTTGCCAAAGCAAATGGACCAAAGAAAGTGTCAGAAATCAAACTGTCAATAAAATGGACAAATTGGCTACTTGTAGCATTGCTTGCTTTCCAAGTATTCCTCAATATTGCAGCATTCAATGCGTTCCTATCTGGAATGAACAACGTTAACCTTTGGATAACTGGCGTAATTCTGATAACTTTTGCTGGGTTTTTCCATCTTTACCGTTATGCTATGTCTCAGTCAAAAAACATACCAAAACCACCAAAGATTCCCAATACCAAGTTATTAGAAAGCGCACAAAAACCGTTATCCAAAACGGATCAAACTAAACTATCTGAGGAAAAATTACCACAGGGACAAGTTGTAGAAAATGTGACACCTGAAATCAAGACAAACACTGCGGAATTAGATCTGGATAAAGACCCAAACCTTGGAATGTCTGATCTAAAGAAACCATAAGCAAAAATCTTCTATTCCCTTAAACAAGCTTTATAAGACTTTTACAAATCATTGCAAAACATTGAGCACAGTTTCAGGTAATCAATATGGAGTAGGTGTGATTACACTTTTAGTTGCCGTGTCAATATCAATTGGTTACTATCAAATGTATTGGCTGCCAGAGCAGCTTGCAACACCAGATGTTGATGAGCATGTTTTACATCCTGTTAAATCTACTCACATTGAGATGATTCTAGGATCCTCAAATGCTGATCAGCAGGACAATTATGTGCCAAAGCTGGTCAACTTACAATTAAGCATTGACAATCATGTCATATGGACAAATGTAGATGAGACAGCACACACAGTTACGCCTGATCATCGTTACACTGATGGCTATAGTGGAGACTTTGGTTCTACCGGTGTCGTTAAGCCTGGAGAGATATACGACTTTTTGTTTACAGAGGCACCACCAAACATACCAGTAACTATTGAATATCATTGTGATCCACATCCTTGGATGACAGGAAAAGTTGTAGTGTCACAGGCTAGATTTTAGGCTGAAAATTTTGCAAACAATTGGTCACTTTCTACTTCTTTATGTTGTTCTATAATTGATGCACGAAACTTTACATCATGAGTTTGTTCAGGCTCAAAATCAATTGTTGCAGTAAACTCTACTTTGTTATCTGGCATGAGATCCCTACTAACGAAAAGCCGTGATACGTTATCGGAAATCTGTTTATTATTGTATGATTTGTAAACGATAAGTTTGTTTGAACCAACAATCAGAGTGTTAATTACAATTCCATCATATTTACCTGGATAATTTACAGTAACACTACCATTTATTTCAGAATTTGGTTTTATGTTCTTATCATCGAGTTTCAATACAATATACTTCATGTTATTGAATTATTTAATCGGAATAATAATTTTATGAAAGAATGAATGGGCCCAAAGGGCTTCGATCCCTTGACCATTGGATTAGAAGTCCAACACTCTATCCAAGCTGAGCTATGAGCCCAAGAAACAAAAAATTTTTACTTTATTAAGGGTTTTACAACCATTTTTTTGCATTCAAGTCCCTTTCCATCTTGAAAAGAAACTGCTGAGAATAACCAGCAAAGTTTCCAAAATGATCTAAAATCTGTTGATGAATTTTTTCATATCTTTTTTTCGAAATAGTTTTTTTATCCATACAAAATTTGTTTGGGTAGTATTTTTCTAGAATTTTTGTCACCCAAGTATCCAAAGGAAATGCCTCAAGTTTTTCAAGAGAAAATAGCATGATGCAGTCTGCTACTTTACCCCCAATTCCTGGTAGTTTTAAAAGAGATTCTCTAGATTCTTGATAATTTGATTTTTTCAGTTCATCAAAATTGATTTCACCAGAAATTACGGCACGGGATGTATCTAAAACATACTTTGATCTGTATCCCAGACCACATTCTTGCAGATCATGCAGTGTAGCGTTTCCAAGCGTTTTAGGACTTGGAAATATAAAAAATTCTTTTTTTTCAAACCTAATCTTTCTTCCAAATTTTTTACATAATTTCTGGAGACTTGTTCTGATATTTGGAATATTTGAATTTGCTGAAATAATAAACGAAATACAGCATTGAAAAGGATCCTGTCTTGTTATACGAAGTCCTGGATAGTGTTTTACTGCTTTTTTTACAATTTTATCCCGTGTTATGTTTTTTAGAATTTTTTTAATATCGTCATCAGTTCTAAAAAATTTTTTTGTTTCTTTTGTTAATGTTACATTTTCAAACTGTTTTTGATTTACCACAATAATGTTATGTCCATTAACAATAAACCATGTATTTTTATAATTCTCCCATAAGAAGATTTGACCGCTATTAATTGTGTCATGGATGTTTATACTAGCGTGAAAATCAAACATTTCACACAGATATCTCTTCACCAAGTTTGGGCGAATATGCGTCTAAACCAAATTTTTCTTGGATCTCTTCAGCAAATTTTATGCAAGATTCATTGTCACCATGAACGGTTAACACTTTAGGGCTGCCCTTAATGTTTTTAATCATATCAAAAAGCGAGTCCCTATCTGCGTGACCTGAAAACTGGAATTGTTTTACAGGAGCTTTTACTTTCATCTCTTTTCCATCAGCAAGAATCTTTCCTGTTTCTAGCAATTTTTTTCCAGGAGTACCTTCCCCTTGGTATGAAACCATAGCAATTCCATTTTTATCATTAAAGGCTAATTTTTGCATATAATATATGGCGTTTCCTCCAACTAACATACCAGCAGGCGAAATTACAACGCATGGTTTTGTAATTGCTCTTTTCCTATCACTATGATCCCTGACTAAAAATGCATCATTAATTGCATCAGAGAATATGTTAATATTTTTCAAGTATTCTGGATAACGAAACATTATATCATTTACCTTTAACGCCATACCGTCCATAACCACCTGATGCTGGAAGTTTGCATTTTTTAGGACGCATGCAATCTCTTGAGATCTTTCAACAGAAAATGACGGAATAAACAAGATTCCCTTATTGTCCATGACTTCATTTGCAAATTCAATCAATCCTTGCTCTGATTTCTCTCGTGGTGTTTGATTTGTTTGAGAATATGTACTCTCGGTGATCAAAAGATCGATATCTCCTATATCTAGATCAGCTTTTGGTAGCATTCTGGAGCCGCGCAGATTGATATCTCCAGTATAAAACAGTCGTTTACCTTGCGCTTCAACTAGAACTGTACTACCACCTATAACATGACCAGAAGAACGTAACTCAAATTTGGCATTACCAATGTTTACAGGCTCCCTAAATCCAATTTCTTTGGAATTTTTGATCATGCTGTTTACATGGCTATGATTAAACGAATGTTTGTTTTTTTCAATCTTTAACATATCCTCAATTAACAATATACTTAGATCAAGCGTTGGCGATGTGCAGTAAACATCAGTATTTCCTCCATTGAACAGAGAAGGAATACATCCAGAGTGGTCTAAATGAGCATGAGTAATAATTGCGGCATCTACATCCTTTGGTCGAACATGTAATGGATATGAAGGGGGATCATTACGTCTTTTTGCAAACATAACTCCATAATCTAAAAGTAAATTGGTACCATCACAATTCACAATGAATCCAGATCTACCAACTTCACCAGCTGCACCCAAAACTTTGATCTTCACGCTCAAAATTCTGATGGATGGTCTTAAAACCTTCTTACCATATATGCGATCAGCTTCCGATCGGGAAAATCTGCATAAGCTTTAATTAGTGTAACCTAAGATCTGATCAAATATGGGAAGAACTTACGACGATTGGATAAAAACGCAAGATCAAGCATTAGTAGCGAAAACTCGCGCTGGTGATGAAGCAAACAAACCACTTCTAAATCAAATTAACTGGATTTGGGTTGCTA
>Ga0208881_1000507_pt1 | contig 13736 bp, 9 predicted proteins | sample Knorr_S23_td_AAI_FD_185610 | JGI IMG/M metagenome (GOLD analysis project Ga0208881, IMG submission 185610) | Marine microbial communities from Southern Atlantic Ocean transect - Knorr_S23_td_AAIW_ad_876m_LV_B (SPAdes) (version 2) | ecosystem: Environmental > Aquatic > Marine > Oceanic | place... | reverse complement strand
TGAAGTGGAAAAAGACTTCACCCAGTACGGTGAAGAAGTGAAATTTGGCGGCGGCAAAGTGATCCGCGATGGTATGGGTCAAAGCCAACGCAGCTGTACCGAAACCGTTGATACGGTTATCACCAATGCATTGATTTTGGATCACTGGGGCATTGTTAAAGCGGATGTTGGCATTAAAGAGGGCAGAATTGCCGCTATCGGCAAAGCCGGTAATCCGGATGTGCAGGATGGCGTCACTATTGTGATTGGCCCGGGTACCGAAGTGATTGCCGGTGAAGGTCAGATATTGACCGCCGGTGGTATAGACGCACATATCCACTTTATTTGCCCACAGCAAATTGAAGAGGCGCTGATGTCTGGGGTGACTACCATGTTGGGCGGCGGTACGGGTCCGGCAACGGGCACCAATGCCACCACCTGCACCCCCGGCCCTTGGAATATAGGCAAAATGTTGCAGGCCAGCGAAGATATGCCGATGAATTTAGGCTTTCTCGGCAAAGGTAATGCCAGTTTGCCAATCGCCCTTGAGGAACAGTTACTGGCCGGTGCTTGCGGTTTAAAATTACACGAGGATTGGGGAACCACACCGGCGTCCATTGATAACTGTTTAAACGTCGCCGAAAAATTTGATGTGCAGGTAGCGATTCACACTGACACATTAAATGAGTCGGGTTTTGTCGACGATACCATCGCCGCCTTTAAAGGTCGGGCGATCCACACCTACCACACGGAAGGTGCCGGTGGTGGCCATGCGCCGGATATTATTCGCGCCTGTGCGCAGCCCAATGTGCTGCCCTCATCCACCAATCCAACCCGCCCCTACACCCGCAATACCATTGATGAGCATCTGGATATGTTGATGGTCTGTCACCATCTGGATGCGTCCATTCCTGAGGATGTAGCCTTTGCCGATTCACGGATTCGCAAAGAGACCATTGCCGCGGAAGATATTTTTCACGATCTCGGGGCCTTTAGCATGATCGCCTCGGATTCACAGGCCATGGGACGGGTTGGCGAAGTAATTACCCGCACCTGGCAGACTGCCCACAAAATGAAAGTACAGCGCGGCGCTTTGGAGCAGGATAATGAGAATATGGATAACTTCCGTGCGCGGCGCTATGTGGCCAAATACACCATTAATCCAGCCATAACCCATGGTATTGATCATGAAGTGGGTTCCGTTGAAGTGGGTAAGCTCGCCGATCTAGTATTGTGGAAGCCCGCTTTCTTCGGTATTAAACCTTCATTAATTATCAAAGGCGGCTTTATTGCCGCAGCGCCCATGGGGGATCCCAATGCCTCGATTCCCACGCCACAGCCAGTGCACTATCGGATGATGTTTGGCGCCTTTGGCAGTGCGCCGCGACAGACATCGGTGACCTTTACCTCGCAGGCGGCGATTGATAATGATGTGGGCAAAAGATTTCAGCTCAATCGCAATTTGGTAGCTTGCCGCAACACGCGTAATATTACCAAGAAGAGTATGATCCATAATGCTTGGATGCCCAATATTACGGTAGATCCACAAACCTATGAAGTGCATGCGGACGGCGTACTATTAACCTGTGAACCTGCGGATAGGTTGCCGCTGGCCCAGCTGTACAGCTTGTTTTAGGCAAATCAAACTATGTTAGAAATTTATCAACGCCTGCCCGCCAATTCTGTGGATACTATTGACGGGGAACTGATGCTCGATCATCTACAGCGTGAAAAGGGGCGCTTTAAAGCCGTATCATCTTCCGATGAGGAAGTTAGAGTATTTTTAGAGCGCGGACATACTCTGGTTATTGGTGAGATATTGCGCAGTAATTGCGGTCAACATTTACTGGTAACCGGTGCCGCTGAGCCAGTGGCAACAGCAACCACGGATAACTGGGTGCAGTTTAGTCAGGCCTGTTATCATCTGGGCAATCGCCATGTAAAAATGCAAATTGGCGATTGCTGGTTGCGCATCACGCCCGATCATGTGCTGGAGGATATGCTACAACAACTAGGCATGCAGTTGCGTTATGAGCAGGCGCAATTTGTGCCCGAGCCCGGCGCCTATTTTAGTAGGGGAAAACAGGGCGGCCATGGTCACCATCACTGATACAGCCTTACTGCGTCTATTGCAATTAAGCAGTGCTACCCTGCCGGTGGGCGGCTACTCCTTTTCGCAAGGACTGGAGTATGCGATTGACAGCGGTTGGCTAAAAAATGCTGAGGATATTAGTCAGTGGTTATCATTGCAATTACAGCAGTCATTGGCCAACACTGATTTACCGCTGTTATCTCGTCAACTACAGGCAGCTCGTATTGCCGATAGCAAGGCGATGGATTATTGGAATTGCTACACGCTGGCCTGTAGAGAAACCAGCGAATTGCGCCTAAATGATACCGCTATGGGTGCGGCTATGGTGCGACTGCTAAGCCATCTGGATGTGCCCATGCCATTGTGTGAGCAACGGGAAATAACCTTTGTGGCGGCTTTTGCTATGGCTGCCGCCCATTGGCAAATAGACTGTCGCACTGCTTGTCAGGGCTACCTCTGGTCATGGTTGGAAAACCAAGTGGCCGCCGCCACCAAATTAGTGCCGCTGGGACAGACCAGCGCGCAGCAGTTACTGAGTGAGTTATTGCCGGTTATTCCGTTGGCCATTGATCAGTCGGAAACCATTGCCGATGAACAAATTGGCAGCTCATTGCCAGCCGTGGCTATGGCCAGTGCTTGGCACGAAACTCAATACAGTCGTTTATTTCGTTCTTAAGGGAGAAACTTATAGTGAAACCAAAACAAACCCTGCGCGTCGGTGTGGGTGGTCCAGTGGGCTCCGGTAAAACCGCCCTGCTTAGAGCGCTGTGTGCCGAATTGCGCAATCACTATGATATTGCAGTGGTGACCAATGATATCTACACCAAGGAAGATGCCAAATTTCTTACCGAGCATGAGGCATTGAGTGCGGATCGCATTATTGGGGTGGAAACCGGCGGTTGTCCACATACCGCGATTCGCGAAGATGCCTCGATGAACTTGGCCGCTATCGATGAATTGTGTGATCGTCATGGTGCTTTGGATGTGGTGTTTGTGGAGAGCGGTGGTGACAACCTAAGTGCCACCTTTAGTCCGGAACTATCAGATTTAACCCTCTATGTGATCGATGTATCGGCCGGCGATAAAATACCCCGCAAAGGCGGGCCCGGTATTACCAAATCGGATTTATTGATTATCAATAAAATCGATCTGGCACCACTGGTGGGCGCCTCCTTAGAGGTGATGGATCGCGATGCCAAGATCATGCGTGGGGAAAAGCCCTTTGTGTTTTCCAACCTAAAAATGGGTCAGGGGCTTGAGGGTATTATCCAGTTTATCGTAACTGAGGGAATGTTACCGGGTAGACCATTGTAATCATAAAGTGCAGCTTTGGCTGGTAAAAATCAAAAGGCTTATTGTTAGTGCTTTCAAGCGGTTAATCATTGGCCAGCAATCGAATGGAGATTGCCGCCGCCGAGGTGCGGTTGACCACTTCCAGTTTGCGGAAAATTTGTTCCAGATGTTTATTGATGGTGCGTGGGCTAGTATCCAGAATTTGACCAACTTCCTGATTGGTTTTGCCATTCCCTATCCAATACAAAACTTCCGATTCTCGATTAGTTATTGGCAGTGCGGCTTTAAGTTTTTGCGCATCGCTGGGTTCCATGCCATCCAGTAGTTTCAATAATACTTCTCGGTTATCGGCGTACTCAATCAGACGAATTGTTAAGCTGTGCTCTATACCCTGTAAGTCAAGCAACTGCCCGGGCTCAGGCCGATGGCAAAGCCACTGCGAAATCTGTTCAGGTAATTTAGTTTGCAGCCATGACTCATCCACCTGTGCGCAGTCAAATAGTTGTTTGGTTTGCGGTGTTGCCCAGACTATTTGAGCGTCGACATTGACGGTAAACAGATGCTGGCCAGTGCTGTCGAGAGCAGTATAGGCGCTAGAGGTCAAGTGAGCATTGGTAAGATGTACACGTATACGAGCGATTAGTTCGTCGGGATTAATAGGCTTAATTAGATAGTCGACGCCACCGGCATTTAGGCCTTTGATAGTGCTCTCGGTATCGTCGAGGCCCGTCATAAAAATAATTGGGATATCGGCAAGTTTTGGATTTTCCTTAAGCTGTCTGCAGATTTCGAAACCATCCAGGTGAGGCATAATGGCATCCAGCAAAATAATGTCCGGAACCATCTTTTGCGCAATGCTGATAGCCTGCTTGCCCTCCAGTGAAACCAATACGCTCAGGCCAGCTTGTTCCAGCGCTTCATTGAGCATGCCCAATGTTTCAGGGGAGTCGTCAACCACCAGTACTACCTGATTCTCCAGGGCAAACTTCTGGGGGCTACTCAGTTGATTAAGTGATGATATTGTCATGGCCTTTTCTCCTGCAACATTTCCACGATTCTACTATGTAGTTGTTGTTTTGAAAGATGCTCAAGATGCTCGATTAATGAGGACTTGATGTTAGCAGTCTCATGCAATTTCTTAATGATTTTGTTAACGCCTTTAGTATAGCCGATTTCAGCATAGGCGCTGAGCTGATTAAACAAAGGATGATCCGGTACTGGCCCGTGGGTTATATTGGTGAATGATGAGGCTGGGGGTAGATCCACTGCCTGTTCATAAATCCAATCGATTTCCATCAGTCTGCTTAAATGATCTTGCAGGCTTTGTATTTTGATGGGCTTAACCATATATGCGTTATGAGAAAAGTTAGAGTCTTGCTCAGTATGCCTTTCTTGAGCGTCGGCTGAAATCATAATGATCGGCGTCTCAATACCAGCTGCACGCAGATTGTCGGCAAGTTCCAAGCCGTTCATGCCGGGCATTGAGACATCGATAAGAAAAATATCTGGTTGGCACTGCTCGAGCATAGTCAGGCAGGCCTCGGCATCTGCTGCTTCTAATACCTGAAATCCCAAGGGCGATAATAGGTCGCGGATCAGCCCTCGATGATTGACTTCATCATCCACAACCATAACAGTTTTAGGGGTTCCTTGATAACCAATAGCCGGCTTGGCTTTTGGCTCAGGTAAAGTGGGCATATCTATGCTCGACAGCATCAACATAATTCTAAAACTGGTACCCTGCCCCAAAGTGCTGGTCACTTTAATATCGCCGCCCATGATATCGCACAATAATTGCACGATGGTCAAGCCCAGTCCGGTGCCGGGAACATTGGGAACCCCGGTTTTTTTGATGCGTTCAAAGGGATTGAAGATACGTTTCATATCTTTATTATCAATACCAACACCTGTGTCGGTAACCGTAAATTCGGCGACCTGATTGCGATAGTTAACCTCAAAGCTGACACTGCCCTGTTCGGTAAATTTAATCGCGTTAGAAATCACATTAATTAATATTTGCCTAAGGCGTTTTTCATCGGTTCGCACATACTGTGGCAAATTGCCACTGGCTTGATAATTAAATGCGATGGATTTGGCTTCAGCCTGTGGGCCAAATATATGCACTATTTGTGTCAGTAATTCTTGCAAATCCACCTGACCGGAGTGAATTTTCAGCTTGCTAGCTTCGATTTTCGAGAGGTCTAGTAACCCCTCAATCAAGTCGGCAAGGTACTCGCCACTGCGGTGCATAATAGCGATCGATTCTTTTCGTTCTGCGGGGATTGTAGGATCCCTACTCAGCAGTTGCGCATAGCCCAGTATGGATTGCAATGGGGTGCGCAACTCATGACTGATGCCGGTTAGGTAGCGGCTTTTTGCTTGGTTTGCCGCCTCAGCCAGTTCTTTGGCGTCCTGTAGTGCCAAATCGGTTTCCTTATGGGCATCGATTTCCGCAATAAGACGATGTGTTTGGTCGTTGCTCTCCTCCTGCGCCACCACACGGCTTTCATGAGCCAATAAGAACAACCAAGACAACACACCAAAAATAATCAGCAGAATAAAAAACAATGTGATCAGCAGATCCACCAGCAATATCCCCAAGGCTGGATCCTGTGGTGCCATATGGTAGTAAATCAACCACAGGGAGCCTGCGGTGATCAGTGATATGGAGCTGAGAATAGCTAGAAAATGGCCAAATTGGGACCTGATAAGGTTAACCATAGGCTCTGGGAAAATTTTGCTCAGCACTGCCATGACTTGAGATGAAAATCTGGCCTCAGGTTTGCAGCTATCGAGGCATCGGGCATCCAGCGAGCAGCACAGAGAACAGATGGCCCCCTGATAGGCTGGGCAATGGCTCATATCTTCGCTTTCAAAGCTATTTTCGCAAATACAGCATTTATGTTCAGTGGCGCCAGTAATAAGATCTGAGGTCGGGCGAGCGATGTAATATTTTCCCTGAGTGATATACGCAATTAGGGGGGTCATCAAAAAGGTTGCACCCAAGGTAATAAAATGTGCCAGTGCTTTGGCCTCATAACCAAAAACATCCAAATAGCAGCACATGCCCAGCAGTGAAGCAACAATCATTGAGCCTACACCTACCGGATTAATATCGTATAAATGAGCGCGTTTAAATTCCACAAAGGGTGGGCTAAGACCCAGTGATTTATTGATCAGCAGATCGGCAGATAAGGTGCCCAGCCAACTGACGGCAACAATGGCGAACATGCCGAGAATACTTTCCAGCGCTCGATAAATACCCAGCTCCATCAATAGCAGAGCAATGGCGACGTTGAATACCAGCCACACCACTCGGCCCGGATGGCTATGGGTCAGGCGCGAGAAAAAATTGGACCAGGCGATCGATCCGGCATAGGCATTGGTCACATTAATTTTCATCTGCGAAATAATCACCATAACGCCGGCCATAATAAGAGCGGCATTAGGGGAGTGGGTCACATAATTAAATGCAATTTGGTACATATGCGTGGGATCGGTAGCAATCTCTAAGCTAGCGCCACCGGTAAATGCAAGATAAGCCAGAAAGGAGCCTGCCAACATCTTAATAATGCCGACAAAAATCCAGCCGGGCCCCGCAAGGATCAGAGCGCTCCACCAGCGCAATGATGAGGTGCTCTCTTTGGGTGGAAGAAACCGCAGATAATCAACCTGCTCGCCAATTTGCGCAACCAGAGCAAACAGCACTGAGGCAGCGGAGCCAAATAGCAGTAAATTAAAGCCCCCTGGCAGAGTGCTCGGAACCTGTTCAATACCTTGGTAATCGGTCCATTGCGCAATATTGTCGACTTCAAAATACATAACTGCAAACAGCCCTAGGCATTGCAGCGCCAGCCATACCGGTTGAGTGCCCAGTTGAAATTTACTGATAAAGGTAATGCCGTGGGTCACTATGGGTATAACCGCCAAGGCACAGATCACATAGCCAATAGTGACTGGAATACCCAATAGGGCTTTTAATGCCATTGCCATTATGGCCGCCTCAATGGCGAAAAAAATAAAAGTAAATGATGCGTAGATCAATGAGGTGATGGTGGAGCCAAGATAGCCAAAGCCGGCACCACGTGTCAGCAAATCAATATCTACACCATATTTGGCTGCGTGATAACTGATTGGAAAACCAGTAATAAAAATAACGGCCCCAACAGTGAGCATGGCGACAAAGGCGTTAAAGAAGCCATAATTTAATGTAATGGCACCGCCAATTGCCTCCAGAGCCATAAATGCCGTTGCTCCCAGTGCGGTAAGTGCGACCTGTTTGGCGCTCCAACGTCTGGCGGTTTTGGCAGTAAAGCGCAGTGCATAATCTTCCAAGGTCTGGTTGGCAACCCATTGGTTATACTGACGCCGAACTCGAAAAATTTGCTGGGTGGCTCGCATGGCAAAACAACTTGGAGGTAGTTTATTTATTATGGAGACTTATTAGGCTTCGGAGTATATAGCATGAATGAGGCAAGATATATGGCACTAATTTGCTAAATTGTTTGGCACTCAGTGTTGAAGTGACTGGTGTTTTGCGCCAATTTGGTGCGCAAAAAGCGATTAAATGGGAACTAAATAAGCCTATTTCAGCATAATATCGGATAATTTAAATTATAATCTGCAATGAATAAATACAGGGCCTTCAGGGCTTTTGATCTGTCTTTATTAGACGAATGGGTGGTATTTTTTGTGGCATTTCAAAATCTTACGCAAGATATAAGCGATCAACGGATGTTTTTAGGTTTAAAGAAGGATAAAGCTGGTGATTTATAGGTTAGCAAAAAAAATTCATAAGAAGTCTTTGTTGAAAATATTGCTGTTGTTGGCTATTTCATTTGTAGCTGCGCACTATGCATTTGGAAGCAGAGCTTATTTGACATTGGCTTCTTTCTTTGCCGCGGCGATCGCCAATGCAACGGCGGTTGGAGGCGGGTTCCTTTTTATGCCTCTGTTTATCTATGTGTATAAATTAGCACCAGTTGTTGCTCTGAAACTCAGTATTGCCACTCAGGCATTTGGAATGACTTCCGGTGCCTTGAGTTGGGGGCGTAAATATATTGATATAAAAGCCTTCTCTGTGGCATCTGTCGCAAGCATTATCGGTGTTTGGTTCGCATCATTTGTATGGGTGGTCCCCTCCAGTTATATAAAGCCATTATTTGCATTGACTTCACTGGGTGTTTTTATTGCCCTTGTATTAGAGATTAAATACAAAGAATCTGGCACCGAGGGTTCTTTTTCGTTTTCACACAGCCATTCAACATGGCTCTTTATCGTTGTAGCTTTTATTGGAGGGTTAATGACCGGATGGACTGCCATCGGGGTTGGCGAGGTGGTCGCTTTATATTTGTTATTTATCTATAGGCTAAAAGTTGATGTGGCAATAGCAACGGGTGTCGCTGTCTTAGCGGTAAGTTCCATTGCAGGTTTTCTCTTCCATACTATTCTCGGGGGGATTCCATGGTATTTATTGGCGTTTACGGTGCCCGGTGTGATTTTGGGAGGACGCTTTGGGGCAAAGCTTGCAATATATCTTGAAGGTAGAGTGCCAGTATCCAATAGAGAAGATGCAGTGCCGGCCTCACCATTAAAGCTTTTTTTTGCGGCTGTAATTTTGCTTGACTGCCTTGCAATTTTGCTCTCCGAGACTATCACTAAATCTGTGTAATTGCCTATTGTTAGTAGTTCAGGGTCAGAGTCGTTTGATTTTATAGTGCTTCCGCGCTATTAATAGCTTGGCGCTGATTGGCAGTTGCAGCGGTGTATTTAATCTCTTAAATTATTGACTGACAACCAGAGGGTTTAATTACAAAAGTCGCACTCATTTGAGTTATTGGCTGTCCAGAAGCCCTATGGTAACGCCAATTCACTGGCCACGGAGATAAGCTATGAGCAGTTTATGGCAACGCGCCGCCGCCCTTGCCCAACAAACCCCAGACTCTCGAAACCGCGCCGCCGATCTGTTTAGGGCGTTGTCTATTTTGGTGGTGGTTATTGGTCATTGGTTGATGGCCGCGCCCTACATGGACGCAACTGGACTGCATATGGACCATATATTGGCGCGAGCGCCCTGGACGCAATGGTTGACCTGGGGCTTGCAAGTTATGCCTATATTCTTTTTTGTTGGCGGCTTTTCTAATGGTATTACCTGGGATGCCGCTGCAAGAAACGGTCGATCTTACGGGGAGTGGTTGAGCACACGTCTGCGGCGACTGCTGTATCCGGTATTTATACTCATGCTGTTTTGGACACTGACCGCGGCTGTAGCTCATCAGGTGGGAGTCGCGGCGGAGGTTCTTAAGGTCGGCTCCCAGATTGCCTTGGTGCCAACCTGGTTTTTAGCGATTTATGCGGTGATTGTGGTTTTAGCGCCACTGGCGCGAATGGCTTGGCAGCGTTGGGGCATGCTAACTATAGTGGCTCTAGCTGTGCTATCAATTGGTGGAGACTTACTTTATTTTTACTTTGATTTAAAGGCTCTGGGTTGGGCAAATTATTTATTTGTTTGGTTGGCAGTTCATCAGTTGGGTTTTGTTTGGTTGGACGGACGCTGTGCATCTAAAGCTAGTTCACTGACCTGGTGCTTACTCGGTGCTTTGGCCCTAATAGGGATGATCAAATTTGGCCCTTGGCCGTTGAGTTTGGTGGGGGTGCCCGGTGCTGAGGTGACTAACACCACGCCGCCCCATCTGCCTCTTTTAGCGTTGGCGGCTTTGCAGTTTGGTTTTGTGCTGACGGTGCAAGGCGCTTTAAATAAAGCATTGCAGAGCTTGCGCCTGTGGACCGCGACGGTGCTGTTAAACAGCATGATCATGACGGTATTTTTATGGCACAGCACAGTGATGCTGCTGTTGTTTGCTGTGGCTGTACTGGCTGGCGGAGTTGGTTTGCAGGCTGAGCCTGTCAGCAGCGCTTGGTGGCTGGCTAGAGCAGTCTGGATGCTGGTTTTCATCATGGGTCTTGCACCCTTTGTGGCTATTTTCTTGCGCTTTGAGTCGGCCTCCTTTGCCAATAGCAAAATTCCCGCTGTCTGGCGCCTTTTGCTGGGTGTTGGCCTTATTGCTGGCGGTTTAGCCCTTGCTGCTTACAGTGGTATCACTGGGAATAATGTTTTGGGCCTGCAACTGAACGCCCTAGGCTTATTTTTTATCGGCAGCTTGATTGCCGGAATAGTGCCCAGCTTTGCTAGAGTGCAGGTATAATTTGGTTCTGGAAGGGCTGTTAATGTCAGAAATGGGGATATGGACCGTCCACATAACGCAGCGGCTAAACGATCATGGCACTTGATTACGAGGTATTAAATTGGGGACAGTAACCAATATAAATAGAGCCAAATTATCTATTGGAGAGCTTATCCACCACAAATTATTTGGCTATCGTGGGGTAATTGTAGATGTTGATCAGAAGTTTCAATCTACTGAAGCTTGGTACGAATTTGTTGCTAAATCAAGACCACCTAAAAACAAACCTTGGTATCATGTTTTAGTTCATGACAATGAACATATCACCTATGTAGCAGAACAAAACTTAGAACCCGACAATTGCAAAGATCCTATCAAACACTCATTGATAGATCACTTCTTTAAAAGTTTTAAACATGGACATTATGTTCTCAAGGATAACGTTAAATAGGTTTAAACAGAGTTAATTTAACTTGGTTAAGGTTACAGCGGTATATCTATCATCCACAACTTGTCGAATAACACTAATACTACCATCCTCAGACACCAAAATACTGTTGATATATGACTTTGCATCTTCACAACGCTGAGAAAAACGCTTCTTTCCAGATTGCTGTTGTTGTTGCCAATCATCACAAAGATGGATAGCTAGCGTCCGATGGCCCCGCTTGAAGGTGCGCTCATTATCAGCGTCAGTGTTTTGATATTCCAATCCGCGGCGGCCCATCCCTCTCAACTTCCGTATTGACCAGCCATCAAACAAAACCTCATCCCCAGCTTTATTAGCGAACAGTGTGCCCTCAGGCACGGTTAGAGCATAAACTATCGCCTCATAATCTGCATATTGCACCAACCAACTATTCTTAGACACATCCAGTGGAGGACCCTTTATAAGTCCCATGACAGCAGACAGCTGACTAGATTGGACACTGCAACCACTCAATATTGCGAGTGATAATAGACAGGAAGCAGCTCTCAATAATCTCATGGGGTTAACCTCTTGGTCATATCACTAAAGGCATCATAACGCGCATCGCGGGTATCCCACCAGATGTTGCCACTAAAATCTTCCAAACGCTGGCCACCATCACGTTGAATAGGGCGAAGCCGTGTGTTGTAGCTACTTCTATTACTGGTTCCAAGAAAGCCATTGAGTGGGATGCTAAAATACATGCCTTTATCAAAGCTGCCCTCACCAAAATCTTCAGCGTAGACATCAGTCTTTGTTGCCCATAAGCCAACTGACCAACCATTGTAAAAAGTTCGTCTGATTTCTAAGGTTGCTCCCACATCTTTGGCTAGATATTTACCCGCATGAACTGCAACATCAAAATTGTAAAAGGGTGATGCCCAGTAGGCACTGGCAAAGGCTGTGATGGTGTGGTGATCCAGGTGCTTAAAGCTTTTATCATAATCCCTTTGTCGCACCCAATTCGCGCTCAAACCATAGGCTAGGTGAGACTGATATGGTTGGTATAACACTTCCCCGCCAAACCCGCTATGCATGGACTCTAGAACTCCTCCAAACAGTCGGTAGTGGATATCATCCAAAGCGGTGCCGCGTTTTTCTGCGTACAGGGAATCAAGTCCGGTGTCTCCATCTGTGAGGTACTTGACAACATCCGAGCGCACTCTAGGTAAAACCGAGCCTGAATCAATACGATTGCTCTCATTAAAATTATTGGTAATATCAAACCCATAGGCACCGGTTAGCAACCAAGACTTTGGCAAGGCTAAGCTTAGCCCTACTTTAGTATAGAGCTGGTAGCGTGCTGGATTATCAGGGTCGAATAATTGAAGTCGATTGGATAAATTAACATCAAAAAATACCTTTTTCTGCACAAAATCGGTTCTGTGCTGAACAAAATTGAGGGGCTTAATGGGCTCTACCCTAATCTCACGTTCCACTAACTGGCCACTCTGGCCATAAGCCAGTGAAGGGCGACGCAATCCTATTGAATGCAATCGATGGCCCTCTTCCTCAATCACAATATTAAACGCATTAACCGTTGAGGGAAGATGCAGATCTGCCAAATTTGCCATGGTTGCGACAGCATCAGCCCATACTGGGTAACTCAGGTTACCCATTACGATTGTAGCGCTGTGAGATGACTCATCTACGGTGGCTTCTAACAATAAAATCCCCGAACGCTCAACATCGAACAGCAGAGTGTCATACCAACTTTTTTTATTAAGTCCGGTCGGAAGTTCATTCGCGGGATAATCCAGACTTGATCGAAACAACCTGTTGGCTGGCTTTGGTGGCAGTGACTTGGTATCTAGAGCCGCCGAAAGCTCAATACCCCATTCTTGATTGTGCTGGCGCGATAGAGTGAGCGAAATTCCGGGGACTGCATCCCACTTTACAGCTGCAGTAATAGGACTTTTCGGCCTAGTCCCTCCTCTTTGAAATCCATAATCATACTGATCGGGGTTATATTCAAGCATAAACGAAAGCGGTAAAGAGTCTGGCTGATATTTAACACCACCGAAAAACCCCGCCTGTTTGCCACTAAAGAAAGAGCCACTTGATAGATTTCCACCAAGGCCCACATCAGTCTGCCTAGATGCGAAGCGATCTGAGAATTGAATCAATGGATTGTTGAAATCACCCTTACCGGCTAAGCGACCCCAACCCATGCCTAGAGTAAAATCAAAATGACCTACCTCTTTAGAGGCAACCAAATATTCAGAACCCCAAATACCTGTTCCGATCATATCTCGAATCCCTACTGCAAATTGAGGAAGGTAGTCTTGCTCTTCCCATAGTCTAATTTTTGCCTCGTAATTACGATCCCAATAAAAAAACTCATTAAAACCGGTATACCTAAAAGTACTCTCTAGCCACGGCGTGGCTTGGTAGGTAATAGAATATGAATTTGTTAGTGACTGAATTGCTGCGGTGGTAGTGAGTGTGCCATCAGAGGCCATACGAGCAGTGGGGATATCGATTAGTCCAGTGGTACCAAAATCGGATGCCATTGACGGCACCGCAATACACACACACACAAATGACAGTACTAGTCGATTCATAGGCTCTAGAATAAAGGTTTCCTGCCCATTAAAAAGGGCATCAGAGATGCCCTTTTTATAACTGTGACGCTCATCCAGTACCAGACGTTGAACTTGTACCCGTTGTACCCGTTGTACCCGTTGTACCCGTTGTACCCGTTGTACCCGTTGTACCC
>Ga0208881_1000506_pt1 | contig 13739 bp, 12 predicted proteins | sample Knorr_S23_td_AAI_FD_185610 | JGI IMG/M metagenome (GOLD analysis project Ga0208881, IMG submission 185610) | Marine microbial communities from Southern Atlantic Ocean transect - Knorr_S23_td_AAIW_ad_876m_LV_B (SPAdes) (version 2) | ecosystem: Environmental > Aquatic > Marine > Oceanic | place... | reverse complement strand
ACAGTCCCAGGGATCCCCGATGGCGTTGTCGCCGGTTGCGGCTGGTTCGAGTCGCAACAACAAGCTCAGGAGTGGTTTGAGACAAATCAGGACTTTGGCGAAGGCGTCGACACAAACGGCGATGGAAGCGCCTGCGACTTCGGCGACTGGGGAGGCCTTGACAACCACTGCACAGTGCCGGCGCTAGGCCATCAGGATTGTGCGGCTCTCGGAGCAGAACCCGCTTCAGCAAGAACAACAACTGGAGCCCCCGATGGCGTTGTCGCCGGTTGCGGCTGGTTTGAGTCGCAACAGCAGGCTCACGAGTGGTTTGAGGCAAATCAGGACTTTGGCGAAGGCGTTGACACGAACGGCGACGGGACAGCCTGCGGAGACGGCGATTTCGGAGGAGTTACTGACTGCGGCAGGAAATCCCAGTATTTCGAACTAGTCCTCCCACAGTTCTGCCCCCAGCAACAGGTACCTCCCGAGCCGATCATTGTTGCGATCGTGGATGGCAAGGCAGTCACTCTGACGACCTATCCACTGCCGACCGGTCAACCGGTCAGCCTCGAGTTGTCGGCCGCGCCCGATGAATCAGATGAGGGTTTGTGCCGGATTCCGCAACTTCCCGGCTCGAGGACCGGCGGTTACCACTCCACAGCGTTCCCAGTCGACTTTGACAATCTGCAACCAGATCAGAACGTTCGCCTCGCGACGATCCCAATCGACTGGAATGACCATGAGGGCGACCCAGCGAATCTGCCGGCAAAGCACGAACAGGTTCAGATCTTCATGGACTACTACGAAACGGCAAGCCAAGGGGCGCTGACCTTCACGCCAACGTTCGCCGATAAGTGGTACCGGCTACCCGAGTCCGTGTCCGACTATCCGCAGCGCCAGGTGTCGGACTTCAACCCGAAACTTGCGCAGCACGGCATCAACGCCGCCGACGACGATCTCGACTTCTCCCAAGTCGACATTGTCGTGTTCATCATCCCCACCGCCGCTCCGATCATCGCTGGCGTACCGCCTTCCCCACTGGAGTTCGCCACCATCCAGCACTTCAACGCGTACTCCGGACCGGGCGATGAGCGCACGATGTTCTCCGACGAAGGTTGGGTGCGGAACTACATGGGCGGAGGCATGTACTTCGAGCACCCACTCCGTCCGGTCTGGTCCTACTACCTTCATGAAGCGGCACACATGTTCGACATACCGGACTGGTACATGCATGAGGCCAACGCGGTTCTCGGTTCACAACAGGTATTCGATTTCGACTATGCGATAGGCCCGCTGAACGCCTGGGGCGTTATGTCGAGTCAAGATGGACCGTCGCGGACGTTCGTGGCGTGGGCACGCTGGCTATTCGGATGGCTCGACGACGATCAGGTCGACTGCTACACGATCGAACAGGTACAGCAGCACGGTTCGTTCGACACCGAACTCGTGGCGCTCGACATCTACGAGCCGGGAACGAAAGCGATCATCATCCGCACTGGCGAATACTCCGGATTCCTGATCGAATCACGCCGTCCGGTGTTCCCAGATGACTACATCGCGATCTGGGAAACGGTTGGACGAGATCCCTATGGCCTGATCGTCTACGAAATCGACGCAACTATCCCGGATGGCATGGGAACGCTTTCAGTCGTCACGCCAGATGGACACGACTTCAAGTACCTCTGGCGCCACGGCCGAGCCCAGCAAGACATGGTCGATGCACTGTTCAACGTCGGGGACACCGCCACGGTGCAAGGTGTCGAGATTGAACTGCTCTTCACCGGGGACCGCGACTGGGTCCGAATCTCCAAATAGTCCGTCTTCGCGTTGCACACTTCGTTGCACAGAATGCACACCACCAGACGGACACAGACCCACCCGTCAGACACACATCGTTGAATCCACGGGCGCTAGCAGTCCAGACGGACGTCCTGGACAAGTTTCTGTGTTTCGATTCCCCCCAGCTCCACGAGACAGGTGTTCGATCGGCGAGCGCTGATGTCCAGGTCAGTCGTGCCAGTCCAGCGCCGTACGGATCGTGGACTCGAAGTCCTCGAAGCTCATCGACGTCTTCAGTTCGTCGATCATCACGGCATCGGCGCCGACCAGCGTCCGGAACGGAGTCGACGGATCGGTCGCGGCACGGGCGATGGCGTCAGCAACGGTTTGGGGGTCGGCTGGGGGGCCATCTCCGTCAAGGCTCGTCAACGACTCCCGAAATGCGAGGGCCCGGTCCTCGTGGGGTGAACCGGTCCAGACTGAGGGAAAAACGATGTTGTCGTGAAAGTTCGTGAGGAAGCGTCCGGGTTCGATGAGATGGACTCGGAGCCCAAGGTGGGATACCTCAAAGTGGAGGGATTCGGTCAAAGCTTCAAGCGCGTGTTTTGATGCCGCGTAGGCGCCGCTGTAGGGCGGGGCCACCCGCCCGGCAATGCTGCTGACATTGACGATCACGCCGCTTCCGCGCTCGCTCCATGCTGGGAGCACCGCGCGCATGGTGCGCAGGGGACCCATGACGTTGGTTTCAAGTTGACGTTGCATGAGCACATCGTCGACTTGTTCTATCGCTCCCTGCACCTCGAACCCGGCGTTGTTGACCAGCACATCGATCTCGTTCGGGTCAGCCAGGCACGCCTCGACCGATGCCAGGTCGGTGACGTCGAGCTGCCGGATCTCAACGGCGAGGCCCTCCTCTCCAGCGAGTCGCCGAAGGTCATCACCCTTGGAGACGGTCCGCATCGTGGCGATCACACGATGGCCGTCACGTGCCAGGGAGAGCGCGGCCAATCTGCCGAAACCACTGTTGCTGCCGGTGATGAGGACGTTCGTCATCGGGGAACCCTACGACTCCTGTCGCGCAACCATTCGAGCAGCGTGTCGGCCACCACCTGTGGCTGCTCGGGAAGCAGGGCGTGGCCGGCGTCGGCGACCACCACCAACGATGCCCGGTCGCCCAACAGGTCGACGATGCTCCGGGCGTTGGCCGGCAGAGCGACGACGTCATCGGCGGGCTGCAGCACGAGTACGTCGGCCGACCCGGCCGTCCACCAGACCTCGATGTCGTCGTCGGCCACGGCACGGCCCTGGTGGTGGGCCACCACAGGGTGCCATCCGCCGGCCCACACCGAGGCGTCGTTGCACGGAGCGAAGAACGCGGCGCCCACCGCTGCGAGGTGCTCCTCAGGTGACGAGTCGACGTCGAACACCCTTCGAAGTGCCGCCCTGTGCTCGGGTGCTGCCGGAACCCTCCCGCCGCACGCCAGGAGCACGACGCTCTCGACCTGGCCCGGGTGCAGTGCCGCAACCAGCCGTGCGACCCGGTTGCCGAAGGCATGGCCGACCAGGGTGGCCGGGCCGGCTCCGAGCGCCTCGATAACCACGGCGGTGTCGCCCGCCAGGTCGGCCATCGACACTCCCTCGAGCGACCCGGTGCTGCCGCCGATGCCCCGCGGCTCGGGGACGATCGCCCGGTAGCCCCCTGCTGAAAGGCTCCGCCCCAGATGTAAGAAGTCGACGGCGCCACGCCCGAGGGAGGGAACCATCAAGACCGCAGGCCCGTCTCCGACGGATCGGACCTCGATCGGGCCAGCCGGCCCCGCCACGGTGACCGTCGACCAGCCATCCTCGCTACCAGCATCAGGCTGCGAATGCCCACCAGCCTGTGAGGTGGGATCTACGTGGGTCACGCCGTCGAGCATGTCATCGAGCGGCGGCCTCGGGGCAACCCGGTTTGAACAGACTGATTCAGGTGGCGTCCTCGCCGGTCGGTACGGCGCCTGACCGGGTCGCCTGGTCCAGCAGGTAGGTCCAGCCGTCGGGCGGCAGGCCGCCGCTGACCCGTACCCGCACCCGCCCGTCGGTCCCCACCACCACGAAGTACGGGAAGCTCCGCAGCCCGTACGCCTCGGCCACCTCCGAGTCGTCGGAGTCGCGCAGCACCAGCTCGGGCCAACCCTCAGCGGCGAACCAGGCCCGGGGCAGGTTCCCACGATCCAGGTGGACGGCCGTCGAGACGGCCACCACCTCGACGTCGGACGGGATGCCGTACCGCCCGATCCATTCGGTCAACTTCGGGACCTCCGCCTGGCAGTGCGGGCACCAGTGGGCGAAGAAGGCGATCACGTAGCCCGTCCCGTCGCCCGGTCGGACCTGCACCAAGCCACCGTCGAAGGTCGTGGCGTCGAAGTCCGGCGCCACGAGGCCTACGGCATCGTCGCCGTTCGTCTCCTCGAACGCCGGCAGGCCCTCGCCGAACACGGCGACCGGGCCGGTCTCCAAGCCATCCGGGTCACCCGGCGGGTCGCCGCCGCCGAGGGTCAGGGCTGCCACCAGGGCCAGTGCCACGGCCCCGACCAGCGCCAGCAGGATCGTGCGTCCGGGGCCGGAACGATCGGTGGCCCCCGGGGTCGGAATATCGGTCATCGGCGCTGGCTCATGGTCGTGCATCCTCGCGGGTCGACAACGTGGTGTCACGGTCAGCGGCACCCGAGGCAAGCACCAGGGCCGTCACCACTGCGAACCCGCAGAACGCCATGAACGGAATGGACACGAACCCGAACTCGTCCACCCACTGCTGCGTGCAGGGAGCGGCGATGTCGCAGGACGATCCCTGGTCCGGAAACAGCTGCAGTTGGTAGTGGTAGGCGGACAGCGCCATCCCGGCGAGCGATATCGGCAGAACCCGCCAACGGGGATCCGGGTCGCCCCGCCACGCCGCCGCGCCCAGGATGACGACCAGCGGGTACATGGCGATCCGCTGGTACCAGCAGAGCTCGCACGGGGGAAACCCACCCACCTCCGAGAACCAGAGGCTGCCGGCCGTCGACACGGCGGCGACCGAGAACGCCATTCGCAGCGCGTCGGCCCGCAGGCCATGTAGGCGCCGGCGGCCCGCGGCGGTCGCCCCGACGACCACGACCAGGATGGTGACGGCAAGGGCCCCGAGTGCCAGCAGGGCCGTGAAGAGGGACATCTGGTCGACGGACACGGTCGCCGAACCTACAGCCACGGACGCTCCCAGCACCGGGACGTTCGCCCCGGCAGAACCTCGCCTCAGGAGCCGAAGGGGGTGACGTGGTAGGAACTCGTTCCATGCCGACGCGAGCCGTGATCACCGGATGGGGGCGCTGCGTGCCGCCGGTGACGTTGTCAAACGCCGACCTGGAGCGGCTCATGGACACCAGCGACGAGTGGATAGTGCAGCGCACCGGCATCCACAACCGCAGGCTCTCCCACGTTGAGACCACCGACATGGCCGAGTTGGCGGCCCGACGGGCCCTGGCCTGTGCAGGCCTGGAAGCCGGCGAGATCGACCTGGTCGTGGTCGCCACCTGCACGCCAGAACTGCTCTGTCCCAGCACGGCGGCCATGGTCCAGGACCGCATCGGCGCCACCAGGTCCGCCGCCTTCGACCTGAACGCCGCCTGCTCCGGCTTCGTCTATGGCACCTCGGTCGTTGCCGGGCTGATCCAGGCCGGGTTCGCCGAGAAGGTCCTGCTCATCGGAGCGGAGAAGCTCCACTACACCATGGACTACCGGGACCGGGGTACCAGCATCCTGTTCGGCGACGGTGCGGGCGCCGCCGTGTTCGAGCCATCCGAGGGCGGTGCCGGCGTGCTGGCCGTGGACCTGGGCGCCGACGGCGGCAAGGGCTCGACGATGCTCATCAGGTCGATGGGCTCACAGGGGGAGCCGGGACCGACGAACGACCCGGAGGTCTACCGGCTCCACTTCGAGGGCCAGGCGGTCTTCAAGATCGCGGTGCAGAACATCTCGGCGTCAGCGGCCCGGGTGCTGGAGCGGGCGGGCCTGACAGTCGACGACGTGGACCTGGTGGTCCCCCACCAGGCCAATGCCAGGATCATCGAGTCGGCCACCCGACGCCTCGGCATCGACGCGGAAAGGGTGTTCATGAACATCGGCGAGCTCGGCAACACGGCGGCGGCCTCGATCCCGATGGCCGTCAGCGACGCCCTGGACGCCGGACGGGTGGAACCCGGCGACACGATCGTCCTGACGGCCTTCGGCGGTGGCGTGACGTGGGGCTCGATCGCCCTTAAATGGGGAGACAGGACCGAGCCAGCCGGCGACCACGAGGGCGAGCTCCCCGAGACCGACATCTCCGTATTCGACCTGCTCAGGGAGAACCTGGACTTCTACGCGCCCCTCCACGCCGACGAGCCACCGATCGCCTGATCCAGTCGCTCTCCGGGCGGTCACTCGGCCGAGATGTCCGGTCGCAGTCCGGACGGTCAGTCGATGGTGATGACCATCGCCCCGGTGTGGGCCTTGGCCACGAACGCCTCCTGGGCGGCGTGGAATTCCGAGAGCGGCCAGGTGGCAGCCACCACCGGCCTCACCTCGCCCCGCTCCAGAAATCCGACGAGCGCCTCGAACACGGCCGGCTCGTAGACCGTGCAGCCGTACAGCTCCAGGTCGTTCAGGTACAGCGTCCTGAGGTCGAGGTCGACGATCGGCCCGGCGATGGCCCCCGCCGTCGTGTAGCGGCCGCCACGGCGCACGACCTCCAGGAGGGGGGCGAAGTCCGGGCCACCCACGACGTCGGCCAGGACGTCCACCGGACCGCCGGCCGCCTCGGCAACTGCTCCCGCCAGGTCGGCCGACGCCCGGTCCACGCACACATCGGCCCCGCAGGCGGCCACGTCGGCGAACTTGGCTGCGCTGGTCACAGCCACCACCCGGGCGCCCCGCAACCTCGACAACTGCACCAGCGCCGAGCCGACGCCTCCCGACGCACCGGTGACCACCACCGTCTCGCCTGCTGCCAGCGCCGGTCGTGTCAGCATGTGCTCGGCGGTGGCCCACGAACAGGGGAACGAGGCCAGCTCGACGTCGGTCATCCCGCTGTCCACCTGGTAGACGTTGCGGGCCGGGATCGCGCAGAACTGTGCGTACCCACCGTCCCGTTCCGAGCCCAGGTACCCGGCCTTCGAACGGTCCGTCGGGTCGTCCACGTCGCGGATCCAGCCGTCGGCCAGCACCCGGCGGCCGATGAGGGCCTCGTCTGCGTCCGAACCGACGGCAACCACCTCGCCGCACGGATCGGCGCCCTGGATTCGTGGGAACGTGAGTCCACTGCCGCCCCACGTGCCATCGTCGCCCGCCGCGGCGCCGAAGCCATCCGACCCGGTCGCCGCGGTCACCGACTTGGAGTACCAGCCGACCCGGGTGTTCACGTCGGTGTTGTTCATCCCGCAGGCCCGGACCCGAACCAGGACCTCATCGTCGGCGGGCACCGGGACCGGCACGTCGTGGCGCAGCACCAGCATCTCCGGCCCGCCGTTGCCCACCAGGTGCAGGGCGGTCATGGTCGCCGGCACGTCGGTCATCGCGGTGGTACGACCTCGTAGCCGGGCTCCTCGGGCTCGTCGTCGAGGATCTCAGCCGGAAACCCGGGCGCCCGGACGTCCAGGCCGGTCGGCTCCTCGAGGCGACGGATGATGTTGGGCGACCACTCGCGGGGGCCGAACCGCTCCTGGCCGTCCTCGAAGATCTGCCGGAGGAGAGGCGAGACCTCCAGGGGGACGTCGTGGCGACGGGCCACCTCGTCGAACAGCCCGATGTCCTTGACCACCAGGTCCATGGTGAAGCTGATGTCCCGGCTGCCGTTCAGGATGACCTGGCCCTCAGTCTCGTGGACGAAGGAGTTGCCGGACGAGATGCGGATGGCCTCGTAGGTGGTGTTGAGGTCCATCCCCGCGGCGGCCGCCGTGGTCAGGGCCTCGGCCACCGAGACCAGGTTGGCGGTGGCCAGGTAGTTGGTGACCACCTTGAGGACCGAGGCCGAACCCAGCGGTCCGGTGTGCAGGATCCTGCGACCCATGGCGGTCAGCACGGGCAGGATCCGGTCGAAGACCTCCCGCTCGCAGCCTGCGAAGATGGCGATGTTGCCGGTGGCGGCCCTGTGGCATCCCCCCGACACCGGGCAGTCGATCGGCTCGGCACCGGTGGCGGCCACCAGGGCGCCCATCCGACGCACCTCGGTCTCGTCGGTGGTGCTCATCTCCATCCAGACCTTGCCCGCCGACAGTCCCGCCAGGATCCCGTCGTCGGCCTCCATCACCTCGGAGCAGGCGGCAGGCGACGGCAGGCAGGTGATGACCGTGTCGCAGTCCTCGGCAATCTCCCCGGGGGATTCGGCCCAGGAGGCACCGGCGTCCAGGAACGGCTGGGCGGCTGAGGTGTCCAGGTCGCGCACCGTCAGGTCGAAGCCGTTGCGTTGGAGGCTGCCGGCCAACTTGCCGCCGACGTTTCCCAAGCCGATGAATCCGATGCGCATGGCCGCGCACTCTAGACACGGAAGGCGAAGCCGTAAGCACGTAGCACCCTGCACCGTATGGACGCGGAATCCGGGACCGGTGTTGCCCTACCCTGCGGGCATGTTCGCTCGCGTGCGCCCCGACACCTGGGGCCACCTGGCGATCGCCGCCGCCCTCCTCGTCGGCGTCCTGGTGGTGGGCACGGTCGGCTACTCGATCCTCGGCCTGGGGGCAGTTGACGCCGTCTACCAGACCATCATCACCGTCAGCACGGTCGGGTTCCGGGAGATCGCCGACGGCGACCCGGGCACCGCGTGGAAGGCGTTCACCTCGGTGCTCATCGTCTTGGGCACCGGCTCGATGCTCTACGGCGCCACGTCGGTGATCGAGAGCATCGTCGAGGGCCGGCTCACCGGCCAGTTCCGGAGGTACCGCATGCAACGAACCATCGACTCCATGGCCGGCCACCTGATCGTCTGCGGCACGGGCCGTGTGGGCCAGGCGATCACCGGGTTCGTCCGGTCCATCGGACAGGAGGTGGTGGTGGTGGACCGGGACCCCGCCCGCTTCAGCGACCGGGACGTACTCCACGTGCTGGGTGACGCCACCAGCGACGAGATCCTCCGACAGGCCGGCATCGAGCGGGCGGCCACCCTGGTCACCGCCCTCGGCACCAGCGTCGACAACCTCTACGTAACGCTGTCGTCCAGGAAGATGAACCCCGACCTCTTCATCGTGTCGCGTGCCGACGACCCCGAGGCGATGGCCAAGATGCTCCAGGTGGGTGCCGACAGGGCCGTCAACCCCTACGAGATCGGCGGGTCCCGCATGGCCAGCCTGGCCATCCAGCCCAACGTGGCCGACTTCGTGGACGTCGTGGTCCACGACGGGACGTTCGAGGCGAAGCTCCGGGAGATCCGACTGCCCGAGGGATGCGTGTTCGTGGGCCAGACCATCGACGAGCTGACCATCCGCCAGGAGACCGGCGCCGTGGTACTAAGCGTCCGTGACACCACCGCACGGTTCCACACCGACGACGTCACCAGCCGGCCGTTCGCCGAGGGCGACGTGATCGTGGCCATCGGCTCCGACGACGCCCTGGATCGGCTGGCCGCCGCCGTCTCCTGCTGAGGCCTTCCACCGGAGCGGTCGGACCCCCGAGAGGACTCCAACCACCTCACCGCGGCCCGATCGGACCCATCGCCTTGTCGGGGCAGCCCACCTTCCCGAACCTGACCTAGATTCGGGGCATGGTCGAACCCGACAGCCACCGTTTCGACACCCGCGCCCTGCACGCCGGCCAGCGACCCGACCCGGTCACCGGTTCGCGGGCGGTGCCCATCCACCAGACCACTTCGTACGTGTTCGACTCCGTGGACCACGCCTCCGGGCTGTTCAACCTGGAGATCAGCGGCCACCTCTACTCGCGCATCTCCAACCCGACGGTCTCCGTGCTGGAGGAGCGCATCGCATCGCTGGAGGGTGGCGTGGGAGGAGTGTGCACCGCCAGCGGCCAGGCCGCCTTCCACCTGGCCATGGCCACGATCATGAGTGCCGGCGACCACGTGGTGGCCAGCCGGAACATCTACGGCGGCAGCCACAACATGTTGAACCTGACCATGCCGCGGTTCGGTATCACGACCACGTTCGTGGACCCGCGCGACCCGCAGGCATTCGCCGCGGCCATCCGGCCCGAGACGCGCCTGGTGTTCGCCGAGACTCTCGGCAACCCCGGCATCGAGGTCCTGGACGTCGCCGCGGTGGCAGAGGTGGCCCACGCCGCAGGCCTGCCCCTGGCGGTGGACTCCACGTTCGCCACGCCCTACCTGATGCGACCCATCGAGCACGGTGCCGACATCGTCATCCATTCGGTGACCAAGTTCCTGGGTGGCCACGGCGTGGCCATCGGCGGGGTCGTCGTTGACGGTGGCCGCTTCGACTGGGCCGCCGACGGGAAGTTCCCCACCCTCTCGGAGCCCTACGACGGCTACCACGGGATCACCTTCACCGAGGAGTTCGGACCAGCCGCCCTGTCGATGCGGGCCCGGGCCGAGGGTCTGCGCGACTTCGGTGGCTGCATGAGCCCGGCCAACGCCTTCTACCTGTTGCAAGGCGTGGAGACCCTTCCCGTACGCATGGCTCGCCACGTCGACAACACCCACCGGGTTATCGACATGCTCGACGCCCACGACGCCGTGTCGTGGATCCGGCATCCGGCGCACCCCAGCCATCCCGACCACGACCTGGCCAGGCGCCTCTACCCGAAGGGCGCAGGCGCCATCCTGAGCTTCGGCGTACACGGCGGACGCGACGCAGGAAGGAAGTTCATAGAGGCCGTGGGACTCGCCTCGCACCTGGCCAACGTGGGCGACGCCAAGACCCTGGTCATCCACCCCGGTTCGACCACCCACCAGCAGATGAGCGACGAGGACCTGGCCGTGGCCGGCATCGGTGAGGAGTTGGTCCGCCTGTCGGTCGGCCTGGAGGATCCGGACGACATCTGCGACGACCTGTCCCAGGCCCTGCGGGCCTCGCAACGCTAGGGGGCGGAACCGTGCAGTTCTCCGTCGACGGGCGCACCGTCAACGCCGCCACCGGTGCCGTGGCCATAGACCGCGACGAGGTCGCCCACGCCCCACTGGTCGTGCTCCTCCACGGGGCCGGCATGGACCGGTCGGTCTGGTCGCAGCAGACCCGTTGGTTGGCCCACCACGGCACGCGGGCACTGGCCGTCGACCTCCCCGGACACGGTGACTCCGAGGGTCCGGCGTTGACCTCCGTCGGCGACCTCGCCGCATGGGTGGCCGCCGTCGCCGACGCCCTCGGCGACCGGATCCACCTGATCGGCCACTCCATGGGCGCCTTCATCGCGCTGGAGGCGGTGGCCACCTCACCCGACCGCATCGCGTCCGTGGTGCTGCTGGGGGTGGGTGCGACCATGGCGGTCCACCCTGACCTCCAGGCCGCCGCAGACGCCGACGACCCCCTGGCCGCAGCGCTGATGGCCGGATGGATGCACGGCCCGGACCAGAAGTTCGGCCTCAACCCCACACCGGGCCTGTCCATGACCGGCACCAGCCGTGCGGTGATCGAGACGTGCCCTACGGGGGTGCTGGGTCCCGACCTCAGGGCATGTGCGGCCTACGAGGGGGCGGTGGCCGCAGCCGGTGCCGCCTCGTGCCCGGTCACCCTCATCCTCGGGTCGCTCGACCGGATGACCCCACGGAGGTCCGCGCAGCCCCTAGTGGACGCCATGCCCGGAGCCAACATCGTGGAGCTCCCCGACTCAGGCCACGCGCCGATGATGGAGGAACCCGGGGCGGTCCGCAGCGCACTCGGAGACCATCTGGCGCGGGTGGGCGCCCGAGCGCCGGTCTGACAGCCGACCCGGCGTCCTGGATCTGGCCGCCGCATTCCGCTCACGGCGTAAGCGGTCCGACCGGAGGGCCGACGCTGCGTCCTAGTTCTGGAGCAACTCCCGGAACGGGGTCTCCTTGGGCGGACCCGGCTCCTTTGGGAGGCCCAGGACCCGCTCGCCGATGATGTTGCGCTGCACCTGGTCGGTGCCGCCGTAGATGGCCGGAGCCGGGCTGAACACCGTGACCTCCTGGACGATGCCGCCGGTGGCGCTCTCGCTGGCGGCGAGCATCCCGTCGGCCCCGATGATGAGGTTGCCGACGTCGCGGCTGCGGCGGACCAGTTCGCTCATGGCCAACTTGGCCAAGTTGCCCTCGGCCCCGGTCCGGCTCCCGCCGGACTTGGCCCGCAGCATGTTGAGGCGGTTCACCTCTCCCAGGATGTGAAGTTTGGCGATCTCCTGGCGGACGACCAGGTCGTCGGCGTTGCCGGCGTCGCGGGCCATGCCGATCAGGGCGTCGGTGCCCATGCCACGACCGCCCTCGCCGTCGGGGCCTCGATTGACCCGCTCGGTGAAGTCCCCGACCCGCTTCTCGAGCCGACCCGCAATCGAACCCGGCGGTACCGAGATCGGGTGTCTGCCACCGCCACCCAGGCTGGCCCGTTCCACGGCCAGCGTGGTGTTGGCGACCGCCCAACCGGCACCCGGGCCACCGATGATGGCGTCGTCGGGCACTCGGGCCTCATCGAGGAACACCTCGTTGAAAAGGGCCTGCCCGGTCATCTCCCGCAACGGCCGGACCTCGATGCCGGGCTGTTCCATGTCGATGGCGAAGTAGGTGATGCCCTGGTGCTTCGGGGCGTCGGGGTCCGTGCGCGCGATGAGCATGCCCTTCTGTGCCATGTGTCCGCCCGACGTCCAGACCTTCTGGCCCGTGATGATCCACTCGTCGCCGTCCCGAACCGCCTTCGCCTGCAAGCCTGCCAGGTCAGAGCCGGCTCCCGGCTCGGAGAACAGCTGGCACCAGGCGGCGGTGCCGTCCAGGATCTCCGGTATGTAGCGGTCGACCTGTTCGGGCGTGCCGTGCACGGCGATGGTCGGGGCGGCGAGCATCAGGCCCAGGCCGGCGGGTGGCCCGACCACGTTCGCCTCGGCCAGCCCGGTCGACACCTCGGCGGTCAGGCTGCGGCCGTAGCCCCTCCCGCCGGCCTCGACCGGCATGGCCGGCGAGGTCCAGCGGGCCTCGTATAGGCGCTTCCACCAGTCGGCGACCGTGAGGTCGGGATCCCAGTTCTCCTCGAGCCAGGCGTCCAGCTCGGCACGTACCTCGGCGGTGGTCATGTCGCTCATGCGCGGAGTCTGCCACGGGCGCCCGGATCGCGGCGAAGCGGTCGACTTGGGCATCGGTCAACTCGTAACCCGGCGGAGCCTGCCCCGATCGGTAGGGTGTCGACGCACTTCAGACCGCCACCGAGGAGGCCCGACCGGTGCGCTGGTCGTCGCTGTTCATCCCCACCCTGCGCGACGCCCCTGCCGAGGCCGAGGCCGTCAGCCACCGCCTGCTCGTGCGTGGCGGCTTCATGCGCCAACTTCAGTCCGGGCACTACTCGATGCTGCCACTGGGCTGGCGCGTCCACCAGAAGGTGGGCGACATCATCCGCCAGGAGATGGACGCCATCGGGGCCCAGGAGTTCCTGCTGCCCGCCATGCATCCCGCCTCGGTCTGGCAGGCCTCCGGCCGGTGGGAGTCGATGGGCGAGGAGATGTTCCGCCTCACCGACCGGAAGGGAGCTGACCTGGCACTCGGCATGACCCACGAGGAGGTCTTCGCGGGCATATCCCGGGAACTCAACTCCTACAGGGACCTCCCCCAGCTCTGGTACCAGATCCAGTGGAAGTTCCGGGACGAGCCCCGACCCAAGTCGGGCCTGCTCCGGGTACGGGAGTTCGCCATGAAGGACTCGTACTCCTTCGATCTGGACGATGCGGGTCTGGACCGGTCGTTCAACCTCCACCACGACGCCTACCTGAAGATCTTCGGTCGCCTGGACCTGGATGCCGTCCCCGTGGAGGCCTCGTCTGGGGCCATGGGCGGCAGCGCCTCGATCGAGTTCATGGTC
>Ga0208881_1000505_pt1 | contig 13744 bp, 16 predicted proteins | sample Knorr_S23_td_AAI_FD_185610 | JGI IMG/M metagenome (GOLD analysis project Ga0208881, IMG submission 185610) | Marine microbial communities from Southern Atlantic Ocean transect - Knorr_S23_td_AAIW_ad_876m_LV_B (SPAdes) (version 2) | ecosystem: Environmental > Aquatic > Marine > Oceanic | place... | reverse complement strand
CCGACAGAGGTCTTCGGCACCTCGGTGATGAACTCGACCCGGTCGGGCATCCACCACTTCACGACCCGCCCCTCCAGCCACGCCAGGATGTCGTCGGCCGAGAGGTCGGTGCCCTCGACGGGGACCACGCACGCCATGGCCCGCTCACCCCACCTGGTCGAAGCGATGCCGATGACGGCGGCCTCCGCCACGTCGGGATGGGCCATGATCTCGTTCTCGAGTTCCACCGAGCTGATCCACTCGCCGCCCGACTTGATGAGGTCCTTGGTGCGGTCTACAAGGCGTATGTAGCCCTCCGCGTCGGCCGTGGCCACATCGCCCGTCTTCAGCCAGCCGTCGGCCGTGAACGACTCGGCCGACCGGTCGTCGTTGTAGTACGTCCTGGCCACCCATGGTCCGCGGACCTGGAGTTCGCCCCGGGACTCCCCGTCCCACGGCTGCTCCTCATCGGTCTCCTGGTCGGCGATCCGGAAGTCCACGCAGGGGGTGACCAGCCCCACGGCCGTGCGGAGATCGGCCTTGGCATCGTCGTCGAGGTGGCCCAGGGTCGACTTGATGTTGCAGACGGCGGCCAGTGGGCTGGTCTCCGTCATGCCCCAGGCCTGGAGGAGCGGCAGGCCGGTGGTCTCCCGGTAACCCTCCGAGAGAGATCGGGGGACGGCCGAACCACCACACGGGATGGCCCGTAGGGCCGAGACGTCGCGACCCTCCAACTCGGGCAGGACACCCATCCAGATGGTGGGCACGCCTGCCGCCACGGTCACACCCTCGTTCTCGATCAGGTCGGCCAGCGACGTGGCCGACAGGTCGGCGCCCGGCATGATCAGGGTGGCCCCGGTAGCGACGCCGGCGTGGGCGAGGCCCCACGCGTTGGCATGGAACATCGGGACCACCGGCAGGATCACGTCCCGTTCGTTGATGCCGAGGGTGTCGGCCATCATCGCCCCGAAGGTGTGCAGCACCATCGAGCGGTGCGAGTAGACGACCCCCTTCGGGTTCCCGGTGGTACCGGACGTGTACATCATCGACCCGGCCCGGTTCTCCTCGACCCGGGTCCAGTCCACCGGTGATGCCACACCGAGCAGGTCCTCGTAGTCGTGTACCGCTGGCCGGATGGCGTCGGGATCGGGAGCCGGGGCACCGTCGTCCATGAGCACCACGTGCCGGACCGTCTCGAAGACGTCCATGAGCGGCCAGATCAGGCCGGCCACGGAGTGGTCCAGGAAGATCACCTCGTCCTCGGCGTGGTTCACGATGTAGGTGAGCTGCTCCGGGAACAGCCGAAGGTTGAGAGTGTGGGAGACCCTGCCGGTGCAGGGCGGGGCGAAGTAGAGCTCCAGGTGGCGGGCGGTGTTCCACGAGAAGGTGGCCACGCGACCGTCCTCGCTGATGCCCAGGTCGTCTAGCACGCCGCCCAGGCGGCGGGTCCGCTCACCCCACTCGCCGTAGCTGATCCGTTCGCGACCGGACGGGGTGGCGGTCACCACTTCCTTGTCGGCGAACAGGCGGGTGGCGCGGTCGAATACGTGGATCAGGGACAACGGCGTGTCCATCATCAGGCCATCCATGGTGTGGCTCTCTCCTGTGCTCGCTGGTCGGTTCTAACTTGTGGCGCTTCGGTTGTCGGCTCTCGCTTGTCGGCTCTCGCTTCCCAGTCTTGGCTTATCGGATCTACAGAGCCGAGTCGGCGTGGGCGAAGACGGCCTCGACGAGGGTCACCAGGTCTGACCTCTCGTCGTCGTCCAGGACATCCAGGTCAGCGGCGCTTGCAGCGTCGGTGGCATCCTCCACGAGCGAACGGGTGGCATCATCCTGCGGGCCGGCGGACAGGTCCTGATAGCCGTGCATGGCAGCCCACCTTTCGCCGTCGGCGGCTAGGACCATGCCCATCGGGTCGACGTCGGCGGAGCGTGATTCCACGACGTGGTGGCAGAGGCGGAGCTCACGGGCTGCCTGGGTCATCAGATAGGCCCGTCCCGCAGCGTCGGGTGGCCGTGCGGCGTCCCGCCATCCCACTGCCAGAGGGAGGTCGGACATGTCGGCGGCGTCCAGGACACTGGCCAGGAGGTCGGCCAGGTGTTCCGCCCCGTCGAACCCGTCGAGGTACGTGCGGCCCAACTCCACGCAGACCTGTGCGTAGACGGCGCCGCCCTCGGACCGGGTCAACGCAGTGTCCTCCGCCCAACCGGCGGTGATGAAATCCCGATCAAAGAAGTAGGCGGCATCTGCAGCTTCGTCGGCCGAGACGTCACCCATGACGCCGAGCCGACCCTGGACGTAGCCAGCCATGCCGTCCGGAAGGCCCAGCTCGACGCACCTGCCGAAGGTGGACCGGTCGAGCATGAAGCGGGCCCCCAGGCTCCCGATCGGATCGGCAATGCGTCGGGCGGTGGTGAGGGAGTCCATGGTTGCTGCTCCTCCGTGAACTGTGTTCCTGCGAGGTGGCCGTTCACGGCCGGGCCCGCGGACGGTACCAGCCGCTCTCCACCCTCCTTGAGCCGAGGCCTTCAGCCGAGTGCCGCAATCACGCCCAGGACGGTCAGGGACCCGTTCCGGGCCAGGTCGCGCCACGACAGCGGTCGGTTCGACCAGGTGCCGAAGCAGCCGCAGGAGTCCCGGTGGCCGGCCAGCAGGCGTCCGGCGATGAGGGTTGTGAACGCGACCAGCAGCGCGACTGCGCACGGGCCACCGGTACGCGGGTCCACCAGGAGCAGGGCGGCGGTGGCCAACTCGGTCACGGGGACGGCGACGGCCACCACGTGTGGACGGGGAAGGCCGAAGTCCTGCATCGACCTTCGGGTGGCTGCCGGGTTGACGAGCTTCAGGCTGGCGGCGATCAGGAAGGTTCCGGCCAGCAGGATGGCGGCCACGGTGGCCAGGGTGTCGGGCACGTCCTGTTCCTCCCTGTTCCCCGTGAAACCCCGTCAGTACCCGAGTGCCACGTCGACCGGGGCCAGCAGGTCCTCGCCGTCGCAGAACCGCCGGACGTTCTCGGCGACGAACGGTTCAAGGAGCTCGAGGCCCATCTCCGGGGTGTTGCCAATGTGTGGCGTGATGAGGCAGTTGGGCAGCGACCAGAGCGGGTGCCCGTCGGGCAGTGGCTCCGGGTCAGTCACGTCGAGGGCCGCACCTCCGATCCGACCACCTCGGAGCGCTTCGACGAGAGCGTCGGTCACGACATGCCCACCACGGGCGACGTTGACGAGCACGGCGTGGTCGGGGAGAGCGTCGAGTTCTGGCCCGTCGATGATGCCGGTCGTCTCCGCCGTGAGGGCCAGCGCCAGTACCAGCACGTCGGTCAGAGGCAGAACCTCGTGGAGCCGGGCTTCTGTAATGGTCCGGTCGGCGCCGGGAACCGGCGTGTCGGAACGACGCACGACGGTCACGTCGCATCCCCACGGTGCGAGCAGGGGAAGCAGGTGGTTGGTGATGCCACCGCCGCCCAGGATCGTTATCCGGCTTCCCGCCAGGATCCGCCCCTCCGGTCCGCTCCACGAGCGCATTCGGGCGTAGCCGTGGAGGTTTTTGCCCAGCGCCAGGATCTGGGCTACCACCGTCTCGGCCACCGCCGGGGCATAGACGCCCTTGCCGCACGTCCACGTCCAGCGGTCGTCCAGGTGGTGGGCGAACGGTTCGATGCCCGCGTAGGGGAGCTGTATCCACGACAGCCTGTCCGCATCACCGACTATGTCCGGAAACGAGTCGGTCCGGGCTGGGTCGGCCCAGATCAGGCCTTCGGCGTCCTGGGATTCCACCAGACGCCCACCACCCGTCGAGACGGCGCGGCACATGGCGTCGTACATGACCGGTCGGCTGTCGGGTGCGACGGCGATGGGACGGCTCATCGGACGGTCTCCAGAGGTGGTACGGGGCCTGTGGTCGGTCAGGGTCGTAGCGGGTTCGGGCCTGAAGCCCGTTCAGGTCTGTAGCGGCAGGAGTTCGGTGGCGACGTCCTCGACCGTCGCATGCCAGTCGGACGGCTCGTCGAGGGGGAACGCCACGAACTTCGAGGCGCCGACGGAGACGAGTTCCTCCAGCCGGGAGCGCAGGCCACGGATCCCGTGTGCCACGACCTCGGCGGGGTCCAGGTCCGGCTGGCGGTCCCGTAGGCGTTGGGCGAACCGTTCGGGCAGGGCAGCGTGTACGAAAGGCACCAGGGCACCGAAGTGCTCCGGGTCGATGGATCGCCCGTGGGCGGCGGCCGTCTCCGACACCAGTCGGATCCCGTCGGCGACCGCTGCGGGGGTGGTGAACGACGGAAGCCAGCCGTCGCCGAGCCTGCCGCACCGCCGGAGTTCCGACGGCGCCTGTCCGCCCAGCCAGACCTCGAATGGATCCTGGACCGGCCTGGGCAGGATCCGAACTCCGTCGAGCCTGAACCGCTCGCCGTCGTGGTCGACCACGTCCCCTGTCCACAGTCGACGGATAAGCGGTAGCGCCTCGTCGAACCAGGCGGCCCGTTCCGAGCGTTGCACGCCGAAGGCCTGCTGCTCGGCGGTGTCGGCGATGCCCAGACCGAAGGCTGGCAGGGCCCTACCGTTCGAGATCCGGTCCAGGCTGGCCAGGGCCTTGGCACACAGCACGGGGTTGCGACCCGGCAGCACCATTACCGCCGGTCCGAACTTGAGCCGCTCGGTCCTGCCGGCGGCATACGCCATGGCCACCATCGGGTCCAGCGTGGCACTGCCGGCCCGCTCGCTCACCCACAGGGAGTCGAAGCCAAGCCGTTCGAGGTCGTCGATCAGGTGGCCGAAGGCGTCGTGGTCGTCGGGGCGCGCCGCGCCTCCGAAGCCGAAGCCGATGCGGATCCTCACGTCGGGCTGGTCAGCCCAGCGCAGCGGTTCCGGCGTATGGCGCCGGATCGCCGGCAACGGGGATCTCAGGCCGCGACCACTGGGTCATGTCGGCCAGTTCGGCAGCGGCCCCGCGCCAAGCGGCAGGATCCCAGCCCTCGGCACTTCCTATGACAGACCCGTCCTGGCGGATGGCCACGAAGGCCGGCAACGTCTCGAGGCCCAGCGAGCGGACAAGGGAGCGGTCCGGGTCGGCCAGCGTGAGGATCTGGTCGGTCAGCGGGCCTAGGAAGCGACTGGCTCCGTCGACGCTGGCACCCGTGACCAGGAATGCCACCCGCACGTCGGCCTCGCTGAAGATGCCCAGGATGCGACGGGCGGTGTCCAGCAGCCAGGAACTCTCGTGGGTGAACGGGTCCAGTACGACTGCAGCCATCGGAAAGGTGGTCAGGAACTGCGACAACGGACGGGCGTCGCCGCCCACCGGATGCAGTTCGATCGAGAGGTCAGGTGGGTTCGCCACGGGCGGTGACGCTAGCAAGGACTCATGCGGTAGAGGTCGGGGCGTCGGTCAGGGCCCCGGTCAGGGCATCGAGGGCCTCGTCGGCCAGCGACCGCATCTCATCGTCCGTACGGTCCTGGATGGGGTGCGCCACGAACACCCGGGCCACGTCCAGGCCGAGTGCCCGGGCCTGGGCCTCGGCTGCCTCGGAGAACGGTTCGGAGGCAACGAACACCCCTGGGAGGCCTCTTCGTTCCAGATCGTCGATGTCGTGCACACTGCACGTCGTACAGGATCCTCAATCGGCCAGTGCCTCGATCACGGCATGGCAGTGGGTGGCGATCTCGTGGCGCAGGTCGGCGGGTGCCGGCTTGGTGAATGTGGGCTTGGCGTAGCGACGGACCAGTGCCCCCTGCCCGATGAGCCGTTCCTCGAGGCGGTCCAGGAACACGTCGCCCCTCGGCTTGTTGATGTCGAGCAGTCCCACGGTCAGGCCCTCCAGTCCCACTGGTCGGGGGTTCAGGGACCGCTGGCCGGGCGTCGCCTCGGCGGTCGGGTCCAGGACGGTCACCGGTTCTGTCATCGGGTTATCTCCCTGCTGGTCGGTTCGCTTCCCATCGGTCCGTTCAGCCATCCACCGATGATGGCCGAGAAGAGGCCGGCCGGTCCGCCGGCGTGGACCACCAGAAGCCCTCCCGGTCGGAACTTCGGGAGGGTGAGCCCGGCGAGGTCCGGGGGCAGGCCCTCTTCGATGCCGCCGGTACCGGCCAGGATCCCGTCGGCCTCCACCACGAGGTGGCGCCCGAGTTCCTCCATGAAGCGTTGGCGGTCCCATCCGGCGTCAGAGAACCGGGCCATGTGCTCGGGTGACACGACCAGCAGGCCGTCCATGCCCATGACGGTCCGCGGAGACACGCTGGCCAGCAGGCCCTCGGCCAGCATCCTGACCAGCGAGTCGGCCGATCGGCTCTTCTGGTCGACCACTATCCGTGGACCCTCGCCACAGAACGCCGTTACGACGTCCTGCGAGCGGCTGAAGCCCCGGTCCTCGGCGAGGGTGGTCCACGGGGAGCCCACCTCGTCCTCGGCGAAGCAGAAGCCGAGCTTGGACATGCTTCCGTGGGTGGCACGGTCCACGCCTCCCGGGGCGCCACCGCCGACGTTGCGGACGACGAGTTGCACGGCGCGACCGATCGTGGCGTTGGCGCGGTTGCCGTGCCCTAGGACGTTGACGCCGCTGTTCATGCCGATCTCGGCGGTGATGGGCCCGTTGACGACGAAGACCGGCCCCACCCCCATGGTCGTGGCCAGGATCCCGTGCATGTTGAACTCGTCCGTGCAGACCGCCTCCAGGGCGGCAAGCACCACCGGTAGGTACTCGGGGCGGCAGCCGGCCATCACCGAGTTGACCGCCACCTTCTCGACGGTGCACTCGACGAGGTTCGGTGGTACCAGGGCCACGACCTCGTCGGCTGCCCTCGATGTGCCCTCCAGCATCCGAAGCACCCTGGGTTCCGTGGGCAGGACCAACGGGAGCCCGTCAGTCCAGCCACGGTCGTACAGCGCCTCCACCTCGTCCTCCAGGGCGCCGATCCGGATGCGCCGCGAGGCCAGGCCGGAGTCGCCGTAGCGAGCCCGCAGTTCGTCGATCCGCCCGGGATCGACGGTGAGGGACCCTCAACCGGGCTTGAAGACCGGCAGGTCCAGTCCCAGGTGGTCGAGTTCTGTGAGTTGCTCCCACCTGTCACGGTCCCAGCCGGCCGTCCGCTCGACCTCCTCGCCGTCCACAATCTGCAGGAGGGTGGGAACGGCCTCTATGTCGAGGTGCCAGCTGACGGCCAAGTCGGTGTCGTCCACCACCCAGTCGGCCACTTCCGGGAAGGTCGGGTCGTCCTGCGAAAAGACGGTCAATCCAACTCGGCTCGCCAGGTCGGCGAGCACCGGCTGAACCAGTTGACAGGCCGGACATTCGGCCTTGACCACGACGACGAAGCCGTCGGAGAGCCCTGCGGTCTTCACGTCTGCGGCCACGCGCAGAGTTTCACACTGTTTCGGAGCGGGTGAGAGATCGGTCACAATCCCGCCAGCGCGACCGGCAGCGTCCGTACCCTTCACGGTCGATGGGGGAATCTCTCGACGTCACGTTCTACGGCGTTCGTGGTTCGACCCCCTGCCCGTGCGACGAGAACCGCCGCTACGGAGGCAACACCTCCTGCGTGGTCCTAGACGTGCCCGGCGGGGAGCCGATCCTGTTCGACCTCGGCACCGGCCTTCGCTTCTACGGCGTGGCCGAGCCCTGCACCGAGGTGCCGTTCCGCGGCACGGCCCTGCTGAGCCACCTGCACTGGGACCACGTGCAGGGCCTTCCCTTCTTCCCGCCGCTGCACTGTCAGGGTTCCCGGCTGGACGTCTACGGCCCGGGTGAGGAGGGCCGGTCGTTGGAGGACTCGTTCAATGCCTTTATGAACCCGCCCTTCTTTCCGATCTGCATCCGGGACCTACCGGGTCAGATCACCTTCCACGACGCGACCAGCGGTTCGTTCGACGTCGGTCCTGCAAGGGTGACCGTCGGCGAGGTTCCCCACGTCGGGGCCACGTTCGGCTACCGGGTCGACTGGGAGGGCGTGAGCATCGCCTACGTGAGCGACCACCAGCAGCCGGTCGACGATCCCCGCCGGGTCGTCGACTCGGTCCTGGAATTGGTCGACGGGGTGGACCTTCTGATCCACGACGCGCAGTTCACGCCCGAGGAGTTCGCCGAGCGCCCCGACTGGGGCCACTGCACTGTCGACTATGCGCTCGAGGTGGCCCATCAGGCGACAGCCGGGGAGCTGGTGCTCTTCCATCATGACCCGGCGCACTGCGATGGCACCATCGACGGGCTGCTCGCAGCGGCGACCGACCGGGCAGCCGGCCTCGATGTCGGCTCGGTCTCTGCGGCTGCCGAGGGGCGGACGGTCCATCTCAGCCCGACATCGCCGCTCGCCGCGCGCTCCTGAAGCGTGACGCGGCGCAGTCCGGGCCGGGTCCCCCCGCTAGCGTCGGAATCGATTCGGACCGACGACGGGGAGGGAGGCTTCAGGTGGACACCGGGATCGATGGCGACCTCTACCGGAAGGTCCTGGGGCGCTATCCGACTGGGGTGACCCTGGTGACAGGCATGGCCGGCGACGAGCCGCTGGCCATGGTCATCGGGTCGTTCGTCTCGGTCTCGATGGATCCGCCGTTGGTGGGCTTCCTGCCGGGCAGGAACTCGAACACCTGGCCCAGGATCGAGGCCAGCGGCTCGTTCTGCATCAACGTCCTGTCCGATGCCCAGGAGGCCCTCGCCAACGCCTTCTTCCGGAGGGACGGGGACCCTTGGGAGGGGATCGGTTGGGTGCCGGCCACTTCGGGGTCGCCCGCAATCCCGTCCTGCCTTGCTTCCATCGACTGTTCGATCAACGACGTCGTAGACGCCGGTGACCACCTGTTTGTCATGGGGTTGATCACCGACCTCTCGCACGTGGACGAGGGATCGCCTCTTGTGTTCCTGGGCGGGCGGTACGGCGAGTACCGCCCGCTGGGCTGATGGCCGTGTACGCCCTGGGCGACCGGGTTCCCCAGGTGGACCCGACCGCCTACGTGCACCCGCTGGCCGTGGTGATTGGTGACGTGTTGCTCGGGCCGGAGTCCAGCGTCTGGCCCCATGCGGTTATCCGGGCCGACGACAACCGCATCAGCATCGGTGCCCGGAGTTCCGTGCAGGACAACGCCGTCCTCCACTGCACGAGCCACCTGCCGACCATTGTGGGCGCCGACGTCACCCTGGGTCACCTCTGCCACCTGGAGGGCTGCACGATCCAGGACCGGGCGATGGTGGGCGTTGGGGCGGTGGTCCTTCACGAGGCTGTGGTCGGAAGGGGGGCGATCGTGGGGGCCAACGCCGTGGTCCGCAACGGCCAGGTCGTGCCGCCGCTCTCCATGGCCCTGGGCGTGCCGGCCGTGGTCCGCGAGGGTGTGGTCGCCGAGGACGCCAACATGGCAAGTGCCGAGGTCTACGTCCAGCGGGGCCGCGAGTTCCGTGAGTTGCTCCGCCGTGTCGACTGAGCAGGTGGCCATGGGGGAGGGGGTCTCCGGTGGAGTCGTCGACACTCTCCAGAACCACCGGTTCACCTCCGACGGCTTGACCCTGGCCGCCCACATTGCCCGTCCACCCGATGCTGGAACGGGCCTGCCGGGGGTGGTGATCTGCCACGGTTTCCCGAGCGGTCCGGACGGTGGGGCCAATTCCGTGGCCACCTTTCCGGAGTTGGCTTTCCGGATCGCCTCCGAGCTGGGTTGGGTGGCGATGGTCCCGTACCTCCGGGGGATGGTCGGCTCCGACGGCGATTTCAGCCTCGACGGGTGGCGGGACGACGTGGTGGCTGCCGCTGCCGACCTCGGGTCCCAGCCCGGGGTGGACCGGGTGTGGGTGGTCGGGTTCGGCAGCGGAGCTTCGCTGGCCATCTGCGCGGCCGCGATCGACGATGGGATCCTGGGCGTGGGTGCCCTGGCTGCACCAGCCGACTGGTCGGACTGGGCGGCCAATCCGCGGCGCCTGCTGTTGTACGCCCGCGACGCCGGGCTGCTCTCCGTGGAGGACGCGCCGCAGGACTTCGGACGCTGGTCGTCGGCGCTGCGCGACGTCTCGGCGGAACGGGCGGTGCAGTCGATGGCGCCACGCGACCTCCTGCTGGTGCATGGCACCGACGACGAGATCGTTCCGCCGCTGGACGCCCGGGTGCTGGCCAGCCAGCACGGCTCGGCCGACCTGCGGATGATCGCCGGTGCCGGCCACCACCTGCGCCACGACCCGCGTGCCATCGCCACCCTCCTGGGTTGGCTGGACCGCCAACGGCGCCAACACGCCTGAGCCGGGAGGCCCCATCCTGCCCTACCACCCCTGGGTACAGGCGCCGCTACAGGCGCCTTCGAATCCGTCGCGCAGCGGGCATTCGTGCCCGGGGATTGTTACTATCTACATAGGAGAAATCCCAGCAATCACGATGGAGGCTTTCCGTCAGGTCCCTTCAGGAGGCCGGTCCCAGGAGAGGAGAAACCGATGACCACAACCGATCTCGGCCTCGACCTGAGCCGCTACAAGCTCGGCTGGAGTGACGAGGAGAACTACGTCTTCAAGCCCAAGAAGGGCCTGAATGAGGACATCATCCGCGAGATGTCGTGGATGAAGGGCGAGCCGGACTGGATGCGGGACTTCCGCCTGAAGTCCTACAACAGGTTCGGCCGCAAGCCCATGCCGTGGTGGGGCGGCGACATGTCGGGCATCGACTTCGACAACATCTTCTATTACATCAAGCCGACCGAGTCGCTTTCCGACGACTGGGACGACGTCCCCGAGTCGATCAAGAACACCTACGAGAAGCTCGGCATTCCCGAGGCCGAACGCAAGTACCTGGCCGGTGTCACCGCCCAGTACGAGTCCGAGGTCGTCTACCACCGCAACCGCGAGGACCTCGAGGAACAGGGCGTCATCTTCTGCGACATGGACACCGCCCTGCGGGAGTACCCGGATCTGGTAAGGGCCTACTTCGGACGGCTCATTCCGCCCGGCGACAACAAGTTCTCCGCCCTCAACTCGGCGGTGTGGAGCGGTGGCTCGTTCATCTACGTGCCGCCCGGCGTGAAGGTGGAGATGCCGTTGCAGGCCTACTTCCGGATCAACGCCGAGAACATGGGCCAGTTCGAACGCACCCTGATCATCGCCGACGAGGGCTCCGAGGTGCACTACATCGAGGGCTGCTCTGCGCCCGTCTACAGCACCGACTCCCTGCACTCCGCCGTGGTGGAGATCGTGGTAAAGAAGTCGGCCCGGGTCACCTACACGACCATCCAGAACTGGTCCTCGAACGTCTACAACCTGGTGACCAAGCGGGCCTGGGTCGAGGCCGAGGGCCACATGGAGTGGATCGACGGCAACATCGGATCACGGTTGACGATGAAGTACCCGGCGGTCATCCTGGCTGGCCCGAAGGCATCCGGCGAGGTGCTCTCCGTGGCCTACGCCGGGCCGGGACAGCATCAGGACGCCGGCGCCAAGATGACCCATGCGGCACCCGAGACCACCTCGAAGATCGTCTCGAAGTCGATCTCCAAGGACGGTGGCCGGACCAGCTACCGCGGCCTGGTACGGGTGGAGGACGATGCCTACGGCTGCAAGAGCCACGTCCAGTGCGACGCCCTGATCCTCGACGATGAGAGCATCTCGGACACCTATCCGTACATGGAGGTCGGGTCGGCCGATGCGGTGATCGGCCACGAGGCCACCGTCTCCAAGGTCGCTGACGACCAGCTCTTCTACCTGATGAGCCGGGGGCTGACCGAGGAGCAGGCCATGTCGATGGTGGTGAACGGTTTCATCGAGCCGATCACGCGGACGCTCCCGATGGAGTACGCCGTCGAGTGGAGCCGGCTCATCGAACTCCAGATGGAGGGCTCGGTCGGCTGACCGGACCGGCCCGAGACGAGGCGGTCACCCGATGGGGGACCGAAGCGGGGCACACTGAGTCCATGCCGATGCGTCAGGACTGCAAGAACTTCGAGAGCCGGAGTTACCCAAACGGTGACACCGTGCGGAAGTGCAACCTGGACCTGGCTCCCGAGGCGCCATGGCGGTGCCCTGACGACTGCCCGTCGTTCGCCAAGCGCCGCGTAGACGTGAACTGGAGCCACGGCACGCTCATCACTCCTGCGACGCCCGACGAGCCGGCCAGCCTCGGCGAGGACGGGAGCATCGCCGCCCTGCTGGACGCGGCGGAGGACATCATCAACGCGGCCGGTCCCAAGGTGAAGGCTGACCTGGACGCCGAACGATCCGGGAAGGGTCGTTTCCGCCGGAGAAAGGGCGGAAGCGGAAAGGGCCGCCGCAGGAAGTAGCCCCCCTGGTGGGAGTGGTTCGTTACCGCTGGAAGTTAGGTCCCCCTGGTGGGAGTGGCCCGCCGTCGCCGTATGAGCTCAGGGGTTGTCGGCCAGGCGGACCTCGACCACGGCGACTGTACCCCGGCACCTGTACCCCGGCACCTGAACTTCGACAACTTTAGGTCGGCACCCATTACCCTGTTTCCAGCACATGGAGTCGACCACTGTCACCCTCACAGTTCCCGGCAACGACCTCATGTCGGACCTCGTCGGCGAGAGCGACGTGCTGCTCAGACGTGTCGAGGGGGCGTTTCCCGGATCGGAGATCCATGTCCGGGGCAACCGGATCACCATTGACGGGCAGCATGCCGCCACCGTCCGACGGGTGTTCGACGAGGTGGTCGCCCTGCTCCAGAGCGGGTTGCACGTCGATGAGCGGACCCTGGACCGGGCGATCGACATGGTGAAGGCCGACGAGCGGCCATCCGAGGTGCTGACCACCGAGATCCTGCGATCCGCTCGGGGAAGGCCCGTCCGTCCCCGGTCGGTCGGGCAGAAGCGCTACGTCGAGGCGATGACCGACGGGATCATCACCTTCGCCATTGGACCGGCAGGCACCGGCAAGAGTTGGCTCGCCGTCGCCATGGCCGTCCGTACACTCCAGGCCGGCCAGGTGGACCGCATCGTCCTGACCCGGCCCCTGGTCGAAGCCGGAGAACGGGTGGGATTCCTGCCCGGCGACCTCATGGCCAAGGTAGACCCGTACCTCCGCCCGCTCTACGACGCCCTCTTCGACATGGTCGAGGCCGAGTCCGCCCAGCGACTCCTCGACCGGGGAATGGTGGAGGTGGCACCCCTGGCCTTCATGAGGGGGCGCACCCTCAACAACAGCTTCATCATCCTCGACGAGGCGCAGAACACCACGCCCGAGCAGATGAAGATGTTCCTCACCCGGGTCGGCTTTGGATCCCGGGTCGTGGTCACCGGCGACATAAGCCAGGTCGACGTTCCCGACGGGAGGAGCGGCCTGGAGGGCCTGGAGCCGATGTTGACCGGGATCGACGGGCTGGCCTTCGTCAGGCTCAGCGCCAGGGACGTGGTCCGCCACCGGATCGTGCAGGACATCGTGGAGGCCTACGAGCGGGCAGGCTCCGGTAGTTCCGGTAGTTCCGGTGGCGACGGGGCCACCGTATGAGCCGACAACCTCCTGAACGTCGGCCCGAGGTTGGTCCGAGGGTGATCGTGGACGACGAGCGGGCCACCGGTAGCCCGAACCATGCGGTGGACGTGGACCGATGGGCAGGGTTGGTCGCGGACGTCCTTGCAGCGGAGGGTTTGGGCGATCGACCTGTGGAGGTCCACGTGCACTTTGTGGACGAGTCGGCCATGGAGGATCTGAACCGTGAGCACTTGGGTGGTGAGGGCCCGACCGACGTCCTCGCCTTCCCGGTGGACGACCCGGCCACGGTTCCCGACGGAATCCCCGTGCTCCTGGGCGACGTGGTGGTCTGCCCCGTAGTCGCCGCCAACCAGGCCTCGGCCTGTGCCGGCG
>Ga0208881_1000504_pt1 | contig 13746 bp, 8 predicted proteins | sample Knorr_S23_td_AAI_FD_185610 | JGI IMG/M metagenome (GOLD analysis project Ga0208881, IMG submission 185610) | Marine microbial communities from Southern Atlantic Ocean transect - Knorr_S23_td_AAIW_ad_876m_LV_B (SPAdes) (version 2) | ecosystem: Environmental > Aquatic > Marine > Oceanic | place... | reverse complement strand
GAACAAAGCCTTCAACACCTTCAGTTTTAAAGAGTACTATAGCACCTTTATCATGCACTTCAGTTATTTCACCTTCGTGTTCAGAACCTTCAGCGAAAATCGTTTCATAGGTATCCCAAGGGTTGTCTTCAACCTGCTTATGACCCAATGATAATCTTCTATTCTCTGTATCAAGCTCAAGAACTACGATATCTAATTCTGCACCAATAGAAGTAAATTCAGACGGATGTTTCACCTTCTTAGTCCATGAAAGGTCAGAAATGTGAACCAAACCATCAACACCTTCTTCTAATTCAACAAATACACCAAAGTTGGTAAAGTTACGAACGATACCTGTATGCTTAGATTTCGCAGGGTATTTTTCTGTAATATCAGCCCATGGATCTGTCGTTAATTGCTTCAGACCAAGAGACATCTTACGATCATCACGATCAAGGGTTAAGATCTCAGCTTCAACTTCGACACCTACTTTCATGAAATCCTGAGCAGATCTCAAGTGCGTAGACCACGACATTTCAGAAACATGGATCAAACCTTCAACACCCGGTAAGATTTCAATAAATGCACCGTAATCAGCTAAAACAACTACTTTACCTTTAACACGGTCACCAATTTTCAACTCCTGATCAAGTGCATCCCAAGGGTGCGCAGAAAGTTGCTTCAAACCTAATTGTATTCTAGTCTTAGCTTCATCGAAGTCTAAGATTACAACATTGATCTTTTGATCTAACTCAACGATCTCATTAGGATGATTAATACGGCTCCAAGAAAGGTCTGTAATATGAACTAAACCATCTACTCCACCAAGGTCGATAAATACACCGTAAGAAGTAATGTTCTTAACGGTACCTTCAAGTACCTGACCTTTTTCAAGTTTACCAATGATCTCTTTCTTCTGTAACTCAATATCAGCTTCGATAAGTGCTTTGTGAGATACAACTACGTTTTTGAAATCGTGGTTAATTTTCACCACTTTAAATTCCATAGTTTTACCTACATACACATCGTAATCACGAATAGGCTTCACATCAATTTGAGAACCAGGTAAGAAAGCCTCGATTCCAAATACATCGACGATCATACCACCTTTCGTACGACATTTCACAAAACCATTAACGATCTCTTCATTGTCATGAGCAGAATTCACACGATCCCAAGAACGGATCGAACGTGCTTTACGATGAGATAACACCAATTGTCCGGTCTTATCTTCCTGTTGATCTATTAAAACTTCCACTGTATCACCAACCGCTAAGTCAGGATTGTAACGGAATTCGTTTAATGAGATCACACCTTCAGACTTACCACCGATCTCAATAATCGCTTCACGGTCTGTTAAATTAAGGATGGTACCATCAATAACACCTGCCTGACTCTCTTCAGGAAGCGTAGCACTGTACATCGTCTCATACTCACTGTACTCTTCTTTAGAGTACGTGGCAAGACCACCTTCTGCATAAACATCCCAATCAAATTCTTGTGCTGGAGCTTCTGCTGCTTCTACTTCCGCAGGAGCTTCTGCTACTACTTCTTCTACAGGAGCTTCTGCTGCCGCTACTTCCGGAGTAGCTACTGCTGCTACTTCCTCTGTTTTTATTTCTTCTTTCTCCTCTGACATGGAAAAAAGTTTTTTGTATTTCACCTACGGATAGCTTTAAAATCAGGTGAAAGAGTTTATAAAATTTTTATTTCCGCTATCCTTATTAGAAAATGTGTGCAAATATACGGAATAAAACCCAATTTTAAAATGTGATAATTTGATAATTTTAAAATGAAACCTAATCCCTGAATGCTGTCTTACGAACTTGCTGTCTTGCGATTGCTGAACGAAGTGGAATCCCCCCTCCTCTTCAATAGATTCAGGAACCGAGAGACAATTCCCAACAACCTACCAACCCTTCGACAGGATTTCCTACCGGAGGCAGGCCTGCCTGCGGTAGGCAGGCTCAGGGTGACACCTACTAACGTACCAAGCTACTAAATTCTGAAAGCTGAGGGGTGAAAGCTGAAAACTGAGCACTGAAAGCTGACAATAATTACTTACTTTTACGGCAAAGAGTTTTACACGCATGAAGAAGTTCAATATTCCGAATCACTACCGCTCACCCATCATCGGAAGAATCAAAGAAATTCGTCAGGAGAATGATCCCAGGAAAAAGGATTTTAGCCCTACAATTCTTGACTATGGTGCTGTACGATTTCATATTGCTCGTCATTTTGGCTTTTGCTTCGGCGTAGAGAATGCCATAGAGATCTCCTACAAAGCTGTTGAAGAAAATCCAGACAAGCGCATATTCCTTTTAAGCCAGATGATCCATAACCCTAACGTAAATTACGATTTACAAAATAAAGGCATACGTTTTATCATGGACACGCTTGGAAATCAACTTATTGACTGGGATGAGATTCAAACAGAAGATATCATCATCATACCCGCATTTGGAACCACTCTGGAGGTTCTGGATTTATTAAAAAAGAAGGGTGTAGCTACTAAAAAATATGACACCACCTGCCCTTTTGTAACTCGAGTATGGAAACGTGCCGATCAGCTGGGAAAACAACACTACACCATCATCATCCACGGCAAGCACAATCACGAAGAAACCCGTGCCACCTACTCTTACAGCAAGAAAAATGCACCTTCATTAATTATCAAAGATATGAATGAAGCCATTATGCTTTCAGACTTCATACTTGGAAACAGACCCGTCTCAGAATTTGAAGAAGCATTTAAGGGGAAATACAATAAAAATTTTAACCCAAAAAAAGACCTGGAATGTATTGGAGTGATCAATCAAACCACCATGCTTGCCAGTGAAACCCTAGCCATATCAAACTATCTTAAAGTAGTGATGAAAAAAAAATATGGTGTAGAAGATCTAAAAAAGCACATGGCAAACACTAGAGATACGCTTTGTTATGCCACCAATGAAAACCAAGATTCTACATACAGACTATTAGATGTTGATGCAGACTTAGCCATTGTGGTAGGTGGATACAACAGCTCAAACACCTCTCACCTGGTTGAGCTTTGTGAAAAAAAATTACCTACCTACTTCATTAGTAACGCCTCAGAAGTACTTAATGAGTCTGAAATTCTACACTTCGACTTTGAGAACAAAAAAATCTTACAAACAAAAAATTTCCTTCCAAAAAAAGAAGTGGTTGACATCCTCCTAACCAGTGGAGCTTCCTGTCCGGATACCATCGTTGAAAATGTACTCAACAAACTTTTAAGATTTTACCCGACAAGCAAAAGCACTGAAGAAGTTTTGGAAACGCTTTAAAGCATAAATATCAAATCATACAGCCCCAACTTAACCTGAGTACTTATGAAAATGTTTAAAAACCTATTTGAAATCCTTTGGACCATCTGGTGCATATTGATTGCAGGACTTGTCGTGCTGGTCAATTTCCCACTTTTAGTGATTTTCATATTAATATGGGGTAATCAAGAAAACGCCGGCATAGATTATTACCTGCGTTTTTGTGCACGTACAATTCTCGTCTTTTGGGGAATAAGAATGATTTACATAAAAGACAAAAAACTAGATTTTGATCAACCTTACATATTCGTGAGCAACCACAGGTCGTATCTGGATGTATTCATCGCTATTTTAGGAATCAAACACTACAAAAAATTCCTGGGAAAAGCTGAAATATTCGATTGGCCGATCATTGGTTATTTGGCGAATAAACTCGGACATATCCCCGTAAACAGAGAATCGGCTGAAGCACGAAAGGAAAGCTTTCAAAATATATTGAATGTTGCCAAAAGCAAAACATCTCTATTCCTTTGCCCTGAAGGTGCTATGTACATGAATGATAAGCTGCTTAACGAAATGCGCAATGGAGCTTTTAGAATTGCCATCGAAAGTAAAATGCCCATCGTAGCAATAAGTATGATCAACGCCGGAGAGCTCTTCCCCCCACATAAAATACGTATTAGACCGGGGAGGTGTATCAACTACATGTCGGCGCCTTTTGAAACTACCGCTTTAACATTAGATGATGTAGATGCACTGAGAGAAAGTGTGAAAGAAGAGATCTTAAACAATTTAAAAAGCCATTACCCCGATGGTAAATACCCGATAGAATTTAATCCGAAAAACTACAGCGAATCGTTCTACGCGAAAAGTTAGTAGGTGTCACCCTGAGCCTGCCTACCGCAGGCAGGCCTGCCTCCGGTAGGAAATCCTGTCGAAGGGTTGGTATTAGGTACTAGGTATTGACAACTCATCACTCATCACTCATCCCTCATCCCTAGTTACTGGTCACAAAATATTAATGCTAAAACAATTCGTCTAGATGGGTCGTTTTCCTATATTTGCCGACTTAAACAAGTCATTACACCACAACCGATTTTTCGGTTTTTTAAATTAATTAACATATGTCGTCTAAGATCATTTACACGCATACAGACGAAGCTCCAGCTTTAGCTACAAAATCTCTTCTTCCTATTGTTCAAGCATTTGCCAAACAATGTGGAATCGAAATGGAGACAAAAAACATTTCCCTTGCAGGGAGAATCCTTGCTAACTTCCCGTCTTACTTGAAGCCAGAACAACAAGTATCCGATGCTTTGGCTGAATTGGGCGAATTAGTTAAGAAACCAGGAGCAAACATCATTAAATTGCCGAATATTTCGGCTTCTGTTCCTCAACTAAAAACGACTATTGAAGAGTTGCAGAGCGATGGGTTTGCGATACCTAACTACCCTGACACTCCTGCCAACGAAGAGGAAGAAAACGTAAAATCAACTTACGACAAAATAAAAGGTAGTGCTGTAAACCCAGTCTTAAGAGAAGGTAACTCAGACAGAAGAGCACCTAAGCCGGTAAAGGCATATGCAAAGCAAAACCCACATTCTATGGGTGAATGGTCTGCGTCTTCGGCTTCTCATGTGTCTACTATGGACTCAGGAGATTTTGCCTCCAACGAAAAATCAGTAACGATTGCTCAAGCAGGTAAGGTAAAAATACAATTCGTTGGTGCTAAGGGCACAAGTATCTTAAAGGAGTCTGTACCTGTTCTTGACGGCGAGATTATCGACGGTACGGTCATGAGCAAAAAAGCATTGCTTGCTTTCCTGGAAGCGCAAATTGCAGATGCTAAAGCTAAAGGAGTATTGTTCTCTCTACACATGAAAGCAACGATGATGAAGGTTTCTGACCCGATTATTTTTGGCCATAGTGTAAAAGTATTTTTCAAGTCTGTTTTCGAAAAATTTGGAAAAGAGTTGGACGAAGCCGGCATCAATGTAAACAATGGTTTTGGCAACCTATTGAGTAACTTAAACGAGCTTGCTCCAGCTGTAAAAACAGAAGTTGAAGCCGAAATACAAAAATGTTTCACTGAAGGTCCGGACCTGGCAATGGTAGATTCAGATAATGGAATCACAAACCTACATGTACCAAGTGATGTTATTGTTGATGCCTCTATGCCTGCAATGATCAGAAACTCTGGTCAAATGTGGAATAAAGATGGGATGTCTCAAGATACAAAAGCAGTTATTCCGGATAGTTCTTATGCAGGTATTTACCAGGCAACCATCGACTTCTGTAAAGAGAATGGTGCTTTTGACCCTACAACAATGGGTACGGTACCTAATGTTGGTTTAATGGCTCAAAAAGCTGAGGAATATGGTTCGCATGATAAGACCTTCGAAATTTCTTCAACGGGTAAAGTACAAGTAATTGATGATTCAGGTACTGTTCTCATTGAACATGACGTTGAAGAAGGTGATATCTGGAGAATGTGTCAAGTAAAAGACCTTCCTATTCAGGACTGGGTTAAATTGGCTGTCAACAGAGCAAAAGCAACGGGTGTTCCTACAATCTTCTGGTTGGATGAAAACAGAGCGCATGATGCTCAGTTAATCCAAAAAGTAAAAGCTTACTTACCAGATCACGATACTACCGGTTTAGATATTAGAATACTTTCTCCTGTAGCGGCTACTAAAGTTTCTCTCCAAAGGATGAAAGAGGGTCAAGATACGATCTCTGTTACGGGTAATGTATTGAGAGACTACAATACAGACCTCTTCCCTATCTTAGAGTTAGGTACGAGTGCAAAGATGTTGTCTATCGTTCCATTGATGAATGGTGGTGGTTTATTTGAAACCGGTGCAGGTGGTTCTGCTCCAAAGCATGTACAGCAGTTCAACAAAGAAAATCATTTGAGATGGGATTCTTTAGGTGAATTCCTGGCATTAGCTGTTTCTTTTGAGCACGAAGCAGCGTCGAACAACAATCCAAAAGCAAAAATATTAGCTGAGACATTAGACAATGCTACCGTTTCTTTACTTGAGAATGGGAAGTCACCATCGAGAAAAGTAAAAGAACTGGACAACAGGGGTAGTCATTTCTACATAGCCTTTTACTGGGCGCAGGAGTTAGCTAAGCAAACAACAGATGCTGACTTACAAGCTAAATTTGCTCCTATTGCAGCGTCTTTACTTAGCAATGAAGCAAAGATCGTTGATGAGTTAAACGCCGCACAAGGTACTGCTATGAACATCGATGGTTATTACGCTCCAAACCCTGCGAAAGCTGCAGACGCTATGAGACCGAGTTCTACCCTGAACGCTATTATTGACGCAATCTAAGACCTTAAGCATAAACTTAAAATGATACGGGCATCAGATGGTGTCTGATTAATAACAAAAAAAAGGCTTCCAAATTGGAAGCCTTTTTTTATAGTATCTTGATCCGGCACTTTGCTTTCACGGAAAAGAGCTCAACGAATCACAGTATGTGACTGTCGAGCTTTCCTGTAAATACTTGATAAAGCATTAAAAGATAAAATGAAAAAACCCTAATTACCTTTTATTTACACCAACATAGAGCGCATTTCAGCTACTCATAAATAACTGCACGAATTGCACGGAAGTTAAAATAACTACCATTAGTCGTAGGAGAAGACGCCACTGCAGGGTAAAAAGTTTTCAAAAAAGAAAGGCTAGCGCCGGAAGAATATTTATAATACTTTCGCCATGTAGCGTCAAATGTAGAACCATCTGATGTTGTTAAGGTTGAGGTCCAGTAAAAGGTGTTTCCGTCATCATTTGTGAGCTGATGGCTGTCTGATCTATGTTCCCGAATATTAAATGTTAAACCCACAGAGAAAGCATGAGAACTGAAATCATACGATTCCCGGTCGTTTTTAATGGATGTAAGACTTTGACTAAAATTGTACCGCGTGTAAAGTGCCGTAGAAGAAGATACCTGGTACGATAATGCTAATCCATATTGAATATTAAACCATAGCTTTTGAAAATTATCATCAAGCATTAAGTTGGTATTCGGATTTGGCAAAATAGAGGGATCAGCGTTCATCACTTTGTCTGTTCGAACTCCGCGATCTAAAAGATTACCGGAAAGTTTCCCGGAAGTAAAAAGGCTCCATTGATCATTTTCAACCAGCACAAGATCTACACCCAAATTTCCACCCAGATAACCAAGTTCAAAAAGAGACTTAACGTGTATACGATCGTTCGTGGTTGAATCTGTTGGAATGTAAAGGTTGTTTGTGAAGTTGTGTGCAGTACTGGAAAGACCCATAGATATGATGCACCTTTGCGATACTTGATGTCTTAGCCCTGCTTCAATACTCTTCTGAGGTAATAGGATTCTTTCAGATTTAAAATCTATGTCATCTAAATTTGTGTAATCTATATTACCCAGCGTGTTAAAGCCTGTTTCCACATAAATACGCTGCGCGTAAATTGCTGCCTGAGATAAAAGAGTGCTTATAAAAAATAATAACACTTTCTTTTTCATATCTGAAATTTTGTATTCACTAGTTTAACTTTATCAGATGACCAACAAATTGTCTGTGATCGGTAGTTATTTTAATGTAATATCTTCCCGGAGGTAAGTGTTCTAAACGGACTCTTAATCCCTGACTTCCTTCGTAGGTAACAGACTCCAGTTTACGCCCCATATCACTGAATATAATCACATCAACCGGCTGGCTAACGGATTCTAAAAAAGACATATGAACTTCATCAATAAATGGGTTTGGAAAGACCCGAACCTTTAGATCAAGTATATCATCAAGATGAACAATGTTTGCCCATACAGCAGCTTGTACAAAACCCTGACTCAAAAGATAGTCTCCGGACTTGTAAGTTCCGGTTACACCGGCTTGTCCGGTGCTTTGCTGAAGAATGTATTCGCTTTGTTGACCGGAATTTATCGTTGAAATACTTGTGGTGGACCTAAGAGTTAAGCTTGAACCGGCGGTCTCCTGTGCATGCAAAGCCTGTTGTGTATGCACAACAATAACAAAGGATAATATCAGTATTAATAATCTATTTTTCATTGAATTATAATTTATAATAAATAACTATACTCATTCGACGTAAGTAACTTGATCGCACAGAATTATATCTTAAGGTATTACGACACAATAAGCAATCTCGCTCATAATTTAGATGACATCACCTAGAAGTCCACTAAAGAGTAGAATAAAACCCTGACTCTATAAAATAGTCGCCGGACTTAATAGACCCCGATTACAAAAGGTTTTCCGTTGCTTTGCTAAAAATTACACACATCAGACGCTAGCATCTTAGTTACAAATTTAAATATTTAAATGCTTTAAACAATAGGTAATATCACTCATAATTAAGATGGTATCAACGAAGCTTATAGAGGCTATTGCCCAAGTGTAAATTTGTAAATGAAGCCCAATAAAGAGTAAAAACAAAAGCCTGATCCAGAAGATAGTTACCGGACTCAGAGTCAGCAATGATATTGCAAGAGCATATAAGTTTCGTTCGTATGGAGAGAGATATGCTTACCATTATCCCAATAGAATTCGGGAGTGAATATCTAGCATCTATGAATTTATTTTACGACAGGCCTACGGTAGGCAGGCTCAGGGACCGAGGGACAATCCCTACTAACGTATTAACGCATTAACATATTAACGCACTAACCTTAAAACCGGTATTTAGCACCAAAATTTAGTTGCCTGCCCAAAACAGGGTTTTGTTGCCAAAGAATAAAGTCCTGATCAAATAGATTTAAGGCTTCAAAATAAAAACCGAACTGCTTATTGTAAGCAAAATTTACTTTGATATTTACATCTATGATGGCAGGTAATACCTCTACCTCTTCCAAATAACAACATAAATCTCCATTAAAACTTAAAACTTCGCGCTCGCCCAAGTACCTGAGCGATGAACTAAGACTCCATTGATCGTTGTAATGGTACGCCCCATACAAACCCAATTCGATTTCAGGAACATAAGACAAATGCTTGTTGGGACTTCGGTAGTCACCTTTTATCCATAAATGAAATTTATCGGTCCATTTGGCATCAATCTCTGCATGAAGCTGCACAGACTTTAAGTCGATGAATTCCGGGGCAATCCATGGTTCGACACCCTCATACTCACTAATGAAGTGTACAAAATGTATGAAATTATCCTGCATACCCGCCTCTGCCGAAACCTGATAACTTAGGCCTCTAAACAAATTACCATTAAAACCTACTCTGCTAAAGTATTTGGTGTTTGATGGAATTTTATCTGCCCAATTATTTTGTGCTGAACGAAGACTCTGCAAATAAGGATTATTCAAATAAAATTTACTCAAAGAATACAGTTCTCTATCTCCCCCCAGCTCAACATAGGTGTACAAACCTTTTTCTATGAGCTGATATTGGACTCTGAGTTCAGGAATAGGCTTTACATCCCCTTCCAACACATCTATTGCGAAAGCAATTTGCACCTCTGTCAGATCGGTTTTTTTATGCGAGGCTACTTTCGTATTCCAATGGATGTAATTAAAATCACCCGACTGTTGAATGACAGCAGAATTATTTAAGTTCCAATCCCGAAGTTTTTTATGCGTTCCTTTATGGTGGAGTTGTAAAGCTATTTTGCGTTCCGTAAAATTTAATCCCTGAAAAAATAGATGTGCCGATGCATTTATTGCTTTAGGAACTAAAAAACGGGAACTATCAGCAAATTGAATATCAGAACTAAACTCTAATAAGGTGTTTCGAAAAGTATGGTCTGATGAATCAAATCGGTGTACATCCCGAACGGCTGCATCCAGCGCTAAGACCTGCTTTTTAAATACATGCTTGTATGCCGCTCCCAAACGAAAATTACTGAATTTATCCGCTACCGGTAAGATTTTCGAAAATGCTCCATCGTAATTTAAATAAGCATGATACATGTTCTTTGTGCTTCTACCATTGCTGATGTCCATGGCTAAATGAGGGTTCAATAAAGAACCTAAACCCAAGACTGTATGTTTGGCAAATAACTTATCTAAGCCTGGTCTATCCAAAACCAATGCATGCAAAGAATCTATTTGCTGCTGTACTCTAAATTCCTCAAATCGGATCTTGTAATTTAAGTTCTGCGCTACTTTCGTCGTATCAATAAATATGGGTTGTGATTTAATTTTATTGGCCTGCATGACTTTGGGCCGAAAATCTTTGACCACATCGATCACTTCTTTGTTTAAATTTTCCTGCGCCTGAATGGTGAAAATTGAAAAACAGGAAATCGCTAAACTTAGTATCTTTTTCATCGCTTTATTCTTCTGTAATTCTTAATGAATCTGTTGCCGGAATGGAGTCTGTGATCGTTAAAGGATCTAAACCCAAACTCATTTCCTGTAGGGTGTTTTCATTAGCAAGAATTTCAGCTTTTAAAGTTCTAGCCTCTTTCAAAACCTCTTCATCATCAATGTTTAAAATCAGTTGTTCTAAGGTGTGTGTGGCCTGAAAAACATCTTCTTCTTCCCAATAATTTTTGGCGAGTAAAATAAAGGACTTCCCCAACCATTTTTTATAAAGTGGCAACAATCTCGATTGCTCAAATATGATTTGTTTGGAGCGCTCATATTCTCCTTCGTAAAAAGCGAGATAGGCTAAGTGGTACATAGCTTCGGCTTTCAGGTCGCCCTGACTGGCACTTTCAACAACAAGATATTTTTCGGCAGCCAGATCGCGATTCGAATCCAAAAATGCAGCGCGGGCAACAAAGGTGTTTAATTCCAAAATAAGACGCTCATCTACCCGACCCGAATTTAATACCAACTGTGCCTGTTCTATGGCTTTGGCGTATTCAGCCATCTCAAAAAAGCAAGTCATCAACCCTTGTTTGGCAAAAAGTTGGGCTTCTACAGTTTCAGCCAGATTGTCAAGCTTCTCATACTTTTCTAGTGCTTTATCGTAGATTTCTTTCTGATGATACAATAGGGCTGTTTGCTTTAAAGCCGTAGGCGTGTAAGTGTTGTTATGGTAGCTATTTACCACTTCAAAAGCTGCTAATGCCTCATCTAAACTGTCAATTTCTGTTGCCGATCGGGCATAGTAATAATGCGCCGAAAGTTTAAACGATCCCTCAGGATAAACGTTAATGTAGGAAGCAAAACCGGTAAATGCTTTGCTGAAATTTCCTTTCAAATATTGCAACTCAGCAGACTCGTAAGCCGTAGAGTCTAATGCCGAAGTGCTGATGTTTACAAAACTCAATGTCTCTAGCCAATCTGCGTATGCCTGTACATCGCCCAGGTCTACATAGGCACTTCTGGCATTACTAATGGCTTCTCTGGCAACACTTGTCGCAGGATAATCTGATACGATCGCTTTAAATTTATCGATGCTCTCGGGGTATCGTTCGGCATTGTAAAGAACTAAGCCTGTTTTCATTTTAGCATCCGCCAAATAAGCACTGTTCGGAAAAAGGCTTTCAATTTTCTTAAACATGGCTATGGCATTATCAGACTCGCTAAGTTTTATGTAAGCTTCTCCCATTCGATACAAAGCATCGTCTCTGTACGTGGAATTGGAAAACTGAACATCAAAATCCAGCAGGCTCTCAACAACTTTGTCGTAAGCTTCCATTTGCTGGTAAGCCAGGGCGATCTGATAGGCTGCATAATCGGCATCAAGGCCCCATAACTCAACAGCCTTTCCGTAGTCGGCAATAGCCCCGGTGTACGCTTTAAGCATGTAATGTGAGTCGCCCATACGTACATATGCATCGTGAATTCGCAGGTCGTTTTCTTTAGCGTTTCCGGCAAAAACCTCAAAAGCCTTTAAAGACTTCGCAAACTTCCATAGTTTAAAGTTTGCATAGGCAATGTGATAAGAAGCCGATTGAAACTCAGGCATGGTACTCGCCAAAGCTGAATTTTGAAAATGCTGATATGATGCTATGCTGTTTTCAAATTGCTCTAATCGGTATTGCGATTCAGCTTTCCAATAATATGCAAGGGCTTCGTAAGTTTTGTTGTGCCGGTAAACCAATGCTTTGTCAAAATGAAGCACGGCTTTGTCATAATCCCCGTCATTAAACAATTGTACTGCCCGGTAATATGAAACTTCCTGATAGGCCTGCTGCAGGCGGGTATTCTCCAAACCATTCATCTCCATAGATTTGATCGCACGGGAATAATCTTTGTGTGTTAAAAAAGCATTTACCAAATATGAGTAGGCTTCATCAATGTATTCCGAGTCCGGAAAATCGTTAATGAAATCTTGTAAAATCATCGTTGGATCGGCATAAGGATAACCCAACTCGTAACACAATTTGGCAAAGTTAAAGTTTGCATGTTCCGTAATTCTGCTGTTGAAATCAAAATACGAAGCCGACTCGAATGCATTTTGTGCCGAACGCTTATCGCCCAGCTCCAAATAACAATCCGCTAAATAATAATAAGCGTTTTGCGCTAAGCTATCTTCAGCCTCTACAATTTTATTAAATGCTGAACTCGCCCGTGAAAATTCGTCGGTTCGGTAATAGGCCTGCCCTAATAAATAGTAGCCGAAATCACTCAAGACTCCACCTGTTTTCAGGTATTTATCGTCAAAAAACGCTATCGAATTTTCATAATCCTTTTGGTGATAATAAGCTTCAGCAATGAGCTTGTTGATCTCCGAAGAAACAATTGTGCTATCAGCATGAGGTAAAGCAAAGGCGATTAGCTCATCGTAAGCTTCCTGCCGGTGGTAAATTTGAGCGACATAAACCGGAACCTCATCCAAATACAAGCCTTGCTCGATGAGTTCTAAAAAGTATTTTGTTGCCGTAGCATAGTTACCATCCACATAGGCTATGTACCCAAAATAGTATTTTGATCTGTTGCTGTATTCAGGGTCTTTAGAGATTAAATCGTGAAAGAAAGAAGCTGCAGCTTTCATTTCACCAATTTCAAACAAACTATATGCGTACTTAAATTTATAATTTGCACGAAACTTTTTCCTTAACCAAGCCATATCGATGGTTTGATAATACAATACCGCATTTTTATAATCTCTTTTCTGATAATAATGATCGGCTAAGTTTCTTGAAGCTTCATAGAAGAGTGTGCTGTTTGGATGATCTGCTAAAAAATCCTGCATTAAAGACGCTGCATTACTATGAAAAAGCTGCATCGCAGAACGGCTTTTGTAGTATTGTGTATTTATCGCTAATAGGCTATGTAGGTCAACTATTTGCTTCTCCAATTCTGAAAAAGATTGATAAGCATTAGCGAAAGAAGACGATTTATAGTGCTGGAGTGCCGACTGGTAATCTTCCACCAAAGGGTCTACACGAACTAGCTGAGCACTTAACTTTTGACTTGTACAAAAAACCAAAAGCAATCCTGCCATTAATATTCTCATTGTTTTTAATTTAATGACTAAAAATAGAAAAACTATTGCATGAGAATTGTTAATGAAAAATGAACTTATGAACGATGAAAAGTTAATTGATAATGATTAATGACTAAT
>Ga0208881_1000502_pt1 | contig 13787 bp, 10 predicted proteins | sample Knorr_S23_td_AAI_FD_185610 | JGI IMG/M metagenome (GOLD analysis project Ga0208881, IMG submission 185610) | Marine microbial communities from Southern Atlantic Ocean transect - Knorr_S23_td_AAIW_ad_876m_LV_B (SPAdes) (version 2) | ecosystem: Environmental > Aquatic > Marine > Oceanic | place... | reverse complement strand
GGCGGTTGTTGAGACAAAGAAACCAGCAGCTAAGAAACCAGCAGCTAAGAAACCAGCAGCTAAGAAACCAGCAGCTAAGAAACCAGCAGCTAAGAAACCAGCAGCTAAGAAGTCGGAAACTAAATAAATCAACTAAGCGCATATAGAGGAGATTACTTATGGCAATTACAGCCGCTTTAGTTAAGGAACTAAGAGAAAGAACAGGCGCAGGCATGATGGACTGCAAGAAAGCCTTAATGGAAACAAGTGCAGACCTAGAGGCAGCAATTGACCTAATGCGGGCCTCAGGCGCAGCCAAGGCGGCTAAAAAGTCCGGGCGTGTTGCATCAGAAGGTCTTGTAAACCTGGCCGTTAGCGATGACAGCAAAAACGCTGTAATTCTCGAAGTCAACTCTGAAACAGACTTTGTTACAAAAGGCTCCGCCTTTATCGACTTTGTTGGTGCTTTAGGAAGTCTTGCATTAAAGAATAAACCTGAGTCTCTTGAGGCTTTTTTAAGCCAAACTTTAGATTCTGGCGAAACAGTTGATGAGGCTAGACAGGGCATTATAGCAAAAATTGGTGAAAATATTTCTGTCAGAAGGCTCCAGATTGTTACTACAGAAAATGGCGTATTAGGCGCCTATAAACATGGCGAGCGTATTGCTGTCCTTGCTGTTTTATCTGGAACAGACGGCGAGCTGGCTAAAGATATAGCAATGCATGTTGCGGCCTCTAAACCAGAGTGTGTCAGCGAAGACCAACTTTCAAGTGAGCTAGTTGAACGTGAAAAAGCAATCTTTATAGAACAGGCTAAAGAAAGCGGCAAACCAGACAACATAATTGAAAAAATGATTGTTGGTAGAATGAAAAAATTTGTCAACGAAGTTACTCTTTATGGACAATCATTCGTTAAAGACCCAGACACTACAGTTGGAGCTCTTGTTAAGTCTAAAGGTGCAGAAGTTGAATCTTTTATTCGCTATGAGGTTGGCGAAGGAATGGAGAAGAAAGAAGACAACTTTGTTGAAGAGGTTATGGCACAGGCTCAAACATAGCGCTTAAAAAATTCAATTAAAAGGGCGCTCACAGGCGCCTTTTTTTGTTCGGTTCTTGCCAGTTTATATATTGGCTTTATCCTTAATAATGAGTTTCATTATTGCGGGCATTAAGAAAAAATCAGCCACTAGTGCAACTAGAATTGCACATGCAGTTAAAACACCAAAATCAAACATATTGTTCATTTGCGAAAATGTCAAAACTAGAAAGCCAAGTGCGAGAACTATTGACGTCAAGGTTATTGCTCTGCCCGTGCCCATAAGCGTTAATCTAACCGCCTTATCAACGTCGTTATACTGAAGCTCATAACGCCTAAAGTTGTGCATAAAGTGCACTGTATCATCTACAGCCAATCCAAGAGCGATTGCACCAATTAATAGCGTAAACATGTCAAGAGGCATCTTAAAAATAACCATGATAGTTGACAGAAATATAATCGGCAGGATATTTGGAATCATACTAATGAGTCCAATTTTTAAATTGCCAATTAGAAGCACCATTAATACAGTAATTAATGAAAAAGCCAATATGTAGCTAGTTGCGCTACTATATATTGCCTCTTCAAAGGTAACTGTCATCAGGGTTCCAATTCCCGTAAAAGAGACCGAGGCAAGTGCCCCAAACTCTTTGTCTAGATATGTCTGCGCCCTGTCAATAAATATTTTTGCTTCGAGCGAATCGATGAATGGTGTTTTAAGTGTTAAGCGTGCTTTAGAGTAGTTTGCATCAACAAGGCTGTTAAGATCTCCATTTCCGCTACTTTCAAAAAGCAAGAACTCTTGCGCAATCAGGTCTGGGTTATCCGGAATAGAATAGTACTCTTCTCTATTTTCATTAAGCGCTTTATTTGTTTCCTTAATGATATCGATAAAACTAATAACTTTTCCAACAAACATGTTGCCGCTAGTAATGGAGTCTATGTTTTCCGACACATCGTCTATTTTTCTTAAAAGTTCTGGATTATAGAGACCATTGGTTTTGCCAGTATCGATAATTACCTCTAGCGTAAGTGCGCCTCCTAAATTTTCGTCTACAGTTTCTGTTGCAATACGAGCAAAGTTGTCCTCAGGTAGCCACTGAAGAGGGAAATGAGAAAACCTAAGCTGGGTGGCAACGACAGCTGCAAAGATTATTAATATGGCGCTTATTGCAACTATTAGCTTTGGTCGCCCAGTGCCGACCTTGCTTATACCAAGAAGCACTCTGTCCATTAAGGTGTTGCCCTCTACGTCAGCTTTTTGCTCTAGATGGGCAAAGTTTGTTTTTGCTATTAGTGCAGGAAGGAAAACAAGGGTAAACAACAATCCAACTAAAACTCCGCTACTCGCAAAAACACCAAGGTCTGCTACAGGAGCGACGCTAGAAAACGAAAATGACCACAGCCCTGCTGCAGTTGTTAGAGAAGTCATAACAATCGCTAAACCAGAATGTCCCATTGCATATCTCAGAGAGGCCTTCTTGTCTTTTGTACGTATAAGGTCCTTATAAAAAATTGCTAACAGGTGAATAGCCGCACTGGTAACAACTGCCAGTAAAAAAGTAGGCATAATCTGTGTTGCCATTGTGAACGGCGCTGAAAAAACTGCCATCAATGAAACAGTAGTTATAAGTGTCAAGCCAACGCATATTAACGGCAAAAACACTCCAGAAATACGCCTGAAAAGAGCATACAAAACTATCATAATTATAACCATCATAAGGCTAATAAAAACCACCGCATCATTCATTAAGGCCTGCTTAAATATTCCGGCTATTGCTGCAGATCCTGATAAATATATTTCAAAATTGTTGTCATTAAAGCGCTCCATTATTTGCTGTGTTTTTAAAATTATTTCATCGTTTTCAGCGTCGCTTAAATAGAGCCTAGGGGCGCTTTGATCAACTTGAGCTTCGGCATCAAAATCTATGTACTCATCAAAATCTAGGGGCTCATCAAAATCTATGTACTCATCAAAATCTATATTCACATCCTCGCTTATTGCATCTGCATTGGAATAGGTTTGCGTATCTATAGTAACCGTGGTCATTGTAAAGTCTTCGCTGTAGAGCAGGTTTTTATAAAAACTGTTATTTGTAATCGTTGACTTAAGCCTTGATATTTCCTCTTGAGTTTCAGGCAGGTCATCAATCAAAGGCTTTACAATCAATTCGCCTTCTATTCCAAAAGTATTCCTTGCATTGATTAACGAATCAACGCCCTTAATATGAGGAAGCTCGTCCTCCAATACGCTATGAAAGCTGTCAAGTTTTTTCAGAAAACCTAGATTAAATATACTGTCAGTTTTAACAGCAATCATTAGCTTTTCATCTCGCCCAAACTGGTCTCTAAAGACGTCATACTCAATTCGCATTGGATTGGTCTTATGCAAAAACCCTTCAGTTGAGGTGTCCATTTTTAGTGTCGGCAACTGGGATCCGAGGGCCGCCACAAAAAGCACGATAATAAGAATTGCTTTTGTCGCGTTATCGTATAGCCAGTCTGAGAAAGTCTCGAATTTATTTTCTGCTTTAGTACGCCAGTTCATTGCTTTCATTCGTTAGTTAAAAAAATATGGAAACGTTTCTGAGATTGGACCTTCTCTCCTATAAAGGCTCTATAACAGCGCCTTGTTTCTTGTCTTGATCTTGGTTGTTTTTCATAACTCGCCAGGACACATAGAGGCCGCTACCAATAATAATAACTAAGCCAAGTATCGCCTGAAGGTTGGGCATAAATCCAAAAACTAAATAGCTCAAAATTATAGCGCCAACAATCTCAAAATAATTAAATGGGCTTAGTTCAGAGGCGCTAGCAAACTCAAAAGCCTTAATAATCATAAAGTGAGATGCGGCTGCGAAAAAACCCATTGCTGCACCCAATAAAAACCCCCTTAAGTCGGGCGCCGTCCATGAAGAGATCGCTAAAGGAGTCATTATAAGTATCCCAACCATTGCGGAGTAAAACAATGTCAGTACTGGTGGCGCTCGAAATGATAGTTTTTTAGTGATAATAATATAAAGCGCATAACACACTCCTGCAATTACAGCTAATAACAAGCTTGGCTGAAACTGCTCGCTATTTGGCTGCAAAACCACCACCACACCTAAAAAACCTATTGAAACTCCACCCCCAATATACAAATCAAAGCGCTCTCCTAATATAAAAGGAGAAAGAATTGCAACAACTAGAGGCGAAATAAAAAGAAGTGTAAGAGCGTTAGGAATAGGGTTAGATTTAATTGCTGCAAAAAAGAACAAGGTTGCCATTGTCAGCATTAGGCCTCTTAAGAACTGAAGACCCGGGTTTTCGGGCATTCTTCTCCACTTAATTTTTTGCCAAAAAATTATTGGTAGTAACCAAAAAGCGTGGAAAAAAAACCGCATCCAAGTAACCTGCATTACAGAGTAGTCTTCACTTAAAAGTTTGGCAAAGATATCTAGAAAAGGAACGGTGCTCATGCCTAAAAGCATAAGACCTATGCCCTTAAGTACAGTTTTATTAGAAAAATTCATAAGATTAACCTTAAGAAACTGTGCTGATTGTACAACAATATGATTTCAAAATGTAAATCGCATAGGAATAGGGTTTATATTCATTTTCTTTAATACAAGTTTAATACAAGTTCTCCAAATATTCGTTGTGGGTAGCGCATCATGCTGATTGTAGATACAAAGTTTGATACAAACATTTACTTGGTTTTGGTTCTTTCCTCATTTCACAACACCATCATCCACATACCATAGACGACTTGAATAATTATCGCCAAACAAATCATTCCAATTACTATTTTAAGAAGATACATAGTCGAATTATATTCCAATCTGAACTTAGTCGAAGTGTGATTTATTTCTTAGTTTAAATCACATTGAAATCAAAGATTTAAAACCCTTTACCTATGCATTTTTTAAATAGTTCATTTTGACAAACTTTTAGTACAAGGTTAGTACAGTGTTGTGTTGTGATGTTGTTGGAATAGGGGTTGTAGGGGCGTCATTGGTAGTACAACAACAAACACAACAAGCAAGGATTAATAATACTAAGGCGTGTACGCTAAGATTTTTTTCTTATTGCCTTGAATGTTTTTTGTCAGTTTAGAAGAGATGGCGACCGGCTCTAAATTTGCATAGTCTTCATGGTTTTTTGCTACTGTCTCTGAATCATATAAGTAATTAACCATGACGCCCCAAGAGTCTTCTAACGCCAATTTATTGGTGTTCGCCTCTAAATGAATTTGATTAAGAGAAGCCCCATTTCCGAGATGGAAGTGAGCAACTGAGTTTATTGCTTGGCCGCTTTTACGTTTCACTTGGGTTATATAATAATAGGTAACCCTGGCCAAAGCTAATTGATTTAGCTTGCTGTTTCCGCAGCACTCCTGAATGTCTTTGGCTATGTTTTCTGGCAACTCTTTATCTCCTGACAGCATGTTTTGTTCAGCCCATTTTTTTAATCCAGGAACTGGAGAAAGGGTAATAAATTGCCTTACTTGTTTAAGCTCTTGCTCTATTTCAGCTACCACTTGTTTAATAAGGAAGCTGCCGAAAGAAACATTTTTTAAGCCCATTTGACAATTAGAGATTGAATAAAAAGCTGCTGTTGAGGCACTGAGCGGGTTGATAGGCTTAATATTCTTGTCTAGTATTGACATAATTGAGCTTGGCGCCTCGTTTAGTAAGGCGACCTCAATAAAAATAAGTGGCTCATTTGGAAGGGCCGGATGAAAAAAAGCATACAGCCTTTTATCGGCAGCCGCCACCCTATTGTGCAAATCATCCCAGTCAGATATATCATGAACAGCCTCATACTCCATAATTTTTTCTAGTACTTGTGCGCTTGTAGACCAGTCAATACGCTCCAGCCTCAAGAAGCCTCTGTTGAACCAAGACCTAAACAAATGAACAAAATCGGCATCAAGTGGCCTTAATTCAGGGGATTTTTTTAAAGACCTTAGAAGTGACTCTCTCATCTTTAATAATACTGCTGTCCCATTTGGGACTTGATTTAACCTTCTTAGAAGCTCATGGCTTTTTGGTTCAGCTAATTTATGTAAGGCTCGAAGTTGCTTTTCATTATCAATGCGAAGCCCTCCTATCGCTTTTCTTAGTTCTGCCTTGTTCGCGCTGAACTGGCTGAGCATCAAGGAAAAGAAATATTTTTTTTGTTCATCAGTGAAAGTGACAAAATCATCTAAAATTATTTTTGCAAGCGAGAATAGTGTTGCCTCACTATTATTGCTTACTAGTTGATGACAAAGGCTGATTAGGCTTTCTGGACTAGAGGACTTTTTGTTTGATTTTCCTTTTCCAATTAACTGTATAAAGGTGTTTAAAAATTTTAGATGTTGACTCATATAAACCCAATTTAGTTTTAGTTAAAAAGATCTTTGGCTGCTTTTAGCTTTGTTTTATTGTCTAGGGAAATTTCTCCATCAAGCAAAAAAATTAAAAGAGAGGGTGGTGCCGTCGGACGGAGTCGAACCGTCACAGCTTGCGCTACAGCCCCCTCAAGGCTGCGTGTCTACCAATTTCACCACGACGGCTTTGATTAGTTGCTAGGTATTTCGCTTGTATTAGAGTCAGCAGAATCATCACTCATAGTATTTTCAGACATAATGCTTTGCCCTGAGTCTGAAGCAGCTCTTTCGGTTGTTGCAAAATATGCAAGGCTAATACTACTAATAAAAAACCCTATTGCTATGACTGCTGTTAGTTTGTATAAGAACGAGTGCGCGCCTCTCGCGCCAAAAACAGAGCCTGCAGCACCAGAACCAAAAGCAGCGCCAGCATCTGCCCCCTTACCATGCTGAATTAAAATAAGCCCGACAAGCCCCAAAGCCAACAATACATGGGCCACTAAAATTATTTGAAATGTCATATTAACCTGCCTTACAAATATGTAAAAAATCTTCCGCTTTAAGTGCCGCACCGCCAATTAAACCACCGTCAATGTCTGGGCATGCTATTAGCTCATTAGCATTTCCAGCATTCATACTACCACCATATAAAATTGGTGTAGTTTGTGCAATTGTTTCATTGCTTTCTCCTAAAAGACTGCGAATAAACAAGTGTACTGATTGTGCCTGTTCAGGGCTTGCTGTAACCCCTGTACCAATAGCCCATACCGGCTCATAAGCAATAATAATATTATTAAAAGCGTTGATGCCTACTAGCTCAATAACAATATTAATCTGCTCAGCAACAACAGTCTCTGTTTTTCCGCTCTCTCTTTGCTCTAATGATTCTCCAACACAAAGCAGAGGGGTTAGGCCAGACTCTAAAGAGGCTTTAACCTTTTCAGCAACAATAGCGCTTGTTTCACCATAAAAACTTCTTCGCTCAGAGTGTCCAACAATAACATGCTTTGCGCCAAAGTCTTTAATCATGCTTGCACTTACTTCTCCAGTGAATGCGCCAGATGCATTTATATTAAGATTTTGAGCTCCAAGCATAATTTCACTGCCTGCAATCAAAGACTCAACCTGTGATAAATAAGGAAAAGGCGCACACACTAAAACCTCTGATTTAACACCATCTATCCCAGATAAAATGCCCGCCATTAGTTTTTTAACAGACTCTTTGCTAGCGTTCATTTTCCAGTTTCCAGCAACAATGGTTTTACGCATACTTTTCGCGAATAATAAAAAGAGGGCAATGTTACGCTAAAATACCAAAAAAATCAATTGGCAGAGCCTCCTGCTTAGGTATTTTTAATAAATTTAATTTTGCTTAAGTTGTGGCATTTCACGCATAAAAATTGCCTTCTCAATTTCTTGCTCTGAAGACTCAAAGTTTTCGGCTGCAAGGTGTCCTGAAAAAATAGCATCAGCTATAAGGCCTGGAGCTTCAGCGTCTCCTATTAATTGAATGTGTCTTAAGCCCTTTTCTTGTTTAATTAATTGATTATAGAGCATGTCGTTTGGTGAGCGCTCAGTAACAAGTATCAGTGTTTTACAAGCAATGTTTGTTTTGTTGCCAGTAAAAACACATCGCGATTCTAAATTATTTCCTTTGGCAAGCGCTATGGTTTTATTGGCGATTATTTTGACTTTTTGTTTTAATAATGATTGCTGTACTCTTGTTTGTTCTAAGGTAGACACAGTCCATGGTGACACCACGCTTGCCGGGGTTACAAAAGTAATTGCACGCCCATCAGAGCTTAGGTGGTCCGCAATAACTCCTGCCAAATAGCCCTGGTCATCGTCATAAATAACAACCGGCTCTTGGATTGTATTGCCCCCCCTTATTGCCTCCACTGGTGATAGTACGTGAATTTCGTCAAGCCCAGTAATTGCTTTTCTTTGGCTTCGCCCAACTCCATCTTTTCGCCAACTAGAGCCCGTAGCTATAAATATATTATTAATACCGAGTTCATTTATATGCTCAAGAGTTAACTCGCTCTCTTTATAAACTTCAATGTTGTTTTTTTGTTGTATTTCATAAACCCTGTTGTCAACAACCCTCTTCCAAGCGGAAAGTCCCTTAAGACTTGACTCAAAAAGAACTCGCCCACCAAGTTCTTTTTTAGCCTCACTTAAAACAACTTGGTATCCTCTTCGTGCCAACTGCATAGCGCACTCAAGCCCAGCAGGGCCAGAGCCAACAACTAGTGCTGACTGGTCTGTCTTTTTTGGTCTAACCAATTCAGGGTCCCACCCGCGCCTCCATTCTTCTCCCATTGTTGGGTTTTGCGTGCACCTAATAGGAACCGCGAAATTGTCGCTTGAAACACAAACATTACAACCTATGCATTCTCGAATTTCATCAACTCTTTGATCTCTTATCTTGTTTGGCATATAAGGGTCAGCAATTGAAGGCCTTGCAGCGCCAATTAAATCCAGCACTTTTCGTTTTACTAGGCTTGTCATTAAGTCTGGAGATGTAAATCTTCCCACGCCAACAACGGGCTTGGTTGTAAGGCTTTTGACAAACTCTATATAGGGTAGTTGATAGCCTTCATTAATTTCAAAGCGCGAGGTGAGTGAGTCGTTTGACCAGTCAGAAACATTAACGTCCCAGAGGTCAGGAATTTCTGCCAACATTTCAACTACGGCCCTGCCTTCTTCGAAGAATTGCATTCCATCTGATCCTTTAAGTTCGTCAACGGCAAACCTAAAAGCAACCGCACAAGTGTCTCCAACAGCATCTTTAGTTTCTTCCAACAACTCTCGCGTCAAACGAACTCGATTTTCAATACTGCCGCCATACTCATCAGTCCGATTGTTAATCTCTGGAAGCATAAACTGCTGAGTAAGTGTCATGCCATGGCCGGCATAGACATAAATAATATCAAAACCGGCGGCCTTCGCGTTTAACGCCGCTTTTCGGTGCCAGCCTCTGAACTCAGCAATGTCTTTTTTGTTCATTCGCTTAGTTTGTTTGGGATAAACAAGATCTATTGATTGGCTTACAGGTGAGACAACAGGAAGCCTTGAATATAAGTTGGCAGAATGGTTTCCATTGTGAGCTAATTCTATTGCTGCAAGCGCCCCATGAGAGTGAACGGCTTCTGTCATTAGTTGCAATGCGGGTATGTCTTTTTTGTCCCATATTCGCTGCTCAGCGTATGGCGACAGGTCAGAGCTAGGATGTATCTCAGACTCTTCGGTGCTAACCACTCCCCAACCACCTTTGGCTTTAGTCTCTCTCATTGCTGCGTGCGCTTGTGGTCTCAAATGGCCCATGCCACAACAGTGCGGCACCTGATAAAAGCGATTTTTGGTAACAACGGGGCCAATTTTAACTGGCTCAAACAGGGCGATATATGGATTTTTTTTCATTATATTGCTCAATACTTAATTAAGAATTATTCTGTTACAGGCTTTGGTTATCTTTTACTCATTACAGGTATCATTAGTATATCATTTTCATATTTGCCCTTATCTTATTATGTCTCAAACCTGGGTCCAGTGCTTAGACTCTCTAAAAAACTCTCTGCCATTAGGTGAGTTTAGTGTTTGGGTTAAGCCACTAAAGGCCATTGAAAAAAACGAAACATTAAGCCTTCTTGCGCCAAGCGCCTCTGCACTAAAATATATAAACAATCACAAAAATATTTCTACCGCGATTACTCTTACTGTCGCTGATTACGATCGAAAACTAAAGGTGCGATTTGGAGTTGTAGACTCAGCAAAAAAACTAGCTGAGCAAAAAAAACACCACACCACGCCCCTCTTTCCTGAATATACATTTGACAATCTGGTGTTAGGTAGCGCCAACCAGGTTGCTGCAGCAGCAAGCAGACAAATTGCTGAAAAAATTGGCTCCTCTCCGTACAATCCGTTTATTATTTATGGTGAATCTGGCCTTGGAAAAACTCACCTAATGCAAGCAGCTGGACACCTTGCTTTAGAAAAAAACCCCAACGCTAAAATTATCTATGTTCCCTTAATGGATTTTGTTAGAAACATTACAACCAGCTTAAGACACAATACCATTGAAAATGTTAAACTTTTTTATCAATCCGCCGACCTATTGTTAGTTGATGACATTCACTTAATAGCAGGAAAAGACAAATCACAAGAGGAATTTTTTCACATTTTTAACTTTTTATTTAGCACAAAAAAACAAATCATATTTACCTGTGATCAGCCGCCAAAAAACATTAAAGATCTTGAGAATAGACTTAAAACGCGTTTCTCTCAAGGCCTTAATTTACAACTTTCTCCACCAGAGCTTGAAATGCGTGCAGCAATCTTGTTAAAAAAATCACAAAACACTCAAATTTCTTTAGGCCTCAGTGAAGATATTGCGCTTTTTATTGCAAGCCATGTCGTGTCGAATGTCCGAGACCTAGAGGGAGCGTTGTTAAAACTAAAGGCCTTTGTAGACTTTTCAAAAATTGACCACTCCCTTATAACCAAAGACGTTGTTGAGGGGGCGCTTGGTGATCTTATCAAGCCCCAAAAAAGACTTGTTGAAATAAACGAAGTACAAAAAACCGTTAGCAAGTATTACGGCATTACTGTTTCTGACCTTGTTTCTAATTCACGCAGGCAACATCTGGTTAGGGCGCGGCAAATGGCGATTTATTTGTGCCACATCTTGACCTCGCTTTCGCTAGCAAAAATTGGACAAAACTTTGGAAATAGGGACCACTCTACCGTTCTTTACTCTTGCGAAAAGTTGAAAGAACTTATGAAAACAAATGAAGAAATAAAAAACGATATTGAAAACATTAAAATTAAAATTACTAACTTATAAACAAGATATTAAAAGTTGTGCTGTTGGTAATTACTAAAACATCTTATAATTAACGAAACAATTAACAATTATTCATAATAAAATGTTTAGATACTAACAAAATTTTCACTATGTAAAACACTGATAATGTTTAAAAAAATCAAGTAACTAACAATAAAAACCCATACTAATAACAATAATAATTAATTTAATAAGACAACCAGCCTATGAACACCGAACTGAGCGTAGAAGAATTAATTGAACCATTACAAACCGTAATTGGTGTTGTTGAAAAAAAACAAACACTCCCAATACTTTCACACGTATTGATTCAATTAAAGGAACAAACACTTACACTTACAACAACTGACATGGAGTTGGAAATAAGTGCGTCTAATAAAATAAAAAGCAAAGAAGAAGTTACTTTTACAATATATGCAAAAGATCTAATAGATATTGTTAGAAAACTACCAGAGAAAACCCAAATTAAGTTTAAGATTGAGGAGTCGAAAATATATTTAAATGCAAATAAAAACACCTTTGAGCTTAACACCTTTAACTATCTAGACTTCCCCGCCTTACCAAAAACACAAAACACAAGTGTTATCAAAATCAAGCAAGATAGTTTGAAAGAACTAATAGAAAACACGAGTTTTTCAATGGGCAACCAAGATATTAGAGCATATTTAAATGGTTTGTTTTTTGAACTTAACAATGACTCACTTACAGTCGTTGCTACCGATGGACATCGCCTTTCAATCGGAGAGGTAAAACAAAACAACAACCTTGAAGAAAGAAAAACAGTAATCTTACCAAGAAAAGCGGTTCTTGAACTAACAAAACTTCTCAATAAAAGCACACAAGACACAGCTGAAATACATTTATCGGATAATTATTTTTCACTGATTGATACAAACACAAAAATAATCAGTCGATTAATCGACGGAAACTTTCCAAACTATAAACAGGTGATGCCGACTGATTTTAGCAATACGATTATTATTGATAGGATGGATTTTCTGTCAAGCCTACAACAAGCATCAATTTTTGTTGACGAGAGAACCAAGGGCGTGAAGCTTGTTTTTAGAGACGACAAACTAAGTATTTTTTCACACTCAGAAAGAGGAAGGGCGGAAACCCAACTAGAGGTAACAAAACAAGAAAAAGAGCTTGAGATAGCCTTTAATATTCACTATCTGATCTCCATCTTAGAGAAACTCTCAACAACAAAAGTAAACATGGTTATACCTGGCGGTGAAAACAAATCTTGTTTATTAAGTGCTACCGATGACGAAAGCTATCAGTACATAGTTATGCCAATGAGAATCTAAACAGCAACCCTAAATGGCAATTATTGAAAAGCTGCACATTCTTAGGTTCAGAAATTTAGACAACCAATACTTAGAACTAAATAAAAACATAAACCTGTTTATTGGCTCTAATGGACAAGGAAAAACAAACCTCATTGAAAGTATTTATTATCTCGGACACAACCGCTCTTTTAAAACAAAAAACATAAAAGACGTTGTTCCGTTTGAAAAAGATTTTTTACAAATTAAAGCGGTAGTAGACGACGTTAGTGTTTCACTTAAAAAATCTAAACATAAAAGTGAGATTATATTTGATGATACAAGGGTTTCTAGCAACAGCAAACTGACACATATTCTACCAACCCAAGTTATTTCTCCGGACCGTGGGTTTGTGATAGGGGGACCCCCAAAACTAAAAAGATCTTATCTTGATTGGGGTGTTTTTCACACAAACAAAGATATGTTAAAAACATATAAATCGTACAACAAAGCTTTAAAAAATATTAACACACTTTTATCAACCAACAACCACAATCAACTGGATGAATGGCTGTCTCAAATCGCCACCCTTTCTGTTGAAATATCATTAGCTAGAAATCATTATATTGAAAACCTAAAGGCAACACCAAAAAAAGGCCTGTTAAGTCCAATAACAAGCATTATTGGCGTAAACAAGGGGTTTGATTTTACTTTACAGCCGGGATGGACAAAAGATGTTGACTATCTAAACAAGAGTGAAACTTATAGCTATCTAATAAAAAATAAACAGCTGTTTTTTAAAAACAAACACCTAAGTTATGGGCCACACAAAGCAACCCTTGATTTCTTTTTTGATAAAAAAAATGAAAACCACCTTTCAAGGGGCGAACAAAAAAAACTTTCTACTATTTTTTGGATGCTCCAAGTTCTTTTTTTAGTCAAAACAGGAGTTAAACCGATTGTACTAATTGATGATATTTCCTCTGAGCTCGATCAAAACAAAATTAACGAAACACTAAATTTTTTAACACAGCTCGATGTTCAAATTTTTATAACCGACATAGGCAATAAAGCACTACCACTGGATACAAAAAAAACATCAACTTATCATATTAAAAAAGGCGTTATATATAACGACTAATATTGTTTATTTTTTGTTTTTCAGTGGAAAATAAAGACGCTTGAATTAACAGATGAACGGGCTGAAAAGTTAGTGCTCGTGGTATAATAAATTTATTTTTAATAGGCCCTCATGACTGAAGAATATCAAGCCTCCAATATTAAGGTTTTAAAGGGCCTTGA
>Ga0208881_1000497_pt1 | contig 13876 bp, 10 predicted proteins | sample Knorr_S23_td_AAI_FD_185610 | JGI IMG/M metagenome (GOLD analysis project Ga0208881, IMG submission 185610) | Marine microbial communities from Southern Atlantic Ocean transect - Knorr_S23_td_AAIW_ad_876m_LV_B (SPAdes) (version 2) | ecosystem: Environmental > Aquatic > Marine > Oceanic | place... | reverse complement strand
CGGCATCGATGTCGACAGGGTCAACGTCAATGGGGGGGCGATCGGACTCGGACACCCCCTGGCGGCCACTGGGACGAGACTCATTCTGACGCTGGCGCACGAACTCAAGCGCAGTGGTGGGCGTTATGGCATAGCCACCGCGTGCATCGGCGGCGGACAGGGAATCGCGGTCATCATCGAGTCGATTTGACCGATTTCCGTATATTACGCCGTAGGAGGGGTTATCCTGCATGTCGCTCTGCAAAGCATAGTGATACCATGACAGAATACATTGAGCAGATTGTGATTGAAACTCCAGACGGTGAATTGCAAGTGGATGCGAAGTTGCCAGAGCACATCGAAGGAACAGGGCACGCAGGCAAGAAACGCAGCCTAGTGAAGACCTTGACATGGAGAACCGTCGCGACAACGGACACCATACTAATCGCCAGACTCATTACCGGAAGTTGGACAGTAGGTTTCGGCATAGCCAGTATCGAGGTAGTGACCAAGATGGTACTGTACTACCTCCACGAGCGAGGTTGGGCAGCGTTGGATTGGGGACTTGAGGACGTCGATGTAGAGGTAAAGCGAGTAGAAGTTCGCCCCGCTCATTGAGGTGGAAGAAATTTCCGCTGTAGTTTGAGCGTTCGAAAATTGCCATCCTCTTGGTCGGGCGACCGTTCAGGTTAATTGGGATGCCAATGCCGCTCCGCCCTGTTAGCATGGGGTGGGATTCGCGAAGGCGTTGTGCCGGAGGATTGTGGGAACCTTGGCCGACACGGGGGACTCGTGCTGTTGACCATAGGCCGATAGGTTCGACGAGGTGATTGGGATGGATTCACAAAAACGCACCATCGTCAAGACTCTCCTGTGGAGGTTCATTGCGAGTGGCACAACAGTAGTTGTTGTGTTTGCGCTATCGGGAAATATTGCATTGGGATTGTCGGCTGCGGCAATAGGCATCCCCCTCAAACTATTCATGTATTATCTCTATGAGCGATTCTGGATGACGTCGATTGAATGGGGAAAGATCTCAGACGATTCCCCCGAACTCAAAGCTCAGGCCGTTTCGACAGGTGCTTCGAGCAGACCGAGAGGCGCTTTGCCTCAGCAGGCACGCAGCCCGTGACCGGCCAACGCTCACTCAGGCATGAACCAGTGCTCTTTCCTAGGTGGCAACGGTCTCTTCATCCACAGCGGACGACGCTCACCTCTCGGATGGGTCTCGCGCTGCTTGGCCATCTCGTTCCAGCGCTTGTAGTACTCGAATGACTTGTTGGTGTCCACTTCTACATCCCCGTACTTCTCATCGGGTCCCGGGCGGCTCAATCGCACCTTCTGCAGCCAGCAGTGGGCGCCGCTAATCGGGTCCGGTTGCACTGCGTGCGTGATGTTCTGGTGAACCCCCCCGTCCCTCCACCAGATTCTGTTCGTGTCGGGGTCGTCAGACTTCCAGGGCTCTACGCCAGAGACCGTCCGCATCCGCATCCTCCCTCCTCCTAGATTCTCGATAGCGACCTCGTTGGTCAGGAAGCGGTTACCACGGTCCTGACTGCGCCTCCAGCGTCCGATGTGATGAGAGCATCCGATAACTCCCGGCTTGATGCCCTCGGTGACCCAGACCTTGTCCACGAACCATCCTATCTCGGTCTCGATCTTGAGCAGGTCGCCTTCGGACACTCCGAGTTTGGCAGCGTCCTTCGGATGGATCCATATCGGGTTTCGATGGCCGATCTCGACCAGCCACTTGGCGTTGGCTGAGCGTGAGTGGATGTGCTGAGGCAAGCGGAAGTTGGGCAGTAGGCAGTACTCGTCCTCGCCCTGCAGGTTGTCCGGATGGACATGGCTGCGGATTCGGTAGTGCGGGATGGCGTGTTCGGGATAGCCGAACTCGATCATGGTCTGCGAGTACAACTCCTGCTTGCCGCTCGGTGTCGGCCAGCCCTCCTCCTCGTGTTTCGAGTAGGTCGCATCCTCAATCAGGAAGGCACCGTGCTTGCGCATGTAGCCGAGCGCGTCCAGACCCTCTTCGGCAGCCGCCTCAGGCAGCCCGGGGACGCGCTCGAAGGTGTACTGGTAGTATTCGTCGATGGTTATCCGCTCGCCTTCGCGATACGGGCTCATGAAGTGCTCGCGGATGCCCATCGTGCCGTCGTCGATGCGCCACGACAACTCGTTCCAGAACTCGTCCTCCTCCCAGACCTCGCCTGGATTGACCTCGTGCGTGAACTCGACCTCGCGTCCCTCGCGTCGGGCGTACTCGCGCAGCACTGGCTGGCGGAACGCCACCCACTTGCCAGCCGAGGTCGCGTAGGAGTTGATGTCGTGCCGCTCGGAGGCGTGACCCATGGGCAGCACGTAGTCAGCGAAGAAGGCGGTTTCGTTCCAGGTCGGCGTCAGGGCGATGTGGCATCCGATCGCCTCCTCGTTCTCCAGCATCTCGATCCACGAGAAGCCGTCGGGGTAGGTCCACACCGGGTTGAAGACGCGTGTGAAGTAGACGTCTAGCGTGCCGCGGCCGTCTTTGACGAGGTGCGGCAGGATGTGACTCATCTCGTAGTGGGAGAGCGTGTACTCGGGCGGGAAGTGCAGATCGTTCCAGCCGTCCGGGTCAGGGGGGTCGTCGAACAACTCGGGCTTGAACTTGGACCACGAGTTCGGCGAGGTCCCGCCCTCGGTGCCCACGCTTCCTGTCAGCACGTTCAGCAGGTGCAGCGTACGGGCGACCTGCCAGCCGCCTAGGTTTCCTATCGCGGCGGCGCGCCAGACGTGGGTGCACAGGCGACTGCCTGCGTTGGCGACTGCCTCGCCCGCCTCAATCACCTGCTCGATGGGAATCCGACACTCCTCGGCGGCGAACTCCGGCGTGTACTCGGAGTACTCATCGAGGAGTAGCTCGATGAAGCGCTCGAAGGTGCATGGCTCGTCAGGGTGCGCTGCATCGAGCCACATCTCCCAGTTTACCCAGTCCTCCATGAACTTGCGGTCGTAGAGGCCGCGCTCGAGTATCATCTTCGCCCAAGCGAGGAAGAGCGCGGACTCGGAGCCCGGCCATGTGGGGAGCCAGTGGTCGGCCATGGCCGCTGTGTTGGACAGACGAGGGTCGATGACGATGAGCTTGGCGCCGTCCATCATCCCTTCGAGGATCCGTTGCGCGTGCGGATTGAAGTAGTGCCCAGTCTCGAGGTGCGAGGAGGTCAGCAGGATGACCTTCGCGTTGGCGTGGTCGGGTGAGGGGCGGTCGTGCTTGTGCCATAGTCCGTACCCGGTACGTGCCCCCGCTGAGCAGATGTTGGTGTGGCTGTTGTGCCCGTCGACACCCCATGCCTTCAGTATCCGGTTGGCGTAGCCCTCGTGACCGGGTCTGCCCACGTGGTAGACGACCCGATCCTTCGCCCCAGTCTTCAGTGAGGCGCGGATCTTCGCCGATATCTCGTCGAGAGCCTCGTCCCAAGAGATTCGCTCCCAGCCGCCTTCACCACGCACGCCGACGCGGCGCATCGGGTGCATGATTCGCTCGGTATCCTGTATCTGATTGATTGTGGCCGGTCCCTTGGCGCAGTTGCGGCCACGGCTCCCGGGGTGGTGCGGGTTGCCCTCGAACTTGGTGACCTGACCGGACTCCTTGTCGACATAGGCCAGCATCCCGCACGCCGACTCGCAGTTGAAGCAGGTGGTCGGTACCAGCGAGTAGCGACGCTCGACTCGTTTCGGCCATTCGTTGGCGTCCAACTCGACGTGGTCGTGCCAGTTATCGGAAGACGGGAATTTACGAAGAGCGTCACCGCCGTTGTTAGAGTGTTCGCGGTCGAGGTTGGGTATGATGCGCAGTTTCTGCGCTAGGCCCTCGATGAATCCATCAGCCATCATCCCACCTCAGTGCAGAGTCTCCATCTGCGGCTCGATCACCAGGTGGTGAGCATGTTTGGCGACGAGGTAGTACAGAACAGCGGCCATCACGAGGTAAGTGGCGCTTGAAGATGTGAGGAGTATCAAGGAAGCGAATCCGATGACTATCATCTCAGTGAAGAACTTGAGGAGCAGGAGGTTGTCATTTGACCATGACCTGCCCTGTGCCTGACCGAACAACCAAGCTGTATATACCCCAGTAAGGATCGCAAGAGGGATTCCTGCATAGGCTAGGTATTCGAGATAATCCTGATTTATACCGAAGAAGAGAACCGCGGCACTGCAAGCCAGAACTGCGCCGAATCCTGCTAGGACATAGGCACCCTTGACTAACCAAGAATCCCAATTAGGCCTGAGCAACACATAGAGGAATCTCTCAGGTCGGTCGAGGTCCTTCACGAGAAGCAGGCCTGTCAATCCAAGGAATGCTGTGCAACCTATGATGAGTCCCCACCAGAGATCGTCGGTCATCTCGATGAGGCCAGCGAACATTGCCAGCATCGCAACCAGGTAGGTTCCAGCGGCGATAGCTTTAGTGAGGATGTAAGCGGTGACTTCCCAGCCCCAGAGCACCCCCTTCGAAGGCTGGTCATACGTTCGCTTGGGCTTACCAGCATCCTCATTCAGTTTGGCCATCACATCACGAATAATCGCCTGGTCACGCGGTGCCGCAGCGCGGGCCTTCTTCTCTAGCGCCAACTGGACGATCATCGACTGCGTATCGGCAGCTCCCGCTCTGTTCTCAGCGTACTTGGCGAAGTGACCGACTCCAGCTGCTTGCTCGGTCCAGAGGTACTCGCCATCGCGTTCGGTGGCATGCGGGTCGAGCATCTCTTCGCTGGTCTCGACATAGAACACGTTTGGCTTAGCGCCCGACTCCGGCTTGCGCACGGTGGTCTCGTGGTCTCGTAAGTATCCTGAGATCGATGAGTTGGAATCGTCCAAGTCGCCTGAGATGATGGCCTCGGTCGGGCAGACGATGACGCAGGATGGCTCGTAGGAGTGCTCGATTCGGTGGGCACAGTAGTTGCACTTGGCCGCAGTGCCCTTGTTGGGGTCGATGTAGAGGGCGTCGTAGGGGCATGCCTGCATGCATGACTTGCAGCCTATGCAGCGCTCGTCATCGAAGTCGACGATGCCGTCCTCACGAGTGAACAGGGCGGTGGTAGGGCAGATTGTCGTACAAGGCGAGTCCTCGCAGTGGTTGCAGCGGTGGACGCTGAATTCGCGGGTGACATCCGGGTACTCGCCCTTCTCGATGTACTTGACGTGGGTTCGGTTGACTCCGATTGGCACATCGTGCTCGGACTTGCAAGCGACCGTACAGGCATGACATCCGATGCACTTTCGATTGTCTATCACGAAACCGTAGTTCACCATGGTCCGCCCTCTTTGAGGGCGGACAGCCTCACTTAGCACATGAGTCTTCGCTAATTCTCAGCCGAACATGATTCCGAGGATTCCAGCGGCAGCGATCCAAGTCCCGGCCACCGACCCGAGGTTGCCCAAGGCGGTCACCAGCAGCACCTTGCCGACACGATTCTTCCAGAACAGCGAGACCTCGTCGAGGGCTAGGAAGTCCTGTGCGTCCTTGCCAATCGGCGCATCCATCTTGAGTTGGGTGTAACCTGCGACCCAGCCGGCCGCGACGAATGGATTGAGTGAGGTGAGAGGAGACGCCAAGGCTCCGACTATCACTGAAAGCGGGTGACCGCGCGCTATGATGATGCCCAGTCCAGTCAGTCCGGCGTTTACGACCAGCCAGATTTCAGCGCTGCGTCTGAGGTCGCTGAGCTGCCCGGTGTAAGCGAGCCAGCCCACCACTGAGAAGAAGAGGATCGGGATGGCTGCGACGAGCAGTTTGGGCAGAACGGGCTTTCCTGGCTCCTCATTGAGCTCAGCCAGCCTCGAGGTGCTTTCCATCGCTGGCTCCCCGAGCTGGTGCACGATTCCGTTCAGGTGACCGGCCCCGACAACAGCCAGCACCTTTCCCTTGCCGCGAATCTGCTGCAGTCTGCCAGCGATGAAGGCGTCCCTCTCGTCGATGAGCACCGAGCCGGCACCAGGTGCGACCTCACGTGCTTCCTCCATCAGGTTGCTAAGCATATCAGAGTCCTCTAGCAGTTCCTCCACACTGGTCTCGTCATCATCCTCTTGCCAGAGGAAGGCATCCATGACCCTCCACTTCTCCCTGAGGCCCATCTTTGACCAGGCCCTTCGGAGAGTGATTACGACGTCCCTGTCAATCAATTCGACCGGGATGGCCGCCTCCTCCGCGGCCTCTATCGCGGCCAGAAGCTCAGCACCGGGCTTCTCACCGGAGGCGACCCCCATCCGGCGCTGCTCGGCGGCCAGAGCCGACTGTAGGAGAATCATGTGTGATTTGCCATCGTTAAGGATCTTGAGCAGGTCCTCGTTCTCGAGAGCCTCAGGATCGAGGAGGGAGGCTTTCCTAGATTCACACAGCTCGACTGCCACCAAGTCCGGCCCCCAATCCTCGATCTGCTGGCGGACCAGTGCGACTGAGGTGCTGCTGATATGGGCGGTGCCGACCAGCCTCAGGTTGTCGTCGATATCAACGACGTTCTTCACATTGCCATCCGACACGGAATCTGAACTCATCCACTCACCTCCAGCGCTGACATCGCAGCAAACATATCAGCGTGCTCGGTGACGTCGTGGACCCTGATGACGTCGACGCCCAGAGCGATAGACTTGGCAGCCACACCGAGCGTGCCCGCCAGTCTCTCGCGAGTGTCTTCCCTGTCGAGCAGGTGGTGGAACATCGTCTTGCGACTGACCCCCCACATCAGAGGCATCTGAGGGTGAGGGACGACTCCGCGACCAGCGGCCAGTAGAGCCAGATTGTGCTCGAGCCCCTTGCCGAACCCTATGCCGGGGTCGGCGATTACCATCTCCGGCGCGACTCCCGCATCGAACAGCCTGCGCGCGGCTCCATTCAGCACCCCTCTGACCTCGGCCACGACATCGCCGTACAGGGGGTTGTCCTGCATGTTCTCCGGCAGGCCCTGCATGTGCATGATGCACACAGGGCAGCCGCTCTGTGACACAACATCGACCATTCTCTGGTCAGACAGCGCCGAGACGTCATTCACCATGTCGGCACCGGCGTTCAGAGCCGCCAGAGCGACACTCGCTTTGCGAGTGTCGATGGAGATGCATACGTCCGGGAGGGCACTTCTGACCGCCTCGACGACCGGAACTACCCTGCGAGCCTCCTCAGAGTGGTTGACAGGGGTGGCTCCCGGGCGGGTCGACTCACCCCCGATGTCGATCCACTCGGCACCATCGCGGACCATGTCCGAGGCCCGTCTGACGGCTTCTTCGAGCGAAGGGACCCTGGAATCGGCGTGAAACGAGTCAGGAGTCAGGTTCAGAACCCCCATAATCCGGGGTATTCCATCGTTACGGCGATTCAGCATAGGTCGCCAGTCAGCCATCTCGGTACTTCCACCCGTCGCATGCTTTATGATGTGACGGAGGGGCAATCACTCGATGGTTCTAGGGGGGGACGCGTTCGATGAAGCGGCATCCGCATCCGCGCCCGCTGCTGAGGCAGCGGAAATCGAGGACTCCCCGACGGCGTACAATCTCGAGATGATGGAGTCGATTCTGCAGCGTCTGCAGCCTAACGACAGGCATCAGATTCGGGACATGATTTCCGACAGGGGGCGAATGTCCGGCGCTCTGGGTGTCGCCTGCCTGCTGTTCTGGTGGGTCGCAGTTCACATGGGAGGGGATTCACTCGACGACCCGGACCTCCCCATCTCGCTGATTGGGGATTTCGAATTCTACCAGCTCAGCCTAGTTGTCCCCGCACTCATACTCGTCGCCACCATCATGCTGTCCATGGGTAGGGAGAAGGGCCAGGCATCCACCTCCAATGCCGGTGGAGTCCTAGCCGTACTGGCCATCTTCTTCATCATCGAGCCGCTTGGTAGGATGACTCTGCAGGGGGACCTGGATGCCCAGACGGCGACCACCGCTTCCGGTAGGCTCGCAATCATCGCCCTGTTGATTCACTTCTCGACGAAGATGATGATCGACTCGCTCCTCCTGGAATGGGTCAGGACCGCGACGATGAACATGGATATCGACTTGTTCCCCAATCAGCAGGTCTCCGAACTCGAGAGTCATGCTGATGAGGCACCGCCTCTCGGGTGAGTGCGTGACAGATACCGAACCGCCTAGACTCTCCGTGCTCAGGCTGGGCCACAGACGCCAGCGCGACAAGCGCATCACATCGCATCTCGGGCTCACTGCCCGCGCCTTCGGCGCGGACGAGGTGATTCTGGCTGGAGAGGATGATCCATCGGCGCTGGAGACCTGGAACTCCGTCACAGAGAGGTTCGGAGGCCAGTTCGAGTGCCGTTACGAGGCTAAGCCGATGAGCTGGCTTCGAAAATTCTCGAAGAGCGGGAATATCGTCCACCTGACGATGTACGGCGAACCTTGGAACGAGGCCATTGCAGGGATTCCCACCGACAGCCCTACTGTCGTGGTAGTAGGAGGGACGAAGGTCCCGGGAGAACTGTTCCGTCTGGCGGACCACAACGTCGCCATCGGCAACCAGCCGCATTCCGAAGTCGCCGCGCTCGCAGTATTCCTCGAGTCTTGGCTCGGTCCGGTAGACGACTCCAGCAGGTTCACCGGAGGGCAGATCGAGGTCGTTCCGAGCGAGCAGAGGAAGCGGGTTTTGAACCGGGAAGAAGACTGAACGGTCCCCCGTGAATGGTATTCGCCTGTTTCACTCTCAAGGATTAAGAGGGTCACTCCAGCAGGATTGCTGATGTCGGGTGCGTCACCGACCCGGGGCTTTGTCCCCGGCGATGTCGTACCAGGTGCACAGAACGCGCCTACTTTCACCGATGCTGCCGACCTCCTTCTGGACTCGACCGGGCTCCAGCAGGCGAGTGGTACACCGGGCCTTCTGTTGCTCGCAGACGGCACGAGGCACGAGGGAAGGCTGTTCGGCTCCGAGGGAATCGCACAGGGTGAGCTGGTGTTCACCACGGGTATGTGCGGCTACCAGGAGAGCATGACCGACCCGTCCTTCGCCGGGCAGGTCCTCACATTCACATGGCCACTGTTGGGAAACTACGGAATCCTCCCTGGAATCTCCGAGTCAGCGGGCGTGCATCCGCGCGGCATCGTCTGCAGGGAGGTGATGAAGATTCCAGACCACCGCGACTCCGTCGGTAGCGTGCACGAGTTCCTCGCCGCCCATGGCGTGCCCGGAATCGAAGGCATAGACACCCGCGCGCTCACGCGCAGGGTGCGCGAGCACGGCACCGTGCTGTGCGTCTTCGGGCCCAAGGAGCGCTCGGGCGAGATGAAGGAGATCCTCTCTGGAATGACGCCTCCCGATGCCGAGGACCTAGTCGCATCGGTGACCTGCGAGGAGGCGGTGCTGCTCAATCAGGGCGCTCAAGACGACGAGGGCGAGCCGCTGCCAAGGCTCGTCGCCATCGACTGCGGCATCAAGTACAACATCCTGCGCGAACTCTGCAAGCGCTTCGAGGTCGTCTGGTCCCCGGCCTCGCTCGACTTCAACTCCATCGTCTCCGAGTGGCAGCCAGACGCCTTGTTCGCATCGAACGGGCCAGGCGACCCGGCCCACCCGGGAGATGCCACCTCGGCGCGAGAATCACTTGCAGCAGCGGTACGCGCGGAAATGCCGGTGATGGGCATCTGCCTCGGACACCAGCTGATGGGACTGGCAGCCGGCCTGCGCACCTACAAGCTGCGATACGGCCATAGGGGGGCCAACCAGCCGGTGGTCGACCTGCAGACCGGCAGGGTCCACATCACTAGCCAGAACCACGGCTTCGCCGTGGAGGATCCGGACAAGGGGATGCTGGCTCCGCACCCGAGCGGTGCGCGCTCCGAGATCGGCGAGAACGCGCTCGGAACGGACTTCGAGGTGCGCCACATCAACGCCAACGACCGCACCGTCGAGGGCCTCGACCTCGTCGGCAAGCCGGCCTTCACCATCCAGTTCCACCCGGAGGCCTGTCCCGGGCCGCACGACGCCTCGCCGCTCTTCGACCGCTTCTCAGATATGGTGTCCGAGTATCTGGCGGACGCACAGAGGGCGCTGGTGCGAGGGGGTGAGCGCTGATGCCCCGCCGTGACGACCTCAAGAAGGTGGTAATCCTAGGCAGCGGGCCGATACGAATCGGCCAGGCAGCCGAGTTCGATTTCTCCGGCTCGCAGGCCTGCAGGGCACTGCGAGCCGACGGCTACGAGGTGGTTCTCGTCAACTCCAACCCGGCGACCATTCAGAACGACCCGGAGATGGCCGACCGCATCTACATCGAGCCCCTGCTGCCCGAAGTCGTCAAGCGCATCATGGAGATAGAGAAGCCGGACGCTCTACTGGCTGGGATGGGCGGGCAGACCGCACTCAACATCGCCGCTGCCCTAGCCCACGACGGCTCGCTCGACGAACTGGGCGTCGAGCTCATCGGTTGCAACCTCACCGCGATCGACGAGGCCGAGGACCGCGACCTGTTCAAGAAGGTCTGCGAGGAGATCGACCTGCCGGTGTGCAAGGCGATCGCCTGCGACTCGATCGAGCAGGTCCTCGCCTCCGTCGACGAACTGGGCGGCTTCCCGCTGCTGATACGCCCCGCCTTCACTCTGGGCGGCCTAGGCGGCGGGACGGCCTACAACACCGGTGAACTGGTCGAGATAGCCAGCCAGGGCATCCTACACTCGGCGATCGGGCAGGTCCTCATCGAGGAGAGCATCCTGGGCTGGCAGGAGCACGAGTACGAGGTGATGCGCGACGGCGCCGACAACGCCATCATCGTGTGCACCATGGAGAACCTCGACCCGATGGGCGTCCACACCGGTGAGTCAGTGGTGGTCGCACCCCAGCAGACGCTGTCGGACCGCGACCACCAGGTGCTGCGCGACGCGGCCCTCAAGCTCATCAGGAGGCTGAACATCAGAGGTGGGTGCAACGTGCAGTTCGCAGTCGAGCAGTCGACCGGGGAGTACCGCGTCATCGAGGTCAACCCCCGCGTCTCCCGCTCCTCGGCCCTCGCATCGAAGGCGACGGGCTACCCAATCGCTCGCATGGCCGCGCTCATCGCGGTCGGCTACACCCTCGACGAGCTGCCCAACCCGATTACCGGAGAGGGCACGACAGCGGCCTTCGAGCCGACCCTCGACTACTGCGTGGTCAAGATACCGCGCTGGCCCTTCGACAAGTTCCGCACCGCCGACCGCACCATCGGGACATCGATGAAGTCTACAGGCGAAGTCATGGCCATAGGGCGCTGCTTCGAGGAGGCGTTCCTCAAGGCGTGGGCGAGCCTCGAGTACGGCCATCCTCACCCGCGGCCGCTGACCATGGCCGACGCCTCGGGAGGCGAGTCGATGGACGAGCGGGCCTTCGAGCCCCTGCCCGAGGCCCTGCTCGAGGACTGGCTCAGGGTCCCCACCGACAGGCGCATGGGCGCCCTGTTCGAGGCCTTCCGGCGCGGCTACTCGGTCGAGGACGTGCGCGACATGTCCGGAGGCATCACCCGATGGTTCCTGCACCGCTTCGAGAACATGGCCGCCATCGAGACCGAGATACGGGCGGCTGGCGAGATCGGCCTGCCGCCCGCCGAGGTGCCCGAGGCCGAGATGAGGCTGTGGAAGGGTGCTGGCTTCACCGACCTGCACATCGCCGATGCTCTGGCCGGCTTCCCCGCAAGCGGCTTCAAGCAGCTACCGGAGGGAGCCGACGAGTTCGCAGTCACAGCAAGTCGCCACCAACTCGGAATACATCCGGTCTTCCGCATGGTCGACTCGTGCGCAGCCGAGTTCGCCGCAGTCACCCCATACTACTACACGACCTATGAGGGGGGATCAGTGCCTGGCGGAATCGACTACGTGCCCGGCCTCAACGAGTCACTGAAACAGAGGATTGTGGTCATCGGCTCGGGACCCATAAGGATAGGCCAGGGAATCGAGTTCGACTACGGCTGCGTCCACGCAGTAGGCGCCATTCGCGACATGGGCCACGAGGCCATCATCATCAACAACAACCCGGAGACGGTATCGACCGACTTCGACACCAGCGACAGGCTGTACTTCGACCCGCTGACTCTCGAGTCCGTGTCCGAGGTGCTGCTCAGGGAGAAGGCGCATGGGATACTGCTGCAGTTCGGTGGCCAGACCGCGATCAACCTCGCTCTGCCTCTAGCGGACAACCTAACTTACCTCTCCTCGCTCGGGCTCCACCTGAGAATGGAGGGGACCTCGCCGGACGCCGTCGACGAGGCGAGCGACCGAGAGCGCTTCGAGGCCTTCGCCGCGCGCAACGGCCTGAGGATGCCGCGCGGTTTGACTGCCACTACCCCAGACGAGGTCAGGCAGGCGGCGCACGAGATCGGCTACCCGGTGCTGATCCGACCGTCCTACGTGCTCGGGGGAAGGGGCATGGAGATACTCTCCAACGACAAGCAGCTCGAGGCCTACATGGAGGAGGCCTACCTCGCCCCCGACCGCCCGCTGCTCATCGACGAGTACCTCGGGAACGCCACCGAGCTCGACGTCGACGCGGTGTGCGACGGCGAGAGCGTGCTCGTCGGCGCCATAATGGAGCATCTGGAGGAGGCGGGCATCCACTCGGGGGACTCGACCTGCTTCATCCCGCCGCAGAACGTCCCCGCGCACGTGCTCGCCGAGGTCGAGGACTGGACGAGGCGAATCGGCATCGAACTGGGCATCAAGGGCTGCTTCAACATCCAGTACGCCATCCGCGACGAGGTCCTGCACATCCTCGAGGTCAACCCGAGGGGCTCGCGCACCTTCCCGTTCGTGGCCAAGGCGACCGGCGTGCCGCTGGCCCGGATCGCGGCCAGGCTCGCACTGGGCGAGAAGCTCAGCGAGCTCAACGTGCCCGAGCCGCAGACCGATGCGGTCTGCGTCAAGGTCCCCGTGTTCCCGTTCATCAAGCTGCGAGGCCTCGACCCCGCACCCGGGCCCGAGATGAAGTCAACCGGCGAGGTGATGGGCTCGCACGCGAGGCCTGCTGCGGCCTACCTGAAGGCGAGGCTCGCCACCGAGTTGCCGGTACCCGTCGAGGGAGGGGTCTACATCACCGTCAAGGACGGCGACAAACTGGCCATCATCGACGAGGCCCGCAGGCTACAGGACATGGGCTTCACCCTCTACGCCACCCGGGGGACAGCCCACGTGCTGCGCGACGTGGGGGAGCTCGATGTCCAGACCTGCTACAGGATCGCAGAGCGCCGCACGCCCGACGCGCTGGACCTGATGCGACAGGGCAAGATCCACCTCGTCATCAACACCCCTCGCTCGACGGGAGGAGCGGTGCTCGACGGGAACATGATGCGCAGACTCGCAGTCGAACTCAACATACCGTTCGTGACCACTATGGCCGGAGCTCACATGGAAGTCGAGGCGATTGATGAGGCGATGAAGGGTATGCCAGAGCCAAGATTACTAGAGATAGGATCACTCTGAGTCCGGCAAGGGTCGTTCAAACAGACCATCCAAGAAGTGATGGATAAACCGTCCTAGGTATGACGAAAAACTGCCTCTAGAGTAGGGCGAGAAAAACACCCTTTTCCATCTCGGCCATGAGGGACGGTGCATTAGGGCCGTGGTACTTGCCGAGTATGACCCAGTATAGCGCGACGTAGGCATCTCGCCCGTTGATTCCTACATCAGCAATTGTTTCTTTGATACAGTTCCCGATAGCCCCGTCGGTCCACTCACAATCTGAGAGCGCACCACTAAGGGCGGACAGGAAATCCTCGTGCTCTTCAGTCAAATTGGCACGTGCCTCTTCACCGACGCTCGACTGCACCACTATCTTAGCGGCGTCAGGGAAGTGCGCCCCATCGACCCAGTTGCGCATGCGGCGCATGCGGCCCGACAGCGCATCACTGGGCTCGCCGTCAAGGTGACTCGACCTTCGCAGCGAGTCCCAGACGTCGTC